>Ga0182030_10016380_pt1 | contig 14445 bp, 18 predicted proteins | sample 812S3MmetaG_FD_121299 | JGI IMG/M metagenome (GOLD analysis project Ga0182030, IMG submission 121299) | Permafrost microbial communities from Stordalen Mire, Sweden - 812S3M metaG (Illumina Assembly) | ecosystem: Environmental > Terrestrial > Soil > Wetlands > Permafrost | place: Sweden...
ATCTTCTATACCTTTGCTTTTCTGCTATTGTCTCTAGCTACATCCGCTCTCCCGTTCCCAGATTCATCAGTAGGCTCAGCAACAGGCTCACTAACAGAGGAGACAGGGCCATTACCTCAAGTAGCAACATTAAAATCATATCTCAAACAACGACAAACACATGAAACCAGTTCCCTTAAATGGACTCTTGAGCTACTCCGTTGCCAACCTGTAAACGTTTCCCAATTAAAAGCAAAGCTCGCCTCGGCCTTCGAAAAGGATGGCCGTCCTGCACTATCACCCGGAATCAAGGTCTCCAAACTAGATGAAGCAGAAGAAAAGCAAACCATCGTCTGGGAGACGCGACTACCCATGGAAACAATCCAAGTAGCAGTCATTAGAGTCATGAAAGAAATCGCAGGAACAGAGGTCTGGATGATGATTGTTGAAGGCGAGGAGCCCCGCCGAGTTGACTGGTCGCAGTTCACACCTGGTTCTCCGCATCCCATCCACTATCTCTCCTCCAACAAAAACCTCGCAACACGAGCCGTACTGTATTGGCGACTAAACTCGCGTCAAAAAGAGTTCTATTGGGACCTAGAGTGTATCTACTGGGATATAGAGAAGGTGAAAGTTTTAGACGCTCTCATCTATAACGCCCTCGACGCTGTGAAAACTCGCGAATTGGATAAACCCAAGCTTAACCAATGCAGTACCGGCTCTCCGCAATGGTCATTCGAGACTCCGATTAGCAAAGTCGATAAGAAAAAGCCTCTTATCGTTGATGAGAAGCATATTATTGGTGATCAAAGAAAACCTGTTGGGAATGAGCATGAAATTGCACATTCGATTCTCTTGAAAATACACGAGGAAGAAGGTACAGATATTCAATTGTTTGTCAATTGGAGCGCAGATGTATCTTCTTTTAAATATACGCTGGGGTCTTAGTCTGATCCGCCGTCTGTCAGCCCTGGAAAGACTGCGATGAATGATATGAATTATTTTGGCATTAATAAGATTCCTGATCCCGGAGGTCTGTGGAATTGATCAGATTGTACTGTTTAATTTGAAACTTATGATTCCTCCAACCCTATTTAACTTTGAACATGAGAATATGGGTATTTTACTCAGATCAAGAGAGGACGGCATATATGGTGCTAAATCCAATTCTCTATTTATCCGAATTGGGACCTGGTGACGGATTGGACTTGGACTTGGACTTGGACTTGGACTTGGATTTAGATTGACTTCGACTTGGCTTGACTTGGATTTGAGTACGATATGCAACAAAATGTCGAGTTGCGAATTGGAGTTGCTGATTGGAAGAAGGACAAGACACGGGCACCTGCAGAGGGTCAAACTTTGGAATAGACATTCGAGTCGCAACTGCACATCGAGAGTTACATTGTCGCGATTTCTCACCTTTGCGGTTTGGATTTTTCAATTTCATAGGTAATCTTTCACTTCCCCCGCTATCGCGGCATGCCCCACTATTACGTATAAAAACACAATGTCTTGATATCAGGTTTCTTAGTCTCCTCTAAATATCTGAAACGGATGCAAATCCGATATCCTCAGGTTATCTTATCGTGCCCGGAAGGCAAGTATAACTTCCTGCCGATGGAATAGTGGTTTTTTCACTAGGTTTAAGACAGTATATGTGCTAGGACAATCGACGACGAGATAGAAATATCAGTGAAGGTTTGAGAACGGTAGAGGGAGCTGATCCGGAGGAGGGTTTTGGGGATCAGACAGATAGGTCGAATTTTCATTTTAGATACGCTTTCTAGATATCTCGGATCTTGGGCTAATGTATAGAAGTTAGATCTAGCATTGAGGCAAGGGTGGTGAGAGCCTCGATAATCTTCATGTGATGAAGCATGTTGACCCCTGCCGATGTTCTGCCTTTCGCTTCTGCTGGACTTACTGGAGGGTTTCACTGGAAATAGCGACTGCCAAATTCAGGATGTAGGTTGAAAAATGGGAGAATGTTCTCTTCTTCCCGGACTAGGCTTTCCAGTCATAAGATATAGGCTGGTAGCTGGGACATGGGCTCGCGTTAGAAGAGTGTGTTGTAGCTTGGTAACAAATTTCTCTCATTCTCTTATCATCATTGTAGGCTCTCCAGACCATTGTTTCCCAACTAAGCCCGAAAAGAAAAAATAATAGAAAGACGTGCTGCGGCTCCGACATCCACGGTCCGTGGATTAAGCATCTGAATCCTCTGAATCTTCTGAGGAGTCATCAGAGTATTCTATCGAATCATCAGGGTAGCAGTCAAACTCCTCAACCCAAGCCCCTGGCATTGCTCGCTCCGGATGATCAACCATATCCCAAAATTCTCGGAAATATTTGTCCATCAAGCTCATATCTTCCGTGATCCAGAACTTCCAGTCAGACGGTTCCGGTCCATAACTGAAGCTGGTAAGCTTGTAAGTCAAATACCGACACCTCGGAAATCCTAGCCATTCTCTGCAGGCCCATTTTTTCCTGACTTTTGAATTAGTATGAGCCAGTTTTTCTTTTCGCCCATATTCATCCAAGTCGACGCCCGATGTATGGAGGAGCCGCAGCCACATACGTATTACAATTACGGCATTATTTGGTGTATATATCCGTCGGGGGGTGGCTGAGTAGCCCTCAAAAAATCCACTAAATACTAAGAGCAGAGGCGTGAATCGCATTTGATTATATAACCGCCAAGCAGGAGAATTTAGCGGAGATCTAGCAATCACAACTTCGCGGATAAATCCCAGTAGATTTTGAAAAGGAGTAAAAGCTTGCCAATCATCTCTTTCAGACGGCCATTTCTCCGGGTCCCAATGCTCTACTAGGATCTGTTCACAAGTTTCGAACGAGGAATCCCAGAACATTTCGCCGAAACGAGTGGCAAAGCAGTGGATCAGCAAATTCCCGTCCCTCGACAAGACGTTGCACATGCTGGAATCCATTTTTCTACCCACTAAGAGTATTCTCGCCAACGCTACCGCATAAATTTGGTCCCATTGCGAGCAGATTCTTATGATGAGCCCTACACATTGCTCATTGCTCAATTCCTGGACTGGCGTCCTCGAGTTTTGTAGAATCCAGGATAAGATTGATGGCGTAAGGGGTCCATTCGGAATGGGCCAAAAATGGTTATCGCGTTGAACCAGAAATTCTGTACCATCATAATCATCATCGGCCTGGGCGAGTAAACGCACTAGTCCGAGGCACGATTCAGCTGAACCTGTCGCCCCGTGATGCAATGCTAATTCGATAGCTTTAATTTATTTAAGCTTTAGTTCTAAATATGTATGGTGAAGAACTCACCCACTTATGCCTAGATTCTCAGATCCACCACCCTCAACTAGAAGAAGCTGGCAAATCTCGGCACGATGATACTGGGCTGCTACCTAAGCAGTGTCAACAAGATTCTGACTATTTAGTGGCTCATTATAGGGATAAAGTTCACTTACTTCAAGGAGAGTAAACTGGGTACGACTCCACCTGAACTCAATCTTATCGAAAGGAGAGGCCTTCTTCTGCTTAAAGAATTCCTGTAGACCCCGTAAGTTGTTATTTATAATGAAGTTGGGTAACTCCGAGCGATCGGGAACGACACGATAAGCAGTCATTGCAAACTTCCATCCTGCTTCTGCTCTAGAAAAGCAAGTATTTAAAGTATTAGTGAACAATAGCCATGACGGCGCCTTGATTTGAGCTCTGAAGCTTTCTTGACTTTTCATGGCGTAGGAGATGGCATCACAACGCTTCTTCAATCTTTTGCAATCGTTTTTAGCAACTTGTCCTGCCTCTGTCTGGGTGTTCTCTTTGGCAGAAATAGCAAAATTTGTGGATGATTGTCGCTCTTGTAATGAAAAAATCATATCCGTTGACCGAGAAACCCCAAGTTTGAGTTCCCCGAGTTCTTGCTGGTGAGCTTCGGACAACCGTTTCTGGATCTCATGACGCTGTCTTTGAAGAGATCTAACGACCATCAATTCGAAAGTCTAAAAAAGTAAATTTGGGAATACGTTCTTACTCATAATAAGCCTGATTCGAGAGCATCAACATGAACTGCGCACTCCTCAACCTATCCCTCAATCTTTCAATCGTCCCTTTCTTCAATATAGCCTTAAATCCACCAATCTTCTTTCCTTTCCCAATCTGATCATCAAGTCCCTTCACAACTTCATGTAGGATATCAGAACCTTTTTGACACAATTCGAGACTCCGTTTCGCCGATTCCTGTCCAATGAGCGGCAGATCGCCTTGCGTTTCGTTATTTCCAACGTCGGAAAGGATTAGGCTGAGCGTCTCGATCTCATCGATGAGGTAACGAATATCTTCTGGAGCATTCTTGATTGCGTCCCAACATTCCCTGAGCTTGAGGACACTATCGACGACTTGGATTGCGAGGGATGCAACGCTGATTCCGCTGGCAACTACCCCTAGCAATTCGGCCATGATTCGCGGCAACGAGGCTGGGGATGATCGGCAGGATATGCTGATGGTGGTTGGACTTCACTCGTAACTTCCAGTCTTCTTGAAGTAAGGTATAGAAAACTCCATTAGAAAATATTTCATTGCGGGCTTGATGAAGTGATAGTTCTCGGAACGTGGTTGATGAGGGAAGATGATGATGAGGAAGGCATAATCTGCAGGCTCTTTCGAAAAGCCTTGCGGTTCGCCTCGTTACGTGGCCCAATGACCATGAGATAAAAACTCCACGACCATTAGCTGTTTCCTCATTGTGCGACAGGTGCGAGAAACATGAATGCGAATTCTGAAGTCTCGATGTATTGAAAGGCATAGCTTTCCTTTACAGCCAATCTGCGCACGAATGTGATGATCCGGCCTCTTGCCTAGTAGCAGCCGGCCTTCTATATAGACCTTGAGCCCATCCTGGGGATAAAGCCATTGAAAGTGTCCAATGATTTGTGTCCCACAGCCTGGGGACTCTTCACGCGAAGGACGTGATCATGAATGACCGAGAACGAAGCGACGTCGCTAATAGGACGCATCATCTAAACATTTTTGCCCGATACAATTTTTTACTGTAAATTGCAAAAGAAAATAAAAACATTAATAAAAAGAGTTATTTTAATTTAAATATAAGTTAAAGTTTTCTTGTAAAAGTAAAAAAAAAACTATACTAATATAATTTCATATTTACTAATATAAGATCTTGTTTATATACACTGGTGTAAAATCTTGTCTGTGTGTACTAGTATGGAAAATGAGCTGGGTAAATATTAATATTAATTTAATTAATTTTGCTTAGTTTTGGTATTGCAGTTTGCTCTTCTAGGTTTAGTAATCCTGTACTTTGAGAAAGAGATATATATAGACTAATTATTGATTTTATTACATCCAAGGGCCTCCGCAAATAGCACGTGTCGTAACAATGGGCTGATGGGGTTAAACTAACGCGAATTCTTGGGCTTTGGTATCCTCCATATCCATGGCTTCCCCGTCCATAAGTCCATAAACAAAACAATCGCCGACATACGTATACCCACCGTCACCACGAGGCCTTAGGATATATGGTACGTTCCCGCCAAACAGAACACACACCAAATCTCCAACTTTCGCGTTTTGTGGCATCTGGCCCATTCGTCCCTCACCCGTAATACAGAAAGATCGATGGAACGTGACGACATCCAGCATGGACCCAATACTCTGCAAGACGTCGATATTCTCTGCGAATCGATCGCCAACTTCAGGGCTAGGATCCCCGCATAAAAGTTCTTGTAGAGCGAAAACCTTTGTCAGAGGCTCTGCGAACGCGCTTGATGCCCGTTGTCTCTGGTAGGGCGCATCGCAAAGTATTGTTCTGCAGAACCGTTCGTATTTTTTCGAACCTAGCGAAAAACTCTCCATGTCGTCTCCCGCAGCTAATTTCCGAGCAGCGAGCATATACGTGGCTTGACAAGCCAAGGAATCGAATTTTACGCTACTTCCCTCGAAGATCGCCCTTAACTTATCCAGGTCTCCTGGAAATTCGGTTAGAGGCGTGTTCGCTACGGAGGGGACGATCGACTTGATTGTGTCCACAGCTTTTCCACTGACGCAGAGAACTTGTTCGTCGTCCGAAATGCTACACTGCACATGCGTGTGCTTCGTCGCGTTGAATGACCACCCGGATTCCGGGACTTTGATGTTGCCCAACACGCTGTACTTATCGAATTGTTGAACCCAAGATGGGAATGGGGGCTCGCTAACAGAGCAAGCTGGTAAGAGATCCAAATCCTTTCTGATTAAAATAGACGAAGCTGCAAATTTCCTGAATACATCCACGTGGCTTAAGGCGTAATCAGGTTTTATGTTACCATACTCGTGGAGATTGGAGGCTAGTCCTAAAAGGGAGTATAGACGGTCGTGTGGAGAAGTGCATTCAAAAAGCCATGTGCCCTTCATTAAGGAGAACAGTGATCTTTCGGCCATCCCAATTCTAATCAGCCCAATGTTGGTCACAGCGTTAAATCCCATTTGTTCGTCCTCCTCCTGAATTATTAAGGATAACAACCCCCGACTGTTAAGACCAATGACCACGTTCTCGATTGAGACCCACGGAATTGTTTCGCGCCCGCATACGGCAATAGCATAGTTTGATTTAACGATTTCCTGAATAATCCATCTGCGCCGGAAGAATGGTCGTCGGAACAGGTTGACTAAGGTCTTCAAGTTCAGATTTTGAAGTTTATCCAAGTCGAATCGTCGGTCTAGTGGAACAAACTCCTGCATATCCCTAAGGCAATTGAACGCGCCGAAGACATCAGAAGTCATATTACCCAGCCACACCACAACTTGTTGTGCAGAGGAGTATATTTCGCCCATCAAGGGGATTTGTGTGCTTTTTTCTTCGTTGTCGGTTTGGTTGATGCAGAGCGCATCCACCCAAAGGTACCGAGGCCGATTTTGGTATCTGAGGCTTGCCAGGGCGTCATGCAGGTTTGTTGTTATGTTAATAACGCCAGCCGAGCAAATAATAGGCCGTGTTATGGTAGGATCTCCCCAACAGTAAGACAGCGCCTCGTAGTGAGGCGCGGTCTTCAGTGAGGTGCTTGATAGTTGAACAACTATCTCGTCCCCGTGTTTTCCAGGGCTGAGCTCAAGGATCCGGACGTCAGCTGGATCTAACAGCCTTGCGTAGGTATATAAGCTCATTGCGAGCTACCAGAGCAAGTGAAGCGACGGAATTGATTGAGTTATTGCTAGAGCTGTTGTTGGGGTTGTGGAAGGACACTAGGATTAGCACCCTCGGTGATGGAAACAACTGGAGGACTGGTAGCGACCAAGTGCTTAAAGCCACCCGACGTACGCTCTACCTAGGTCGAAACTAGGGCTCGCTGTCTGTACACCAGCGGCAGCAGAATCGTGGCCCAGGGCGTACGACTAGACACCTCTAGGGCAAGTGCAGAGTTTCACGCTAGCGGCTCCGCGAAGACCCTGTACCTGTACGGTGGGGTCTACAAACTTCAATGCCACGACGTCTTAGCACGCTAGTCTAGTATACCACGGAGTTTGTCGATTGATTAGGACGTCACAGGTATATCGAATCGAATCAGTCTTGAGAGATAAAGAATAGAATTGATCTGCCTAATTCACAGAGATTTCCAGCCAGTATATATTTCCAAGCACTGAGAGTAGAGTGCTTTACCAGAGGCTTCAGCTGACTATAGAGCTGAGTTGTAGAGCTGAGTACCCTTGTTCAGCTGAATAAATATATGGAATCTCTGAATGGCTGAGGTTATTGCTACTGACTAAGTACCGATACTTACCAACTAACACAGTTTCACCGCTCTTTTAGAACTCTAACAACCTCATTGTATTCCTACTCCTGTACGTGGAATTTTGCCATACGCCAATATGCAGTCGCAGCGGCAACAACTTGAAATTTAGAGGCCATTCTGCAAAGATTTGTGCAACTCCAAATCGAGAAGTCGAACGACAAGCGTGTCATGCTAACGAAGAAGCGCTGATTTGGAGGAGGTGGATACGAGGACGGAATGGGGGCTAGCCCCCACGATCGGACTAGGGATATTGAACTCCATGAGCATGTCTGGATGCTACTAAATTGTGATATTTTGATGGTAGTAATATAAATTTTTTTTTTGATTATTACACCCTAATACCGGCAAACTTCTGCTCTTGGGCCACCTTTGGTTCGTTCATTCTAGACACGCAGATCTATAAGTTTACCACATTCACATCTTCGTATTCCTATTTATGGACTTATAATACAAAGGGGATTAGTCCATTATGCGGGGTAGACATCATTCGATAACCTAAGGATCGGATAGAAGATAATCCCACAAGAAGGGTAACGGAGGGAGCGAGTCACGTGATAAGTCTCACCTACCGGTGTTTGAGGAGCGATCTGAAAAGACCTAGGGGAACAGGTTGAGAAAATCCTGATGACGGCTTGACCATGATACATACTTGCGCTTCAGGTGCTGCGGGCCATGGATTTCGGTGAAGGAGCGTTGCTGAAGTCCTGTCACGACTCACCCGTTCTTGCGCAACGGGCCACTTTGTTATATATTACCATTCAGCCTCTTAGTGTTACAAAATCGACTTTTGAGATTCAGAAATAGATTCTGAGATCCAATAGGAACACTTCCGAAGTATGGTCTTATAGTAGGAAGTGAAAAGTGTCGAACGAGGTCACAAATCACGGGACTTGGAAGTCTCATCCGACGCCCTACCCGCCATGAGGTCGCGCTTCTGGCTTCTAATGTCTTCCGCGCGTTTAGACTTATTACTCCTTCTAAAAACTCTCCGGTGTTTCATCTCATCCCCCAATGAAATCATCAATTCGAGAATTTACCCCTGTTGGGTCTACAATATCTCACATCCAATCAAAACATTTCTCGCGACCGCGGCACGCCAAGATCAAACCTCACCCTCTTAACCGCCACGTCACGTTTCGCAGTACCGCGATGGAAGAATCATCTACTGGCTCTCAGGAAACGAAATCCCTTCCACTCAAAGCCTTTCCTTTAGTCTCATCCTCAACAACCGGTTTCATTCCACGAGCCGCTACAGTGCGACATTCGACCTCACCGAATGCTCGCTCAGGTAAAAGGTCTAGAACAAAGAGCTATGAATAGCCAGAAAGCGGTCGATTCTTCAGGACCTCTCAAGTCTGAAACGAGGATTGAAAGATGGTACAAGATGTCCCTCTTCTCCCCAAAGGGTATGTCTAGTATCTTCATCGTCGTTCCCTAGTTCCTTCGTCATTCTTTCAAACTTGTGTCTCTGTCTGTCGTTCTTTGACTCGTTTCATTCTTTTCTTCTTGTGCGCTCATATTGAGCTTTAATATACTCGTCGCAGCTCTTGTGTTTTCAGATTACGGTCGTCGCAAAAGAGCATAATTCACGCGAAGACCGCCATTTCAAATTGGTCGCGTCGCAAAGGTCGACAATAATTTGGAGAGATGAGAGCTTCTCAACTCATACCCAGCGTTCTTTTCTTTGCAGTTTTGAGTGCGGCTGGTCCGCTGAGGCGAGATGGGAGTGGTAGATTGTACGATATCCTGATCTGGTTGATGTGACGGTGCTGATGAAAATAGTCTTCCGAAGAATGTTGCCAGGGAGGACGAATCACCCCAGATTACCGCGATAACACCCGTTCCTGATGAACCATCACCAACCTCAACCAGCCCCTCGTCGAGTCCGACGACAACTCTTACAATTGGCGGTACAATTCTGAGTTTAAGTTCATCCTCGGCTGGCTCTTCGTCGAGTCCGACAACAACTCTTACCATTGGAGGCACAATCTTGAGCTTATCTTCGACCTCAACTAGCTCATCATCGAGCCCAACGACGACTCTTACAATTTCGGAGGAAACTCCGACCTCAACTATTTCGTCATCAAGCTCGCAGATCATCGTTTCAAGTTCAACCTCTGTCACTCCGCCGGTAGCTGGGACCACGGATTCGGCATCTAGTTCCGCGACGACAGTACCGACTACAACTTCTACCACGGTTTCCACGTCTTCATCTAGTCTAAGTTCGAGTTCGAGTTCAACATCCGTCACGCCTCCAATTGCTGGTATCACAGGACCAACCACAGGGCCTGAAACTCCGTCCACCAGTTCCTCCACATCATCGTCGACCTCTGTCACAACCCCAGTGGCTGGTATCATAGGACCGAGCACAGCTCCTACGACCGAAACAATCCGCTCTTCCACGTCCTCGTCAAGTTCAAGCTCCGATACATCGCCAGCGGCTGGTATCACAGGACCTAACACAGGACCTAACACAGCTCCTATAACTCTACCTTCCAGTTTCTCTACACCATCGTCAAGCTCTAGTTCTGATACACCGCCAGCGGCCGGTATCACGGGACCGAACACAGCTCCCACGACATTCTCAACCCAATCGTCATCTGTCTCAAGTTCGTCATCCAGCAGCTTAAGCCCCTCCCTAAGCTCCACTCATACTCCTACCGGGACGGCAATAACTCCTGGTGTGAACTCAGGATCAAGTTCAGCAACTCAGCTAGTTCCTGGGGTCGCACAACCAACAGATAGTAGGTCACCGACCGTTGCTACCACTCCAATTCCTTCCGGTAGCTCTGGGACAGTTGGCACCTCAGTGGATTCTTCGAGCGTTTCGGTAGCGCCTTTCTTGAATGCGACTCAAGTAACTCCTACTTCTCCAACAACATCACAGAGCTCATTGGTATCTGCCACTGACACAGCTCGATCGAGCACTAGCTCTGCTCCCTCGGCTAGCTTCCCAAGGCCATCTTCTGAGCCCTCGAAATCAACTTCACCGACAACAAATAGAGTTATTCCATCAACGAGCGTTTCCACTTCGAATATTGGAGGAGGTCAAACCTTTACAGCCAGCAACACGCTTACAAATTCTATTTTCAGCCCAATAACTCCCCCATCGGCGACAAGTGCTACTCCTGTCACTACCTCCTCTTCTTCGACGACCGTGACAACACCATCGGCCACCTATTTGCCACTCACTAATACCAACTCTGTCACCGAACCGTCAACAAATACCCCACAGCCTACACCAACCTTTACCCTCATTAGCACCGAACCAATCCCTACACCAACCTTCTCGGTTTCAACCCCCGCATCGTTGGGCGCGTCCGCCGGTTTCCAACCAAATTCTAATGGCGGCTCAAGCACAACACTCACTATTGATGTCGGCACCCTCACCGGTCAATCATCCCAAACATCGACATCAATTGCCGCAACCATCACCAAGATCCCCACCGCTATCCCCAGTAACGAGTCAACGCCCACGAGCCTTACTCCAGCTCAAGCCAGCGCCAATCTAGCCGAAGCGCAAGGCTACAATAACCTCTTCTCAGGTCTCAATTTCTCATCTCCATGTACCTCCGGGGATGTCGCATGCATAGCCGGTAATGTAGGGAATTGCAATAGCGCGGGTAGTTTTCAGATAACGGTGTGTACGAACGGGCAGCAATGTTTCGCAATCCCGATGAACGATACGAAGGGTGTGTACGTGGGGTGCACTGATAAAGCGGCGGCGGAGAGTATCTTGGGAGGATCGTCTGCGTCAGCGTGCGGTAGCCCAAGCAGCTCCACATCACCTGCTACTCCTACAGCTGAAACTACCACGATCAGCACATCCCCTACCGGAGAGTCGAGCATCACCGTTGACCCAATCACGATCTCTGTCTCGGCAGCGCCATCATCAGAACAGCAAACACTAACAACCACCCTCCCTGCAACCACAACCTCAACATCATTCGTTACAGTCACGCATTCGAAAACGCCTGCACAGACACCTACTCCAACACCGTCTCCGACAGATACTGGGAATGTAGGACCTGGGTCTTTGATCACAGCGATAACACCGTTACCTGATGCCCCCACGAACACGCCGGCGACGGTGACTGTGACCGTAACGAAGACGGAGAGGATTCCTTGAGAATTGTTATCTTAGAAGTGAGGGTCTTGATTGGGTGGAAGGGGAGCTGCGATGGAAGCTGGGTTTGAAGTTAGAGATGTAAAGATTGTTGAAAATAAAAGATTGGAAGTCGAGACACGAGATGCGAGAGAAGCTTGTTCGATAAATAATAGAAAGGCATTTTCCTAGGCCGAAAATTAATTTAATACTTTCTCATTCATCCACTTTTTTCTCACATCATCTCATGGGGTATGCTGTTCCGCGCCAAGTAAGGGAAGCTGCCTGCTCTTTCCCAAAATGCTCGCAATTCAAATCCCACCATCTCCTTGGAACAAGAAATGAGCGTCTCATGTCCATGACAACACTTAAGCTTGACTCTGATCGACGTGGCGAGCACTATGTTTTATGTAAAGCTGCTCGCACATGCCCTAATGCTCCCAAGACTGTTAATTTTCAAGAGGCTCACTCATCATAGCGGGCAGTAGGCTTGAGGGAGTGAGATAGAACAAGAGCAAGGCTCTTTAAAGCGTATGTGTATAATCATCCATAAGAAAGAGTTTCATGTAGTCTGAGGCTGAATCTGCGCCTTCAGTACGCCAAAAACAATGGGTCAAACGCACACGCATTACGCCACCTACGTATGTGATAACCTCGCGGTCGGTCTCCGCTTCCCGTCGAACCAGTCAAAACGCGTTTTAACGTTGGATTCATTTAGGAAGGTATGTGGCTGTGTGGCTCTGTAGTCCAGAATCCAATATTTCTCCCGCGTTGTGGCGCGCCAATATTAGGCAGCTGATTTTAGCTGAGAGGATATGTTTCACTTCTCAGCCAAATCACATATTGAGATGTCATCCTATGTCGCTGAGATTTGATTTAAATATGTGGAGCTGCCCCAGAGCCTCGGCGACTTTCAGAGTACATTAGTAGCATCGCACACCATCCAACTTTCTAAAGATGCAGAGAATCCGGCCTTTCTTCTATTTAGTTTTAATTTATATCGATGGTATCAGAGCAAATGTCGATCCGGAGCAACCTTTAATCACTCCTGCACCAAACATTACCCTAGCATCCTTGCAGGAGAGATCAGTCGCTGGGATATGTGGCTATCTAAACGCGGACCCTAGTAAGCAGAATTGCACAGCTTTAGACTATCATTCGTCTTGAAGCTAACGTCTGTACTCTTAATTCAGATTCTCCAATATCGTGCGAAGGAACATCGACGTGCAGATTCGCCGCAGACGGCGGCCACTGGGGATGCTGCGGTGATCTGAGCTGCTTCACTCCTGGTACTTGTGCCCCAGATGGTCGTCCATATTGCGGAGGTGTTGCCTCTGCGAATTGTATCTACCCCCAAATATTACAATGGTGAGGAGAATCGATTGTAAATTTCTCCTCAGGCATGCATGTGCTAATGTATTTTGTCCCCAGCACCAACGCGGCGTCTCCATCATGCGTGACTTATTATCTCCAGACAGCCTCCACTAATACGGACAGCGCGACATCATGGGGTTGTGGCCCTACACCCACTATATACAATGCTTTTGCATTCACTACATCAGGTGCAGAAATATCGACTCCCACTTCCTCCGACTCTGGTACCAACCCCACATCTTCTAGCTCGACGCCATCTACGACAGGCGGGGGGTCTTCGGGTGGAGGAGGCGGTGGCGGTGGTCTTGGTACTGCGGACATCATTGCGATAGTGATACCGACGGTGGCTATCATAGCCGCGGGAATCTTTGCTTGGATGAAAAGAGAGGAGGCTCTTTATTATATCACTTGTTGCACCGTTGACCATCGTGGTCATAGAAGGAATTGAGCAGCCGGGTCACGAGTAGCATAGAACTACAGGAGATCATGAATATGGAAAGTGATTTACGACTAGCTGCGCAACCTTGGTTGTGGGCTTGTAACCAGTGTACACTCTTAATATAAAAAACTATAACAATAATTCATTCATTTGTAGCTATTGAGTCAGCATTCCGCAAATAACCACCATCGCGCTCCTCCTAATGAGTCACGAGGCGAGATCGCCTTAATCCCAACTGCGGTACCCTAGCTCAACCACAATCACAATCTCAACTAGGATTCCAAAATTTCCTCCCCAAACCGGCCCACCTCAAACACAAAGATTTTCTCTCACAACTTTCCCTCCTGATCTACAGAACAAACAAAAGTCTCTACACCATCAGCCCACCCACTCAAAAATTTCCATTCATCGAAACTCTTAGTTCAATATCCCAATAATGTCACCAAAAACAAAAATCACCCTTATATCCCCGCCCACATCAACCAAACCGACTTCAACATATCTTTCCACCCCTTTTCCACCCCCTCCTACCCCAGACCAACAGACCAACCCCAGCTTTTCTCCCGCTGGCTCTCCCTCATTGCCTCATCCCAATCTATCCCCTCCTCCCACACCCAAAAGATTACCCTGCCGCCCCCACAAGCAAGATTGCTGGTGAAAGCCGTAGAAGGGAGTAGATTCTTCTATTTACTATGGAATAAAAAAATGAGAACCGAGAACGAATATCGAGTTTTCTGTAAACCGGGGGGGGGGTGGGATTATGGGCGTGA
>Ga0182030_10016381_pt1 | contig 14445 bp, 12 predicted proteins | sample 812S3MmetaG_FD_121299 | JGI IMG/M metagenome (GOLD analysis project Ga0182030, IMG submission 121299) | Permafrost microbial communities from Stordalen Mire, Sweden - 812S3M metaG (Illumina Assembly) | ecosystem: Environmental > Terrestrial > Soil > Wetlands > Permafrost | place: Sweden...
CCCACTTCAGTTCGAACTTCGGCATCCCCGTGGCGCTGCCGTTCCTGGCGGCAGTGACGCAACGCGTCAGCCGCATCGCCCTGGGTACGGCCGTCATTCCCCTGGCCTTCGACGTCCCCCTGCGCCTCGCCGAGAGCGCGGCGCTGGTCAACGTCCTGACCCACGACCGGCTCGAGCTCGGCGTCGGTAAAGGCAACCCGTTCGGGTCGACCGATGCTTACCGCGCTTTCGGCCTAAACGAGGGCGATCGCAACCAGCTCTTCGCAAAGTCGCTCGAGGCGCTCAAGGTGGCGCTGCACGGGCAACTCAACCTCGATGACCATGCCGTCAGTCTCTACCCCCCGGCGGCGACGCTGCTCGCCCGCGTCTGGCAGGCGACGGGGGACCATGCGACGGCAAATGCCGCCGGTGCCGCCGGTGACGGGCTGATGCTCTTCCGCACGACGCCCGGCGGCGGTGCCGGCGACGTCCAGTCGCGGCTGATCGACAGCTACCTGCGCAACTTCGACCACAGCCGTACCGAGCCGCGCATCGGCGTTTCCCGCTCGCTGCTGCTGGCTGACTCGCGCATTGAGGCGGTCCGGATCGCCACCGAGCACTATGCGTTGGTCAAGGATGACAGCCCGCTGCGGCCAGAACGCCTCGATGCGCAGTCGGTCGAGGCCCACCTGCGCAAGTTTGACGTTTACTTCGGCACGGTCGATGACGTCGTCGACGGGCTGAACAACGACAACGCGGTGAACCGCTCGACCAACTACCTGTTCAACACGCCGTTCTCCCCCTCCGGGACACCGCAGTTCCGCGAGTCTCTTGCCGTCATCGCCACCGAGGTCTACCCCCGGGTGCGACGAGTCCCCGATGCGCTGAGGGTCCGCAGCGAGGCCCCCGGGAGCTGACCGAACATGACCGCCATCACCCACACCCCCGCTGCGCCCGTCGCCGGCCGTCCGGCGCACGACTCGCGCGGTGCCGCACTCGCGCTGCGCGTCAGGCGCCTGCTCGCCGCGATCGGACGAATCCTGGCGTCCCTCATCCCGGTGTTCCTGCTCGGCTCGCTGTTCACGTATGCGCTCGGCGCGATCAGCGGGCTGACCCCGGCCTACCTGCAGCTCGGAGAAGGCGCGACGCCCAGTGCCGTCAAGGCGCTCGACCAGCAGTGGGGCCTGAACCGGCCCTTCTTCGTGCAGTACTTCAGCTGGCTCGGCCACGTGCTGACCGGCAACTTCGGCAACAGCTGGATCAACAACTTTCCCGTTACCCAGCTGCTCGGCAACCGCGCGATCATCTCCGTCTCCGCCGCCGGCGTGGCACTAATACTCGGGGTTGTCTTCGGCTTCAGCGTTGGGGCGCTGGCCGTGCGCTACCAGTCCACCTGGGTCGACCGCCTCATCACGGTCTTCACCTCGACGATCTCGGTGATGCCGCCGTTCATCGTCGGCATCTTGCTCGTCGACGTGTTTGCCGTCTGGCTCCGCTGGCTGCCTTCCTCGGGCTTCATGCCGCTGTCGGCCGGCTTCGGCTCGTGGTTCAGTCACATCATCCTCCCGGCGATCGCGCTGAGCTTCGACACGATCGCGGACGTCGCCCGGCAGCTACGGGTGGGGCTGGTGACCGCCAAACGCCAGAACTACGTCACCGGCGCTATTGTCCGCGGCCTGAGCGGGCGCCGGGTCTTCTTCGTGCACACGCTGCGCAACGGCATCGGCCCGGCGGTCGCGGTCCTTGGCCTCAAGTTCCCGAACCTGCTCGGCGGCGCGGTCGTCACCGAGGCCATCTTCCAGCTCTCCGGCTATGGCCAGTTCGCCGCCCAGTCCGCCATCAAGGGCGACGTGCCGTCGGTGCAGGCGGTCCTGGTCGTCTCGGTGGTGCTGGTCGTGCTCTTCAACTTGCTGGTCAACATCATCCTGGCGCGGCTGATCCCGACGTCGGCTTCTCGGGGGCTCTGATCATGATAAAGAACGTGTGGCGCCTGGCCAGCGGGCGCATCGCGATCGTGCTGCTGTCCATCATCCTGTTCCTTGCGGTCTTCGGCCCGCTGCTGTCGCCCTACGCACCGGACGACACGGTCGGCCCCCAGCTGACGGGGCCGAGCTCGCAGTTCCTGCTCGGTACCGACTACATCGGCCGGGACGTGCTCTCGCGGTTGCTCACCGGTGCGGGGCTGAGCGTTCTGGGCGCGCTGCTCGTCGCGGCCATCGCGCTGGTGTTCGGCGCGCTGCCCGGTGTGCTCTCCGTCTACCTGGGGCGGGTTTTCGAGTGGATTTCGCTGCGCGTCATCGACACGTTGATCGCGCTGCCGTTCCTCGTCTTCGCCGTGGCGATGACCGCGCTGCTCGGTAACGGTGTCTTCCAGGCGCTGTTCGCCGTCGGCTTCCTGCTGGCACCCGTGTTCTACCGGGTCTCACGCTCGGCCACGCTGTCTGTGGCGAACTCGCAGTACGTCGAGGCGGCGATCCTCGCCGGAGCCTCCACGTGGTGGGTCGTGCGCAAGCACGTCTGGAACAAGGTCACTCCGCCGATCGCGATCTCGCTGTCGACCACCATCGGTCTCGGGCTGGTCGTCATTTCCTCGCTGACGTTCCTGGGTATCGGTGTGAGTCCACCCCAGGCGACCTGGGGTGGCATCCTGGCTACCGATCTCGAATACATCGCGCTGCAGCCGTGGGCGCCCGTCGTGCCGATCGCCCTGATCCTCGTTGCGGTGCTCGCCTGCAACCTCCTGGCCGACGCGGTGCGGGATACCGCCGGCGAGGCCGGCCGTCAGCTGCTCAACTCACAGGCGGCGAAGAAGGCGGACAAGAAGGCCGCACGCCTTCGGCGCGGCAAACCTCCGACGCCAGCGGCATCGGGCCGGGCGAACCCTGCGTCCGCCCAGGTTCAAGCCGCCAGCGAGCCCAAGGTGTCTGTTAGTGACACCGCTCCTGGTGTCACAGCGTCGGCTGTGGGTCACGCCGCCGGTCAGCCGGAGGTCCTGCTTGACGTGCAGGACCTGCGGATTGTGAACACCATCGGCAAGGCCGAACTGGTCAAGGACTTGAGTTTCTCGCTGCGCCGCGGCCAGACTCTGGGCATCGTCGGGGAGTCCGGCAGCGGCAAGACGCTCACGATCAGTGCCGTGCTCGGCATCCTGCCCAAACAGCTGAAGCAGGCCGGCGGCACGGTCGAGATCCTCCGGCGGCGTACGGCCGACTTCAGCAAGCAGGACTGGCTGGACGTCCGGGGCAACTCCATCTCGGCGGTATTCCAGGACCCGGGCTCGTTCTTGAATCCCTCCATCTGGCTGGGCCGGCAGGTCTCCGAGGTGCTGAGGGTCAAGAAGAAGCTGTCCCGGGCGGCAGCCAAGGCCGAGACGCTGCGCTTGTTCGAGGCTGTTCACCTGCGCGAACCGCGCTTGGTCTACGAGCAGTACGTCCACGAACTCTCCGGCGGCATGCTCCAGCGCGTGCTCATCGCCGTGGCGATCGCCCTCGGTCCGGACATCCTCATCGCTGACGAGGCGACGACCGCCCTGGATGTCACCGTGCAGGCCGAGATCCTGGACCTGCTACAGGAGCTGCAGGAAACCCAGGGACTCTCGCTCGTGGTCATCTCTCACGACCTGGCGGTCGTCGCTCAGCTCAGCGACGAAGTGCTCGTCATGCGGTCCGGTGCCGTGATCGAGCACGGTCCGGCCAGCCAGGTCTTGCACAACCCGCAGCATGAGTACACGCAGCTGCTGGTCACCGAACACGAGCGCTTCGGCCTCGACCGGTTCCTCAACTCCAGCCTGGAGGAGGCTTCCCTTGCCTGACCACCCATTGCCTGACACAGCGCCGCTGCTCGACGTCGACGCCATCGACGTCCACTACGGAAGGCGGCGCAACAAGCGCCAGATCCTCTCAGGTGTCTCGCTTCAGGTCCGCTCGGGCGAAGTCGTCGGGCTGATCGGCGAAAGCGGCTCAGGCAAGTCGACCGTCGCCCGCGCGGTCATCGGCCTGGCCCCGGTCGCCACCGGACGGATCACGGTCGCAGGCAACGAGGTGACCAAGTTCCACGGCAAGCAGTGGCGCAGCTTCCGGCAGCGCGGTGTCGTGCAGTACGTCTTCCAGGATCCGCTGCGGTCGCTGGATGCGGACGTGCTGATCGGCGATTCGATCGCAGAGCCCCTGCGCATCACCCGCGCTGGTTCGCGTGCTGAGATCGAGCAGCAGGTCAAGGAATACGCGGCGAAAGTGCACTTGGACGAGGCACTGCTCTCCCGCTTCCCGGCCGAGATCTCCGGGGGGCAGCGGCAGCGTGCCGCCGTCGCGCGCGCCCTGGTGACCGAGCCGAAGCTGCTCATCCTCGATGAGCCGGTCAGCGCCCTGGACGCGGCCAACCGGGTCCAGGTGCTCGGCGGGTTTGCCAGCCTCCGTTCCGAGGGCATCGCGATGCTCTATATCTCCCACGACCTCGGGTCCGTCGCCGGTATGTGTGACCGGACCGCGGTTCTGTACCAGGGGCGGGTCGTCGAGTACGGGCTGACGACCGAGATCGTCAACAACCCGCAGCATCCGTACACGCGCTTGCTTGTCGGCTCCGCGCCGACGCTGCGCGGCACGCCCATCGACCGGGAGGCCCGCGCTCAGCTCCGTGCGGAGCTGACCGCTCAGACATCGTGAGGTCCCTATGAGCTCAACTGACACCTCGGTGCTTTCCGCATCGTACGTTGACAACTGGAAGGCCGCCCGGGAGGCCAAGGAGCAGCAACGGCGCGACCCGTACGGTTTCCTGTCCTACGCCGGCTTCCACAAGCTCGCCGCGGCTCCGGCGAGCTTCGAGGGCATCCCGGGGCGTTGGAGCACCGGCGCCCACGGACCGCGGGTGCAACTCTCGATGAGTGAAGACGTGCTCGTGGACGGTCAGGTCGTCACCGGGTCGTACCAGTTCGCCCCGGTGGCGGAGCGGGAGTTCCGCCGGGCCGCCTCCGCCGGCGAGGTGATCCTCGAGTTGTCCAAACGGGGCGGCCAGGATCTGCTCCGCCCCATCGACCCCGCCTTCGGACGCCTGCTCATCGACGCCTACCACCACACCCCGGCCTACGATCCCGACCCGCGGTGGATCGTCGAAGGATCGTTCCTTCCCTTCGATCCCGTCCGGCCGGCATCGCTCGACGCCACGATCGGCGACATCGTTCACACCCATCTCGCCGTCGGCGAGGTCGTGTTCACGCTCGACGGCGCCGAGCACCGTCTTCTCGTCATCGCCCGCGACGGCCAGCAAGCCCGCGTGGCCGGCACGGGGACCGTCCTGTTCAAAGACGGGACGAACGGCCTGACCACCGATCCCAAGGGCCGGTCGCTGCCGGTCGCGTTCCCCGCCGAGGCAGGCCCGCTGACGCTGGACTTCAACTACACCCAGAACCTGCAGCGCCCGTACACCGCGTTCGCGCCGTGCCCGCTGTCGCCCGCGCAGAACACCCTGACGGTCGCGATCGAGGCCGGCGAGCAGCTGCCGGTCTTCAACCGCTGACACCGGGCTGGACGAGGAAGGGACGGGTCATGGACCTTGAGCTTACATCGAAGCGCGCCATCGTGACCGGGGGGCGCCGGGGCATCGGCCGGGCCATCGCCGCCACTCTCGCCGCCGAGGGGGCGCACGTGGTGATCGCCTCGCGCGATGCGGACGGGCTCGCGAAGACGGCGCAGGAGCTGCGGAACTTGACCGGTGGAACGGTCGAGGCGCACGTGGTCGATACCGCCTCGGCCGGCTCGGTGGCGGCGCTAGTCGCTGACACCGTCGCGTCCCTGGGCGGGGTCGACATTCTCGTGCTGCCCCACATGATCGATCAGCGCTGGGGCCGGATCATCAGCATCGGCGGGCAGTCGGCCCTGTACGTCGGCTCGCTGGCCTCGACCATTCGCAACTCCGCGGTGCGGACGCTGTCCAAGAACATTGCGGACGAGAACGGCGGGCTGGGTATCACCGCCAACACGGTGCAACCGGGCCCCACCGTGACCGAGCGACTGCAACAAAGGCTCGACGGACAGGCCGAGGACGAACGCGCCGCGGCCCTGAGCAAGATGGCCGAGCGGGTCAGCCTCCGGCGGCTGGTAACGGCCGCGGAAGTAGCGGCGGTGGTGGCATTCCTGGCCTCACCGCGCAGCGTGGCCATCAACGGGAGCACGATCGACGTCGGCGGCGGGACGCTCGGGAACATCTTTCACTGATCAGCCAGCAGCACCGATGCGGACCTCGGACCAGTTCAGTCCGTCGAGGTTGACGACGATCGCCTCCTGCGTGGTGCGGGCGATCACCACGACGGCCTCGTTATCGGGGTCGGGGTTCTCCTCGCGGTGCGGGACGTAGGGCGGCACGAAGATGTAATCGCCGGGAGCGGTGTCGACCCGCCGCTCGGCCGGCTCGTCGCCGTCGACGTCGAGGAAGACGAAGCTGGGGTTGCCCGCGACGATGTAGATGGCGGTCTCCGAGGCGCCGTGGTGGTGGTTGGCCGAGGCGGTCGATGCGGCGACGTGGGTCTGGCCCATCCACAGGTGCTTGGAGCCGACCGTTTCGCCGCTGATCGCCTCGCGCCGAGTCATACCGGAGGTCTGCTCGGTGTCACCGATCAGTTCGCCAGCGGCGACCCGGAAGAGCTTGCGGTGAAAGGGATCGATGTCGCCGGGCACGAGCACACCGCTGGGGGTGCGGACCAGGTTGTCGTTGTCGTCGTCGCCGACGGCTGGAACGTGCAGAACGGGCATCGGGTCAGACTCCTCGGGAGGCAAGTGGCCGATCAGCTGCGTCCAGTTGATCGGCGGGCTCGGTGATCAGCCGGCGTACGGCGTCGGCTACGCACTGTACTAGCTGTGCGGCCAAGCCCTGGCGCGAGCACACAGCGACTTCGAGCGGCACCGATCGCGGCAGGTCGTAGCGAGGGACGAGCCCCGCGGGAGTCTGACCAAGGGTCGCCATCAGCGCCACGCCGGCGCCCGCGGCGACGGCGGCCTGTACCCCGGCAAGCTGTGGCGCCTCGGCGGATACGGTCGAGGAGATGCCGTAGGCGGCCAAGGTCTCCAGTGCGCGGGTGCGCAGTACGCAGGGGTCGTCGAAGGCAACTAGCGGCACCGGTCGGTCTTTCGGTGGTTGCCAGCCCGGCGCGGAATACCAGGTCAGTTCCAACTCGCCGACGCGGACACCGCGCGGATCGGCGGCCGGTCCCAGCAGCAGCGCTACGTCCAGACGGCCTGCAGCCAGCCCCTCGCGCAGCTGGGTGCCCCGGTCGATACGGAGCCGGACCTCGTAGTCAGCCAGCAGCCGTTCCAGGTCGGCCGACAACGCAGGCAGCAGCTGCGCGGCGGCGTGCTCGGTAGACCCGATCACCACCGTCTCGGGCGTCTCCATCCCGAAGCTGTGCAGGGCGTCATCGTGGAGGGCGAGGATGCGCCGAGCATACCCGAGCAGCTGCTCGCCGTCCTTGGTGAACTTCGAGCCGCGGCCGGAGCGCTCGACCAGCGGACGCCCGACCGCGGACTCCAGCCGTCGCACGTGTTGGCTGATCGCAGCCTGGCTCAGATGCAGGACGACGGCGGCGCGCAGGAAGCCGCCGTTGTCAGCGACCGCGACGAAGCTGCGCAACGGCGCCACGTCCAAGATCCGATTCATGTCTACCACCAGGCCTACTAGACACTTATTGCTGCTGCTGATCGGTCATCATCGCCAACCGTCGTTGGACATCCAGTATTCCGACCAACAAACTTGGAAATTGAGTTGGGTAAGGAGACAGATGAGCCGGACATTGCATCTCGCCCTGGCGCCGTTGGGTGTCGGCGGCCCCGGTCAGGACGGGCTATGGAAAGACGCTCGCGTCGCGAAGAACGCCAGCGTCGATATCGACTACTACATCGACTTGGCCAAGCTCGCCGAGCGCGGGCTCTTCGATGCGTTCATCATCGTCGACAGTCAGTTCATCAACGCCGATTACCCGGCCCACTACCTGAATCGGCTGGAGCCGCTGACGCTGCTGTCGGCCGTCGCGACGCACACGAAGAACATAGGCCTGGTCGCCACGGCGAGCTCGACCTACAACTCCCCGTTTAACCTGGCGCGGCGCGTGGCCTCGCTGGATCACATCAGCCACGGCCGTGCCGGCTGGAATGTCGTCACCAGCTTCGACTCGCAGGTCTCGAAGAACTTCGGCCTGGACGAGCACCTGGACTACGCCACCCGGTACGGGCGCGCCCAGGAGTTCGTCGAGGTGGCGCGGGGGCTGTGGGACTCCTACGAGGACGATGCCTTCCCCGCCGACGTCGAGGCCGGGATGTTCCTTGACCAGAGCAAGCTGCACCCCCTTAACCACGTCGGCGAGCACTTCAAGGTCGCCGGTCCCCTGAACCTCTCGCGGTCCAGGCAGGGGCAGCCGGTGATCTTCCAGTCCGGCGCCTCCGAGGATGGCCGCGACCTCGCCGGCCGGGTCGCCGAGGGCATCTACGGCCACGGAGCCTCACTGGAGGCGGCCCAGACCTTCCACGCCGACATCAAGTCCCGCGCCGCCTCCTACGGCCGCGACCCCGATCACGTCGTGATCTTCGTCGGGGCCAGCCCAGTCATCGCCGAGACCGACGAGGCCGCCCAGGCCCGTGCTCAGGAGATCTACGAGGAGGACAACGACTTCGGCCGCAAGCTCGCCTCCCTCGGGCGTAGCTTCGGCGCCTACGACCTCCGGCAGCACGACCTGGACGCGCCGTTCCCGGACCTCACCTACCTCACCGAACGCGGTGGTCGCTCTGGCGCCGAACTGGTCAAGCGCGCCCAGCAGAACGGCTGGACGCTGCGTCAGACCGTCGAGGCCGTCTCGGCCTTCCGGCCCGGTCCGTTCGTCGGTTCGCCGGAGACGGTCGCCGACGCCCTGCAGCACTGGTTCGAGTCCAAGGCCGCTGACGGCTTCAACTTCCACTTCCGGCTCACCGAGGACGCCGAGCGCTTCGTCGACATCGTCGTGCCGATCCTGCAGACCCGCGGGGTATTCCGGCGCGAGTACGAGTCCGACACCCTGCGCGGCAACCTCGGGCTGCCGTTCCCGGTCAACCGCCACACGTACGAGCACCCGCTCGTCACTGTCTGAGAGGCCAGTTATGACCCGCCAGCTTCACTTCGGTTTGCACCCGTACGGGGTCGGTGGCCCCGGCCAGGACGGCCTCTGGAAGGACCCGCGGGTGGCGAAGAGCGCCAGTATCGACATCGGCTACTACATCCAGCAGGCAAAGCTCGCCGAGGGCGGGTTGTTCGATGCGTTCTTCATCGTCGACAGCCAGTTCATCAACGCGACGTACCCATCGCACTACCTGAGCCGACTGGAGCCGCTCACGCTGCTGTCCGCGGTGGCGACGCACACCACGAATATCGGGCTCGTCGCCACGGCCAGCTCGACCTACAACTCGCCGTTCAACCTGGCTCGCCGGCTGGCCTCGCTGGATCACATCAGCAATGGCCGGGCGGGATGGAATGTAGTGACTAGCTTCGACTCGCAGGTCTCCAAGAACTTCGGGCTGGACGAGCACCTGGACTACGCGACGCGTTACGGGCGCGCATTGGAGTTCGTCGAGGTGGCGCGGGGGCTGTGGGACTCCTACGAGGACGATGCGTTCCCCGCTGACGTCGAGCGCGGGGTCTTCTTGGACCCGGCGAAGCTGCACGCGCTGAATCATGTCGGTGAGCACTTCAAGGTCGCCGGCCCCCTGAACCTGTCGCGTTCCCGGCAGGGGCAGCCGGTGATCTTCCAGTCCGGGGTCTCGGAGGACGGCCGCAACCTCGCCGCCCGGGTGGCCGAAGGGATCTTCGCTCCGGGCGAGTCGTTCGAGTCAGCGCGCGAGCACTACGCGGACGTCAAGCAGCGGGCCCGGGCACTTGGCCGCAACGCCGACCACATCGTGATCCTGCCCAACGGCAGCCCGGTTGTGGCCAGCACCGATGAGAAGGCGCAGGCCCGGTCGCGGGAGATCTTCGAGGAGGACAACGACTTCGACCGCAAGCTGGCGTTTCTCGGCCGGGCGTTCGGTGCCTACGACTTCGGCCAGCACGACCTGGACGCCCCGTTCCCGGACCTGACCCATCTGACCGAGCGCGGCGGACGCCGCGGGGCCGCTCTCGTCCAGCAGGCGATAGACAACCAGTGGACACTGCGGCAGACCGTGGAAGCTGTGTCGCAGTACAAGCCCGGCCCATTCGTCGGCTCGCCGCAGACCGTCGCGGACACCATCCAGACTTGGTTCGAGGCCGATGCCTTGGACGGCATCAACCTGGCGTTCCGCCTCTCAGAAGACCTCGAGTACTTCATCGAGACCGTGGTGCCGATCCTGCAATCGCGGGGGATCTTCCGCACCGAGTACGAAGCCGACACCCTGCGCGGCAACCTGGGCTTGCCGTTCCCGGCCAACCGCTACAGCCGCGAGCGCGAGTTCGCGGGCGCCTGAGGACAGCGATGTCGCAGTTGTCGGTTACCGGTGGGCGTGACGTCCATACCGTGCACTTTCCGGTCGCCATCCCGCCGCAGGAGGTGGAAGTGCTGATCGTGGGCGCGGGTCCGGTCGGGTTGTCGGCGGCGATTGAACTGGCCTCGCGCGGGGTGGACGTCGCCGTGGTGGACCGTGCCCGCACGGCGACACTGGTCCGGGCCGGGGCGATGGGACACTCGCCCCGGACTGTTGAGCACTTCCGCCGGTGGGGGGTCCTGCAGGCTATCCGCTACGAGTGGACCTTCCCGCCTGAGTGGAACCAGGGCATCCGGCTGATTACCTCGCTGGTCGGGCACGAGCTGGCGCCGAGCAGGCGTCCCCCGTTCGCCCGCGAGCCGGCGAACGGGGAGGGGTCGCCCCGGCGGGTCGCCGTGGAGGGCATCCGCCGACCGCAAACCGCACTGCAGCAGGTATTCCTACGCCACCTGGCGCGAGACGGCGTGCGAGTCGCCGGCGGCTGGCGGGTGGAAGCCCTGGGCGAGCACCCCGAGTACCTCGAGGTTGGCGTCGCGGACGTTGATTGCGGCGAGCGGCGGGCCATCCGGGCGCGCTATCTGCTCGGCGCCGATGGCGGCAGCAGTACCGTGCGGCGTCTGGCCGGCATCGACCGCGACGGCGAGCATGCGCAGGAGAAGCGCCTGCGGCTGGTCGTGCGCACCGGGGATATCTCCGACCGCGTAGGCCCCGCGCCCAGCGGCACCAACATAGTTTTCAACGCCAAGGCGTCGGGCTTCCTCGCCGCGGTCAGCACGCGGGAGTGGCGCGTCTACGCCGGGCCCTACCCGCTGGACTACGAGCCGACCGAGGGCGAGCTACTGGAGACCGCGGCGGCCGCCTTCGGCTTCGACCTGGAGCTGGAAGTCGTCTCCGCGACACCCTTCTACGCCGCTACCCGGATCGCGCAGACATTCCGGCGCCGTCGGGTCCTGCTGGCCGGTGACGCGGCACACGTCCGGACCCCCGGCGGGAATCTGGGCGAGGGCTTCGGCGACGTGGCCAACCTCGGCTGGAAGCTTGCCACGGTGGTGCACGGGCATGCGCCCGAGGCGCTGCTCGACTCCTACGACCAGGAGCGCCGCCGGCACAACTGGCGCATCGCCGATCACGCGCTGGAAGCGTGGCGTCAAGGACAGGTGACGTTGGCCGACATCCGCCGCGGCGGAATCCCGGACGACGCAGATCTCAGCCCGGCCGCGGAGCAGCGGCGGGCGGATATCGCCGCGCGGATACGCGGGAACGGCGAGATCCCCGGGCGCGGCGGGTTGACCTACGACGAGCGGTACGACGCCTCTGCGGTGATCTGGTACGAACCGGGTCAGCTGGAAGACGAGCCTCAGTGGCAGCCCGGGCATTACGAGGATGACCCCCGTCCCGGGCATCGCGCACCGGACGGCTTCGTTGATCCGTATGGCGGTACGCTTTACGACCGCATCGGCAACGACTTGACGCTGCTGGTGCTCACCAGCGAACGGTCCGTCGAGCAGAGCTTCGCCGCCCAGGCGGTGGCGCGCTCGCTGCCGTTCACTGTCGTACACCTCACCGACCCGGCAGTGCGCGATCTTTACGGTGCCGACAACGTACTTGTCCGCCCAGACCAGCACGTGGCCTGGCGCGGAAGCCAACTGCCCGACGGCGGTGCCGGGACCGTTCTGGACCACATTCTCGGCGTGCGCCGTGCGTCCGAGGTCAGTGAGCCAACGGACGGTGCCCGACATTCCGCGAGAACCTCGGCGTGGCCTGACCACCTACCCTACCGAAGGGCACCAGCATGACCCAGCTCCCTGACCAGCCGAGGTTCCGGCTCGGCTTCCTCTCCCACGTCCAGGGCCGGGGCGCCCGGGCCAGCACCTACCGCAACGCGCAGGAACTGTTCGTCGTAGCGGACGAACTCGGCTTCGATGTCGGGTGGGTCGCCCAGCACCATGCACCGCTGGGCGGCGGTGGGCTGCCCTCGCCGTGGACCTTCCTGGCCTATGCCGCCGCGCGCACGAAGCGGATCAAGCTGTCCACCGCGATTACGATCCTGCCGCTGGAGAACCCCGTCCGGCTCGCGGAGGACCTGTCCGTCGTCGACACGCTCAGCGGCGGCCGGGTCGAGATCGGCGTCGGCAGCGGCGCCAGTGAGGTGGAGTACAGCGCATTCGGCGCCGATGTCTCCCGCAAGCGCGAGCTGACCAGCGAAGGGCTGGAGGTGCTGCGCAGCGCCCTAGCCGGACAGGAGATCGGCCCGAAGGGCTTCACGGTTCAGCCGCCGCCCGGTGACTGGAGCGAGCGGATCTGGCAGGCGGTGTTCAGCGCGCCTGGTGCGCAGTACGCGGCGGCAGCCGGATCCAACCTGCTGCTCAACCGCGCCACCTACGGCTACAACGAGCCGACCGACGAGGTGCAGCGGCCCTGGGCCGATGCCTTCCTGGCTGCGTGGAGCCTGCCGCGGGCCCCCCGCATCGGGCTGTCGCGGTTTGTGTTCCCGGCCAAGGACAAGAAGACGGCGCTGGACCAGATCGCCGCAGACGTGCATGCCGCCGCGAAGAATTTCGTGCTGCGCGGCGCCTTCCCCGACGGCATCGACCAAGCCGAGGCGCTGCGCCGGTTCCATTGCTTCTACGGCCACCCCGACGAGGTCATCGAGGAGTTGCAGAAGGAGAAGGTACTGCCGGTCGCCACGGATCTGATCACCCAGTTCAACCCGGCGGTGCCCGACCACGACGCGGCCATCCGCGCACTGGAACTGATCGCGACCGAGGTGGCGCCCGCGCTCGGCTGGAAGCCGGCCACGCAGGACGCTGCCGCACCTGAGCCGGCGGGAGCCTGACATGACAGAAAGCGCCGACTACTTCGCTCCCGCGGGGCTGCGGACCAGGGGCACGGTGATCGTCGTTCCCGGTCGCGGCGAGACGCCCGCTACATACGCGCGGTTCGGCTCGCGGCTGGCCTTCGACGCCTATCGCGTGCGCGTCATCGGGGCGCCAACCGCCGGAGCCGCGAACGCCACGGCTTTCCTGGCCGAGCTGACCCAGAAACTGTCCGAGGCGGTTGACGGCGTGGCCGGCGACGCGCCTGACGGGCTCGCGCGCCCGCTTGTGCTTGTCGGGTCTGATCTCGGTGCCGCTGGGATCGCGGCGCTGCTGACACGACCAGACACGTATTCTGCCTGGTGGCCGCGAGCTGTCGTGCTGGCCGGGTTGCCTGGCCACGGCGCGCGGGCCGACGGCGAGTGGGACGCCGAGCTCGACGTCCGCTCTCACTGCCCCGTGCACCGGGGCGTGCTAAATGCTGATGCATCGCTGCAGCGCGGCGCCCTGACCGAAGCTGTGCCCGACGAATTGCTCAGCGCTGCCTTCGCGGAAGTTGCGGACCTCCCGCAGCTGCTGCTGGTGGGCGACACCGACCCGCTGGCCGACCGCCCGGCGTTGGAGCAGACGGCTAAAGCGCTGCCGAAGGGCCGGCTGACCGTCGTGCGCGGCGCTCACCACGACGTACTGAACGACCTGCAGCACCGGTCGGTTGCCGCTGAGGTCGTCACCTTCTTCGAGACACTGCGCAACGAGCTGGCACCGGTGCTGGCCGTCGGCACGAGCGCTTGGTTAATTAGTACCTTCGGGTCGTTCCGCGCTATATCCCGCCGAACAGCGCACCAGGTTCGGTCGGCCACGGTACGAGCGGGCCTGGTCGCCGCTACCCACAGATGCTCACTGCGGGCATCCAGTAGCACGGTGGCCGACCCGTATCGCCCAATAGGTAAATCCGCAGGTCAGCCCTACCGGACGTCCAACCCGGTGACCGCGCGGCCGATCAGCATCCGCTGGATCTCCGAGGTGCCCTCGAAGATGGTGAAGATTTTCGCGTCACGGTGCCAGCGCTCGACGGGGTAGTCCCGGGTGTAGCCGTTGCCGCCGAGGATCTGGATGGCCTGCTCGGTGACCCGGACCGCGGTCTCCCCCGCGACCAGCTTGGACATCGATCCCTCCGCGCA
>Ga0182030_10016383_pt1 | contig 14444 bp, 10 predicted proteins | sample 812S3MmetaG_FD_121299 | JGI IMG/M metagenome (GOLD analysis project Ga0182030, IMG submission 121299) | Permafrost microbial communities from Stordalen Mire, Sweden - 812S3M metaG (Illumina Assembly) | ecosystem: Environmental > Terrestrial > Soil > Wetlands > Permafrost | place: Sweden...
GGCGTGTCAATAAACACCAACCGCTCGTAGTGCTGGGTGAAATTGGCAAATTGTTCGAGCAGGAAACCAGCATTCTCCTCGCCGTATTTTTCCACGAGCTTTTCGCGCGTCACGCTGGAGTTCGGGCCAAAGGTGAAATTCTGCTGCCGGATTTCGCCGTTCATCGGCGAATTTTCCAGCCAGCCGGCGCTTTGAAAATAAGTTCCCGGCTGCGCCTCAAGCTGCGCAAGATAGCACTGCGTCGAGCCGAGCAACATGCCGATGCAATCGTGCGCCTTGGGAATCACCACCGGCAGCGACCGCGCCGTGAGGCCGATGATGCCGCGATTGCAAAGCCCGTAGGCAATGGCGATGGCGTCAAAATCGGCGGCGGCGACCGCGTCAATCGCGGCTTGGAGCGCGGCGTGAAGTTCCTGATATGGACGCTCGTGCAAACCCATTTCCAGCCAGCGCGTCGTGACGCGGGATTGCGCGGTGGCGGCGAGCAACTCGATTTCCCGTTGAAAAACCGGGCAGGCGATGACGAGCACGCGAAGCTGGGCCATGAAATTATTTTTGCAGCCGCCGGCTCACTTCGCGGATGAATTCCGGCGACGTGCCGCAGCAGCCGCCGATGAAATTCGCGCCCGCGTCAACGAGCGCCGGGACAAAGCTGGCGAATTCCTGCGGCGTGGTCGAGTAAATAGCCTTGCCGTCCACCATTTTTGGCAGGCCGGCGTTGCCTTTGATCCAAACCGGATGACCGTTGGCGGCGGCTTTGAACCGCGCGCAAATTTTCACAAAGCCCGCGATGCCCTGGCCGCAGTTGGAGCCGATGACATCCGCGCCGGCGGCGATCAAACCCGCCGCCGCCTGCTCCGGCGTGGTGCCCATCATCGTGCGGTCCTTGTCTTTGCCGGAATCAAACACCATGCTGGCGACCACCGCCAGGCCGGTGGTTTTCGCGCCGCGCACTGCGATGACGGCTTCTTCGAGATCGGTCATCGTTTCCACGACGAGCGCATCCGCGCCGCCGCGCGCGAGCGCCGCCGACTGCTCGGCAAACGCGGCAAATAATTCTTCCGCCGTCACATCGCCCGTCATCAGCATTTTTCCGCCGGGACCGATGGAGGCGAACACCAGTGCACGGGTTCCGGCGGCTTGTTTGGAAATGCGCGCACCGGCCTCGTTGATTTCTTGAACCTTGTCCGCCGCGCCAGCTTCAGCGAGGCGAAAACGGTTTCCGCCAAAAGTATTTGTCAGGATGACTTGCGAACCGGCCTCGACATAAGCGCGGGCGACTTCGGCGACTTTTTCGGGATGCGTGAGATTCCAAAGATCCGGCGTGTTACCGGGCGCGAGGCCGCGCGCCTGAAGCTGCGTGCCCCACGCGCCATCGGTGAGCACCGGGCCTTGCGCGACAAGTTTTTGGATGAGCGGATGAAGCGGCATAAAAGATTTTCCACAGTCCGCCGGTTTCCGCGCCATTCGTCAATTCAAAAGGCGGCGAAAATCATTCCGCCACAATTTTGAATGGAATGGCGGGCAGCGTGGCCACCGCCACCGGGCGCGGTTGGTTGGCGAGTTTTTTCTGGTTCACTGCGGCACCCGGATTTTTGTTGACCACATCGCAGATCAAATTTCCGCTGGCGCCCGGTTTGGTCGCTTTCGTGTCACAGGCAAAGACCAGTTCCAAGCCGGCGGGAATGGCGGAAACATTCGTGAGCAAAATTCCTTCCGGCGCGTTGTCCAGTTCCAGTTTGAAACGGTCGGAAAAATTTCCCGGCGGCGCGCTGACGCGCACGCGCACCGTGCCGCCGGGCGACATTTTCACCGGCGTCGCGCTGATGATTTTGAAAGCGTCGCGCATGAACCAGCGCTGCTGGCCGGCGACCGCCACGGCGAGTTCCTTCGACGGCACGAGATGCCGGTAAAAAAACGCCTGCATCATGTCTTCCGCGGGCGCGGCGGCATGGGTGACCATGGTTCCGCCAATCAGCGCGTGGCCGTCAATGGCAATGGTGACAAATTTTTCCGGCGATTCTGGCGGCGCTTTCAAGGTGAACTGCGCCTTGTCCTGGCCGTCCGCAATCCGCGCGCCGCTCAACGAAAATCCGGGCGGCGCGTCTTTCAAATCCAGATTAATCGCATTGGTGAAACCATCGCGGCGCAGCGCAAAAACGGTCAGCGGCGCGCTCAAGCCAGCGCGCAAGCTCAAGGACGATGGCACGACGCGCAGCGCGAAATCCGGCTGCGGCACGCTGAGGCGGAGGCGATACGCAAACTCCGGACCGCCCTGCCCTTGCGTGTCGGTGAGGTGGATGAAATAAGTTCCGTCCGCCGGCAGCGTCGCGGTGAGATACGAATCCGCATGGTGCGTGTTCAGGCCGGAGCCTTTGTCCTCAAAATCATCGTTGAACGCGAGTTGCTTGCCGTCCGCATCGGTCAGGCGCAAAAAAGAATCCAGCGGCGAATCCAGCCGCCGCGCGAAAACTTCGGCGACAATTTGCTGTTCGGCATGGCCGGTGAATTTGAGCACATCGCGTTCGCCAGCCTTGCCAATGTGGCCGTTGACGATGACGGGCAGCGTCACGGACTGCGCCGTCTTGGCGGAATCATTCGGTTCGCGCTCGGAAATTTCGGGCTGGTTGTCCACGGCGAACGGCACGGTGTTGAAAAAATTTCCGGTCAGCGAAGTGATGCCGATTTCGGAATTGTCGTGCGTCAAAGTTTTCTCCGGCAGATTCCAACCGGTCAGCGCGACGGAAGTTTTTTCACCGAGCTTGCCGCCGAGCGGATAAATGCCGGTGACAAACGGCAGTTCACCAATCGCCATGCGATAGACGAAATCCTCGCGCCCGCGAAAAATCGAATCGTGAATTTCCACGATGTATTCGCCGTCGTGCGGCACTTCAAAATGAATCACCGGATCGGGCTTCAAATGAAACCGCTCGTCGCACGCCAGCACCTTGCCTTTGGCGTCGTAAATTGTCAGCACCGCCTCGAACCAGCCCGGCACCGCATCGGCGAGATACGGAATCAGCGACCGCGCGCTCGCGGCGATGACAAGTTGCTGGCCGTGCGTCGCCTGAAACCGGTAGCGGTCCACGCCGCCGGGCATGACCTGGCCGTTGACGACGGCGGGCAGCGAAATGTGGCCTTCATATTTCGGCGTGCCGGTGGGCGCGGGCTGGCCGCCCAGTTTTTCAATGTATTTTTCGAGGTCGGGATTAGCGGGCTTGGCGGCGAGCTTGGTGATTTCCGGCAGTGTGCCGACACAGAAGCGGAGCGGATTGGATAAAAAATTCGGCGAGGCCACGCGGATTTCACGGTCGCCGGGCGCGGCATTGGTGGCGATGGAAATTTTGACAATCACCGTGTCAATCATCGCCGGATTGGCCGTGCGGTTCGGCGGATTGCGGAGAATTTTCTCGCGGATTTGTTCGCGCTCCGTCGCATCCGCCGTCGTCCAGACATTCGTGCCGGAGTTGCCCTTGCGGGTGGCTTGGAATTTATCCTGCAATTCTTTCAGCCGGTCGCGCAGGTCGGTGAATTCCTTTTGCTGCATCGGCCGGTTGCGATCCAGCACCGTCGCGCTGATGCCCGGCCCGGAGACGAACGCGTTGGATACCGTGGTCAAAAATTGTCCGCCGACGGTGATCTGAAACGTCGAACCTACTTTTCCGCCGGCCGGATAAACGTAAGCCAGATGCGGCGTCTGCGCGAAAGCCGTGCCGCCGAGCAAAAGAAAAATGGTGATGAATAATGCTCTTACGAATCGAGCGGCGTTGCCGGACAATCCGCCAGGTTTTGGAGTGCGGCAGTCCTCTGCCGCTTTTGAATTTTGAAGCCCGCTTTCAAAGCGCCGGAGGGCCGGCGCACTCCAAGACGCTACCGCGGGTTGGTCGGCATCAGATGGAACTGATTTGTTTTGAAAACTCATCCTTCGGATTTTTTTTATGCGGACATGATTTCTTTCAACAGCCCGCCCGACTTGATGCCGTCGGCGGCCTGCGGCAAAACGAACGTCGGCAGGCCTTCGGGATTCGGCAGCTTCGTTGTCGCCTCAATGCCCATTTGCGCGTAAATGCTGCCGATGAGATCCACCGGATAAACCGGACGGTCTTTGACTTCCTCGCCTTTCGCATCGGACGAGCCGACGATCTGGCCGCCCTTGAATCCGCCGCCTGCCACCACGGCGGAAAAAACTTTGCCCCAGTGATTGCGTCCGCCGTTCCATGGCGCATCCCACATCACTTTCGGCGTGCGGCCAAATTCGCCGCCCCACCAGACGATGGTGCTGTCGAGCAGGCCGCGTTCGCCCAAATCCTGGAGCAGCGCCGCAAAACCTTTGTCCATGTCCGGCAACTGCCGGCGCATCGCCTGAAAATTTTCCTTGTGCGTGTCCCAGCCGCCGTAATTGATCGTGACGTAGGGAATGCCGCGCTCGACGAGCCGCCGCGCGACAAGGCACGACTGGCCGAACTTGCTTTTGCCGTAGCGGTCGCGCAGTTCCTGTTTTTCCTGCGACAAATCAAATACCTTCGCGCCGTCGCCGAGAATCATGTCATAAGCCATGTTCTCCGCCTGCGTCGCGGCGGCGACTTGCGGATCTTCCGGCAACGCCTGCGCCAGCGTGTCGAGGTGATGCATCAACTCGCGGCGATTTTTCTGGCGCTGGGCGGTGAAGCCCGGCAGCACGACGCCTTCGACCGCAAACGGCGTCACCGCCGGATTGCCGCCGGTGGCGAACGGTTTGTATTTCGCGCCCAAAAATCCCGCTTCGTCAAAACGTCCCTGCGGTTCCGTCAGCACGACGTAAGGCGGAATCAAACCTTTGTAGCCGGCGTCGTAGCCTTTCGTCAGCGACACCACGGAGCCGACGCACGGAAACACTGTGCGCCCGCCCGGCTGGCGGCCGGTTTGCACGAGGTAGGACGCCGTTTCGTGGCCGAAGTTGCCGTGAGTCATGCTGCGGATGATGGAATATTTGTCCGCCAATTTCGCCAGCTCCGGCAGCAGCTCGCCGATGCGGATGCCGGAGACATTCGTCTCAATCGGCGCTTTCAGCGGCCCGCAATAATCGTAGCCCGCGTCCGGCTTGGGATCAAAAATGTCCGTGTGCGACGGCCCACCCCACATCCAGATTTGGATGACGGCCTTGGCGCGGGCGGCGCCCGGCGCGGCATACGCCTTGAACGACAAATGATTCGCCAGCACCAGTCCGCTCGCGGCGAACATGGCACGGCGGATGGCCTCGCGCCGGCTGATGCGCGGGCGCTGTTTTTGAAAATCAAAATAGAATTCGCTCATAGTTTTATTTGGTTTAGTGTCGGTAGAGAAACTCCGTGCTGTTCATCAACGCCCACGCCAAGTCCACCAGTGCCTGCCGCCGGCCGCCATTGCCGAAAGTTTTCGCATAATCCTGCGCCACCTGCAACTCCGCCGCCGTGGGAAACCGCGAGAGGATTCCGAGATACATGCCGGTGACAATTTCCGCCGGCGGGCGGTTGCCCGTGGTTTGAAAATCAATCATCCGCGACGACTCGATTTTTTTCTGCATCAGGCTGGAGTTGAGCAGCGTCAGTTTTTGCGCGGCGGTGATGCGGTTGTTGCGCTCGGATTACAGCCCGGTGTCGCGCGATGGCCGGCCGAACTGTTCCAGAAATCCGCTGGTGATGCTGCCGTCGGGCAGCGCGATGGAACGCAGGTTGTCGGGAATAAACGTGTAAGGTTCGGGAATCGCGCTGGAATACTTTTCGGTCGCGCCGGTAATCTGATCCAACGCATCAATCAGCACTTCGGCATCGAGCCGGCGCAGCGGATAAGAGGCAAAATTCGCCGCCGCCTCCGGGCTGGTGCTCTGCGGAATCGCCGCCAACTGGTAGGTTTTGGAATTCAATATCTGCCGGTAAAGCCGCTTGAAGTCATAGCCGGACGCGACGAAATCTTTTTCCAGAAATGCCAGCAGCTTCGGGTCGCTCGGCGGGTTGTCCGCGCGAAAATCGTCCGGCTCCTGCACGATGCCGCGACCAAGCAGCCACGACCAGGCGCGATTGACAAAGTTCCGCGCGAACTGCGGATTCTTCACCAGCCAGTCGGCGAACACTACGCGTGGATCCTGGTCAGGCGAAATTTTCACCGTCGAGCCGTCGGGCAAAACGGCCTTGTGCGTCGAGCCGTTCAGCGCCCCGGCGTTCGTCGAGGCGGGATTGAAAAACACAATTTCCTCCTTCCACTCGCCGGTGGCCTTGTAGCCGACGTTGGCGAAAAATTCCGCCAGATTCGCCAACTGGTTCGACGACCAGCGGTCCGCGCGTTCGCCCAGAAATGTCAGCGCCACCGTCTGCGCGATGCCGGCCGGCGTGCGGTTCTGCATCGCGCGATAAAAATTCACCGGCGGCAGTTCAAAATTGCTGCCGCTGGCCGTGAGCATTTCGCGGGCAAGCTGGTCGCACGGCTTGTTGTCGCGAATCGCGTCGTGAATCCAGCGATGATAAGATTGCGCGGCGTTCGGCCAGAGATTGATGGGAAATTCCGCCTTGATGCGGAGCAGATCGCCCCATTTCAGCGCAAGATAATCCGCATACTCGTCGCGCGCCAGCAGCCGGTCAATCAACACGCGGCGCTTGTCCGGGCTGGCATCGAGAATGAATTGCTGCGCCTCCGCCGCTGTGGGCAACGTGCCGGTGACATCGAGGTAAACGCGCCGCACAAACACCGGGTCGGAACACAAATGCGCCGGGGCGATGTGCAATTCCTGCAACCGCGCAAAAACCAGCTCGTCAATTTTGTTCTGCGGCGTCAGCGCGGCGGGGCTTTCAAACGGCGTGGCGGCAAAAATATTCGCGGCACCAAACCACAGCAACGCCAGCCACCCGCAGGTTCGGGCGGCAATGGTTCCGACGCTCGGTTTCATCACCAGACCAGACGAGCGGGCGTGATAAAAAGCTTCAGGAAAAAACGATACATTTTTTGTCATGCCAATGACAATTTATGATTAGCCACTGATGCGGAGCTGTTCTACATCAAAAGTTTGTCTTGTAACCATTCCCAGCCACCGCTCGTCGAATGGAGCGATGTCGTTACTTGCAACTAATCCCAGCGAGGCTTCGGTGGTAAAACCGGCCAACCCAAAACCGGGTGAGTTGGTTTCATTCACCCTCCAGCCGCAGCCCGGTGAAGCAATTCAAGGACTGTGCCGCCGGCTGGCCGGCCTGTTGCGCGAACATTCTGCCACGCCATTGCACCTGTTGATCTTTGGCAAATGCAGTGCCAGTGCCACAACCTTGAGTGCGCTGCAAAATATAATCGGCCGCGTGGACTGGCCGGTGACGTGGGTGGAAGGTGCGGCCTGCAACGGTAATCCGATTGCCGGAATTCAAGTCCACGCCTTCACCGGCGACGTGGAACGCATCACGTTTGGCGGACGCGTGGTCGGCTCGGTGTTCACGGATGGCGGCGCGCGGCAATGTTTCGTCGGCGGCCTCTCGCCGACGGACAAGACGATTCCGCGCGCGGAACAAACCCGCCAGACACTTGAAAATTTGCAAACGATTTTTGCGCAGGCCGGATTCGAGCTGGCTGACACAATGCGGACCTGGTTTTTTCTGGAAAATATTTTGTCGTGGTATGACGACTTCAATCAGGCGCGGACGAAAATTTATTCCGGCGTGAAATTCCGCACCGGCTCCATGCCGGCCAGCACCGGCGTCGGCGCAAAGAATCCATCCGGCACCGCGCTCGCGCTGGCGGCGTGGGCGTTTCGGCCGCTGGCAAAAAATGTCCGCGCCGAGGAAGTCGCCTCGCCGCTGCAATGTCCCGCGCCGGCCTACGGCAGTTCGTTCAGCCGCGCGATGGAAACTCCCACCAACACCGGCCGGCGGCTGTTCATATCCGGGACGGCGAGCATCGCGCCCGGCGGAAAAACTTTGTGGCTGGGCGATGTCCGCAAACAGGTGGAGCTGACGATGGACGTGGTCGAGGCGATGCTGCGGGCGCGCGGTTTCACGTTCGCCGACTTCACGCGCGCCACGGCGTATTTTCGGCACGCGGCGGATGCCGGCGTGTTTGCGGAATGGCTCGCGGCAAATAAGTTGACGGTCATGCCGGTGGTTTCGGCGCAATGCGATGTCTGCCGCGATGATTTGCTGTTTGAACTGGAGGCGGACGCGGAAACTTCAGAGACACTGCGCTGAAGAATTTCAAATCGCAACCGAAGCAAAGTCTTTATTGCCCGCAACAACTGGCTGCGCCTTTCGCCAGATCCGGGCTGACATACGGAATCCCCAGCGACAGGCCGCGCAGAATCAACAGCGCCGCCAGCAGGCAAACTCCCACCGGAATCGCGCCGCGCAATTTCAGGCGCACCGCCACGGGCAGCAATCTTCCCGAAAGACTGATCGTCAGCATCGTTGGCACCGTGCCCAGACCAAACAACGCCATGTAAGCAACGCTTTTCGCGATGCCGCTGCTGCCCGTTGCTCCGGCCAGCGCCACATAAACGAGGCCGCACGGCAACAGGCCGTTCAACATTCCCAACAGCGCGAGCGAGGAAAAACTACGTTGCTGCAACTGCGCGGACATGGCCGATTTTAATTTCGTCACCAGCCGCACCACCGGCGCGGACACGGCCACTTTTTTTGAAATGATCCAGCCGAGCAGAATGGCGGTGCCGAGTGCGATGGAGAGCCAGCGTTGAAATCCGGCGAGGAAAAGGGATTTGCCAACGAGTCCAGCCAGCACGCCCAACAGGCAATAAGTAGCGGTGCGACCAATTTGATAAATAATCCGGCCCGCGACCAGCCGCCCTGCTCCGCCGGGCAATCCCGGCAGCGCGAGCATCAGCGGTCCGCACATCGCGGCGCAGTGCAGGCTGCCGAGCAGACCCAAGATGAAGGCGAGGCCGAAATCCATTTACTTCGCGGGCACGATAAACTTTTCTTCGAGGAAATAACTTTGTCCGTCCGCCGTCCACGCCGCGCGCACTGTCCACGGACCGGCGGCAAATTTGGAAACATCCAGCGTCTGCACGCCATCGCTTTTCGGTTCGAGGAGAAACTCGCGGTCCAGCTTCGGATCGTTGGCGCGGTAAAGCGTCACCTTGCCGGAAAATTTCTGCGCGAGCTGGGCGACCGGCGCGGTGATGGTCACCAACCCGGCAGCCGCGTCATAACGGATGCTCGCTCCGGCGGCCGTGGCCCGCGCGGCACTGTCAATCGTGTCCTGATATTTCAACTCCTGCTCATAATAATTGCCGTTGACCAAATCTTCGCGGTGCGTCGAGGCAATGCCAACGACGGCGGCCATGCCGGCGAAAAACAGCGCGAACGTGATGACGATGCCGAGCGGCCAGTAGTTGCGAGTGGTGGTTTCCATAATTCAATTGCGCGGGCCGATGAAGGCTGTTTTGAGGGTTTGAACTTTTTTGCCGGCGGAATAAACGCCGATAACCAGCGGCGTGGTGCCGGATTTCATCGCCGCCGGTTCCAGTTCGATCAGCACGGAGTTTTCCAAAAGCTTCTGGGACGGGACAACCAGCTTCCCGCCCATGACTTGCAGCGAGCCGGCGGGATTTTCGAGCCGCAATTCCACCGGCAGTTCGCGCGAAGTTTTGTTGACCACGCGCACCGTGTAAAGATTGCTGAAATGTCCGTCGGGCATCTGTTGAAACATCGAACCCGGTGCCCGTAGCACCGTGGCTTCGACATCCGAACGCATGAAAAGCATCAGTCCCAGCACCGCCGCCAGCGCGAGCAGCACTGCGGAATACGCCACCAAGCGCGGCGTGACGCGCAGGTGTTCGCCGCGCTCGATGCCGTTGAGCGAGGCGTAGCGGATGAGGCCGCGCGGACGGTCAATTTTTTCCATCACCGCGTCGCAGGCGTCCATGCAGGCGGTGCAGTGGACGCACTCCATCTGCGTGCCGTTGCGGATGTCAATGCCGGTGGGGCAGACGGTCACGCAGTTGTTGCACGCCACGCAGTCGCCGAAGCCGGCGTAGCGGCGCTCGCCGAATTTCTGTTCGTGCCGGAGCGGGCCGCGTTTTTCGCCACGCTTGTAATCGTAGGCGACGACAATGGAATTTTCATCGAGCAGCAGCGATTGCAGCCGGCCGTAGGGACAAATGAAGGTGCAGGCCTGCTCGCGAAAGCGCGCGAAGATGCCGTAAAACAACAGCGAGAACGCAATCATAAACGCCAGTCCGGTGACATGCCGTGCGGGCGGGTCGGTGATGATCTGGTAAAGTTGCTGCCAGCCGATAATGTAGCTCAAGAGGACATTGCCGACGAGAAACGAGAGCGCGTAGAAGAGCGCGTGCTTGAAAAACTTCTTCGCGATTTTGGTTCCGCTCCAAGCGGCTTTATTTAATTCACGCTGCGCCGGCGCGTCACCTTCGATGAGATATTCGATCTTGCGGAAAACCATTTCCATCATCACGGTTTGCGGACAGGCCCAGCCGCACCAGAGCCGGCCGAAGGCCGTCGTGAACACCACGATGCCCACGGCAAAGATCAAAACGGCGATGGCAAAGAGAATCATGTCCTGCGGCCAGAAGATTTGGCCCAGCACGACGAACTTGCGCTCCACAATGTTCAGCAGCAGCAGCGGATTGCCGTGGATGGTGATGAACGGCCCGGCGAACATGATGAACAGCAGCAGCCAACTGAACCACGTCCGCCAGCGGTAAAACTGACCGCTGACCTGGCGCGGATAAATCCACTGGCGGCGTCCGTCGCGGTCCGCCGTGGCGAGGTGGTCGCGGAAATCCGACCAGTCCACCGGTTTGACGGAGGCAGCGGCTGCGGCTTTGGGCGGAGTGAATTCCTTCACCCGCATAAAATAATAAATTCAGGCCGCCCCTGTCCAGCCCCGGCCTTGCCTCGTTTTGGGGGATGGCGTAAGCTCGTCTTCCCATGCGCAACTGCGAACAGCCGGCCTATCACAACACCGCGCACAAACTCGGCCGCCTGGTGAGTTTCCTCTACAACTTCGAGCAGCCCCTCCGCGACGACGGTTTTGATTACGAGGCCGCCATGAAATGGACTGGGGAACATCTGGGCGCCCTCGGCGAGAACGACCCCGGCGACCCCGCGCTGGAACCCGAAATCTTCCAGCGCATGGAAAACCTTGTGAAATTCCTTGAAGCCCGCGTGCCGGAACATCCCTTCCTGCCCGACTACCGGCTTTACTTCCAGCTCTGGCGCGAATGCCAGCGCTCCCGCGCAACCTTGGGCTGAATGATTCAATCCCGTTGGGATTGGTGGCCGGCTGCAAAGACTCAATAAACCAAAACCAACACCGCCGCCTCCTGCGCCGACTTCACCACCTCCTCAAACGATTCATCCTTCGCATTCGGCTCCTTGAGTTTTGCCGCCACATCCGGCACGGACTCCAGGAAGTTCAAGAGCAAACTGCTCTTCACCGCATAATTCACATTCTCCGGCAGCGACCCGGTGGCCGCCAGCGCCGCCGCCGCATCCAGCTTGGCCGCCACGATGCCCACCACGTTCCCGCGCGCGTCCAGCAGCGGACGGTGCCCGTCAGGCCAATTGCCCGGCTGCATGGTGGCCGTCCGCAAGGACCTGGAAATAGCGCGGGTCATCCGCCGCGCCCGCCAGCGACGCGATTTCCCCCGTGGTGGCCGTGCGCCAGCACCTTGGGCGCAAACCCCTGCAACCCGATGTCCGGGAAACCCACCGTGACCACCGTGCCGGTGTGTGATCATTGCATCAACACCCGGTAGAAGCGGGCGGGCGGAACAACTCCGGCAGGATCAAGAAACAGATACGGACTCGTCAGCAGATTCGAAAAGGTTTGCAGCGTAATCCAGTTGGTGCTGGTCAAATCCGTGCTGTATTGCACCACAAAATTATTACTCAGCATCCCATTCAAATTTAGCTCAGGATTACCTGCCGCCACTTGCAGGGCCAATGAAGGTGGGATTAGCACAGTGAGCAAAGCATTGGAACTCGTCATACTGCCCGCCAGATTGGTCACGATCACGGAATAATTTCCGCCATTTGTTGCGGCAACTGCCTGAATTGAAAAAACTGCATTGGTAGCGTTTAGGATGTTCGTGGAATTAAAGCGCCATTGGTAACGCAATGGCACAGTGTAGCTGACGGCTACACTAAATGAGGCAACGCTTCCCAAAAGAACTCGCAGGTCTGCCGGCTGCCCGGTAATGCCTGGAGGGTCTATCACCGTAAGGGTGGCAGAATTCGTTGCACCAAAATTTGAATTGCTGACGATGATTGAATAAACAGCCGCATCACTATCAGAAATTCCCGTGATGATCAGATTGGTTGTTTCTGTGCCTATAATATTGCCACCATCAACAAGATTTGTGCCGTTCTTTTGCCATTGATACGTTAATGGCTGAAGACTTGTTGCGCCAACTGTTAAGCTGGCAGTCGCCCCGGCAATGTTTGTCTGGCTTTGTGATGGCATAGTAATGTCTGGCGGAAGCAAAACCCGAAAAATCGTTCCATTACCACCAATGCCACCGTATGTGGTTGTTCCGTATAAATTGCCGTCGTTGCCAATGAGTAAGTCAGGTTGAGGATATGTTGCAATAGTGCCAACTGTTGAATAATTCGCCCCATTGATACCGCTAAATGTTACAAGCGCAGTTATTCCTCCTTTTGGTTTCACCCTGAATATGGTGCCATAACCACCCCAGTATGGATTGGTGTTGCCGCCTCCCCCAACTATTGTAGTTCCATAAAGGTTGCCATCACTGCCAAAAACAAGTTTCGACTCTGGCCATACCCCGTTCGTCTTATTAAACGACGCAATGCTACTAACAAAACCATTGGTGTTAACCATAAACACCTCCCCACAACCAAAAGTAAATGTCGAATTTGTTATACTCCCTCCAATTGATGTTGTGCCGTATAATGTGCCATCATTGGCTAAACACAACCCCGCGTCTGGTGAAGCTCCATCCCCGTAGTAATAGCCAGCATTATTATTTCCTAAAAATGTTTTGAGCGTTGTAAATATTCCGTTTGTTGCCAATTTGAATACCGTCCCCACATTATACTTGCCTCCTGAACTGGTTGTTCCATAGAAGTTGCCATCTTTACCGACACACAAACCACCTTTGGGGTTGGCTCCATTTGTTCCACCGAATGAAAAAAGATTCGTAACAAAACCATTAGTGAATACTTTGAACAAAATGCCACTGCTGTAGCCGCTGTAAGAAGAACCGTAAAAAGCTCCATCGGGACCCTGCGTGAGGGCGGAATAAGGAGAACCATAATCTGGGTATGTAAGATAAGTCAATTGCTGGAGTTGACCATTTGTCGTCAAATTGAACACCGTGCCATTATTAAGTATGCTGTAAAAACTCCCGTCGGAAGCCAAAGTCAAATCAGCTTGTGAAAAACCACTATTAAATGAGATCAGCGAAGTAAAAAGGCCGTTTGTTGAAAATTGAAAAAAAGTCCCAAATCCACCATTTGTCCCACCGCTGGAAGTAGTCCCATAATAATTCCCATCGCTACCAATTGTTAAGCCAGCGATTGGCCAACAACCGACTGACCCATTGAATGGGGCAAATTCATTTAACACTCCGTTTGTTGACACTTGAAATATCGCTCCTTGGCCGCTATCCCCACCACCGTAGGTTGTGCCATAGAAGTTGCCATCCTGCCCTAAAGTTAATCCGGCATATGGATAAGCCCCATTTGTATTGGCAAAAGAGGCCACAGTAGTTAGCAGACCACTGGAATTTATTTTGAAAACAGTCCCGAACCCCGCATACGGCCCATTAGTTCCACCAAACCAAGTAGCCCCATACAGATAACCGTCATTCCCGACCATGAGATTGCCTCGTGGATAGCAACCATTTGTGTATCCATAGCCCATATTTGATCGCTGGAATGTGTAAATAGTGCTTAATGAACCGCTTGGTGTAATTGTGTATATTGAACCATACCCATTATTTCCAAATACATTTACTCCATATAGATTGCCATTTTTACCTAAAACTAATCCGGGCGCGTATGCATTAGCATCTTGAGTGTTATAAAATGATGCAAAGATACTCAAAGCCCCATTTGTTGTTACTCTAAATACTGTTCCATCTTGTCCACTTCCACCGTATGCTGTAGTGCCATAAAGTGCCCCGTCGTTTCCAAAGATAAGAGCTGACGTGTTTTGAATATTGCCCGTGGCTTGATACGCAGACGTAAATGATACCAGCTTCGTCAAGATTCCATTGGTGGTCACTTTGAAAACCACTCCATATCCAGTGCCACCAGATATAGTAGTGCCGTAAAAACCTCCATCCGGGCCTAGCGTCAAACTTGAAGTCGGATTTGCACCGTTGGTCGAATTAAATGAAACAAGCGACGTAAAAACTCCATCGGCCGTGATTTTGAAAACTGTTCCTTTGCCGTTGCTGCCACCATATTCGGTCGTGCCGTAAAAACAGCCATCGTTACCCAATGTTAAAC
>Ga0182030_10016384_pt1 | contig 14443 bp, 9 predicted proteins | sample 812S3MmetaG_FD_121299 | JGI IMG/M metagenome (GOLD analysis project Ga0182030, IMG submission 121299) | Permafrost microbial communities from Stordalen Mire, Sweden - 812S3M metaG (Illumina Assembly) | ecosystem: Environmental > Terrestrial > Soil > Wetlands > Permafrost | place: Sweden...
AAAAACACGCTGGGACTGGCCCAGACTCTGTACGAACGCCACAAGATTCTGACGTATCCCCGAACCGATTCGCGCGCTCTGCCGGAAGATTACATCGCCACCGTCCGCACGACGCTGGAGATGTTGCGGGGCACCGCCTACAGCCAGTTCGCCGGGGAAATTTTGCAAAAGCAATGGGTTCATCCCAACAAGCGCATTTTCAATAATGCCAAGGTTTCGGATCACTTTGCCATTATCCCCACTTCGCTTGCGCCCAAGAATTTAAGCGAGCACGAGCAGAAGCTTTACGATTTGGTCACAAAGCGATTCCTCGCGATATTTTATCCGGCGGCTGAATTTCTGATCTCCACGCGCATTACCCGGGTGTTGGAGGAGCCGTTCAAAACGGAAGGCAAAGTGATGGTCAACGCCGGCTGGATGGCGGTTTACGGGCGGGAAGCGCAGAGCGAAGATCAGGCGCCGCGTCTGGTGCCCGTCCAGCCCAACGAGACTGTCCAGACCGAGAAAATCGACCTGCTCGCCACCCAAACCAAACCGCCACCACGCTACAACGAAGCAACATTGCTCTCGGCCATGGAAGGCGCGGGCAAATTGGTGGAAGACGAGGAATTGCGCGAAGCGATGAGCGAGAAGGGACTCGGGACGCCCGCGACCCGCGCTGCCATCATCGAGGGCCTGATTTTTGAGAAGTATATCCTGCGCAACCAGCGCGAATTGCAGCCCACGGCCAAGGCCTTTGGTTTGATTACGCTGCTGCGGGGACTGGGTATCCCGGAATTGTCATCACCGGAACTGACCGGCGATTGGGAATTCAAATTGAAACAAATGGAGCGGGGGGAATTGGGCCGGGCGGAGTTCATGCGGCAAATCGAGGAGATGACCCGGCAGATCGTCAAAAAGACCAAAGGCTACGAAAGCGACACGGTCCCGGGCGATTTTGGCGAGGTCAAAGTTCCCTGCCCAAAGTGCGGCGGTGTGATCAAGGAGAATTATAAAAAATTTCAATGCCAGAAGTGCGATTTTGCCCTGTGGAAAATCGTGGCCGGACGCCAGTTCGAAATTGCGGAGATCGAGGAACTGATCACCAAACGCACCGTCGGCCCTTTGCAGGGATTCCGCAGCAAATTGGGCCGTCCTTTCGCCGCCATCATCAAGCTGACGCCCGAACTGAAACCGGAATTCGATTTTGGCCAGCAAAATGAGAACGACCAGGCCGCTGCCGAAGCGTTGGATTTCACCGGCAAGGAATCGCTCGGCAAATGTCCGCAATGCGGCTCGCCCGTCTATGAGAACGGCATGAATTATATTTGCGAGAAGGCCGCCAAACGCCAGGGCTGCGCCTTCCGCACCGGCAAAATTATTTTGCAACGGGCCATCGAAAAAAAGCAGGTGCAGAAATTGCTGGCCGCGGGCCGCACCGATTTGATCGACAAATTCATTTCCAAAAAGGGCCGTCCCTTTAAAGCGTTTTTGGTCGTGGGCAAGGAGGGCAAGGTCGGATTCGAGTTCGAACCGCGCAAGGAGAAAAAGTCCGATGCCAACGGCCCGGCCAAGCCCAAAGAGCCGGCAGTCAAAGTGGATTTTAGCAAACTGGAACCGATGGCAAAGTGTCCTCTGTGCGGCGGACGCGTATTTGCCACTGACGCGAATTATATTTGCGAAAAATCGCAGGCTGACAAGAAGCCCTGCAAATTCAAAGTGGGCAGAACCATTTTGCAACAGCCCATCGACGCCGTCCAAGTCAAAAAATTAATTGACACGGGCCGGACCGATTTATTGCCCCATTTTGTCTCGCAGAAAAGCGGCCGCCCGTTCTCTGCCTACCTCGTCATGGACGATCAGAACAAGGTCGGCTTTGAATTCCCGCCCCGCGGCGAAACCCATACTGAAAAGGCGTAACGCCGTATCTCCCGGAAGACGGCTGCAAATGCTGTTCGAAATGGGTGCAGACAAAAACTCACACGCGAATTTGCGCGTCGATGACTCGCCCCATGGGATTGTACTGTCGATACGCTGGAAAATCCCTGGCCCACTCTGCCTGGATGTCAATCACTCTTGCGTCGCAACCGAGTGTTTTTAGCAACTCCACAGTCCGGGGAATGCTCAGGATGTTCCGATGATAAGGCGGCTCCAGAATAACCTCATGCTCCGCCCGCCAGTCCAATTGGAAAAACGAGAGCCACAAGCCCCGCCGCGTCACCCGCACCGCTTCGCGAATGGTGCATTCCATCGCCTCGATCGACAGATGCTCGAACAAATCAAAAGCGCAGTAAAAATCGAAACTCTTGTCTGGAAAAGGCAGACGGATGGCGTTTGCCTCAAGAAACTTGCCCTTTGGGCAGCGCCGTTGGGCGTTGAGAATATTGGTGGCGCAAATATCCACCCCGGTGTAATCCACCGCCCGATCCAGCCCATAACGCTCGAAGTAACGATAGTCGTTGGCCGAGCCGCAACCCGCCTCTAATAATTTTAGCGGTTTCACGTCGAGACGTTCCAACCGCTCCCGCCACAGACTTTCAAATGGGCTGACAAAATTGGAAAACGAGCCGCGCATCGCCTGGAAGATCTGCCGCCAAACCGCTCTCACTGAAAACGGCGCCTGAGTTGTGTTCTCCCGCAAATCCTTAAGAAACGCGGGCAGGGGATACGCCAAATCCGCATTGCGTTCACCGTCCAGAGCTGCCGTAAAGGCATTAAACTCACGCTCTGCGATTGCGAGCAAGGTTTGGCACGCGCAAGCCGAATACAACTTCTCTTGCCCGATGAGAGCGTCATGCTGGTGCGGAGCGAGCGACTCAATAATCAGCGACCGCATGACGACGCTCTGCGGATTCAGGCATGGGTTCTCCACCCCGCGAACCAGATAAGTATCCAGAAACTCCGCCGAATGCCGCAGCCAGGCGTTTCTCAGTTGCTCGGATTCCGCGTCAATATCCATCGTTTCGCCCATAGTAATTGTCCGAGCGTCCCCCGCCAAGCCCCGTAGTCATAGGGGTCATTCCTAGGAAATTGGTATCCATCATTTTTTGCTATTATTCTTCGTGCTTCATTGCCAGCGTCTCATGGCACTTTGTTATTTGTAAATACAGCGCGGACATTGCCGAGTGTCGCCGGCAGTGGGATACACGGACTGTTAAATCAACGCACAGAGTATTCCTCTGTCACGCGCCCCTTTTGGTCTGTTCGCCATGCTCTTTGCAACTTCCAAGGACCATCTTTGGACTGCTGGGAAACGCTATAATGATACAGGGACGAATCGCCGTTCTTACTGATAGCGACAGTCACAGAGTTGGAATACCCTTCAAGAGTAACCGCCCCTTTGTCTTTTTTTGACCAGCCGGGTTGCCGGCCTTCTTTCTTCAGAGTTCTGAGGAATTCCACCGCCTCATTGATCCTTTTTGTGGAAATCGCGCCTTTAAGATCAAGCGCCTCCAATGCCTTTTCGAAAGCTGCATCGCGTCCGGATTTGTTATCGGCCGGGGAATTCTCCACCCAATAATCAGGCTGGAGAACGTCGCCTTTTGAGGGCAACGCACGTTTGTCGTATTCGGTCGGCAATGAAATAAGAATCCCAGAATGGGGGAGCTTGAAAGGCGTCATGCCGGTGGGGCCGGTGGGATTATTGGCGGTGGAAGTTCCGACGAGTACCGCCAGCCGGTTGTCCTGCATCAGCCCGGCCAGAAGGGATGCGGCGCTGTGGGTGTCTTGATTGGCCAGAACAATGATTCTTCCGCTGAACACAGGACGATTGGGCGCGACGTAATAGGGCGATTTGCGGTCGGTAATTTCGTGGAAAAACGGTTGTTCCTGTTCCGGTGTCAATAACAGCTTTCCAGGTGGAGGCTCAGTGCCGAATTTTTTGAGATAAAATGAACGTATTTCCCGGCTCTCATGGGGATCGTAATAGGCCAAAACTTCCGGGTTATATTCATATTCCTTCGAATCCAGCAGATTGGTTTGCGGCGTGAGGAAATAAAGCAGTTGCTTGCACAACTCCGTTTCTCCGCCCCCGTTGTATCGCAGGTCAATGATCAGGTTGGTGATTCCCCGGCGGTTGACCTCGCGGACGGTCGAGGCCAGATAGTCCTTTAACACCGGACGTTCCGGGTCGTAAATCCCTTCCAGGACGGCGTTTGGTTTTTTGCGACGGAATTCGAAAGCCAGCCAGGCTCGCACCAAGGGCCGAACCCAGGGATTGACCATCTTCAAGCCATCGACAATGGCGGTCTTATCGAAGCAGGCGTTGAATTGAAAGTAGGCAAAATTCTGTTCGGCGAAAATCCGGCAGTCATATTCGTGCTCAGAACGTTGGGTGACAAGATTGGGAAGAGGTTGAGCGGTCTGCCACGACACGTTCTTCTTCCACGTTGGCGCAATCCAAACTGGAGGATGCGCTGCGAATTCGATTTTAAGGCTATTGCTGACCGTCGTGGTCAACCCGACGAGCCGATACAGTTCGGGCCGGCTATAGCCGAACGGCTCAAGGTCATTTCGTCTCATCCAAATATTTTCCGCGCCGATGAAACCAAACAGCTTTTGTTCGACTTGCGAAACCGGGACATAATTGATCGCTGTAATCTGTTGTCCGACGAGGGAAGAGTCGTATTGACGGGAAATGTCGGATATGAATACGTCGTTGCTCGTGTACTGGATTTTGAATGGGTAAAGCCCGGTGAAATTTGCCGGCTCGGGATTGAATTCAATCCGGGCGTGTTCATTGTTAAACGCCGCCAGGTAACGGCGGAGGCTCAAGACAAAAGTTTCATGACTGCAATCCCGTCGGCCAAGGTCCCGGAATATTTCCTGTTCCATGACTGCGCGCCTGTCCGGCGGAAAATAGCGGTCCTCCAAGGGAACAACTTCCTCGCCCAATGTTTTCAGACACAGAAAATCCTTTTGGTACCGGTTGGTCGCCGCGAGCGCGTCCGCCGCCTTGATTTTCGCCGGGTAAGTCTTCATGGCGTGCTCGGCCAGAAACGATTCGCAGCCGGTTGACCCGAGGGAAAGCACGAGGCCTGACAATAACACCCACTCCAGTCTTCTTCGGCGGAGCCAATTCGTGCGGCGATCTTTCATATCGCGCAATCTAGTCAATTCGGCGCCCCGGCGTCCATCCCCGAAGGCGGTCTTGACATTCTTTAAAAAATCCCGTTTTTCTGGCTTGTGTCAATAAATCATACTTGGCAAGACCGTGCTCGACACGCATTTCGGCCAATATTTACGGGCTTTTCGTCTCAAAAAGATTCTGCTCACCATGCGTTGTGCAATTTTCGCGCTGTCTGCCATAATGCGGAAGCATCTTGACACTTGCTGTAATAGTCTTTGCTCAGCTTTTTTTGGTAGGGACGCCTCGCCGAGGTGTCCGGGGAGGCCGCGCGGCACCACAGCCCTGCCATGTGGCGGAGGGTAGCGGATAATTTTGACTTGGGGGCGCTTTTTAAGAGAATCCCACTGAATGCAAATGCAAATTCGAAGATTCCTCATTGTCGCAGCTTGTCTGGTTGCCGGATGCTGCCTGGCCGCCGCAGATTCCGCCGCCTATTTTCGGCCCCCGGCGGTCCCTCTGGTCACCAGCGATCCTTACCTGAGCATCTGGTCTGAGGCCGATCACTTGACTGATGACGTTACCCGGCATTGGACCCATCATCCGCATCCGTTGGTCAGCCTGATCCGGGTGGACGGCGTGGCCAGCCGGTTGATGGGAAATGATCCGACGAACGTGCCCGCGCTGCCGCAGGTTGGTTTGGAAGTGACTCCCACCCGAAGCATCTATGAATTCCAGGATTCCAAAATCCACGTCACTTTGACCTTTATGACGCCCGCCTTGCCACACGATTTGGATATTTTATCCCGACCGCTAACCTATATCACTTGGACTGTCAGGTCGGTCGACGGCTCCGCCCATTCCGTGGCAATTTATGACAGCGTCAGCGGCCTTTTGGCGGTCAACAAGCCCGAAGAAAAAGTGGAATGGGGACGTGAAAAAGAAGGCGGTCTCACATCTCTGCGAACTGGCGGCCTCACATTTCTGCACATCGGAACGGCCCGGCAGCCGGTGCTGGGCTCCGGCGGTGACGATCATCGGATTAACTGGGGTTACGCTTATCTTGCAAGCTCCACAAAGAAATCCCAGTCCGCCATTGGAGAGGGCCGAATGTTGCTCAAATCGTTTGTCGATTTCGGCGAACTTCCGGTGGGAGACGATGGGCGCAAGCCCCGGGCCGCGGACGACGACGAGCCGGTCATGGCCTTTGCCCTTGACTTGGGGACGGTCGCCGCCAAACCCGAGTCGCGCCACGTCATGGTGGCTTACGATGAGCTTTACGCGATCGAATATTTTGGCGCAAAACTGCGGCCTTACTGGCGCCGCGACGGGGCCGACGCAGTCTCGCTTTTGCGGGATGCCGAAGGGGATTTCGAGAAGTTGACGCGCCGTTGCGAGACATTTGACAGACAATTAATGTTCGATTTGACACGTGTGGGAGGGTCGCGTTACGCGCAGATTGCGGCCCTGGCCTACCGGCAATGCCTGGCCGCCTGCGGTCTGGCGGCCGACGCCAACAAGCAACCATTATTGTTTACAAAGGAAAATACCAGCAACGGCGATATTGCCACGGTGGACGTCATTTTTCCAATGGACCCGATTTTTATCCTGCTTGGTCCGGCCCTGGCCAAAGCTTCCATCGTGCCCATACTCAGTTACGCGGGCTCCTGGCATTGGAAATTCCCCAATGCGCCGCATGATTTGGGCACGTATCCTTTTGCGCGCGGCACGGATGACGGCGGCGAAGGGATGCCAGTGGAGGAAAGCGGCAACATGCTGATCCTGTGCGACGCCATCGCCAAAGACGACGGCAACGCGAACTTTGTCACGCCGTGGTGGCCGCAATTGACGCAATGGGCCAAATATCTTGAGCAATACGGATTGGACCCGGAAACGCAGCTTTGCACGGACGATTTCATGGGCCGCCTGGCCCATAACGCCAATCTTTCTGTCAAAGCGATTTTGGGACTCGCGGCTTATGGCGACTTGTGCCGGATGCGCGGCGACACTGCCAATGCGGACAAATATGCCAGACTGGCCCATGCCGACGCCGAACATTGGATGATTGCGGCTGGCGAAGGGGACCATTACAAACTGGCTTTCGACAAGGCCAATAGTTGGAGCCAAAAATACAACCTCGTTTGGGACCGCATTCTTGGCCTGAATGTTTTCCCGCCCGAAGTGGCCCGGAAGGAAACCACCTACTACAAGCAAATGATGCAACCTTACGGCCTGCCGCTGGATTCCCGAAAACATCTGACCAAGACTGATTGGTCGTTCTGGAGCGCCACGCTGGCGGATAACTAGGCGGACTTTGAGGGATTTATTTCACCAATATACGATTATTTAAACCAGACGTCCTCGCGCCTGCCGCTGGTCGATTCTTATGTTACCGACCAACTGCAAAGCAAAGGAATGCATGCGCGCCCGGTCGTGGGCGGCCTCTTTATCAAAATGCTCACGGATGCCGAAGCCTGGAAAAAATGGTCTGCTGGAGACCGCCTCCACGCCGGGAATTGGGCGCCATTGCCGACCCCGCCAAAAATCACGGAAATTGTTCCGAGTTCGCGCCTGACACCTTCGGATTGGCGTTACACCACCGAGAAGCCCGGCAAGAATTGGGCGCAGCCAAATTTTGATGCGGCAAACTGGCAGGAAGGTCCGGCTGGATTCGGAACAGTCGCTCCCGGCGCGGTAGTGCGGACGAAGTGGAACACGCCTGATATTTGGGTTCGGCGCCAATTCGTCATGCCATCGATCCCGGCCTCAAATTTGAAGTTCCAGGTGTTTCACGACGAAGATGTGGAGATTTATGTCAACGGCATTCTGGCGGCATCGGAAGGTGGTTTTACCACCAGCTACGTGCTGCTCGATGTTGAACCGGAGGCGCAGAACTTGCTTAAGCCGGGAGCGCATATAACCCTGGCCGCGCACTGCCACCAGACGATTGGCGGCCAGAACATTGACATCGGTTTGGTCGATGCGGGTAAATGAATGCGCCTAAGTTAAATCGTCTGTGCGAGAAAGCCGCCGTCCACGCGCAAGTCTGTTCCCGTAATAAAACTGCTGGCGCGCGAGCTGGCCAGAAAAATGGCCGCCCCCACCAGTTCCTCCGCCTGGCCAAACCGGGCCATCGGCGTATGCCCCAAAATGCTGCGCGCCCGATCCGTCGGCGTTCCGTCCGGGTTGAACAGAAGGCGGCGGTTTTGCTCAGCGGGGAAAAAACCGGGCGTGAGGGAGTTGACTCGAACGTGCTGCGGCGCCCATTCGCGGGCCAAAAAACGGGTCAAATTCAAAATGGCCGCCTTGGCCGCGGAATACGCCACCACCCGCGAGAGCGGTAAATGCGCCGAGACGCTGGCGAAATTAATAATGCTCCCTTTGCCGCGCGCCGCCATTCCCGGGCCGAATACTTGACAGGGCAGGAGTGCGCCCCCGACCAGGTTCAAATCAAAACCGGCCCGCCAATCTTCCAGCTTGATTTGCTCAAATTTCATTTGGTCCGTTACCGTCACTTTCGGATCGTTGCCGCCGGCGGCATTGACCAAAATAGTAGGCGCGCCGAACGCCTTTAGGATTTCGGCGGCGGCCTGTTGCAAACTTTCCCGGGACAGGGCGTCGGCCGCAAAAAACTGCGCCTCGTTTTTTTCCGCGCGAATGCGCTGCACGCAGGCGTTGCCGCGCTCGGCATTGCGCCCCAGCACCGCGACTTTGGCCCCGGCCTGGGCCAGGCCTTCGGCAACTTTGCCACCCAGGACGCCGGTGGCGCCGATCACAACCGCAACTTCGCCTGTTAAGTCAAATAGATTCATCATGACACGCATGGTGCGGACACCGCTTCAAAGTTTAAAGATTAAAGTTTCCAACCGCGCCACGGTTTCCCTATGCTCGGCCTTCGAGAATTTATGGAATTACATCGAATCGGATTAATCGGCGGCAGCGGCCTTTATCACATTGAAGGTTTTACGCGCCAGAAATGGGTCAAACTAAAAACTCCGTTCGGCCCTCCCTCGGACGCTTTTCTAACTGGAGAACTGGCCGGCCGGGAAGTCGTTTTTCTGCCGCGCCATGGTCGCGGCCATCGTATCTTGCCGTCCGAATTGAATCATCGCGCCAATATATACGGGATGAAAAAACTCGGCGTCGATTGGATCATTAGCGTCAGCGCGGTGGGGTCGCTGCAGAAGAAATACCAGCCGTGCGACATAGTGCTGCCCGATCAATTTGTCGATCGGACCAAGCGTTCATTCGAGCATACCTTTTTTGGCAACGGCATTGTCGCGCATATTGCCCTTGCCGATCCCATCTGCCCCGAGTTGCGGCAATTGCTTTACAAAAGTTGCCGGGCTGAGGGCGCGCGCGTCCACAACGGCGGCGCCTACGTGAACATGGAAGGCCCCGCCTTCAGCACGCGCGCCGAGTCACTAACCAATCACGCGCTGGGTTACGACGTCATCGGCATGACCAACCTGGGCGAAGCCAAGTGCGCGCGCGAAGCCGAAATCGCCTACGCCACCATGGCCATGATCACCGATTACGATTGTTGGAAAACTGATGAAGCGCATGTGACTGTCGAAATGGTGGTGGCGAATCTAATGAAGAATGCCAGCCAGGCCAAATCGATCATTGCCCGTGTCGTGCCTGGAATTCCGAAGGAGCCGAATTGGCCGTGCCATGAAGCCTTGAAAAACGCCATCATGACCGAGCGAAAATATTGGCCGGCCAAAACAAAAGCGACCCTGCTGCCTTTCTTGCGGAAGTATCTGTAGATTCAATGATGATTTGCCAGGAGCAGCAGCAGTCCTGCCGCGGCCAACGCTGCCAGCACCGCTAGCGTGATTTTGATCCAGCTCTTGGGATATTTGCCGGCAATGGTCCCGGTATAGCCGTTCACGACCACTTGAAAATTCTGGGTGGCATAGTTGTAGGTCAACAGCCAGATGGGCACCAGGATGTGCTTGTAAGTCTGGCCGGAGTAATCATTTTGCACCTGGAGATTTCGATGCGTATCGCCCGGAACCTCGGCTGCGCAAAGGCGCTCCATTTCCGCGTCCATTTCCCCGCGCGCTTCCTGCGCGGCGGCGACCAGGTCAAGTTGATAACGTTCCACCACCCACCCGGACAAATAGCCGGCGTTGTAAGGGACAAGGTCTGTCGTGGTTGGAAACGGCTCGATCTTGCGCAGCATTTCCTCCTGCACACCGCGCGAGGCCGGCACCAGTTCGTCGTCGAAGAAATGATCCAGCGCGCCGCTGCTGGGCACCCAACGGACTTTCTGCACTTGGCGCGTTTGAGTATTGCCGTTCGCATCGCGAAAAGTCTCCGTCTCGTAATAATAATACCCGCTCTCCGCCGTCCACTCGCCATGCACTTGTGCGTCAAACGTCCAGTAAGGAATGTATAGACCCTTGACCAGGTCGGTCATGGCGCCGTGTTTGAGTTTGTTCGGCGCGAACCAGCGGCTGCCGTACCATTTCCGGATCGAATCGCGTATCTGATTTTCGCTGATCTTCATCGGCAGGACGCTTTCCGGGCGGAAAGCCTCCTTGATTTCCTGGTAAGGCACCAAAGCCGACGATCCGCAAAAATCGCAGCGTTGCCCGACATTCTTAGCGTCAAATACAGAAATAGCCTGGCAGCTCTGGCATTTGACGGAAATTCTGTCCGCCTGCCAGCCTCGTTGCGAATCAGGAATGCCCCGCAATGCCGCCACCAAATCATGCTCGACGATCACCTCGTGGCCGCTGGCCGTCAGTTCGACCTGCGCCGGCGAAACCGTGCCGCAGAACGGGCAAATGAGCGCCTTCTTGGCGGGATTCCATTGCGACTCCCCGCCGCAGGAAGGGCAGGAGAATTTCTTTTGGGCAGTGGCTTCAGGCATGATTCGCCGGAGCTACGACTTCAAGAATTCATCCAGCGCAGTTTGGGTCACGCGCCAGGTTGTGCCGATTTTTTTACCTTTGAGTTCGCCTTTTTCCAGCGTGGCCAGGACGTCCGCCTCGCTCACGCCCAGGGTTTTCGCGATCTCGGCAGTGCCCAGCAACGCCGGCGTTGCGCCTGTGCCGGGAATGACCGGGGGCACACCGCCTGCAGGGGCAGTCGTTTGCGGGGTATTCATCGCAGCCATCATTTGTTGCCCCATGGCCAGGCCCGCGCCCAAGCCCGCCGCTGTGCCAGCCATACTGCCGGCTTCGCCACCGCCTTTGGTCATCGATTCGGCCATCTGGAATTTTACGTAGTCGTTGAGATTGCCGACGGCAGCCATGCTGCTCCGCTTGTCAATCGCTTGCTCAACCTCGGGCGGGACGGAGACGTTTTCGACAATGAAGCTGGAAATCTCGATGCCGTATTTGCTCGTAACTGCCGGATTAATTAGCGGCAGGAGCGCCTGGCCCAATTCCATATATCGTGCCGCCAGATCGAGCACGGGCACTTTGGCCGCCGCCAGCGCATCGCTGAACACGCTGACGATACGCGACCGCATCGTGTCGGAAAATTCCTCCAGGCGGAAATGATCGTCGGTGCCCGCCACTTCTTTGAGGAAAAGCTTCACGTCGGTGACGTGAAAATCGTAGATGCCGTAAGCGCGGGTGCGGACGATGCCGAAATCGGCGTCGCGCAGCATGATGGGGTTGGCCGTGCCCCATTTATTGCCGGTAAAGAGGCGGGTATTGACATAGTAAATATCGGCCTTGAACGGCGAATGGAGTCCATATTTCCAGCCTTTAAGGGTGGAGAGAATGGGGATGTTGTCGGTAGTCAGGCTGTATTTGCCCGGGCCGAAAGTATCGCCAAACTGGCCCAGGTAAATAAATTGGGCGGTCTGTGATTCGCGGACAATCAGTTGGGCGCCGTTCTTGATTTCCCTGTCCATGTCCGGGTAGCGGTAAGTCAGCGTATCGCGCGAATCGTCCTGCCACTCGATAATTTCGAGGAACTGTGTTTTGAGATAATTAATCAAACCCATAACGTGCTTTCTTTTCGCCGATAATGCCGCAATGAACCCTTTAGTGGGAAGTATAAACTGAATCCAATTGTGTAATTGCGCGGGGCCCGACCGACCTATTTTAGGCTTGCATCGCCGCCGGACGAGGCCTATTAATACTTATCATCAACATATAGAAAGCTTATGAACACGACACAGAAAAAAACGGCGGTCTTTTTTGTGGCTTTGACCGCAGCCACAGGGCTGGTCCGGGGAGCGGAACCGTCTTTAAAAGTGGGCGACTTGGCTCCAAAATTGCAAAACGGACAATGGGTGCAGGGCGACCCGGTGAAGGAGTTCCAATCTGGCAAGGCCTACATTGTCGAATTTTGGGCCACATGGTGCGGGCCTTGTCGCGCCTCCATACCCCACTTGAACGAGATTTATGCCAAATTCAAGGACAAGGGCCTGGTGGTCATCGGGCAAAACTGTTGGGAGCAAGACGACAAGGCGGTCGAACCGTTCGTCAAGAAAATGGGCGATAAAATGACTTACCGCGTTGCACTCGACGACAAGGCGGATGGACAAAAGGGCAAAATGGCGGAAACGTGGATGGCGGCCGCCGGAAGACACGGAATTCCAAGCGCGTTTATGATTGATACAAAGGGAGTTGTGGCCTGGATCGGCCACCCCATGCAGTTGCAGGACCAGATGATTGAACAAGTTTTGGCCGGGACGTTCGACATCCAAAAAGCGGCCGCGGATTACCAAAAAGAAGTCAAGGAACAAGCCGCCCGGGAAAAGGAGATGGCGCCGGTCCGGGCCAAACTGACTGCCATGCGCGGCGACATGGGCAAGAAAAATTGGGACGAGGCGCTCAACGATTTGGCGGCGGCGGAGAAGTTGATGCCTGAAGCGCAAGGTCCGGCCTACAAGGTTTTTTTTGCGAGGAATCGCTTTAGGATACTGCTCAGCAAGAAGGACTATCCGTCCGCCTACAAGCTGGCCGCGCAATTGAGCGACGAGAATAAAGGCAACGCGGGATTACAAAATGACCTGGCCTGGCAAATCATCAGCGACAAGACAATTGAGAAGCCTGACTTGGATCTGGCGGAACTCCTGTCGAATCGCGCCAATGAAGCAGCCCACGGCAAGGATCCTGACGTTCTGGATACCCAGGCCCGAGTATTGTTTCTGAAGGGACAAAAACAGGAAGCCGTCAAAGCCCAGGCGGAGGCTGTGGCCCTGGCTGAGCCAGACCGCAAGCCAGCTTTGCAAAGTCGCCTTGACAGCTATAAGAAAGGCGAACTTCCCGCGGCTAATTGAGGAAAAGCAGTGAACGGCCACCGCAAGCGTAAGACGTTTTCTGACTAAGGAGTTGGCCGTTAGCGCGAAGCATTTTTGGGGGCGGCGGTCCTCCGCCGCTCAGAATCAGTTTCGTAGCACTTCCCATCCAAATTCCCCATATTTTGCTGGAATGCGACTTCATTTATGTCACATTGCCGGGGTGTTTTACAACGCTGTGACTGAGGTCGTTTGTCCAAGGATGTGAAAAAATCTATTTTGCTGAGATTGATCCCGCTGCTGGCCGGGGTGTTGTCGTGGACCGACGCCACGGCTTCGATCAATGGGCATAAAGTCGAGGTCCAAGATGCCGCCGCGGCGAAGGCTGTTATAATGCAGGGTGGCCACTTGATTGCCGATTATGGCGCGTTTCAGCTTTACGACATTCCTCAAATTACCGGCAATCTCCCGGGCTCGGCGCAAATTCGGGATGATTATAATTCAATCCTGCTCAACGCAGCACATCTCGACACTTCCAAAGCAGAAACTCAGGCGCTCAGAAAAACGGTCGGCGCTTTTAATGGGAAGCAAATGCATTTGGTCCAGTTTGCCGGGCCTGTTCAACCGGCCTGGCGCCAAGCTTTGTCGGATTTAGGCGCGGAGATTGTCACTTATATCCCGCAGAATACCTACCTGGTTTACGGCGATGCGGCGACTATTGGCCGAGTCCAAGCCATGGCGGCTGCCGCGCCTCACATTCAATGGGAAGGAGCCTATCTGAATGATTATAAGGTCCATCCCCTGGCTCGCGCCGTGGATAAAAATGGCAAACCACGCGATATTGGCACGGATCGATTTGCCATTCAATTGCTGGCGGACGCCGCCGCCAATGCCGATACTTTAAAATTGATCGATCAGCTCAAACTGGAGCCTGTCCGCCGACTGCATCCAGTTCTGAATTTCGTGGATATGGTTGTCCGCTTGTCGCCTTCCGATTTGCCGAAGATTGCCGCCCGGCCCGATGTGGTTTCCATCCAGCGTTACTCACTTCCAAAAAAGGTCTGCGAACGGCAAGACCAGATTGTTGCAGGCAATCTCTCCGGCAACACGCCCACTGGTCCAGGCTATTTGGCCTGGCTGGAGAGCAGGGGATTTACCCAGGCTCAATTCACTGCCTCCGGTTTTGTAGT
>Ga0182030_10016385_pt1 | contig 14442 bp, 13 predicted proteins | sample 812S3MmetaG_FD_121299 | JGI IMG/M metagenome (GOLD analysis project Ga0182030, IMG submission 121299) | Permafrost microbial communities from Stordalen Mire, Sweden - 812S3M metaG (Illumina Assembly) | ecosystem: Environmental > Terrestrial > Soil > Wetlands > Permafrost | place: Sweden...
GCGCAGTTCAATCAATAGTTAATTGAGTAGCCGCGGACGTGAGTCCGTTCATTCTGTGCTCATTCTCATGCGGCGCGAAAAATCAGAGCCGACTCATGTCGGCTGCCACTTCAGAAAGTAGGGCGGCAGGCAGTGGCCGATTTTATCAAACTCCGGCAGAATTTTATTTGCTGGAAAATCCTGCCCAATTGCACCAAGCTATTGGCCGAATTTATGGACGTAAAACTTCCCAAGCTAGGTGAGGGCGCTGACTCCGGCGTCGTGGTCAACCTCTTCGTGAAAGAGGGCGACACGATCGCGAAAGATCAGGCCATCATGGAATTGGAAAATGAAAAGGCCGTCGCCTCGATCCCCTCCACGGCGGCGGGTGTCGTGACCAAGGTTTATGTGAAGGCCGGCGACCGCATCAGCGCGGGCCAAAAGATTTTGTCGGTCGGCGGCGATGCGGCCGCAACCGCGGCCCCTGCTCCCGCGGCTGCGCCGAAACCAGCGGCGAAAAAAGCAGTGGCTCAAGCTTCGCCGGAACCGGAACCGGTCGCCGTCGAAGAAGAATCACCCGACATCGAAGAAGAAGTTTCTACTGCCGCGATCGCCACGTCGCCGTCCATTCGCAAGATGGCGCGCGAATTCGGCATCCACCTCGGCAAGATTCGCGGCAGCGGTTCCGGCGGTCGGATCGTCAGCGCGGACGTGCGCGCTTACATTCAGCGGTTGATGAAAGCGGCGGCCAAACCCGCAGTCGTGGCAGCCACGGCAGCGGCTCCCGCCAAACCGGCGGCGGTGCAAATTGATTTCTCGCAGTGGGGACCGATTCTCAAGAAGCCGGTCACGCCGTTGCGCAAAGTCATTGCGCGGCGCATGTCCGAGAGCTGGAGTTCGGTCGCGCGGGTCACGCAGTTTGACGACATTGATTTCACGCGGCTCGGCGAGTTGCGGAAAAAATTCGCACCGGCTTATGAAGCCAAAGGCGTCAAGCTGACGCTCACGCCGTTCGTGCTGGCCGCCGTCGCCGGGACGTTGCGGAAACATTCCATTTTTAATTCGAGTCTCGATGAAGTGGCGAGCGAAATTATTTTAAAGGAATACATCCACCTCGGCATCGCGGTGGATACTGACCAAGGTCTGATGGTTCCCGTCATCCGCGACGTAGATAAAAAATCTTTGTTCGATCTCGCCAAGGAATTGGAACTGCTCGCGGCCCGCGCGCGCGACCGGAAGATTTCCGCCGACGAAATGAAGGGCGGCACGTTTACAATTTCCAATCAAGGTGCCATCGGCGGCGCGCACTTCACGCCGATCATCAATCTGCCGGAAGTGGCGATCCTCGGCCTCGGCCGTGGTGCGCTCAAGCCGGTGGTGCGCGACGGCAAAATCGAAGCGCGGATGATGACGCCGATGGCGTTGAGCTACGATCATCGCGTGATTGATGGCGGCAGCGCGGCGCGGTTCACGGTGGATCTGCTCGCCGCGTTCCACGATTTCAAAGAAGAGCTGGTTAAACTTTAAGCGCAAATTTATTTCATGGACTCGATTAAAACGGAAATTGTTGTGGTCGGCGCCGGGCCGGGCGGTTACGCAGCGGCTTTTTACGCGGCGGACCTGGGCAAGAAAGTCATTCTCATCGAACGCGAGAAGCGGCTCGGTGGCGTGTGCCTGAATCGCGGCTGCATCCCGTCGAAGGCGCTGCTTTACGCGACGCACCAAATCGTCAATGCGCGGGAATCGGCGCATCGTGGCATCACCTTTGCGGAGCCGAGCGTAGACTTGGCCAAGCTGCGCACGTGGAAAGAATCCGTCATCGAAAAACTCGGCGGCGGCGTGGCCACGCTCGCGAAAATGCGCGGCGTGCAGGTCATCCAGGGCCGTGCTTATTTTGAAGGCTCGAACAAACTGCGCATCGAAACGGAAAACGGCCAGCAATTCGTCGAGTATGACAAGGCTGTTCTCGCGGTCGGCTCGCTCGCGGCAATGCCCAAGGCTTTTGACCTCGGCAATCCGCGCGTGATGACTTCGACTGGCGCGCTCGAAATCGAAGACATTCCCGAAAACCTGCTCATCGTCGGCGGCGGCTACATCGGCATGGAAATGGGCTTTGTTTATTCCGCGCTTGGCAGCAAGGTCACCGTGGTCGAGGCGCTCGACAGCATTTTGGCCGCTGCGGATGCGGACCTCGCCCGTCCAGTGGTGGCCAACGCCAAAAAGTCATTCAAGGAAATCCGGGTCAAGGCACGCGTGACGAAGATGTCCACCGTCGGCAAGCAGATCAAAGTGGAATCCGAATACAATGGCGAAAAGCTCACCGAGCTTTATGACCGAGTGCTCGTCTCCGTCGGCCGCGTGCCGAACAGCGCCGACCTCGGCTTGGAAAATACCAAGGTTGAACTGGACGAAAAAGGGTTCGTCAAAGTGAACCAGCACCAGCAGACCGGCGACCCCAGCATTTACGCCATCGGTGACATCGCGGGCGGCATTATGCTCGCGCATAAGGCGCACAAGGAGGCGCGCATTGCCGTGGAGAACATCAACGGCGAGGATACGGTTTTTGAAAACGTCATCATCCCGGCGGTGGTCTTCACCGATCCCGAACTGGCGTGGTGCGGTTTGACCGAAGCCGAGGCGAAGGAAAAAGGCCTGAACTATCAGGTCGCAAAATTTCCGTGGTCGGCTTCCGGCCGCGCGCTTTCGTTTGACCGCACGGATGGCGTGACGAAAATGATTATTGATCCCGATACGAACCGTTTGCTTGGCGTGGGTATTTGCGGCGCGGGCGCGGGCGAACTGATCGCCGAAGCCACACTGGCGATGGAAATGGGCGCGACCGCCGAGGACATTGCGCTGACGGTGCATCCACATCCGACGTTGTCCGAAACGGTGATGGAATGCGCCGAGGTTTTCTTCGGCCACGCCACGCACACGCTCACGAAGAAAAAAGTCGCGGAGTAATCGCTCGATTTAAGAATTCACCTCGCCACCGGTTGACATTTCAATCGGTGGCGTTTTTCTTTGCGCTTTTCGCCGGACGCTTTTTGGATGCTTTTGAACTGGCGGCAATTTGAATTGCCCGCCGCGCCCACGCGGTGAGCTCCGGCGCATTTTCCAAAACATCTGGCGACACTTCGTGATAACTCATCGTCATCACCTTGCCTTTCATTTTATAGGTGAACGGTCCCATGCCGCGCTCGACAAAATCTTTCTGCGACGATGCGTCGGTTTTGAAAAACAACCGGCCTTCGTCCAAAATTCCAAAAAAGTAATCGCCGGAATACAAACCGTGCGCGCCGAACATTGCCTTGGCGCGCAGTTCTGGCAACGCGTGCAACTGGTCGAGGACAAATTCTTTGAAGGAATTATCCGGCATATTCGTTCACGGTGACGAGGCCGATTCCAGTTCGCGCAACGGCTGGCCCACCAGGTCGCCCAGCCGGTTGCCGGCGATATAGACGACGGAAGCGAAACTGAACAACAGCACCAGCAAAATGAGGAAGCCCCAGAAATGCCGTTTTTCAAATCGCTTTAGGTTGCGGGCGAAGGCCAGCAGACCGAACAGCGCCGACACCACGATCACCGCGTCCACGCTCGCCCGCTGCCAGTAGCTGCCGCCGAGATGCAGCCACATGCCGAACTCGTCGAACGTCAGGCCCATGGCCAGACCATACAACAGCGCCGTGACTTCCGCCGCGCGCCCCGTCGGCCGGCGGAACACACTGTAGCCAGCCACCACGGCTAGCAGAAAAATGCCGTAGTTCAAATGATGCACATGCGTGCCACCCATGAAAAAATACAGGTTCGGCATCTCCTGGGACATGATGAGGAATACGAACACGCGCGCGAGCACGAACGTGACGATGAAGCTGAACAACGCGAAGCGCGCAAGTTTATGGGTCGTCTCCCGATGCTGATGATGCTCCGTGGTGATAAATGTCTGCATAGAATTCCCGTTCCGCCATGAGCTTGCCGCGCGCAGAATCTTTTTCAAGCGCGAAAAAGGCCGGGTGAAATTTTCACCCGGCCTTTGATTTTAATGATTGAATTTATGGCTTCCAGATCATGTCCGCCACGGTTTTGCCGGCGGGGATGAACGGGATCACGTGCGTGCTGTAAGGCACCACCACGTCGAGGACGTAAGGCTCGTCGGCGTCGAGCATCCGCTGCATGGCGGCGCGCAAATCCTTCTTGAACATCACGCGCTCGCATTTCACGCCGAAGGAATTGCACACGGCCACATAGTCGGGATAAATGCTGGGCCGGTCTTTCGGGTCCCCGAGGTAGGTGTGACCGCGGTTGCCGGCGTAGAAATTATCCTCCCATTGCACGACCATGCCGAGATGCTGGTTGTTCAGAATGATGGCTTTCGCGGCAATCTTTTCAACATGCGCGGTGGCGAGCTCCTGAATATTCATCAGGAATGAGCCATCGCCGTCAATGTCCACGACCTGCTTGTCTGGAAACGCCACCTTCACCCCGAGCGCGGCGGGATAGCCGTAGCCCATCGAGCCGAGGCCGCCGCTCGTCACGAACTGGCGCGGGAATTTGTATTTATACCATTGCCCGGCCCACATCTGATGCTGGCCGACGCCGGTGGTGATGTAAGCGTCGCCCTTGGTCAGGTGGTAAAGTTCCTCGATGACCATCTGCTGGAGGATGACTTCGCTTTCCTTGCCGCCCATGTGATCAATCATGTGATCGCTGTTGGCGATTTCGGGCGTGATGCGATACGCGAACGGACCTTTCTTCTGCCATTCGGCGATCTGCGCAAGCCACGCGGTATGTTTTTTTTGAATCGGACGCTTGGCGACCAGTTTGTTCAGGCGCGTGAGCGCGTCCTTGATGTCGCCGACGACAGGCAGATTCGCCTTGCGGTTTTTATTCAGCTCCGAGGCATCAATGTCAATGTGAACAATGGTGCCGTATTTGCAGAACTCCTCGAACTTGCCGGTCACGCGGTCGTCAAAACGTACGCCGAACGCGAGCAGCAGGTCCGCGCCATCTTTCAACTTGACCATCGGATCGTTGAAGCTCTTGCGGAGTTCGTATTCGCCGTTCACCGCCCAGTTCGCCGAAGCGGAACCGTGCATGCCGAGCCAGCGCAATGAGAGCGGATGCGTTTCGGGAAAACCGCCGATGCCCATCAGCGTTGTGGTGACAGGGATGTTCGTGGCCTCGGCAAATTTCTTCAATTCCGCCGCCGCGCCGCTGGTGATGATGCCACCGCCGCAATAGATCACCGGCCGTTCCGCCTTTTCAATCAAGCCAATGATTTCATTCAGCGATAGGTCATCCGCTTTCAAGTCGGGCTGCGTGTAACCGGGAAGGCCTTTCTTGATTTCTTCAAGCGTCGGCCAGACGGGCTGCGCCTTGGCCTGCTGGATGTTCTTCGGAAAATCAATCACGACCGGGCCGGGGCGGCCGGATTGGGCGATGTAAAACGCCTCTTTCACGATGCGTGGAATGTCGTTGATGTCCGTGACGAGATAGCTGTGCTTCACGATGGGCAGCGTCACGCCGATCATGTCGGTTTCCTGAAACGCGCCGCGGCCGATCATGGCCTGCGTCACCTGCCCGGTGATGGCGATGAGCGGGCAGGAATCCATGTAAGCGTCGGCGATGGCGGTGACGAGGTTCGTCGCGCCGGGGCCGCTGGTGCCCATGCAGACACCGGCCTTGCCGGTGACGCGGGCATAACCTTCGGCGGCGAAACTGCCGCCCTGCTCGTGGCGCGGCAGGATGGTGCGGATTTTGGAATGGGTGAGCGACTGGTGGATTTCCATGCTCGCGCCGCCGGGATAGGCGAAAATGACTTCCACATCTTCGCGTTCGAGGGCTTCGACGAAGATGTCGCGGCCGAACATCGCCGGGCCGACTTCGGCGCGGGGTTTGGCTTTGGCGGCGGTCGTTTTCTTTTTTTCGATTGTCTTGCTCATACTATTTTTCTTGGTTGTGGCGGCGCGGCGCGGGGTAACAAAAAACCCACAGCCGTTTCCAGCCGTGGGTTCTTGTTAAAGTCTCGTTCAACAAGCACCAACGGCGTCGCTAACTACGACGACCAGAATGACAGCTTGTGACACATTTTTCAACATTGAGAAAGCAGTTTAACCAAAACCGGCGCCGGGTCAAGTTTTGAGTCCAACCGGGAATTGCCGCCAACAAGACAATTCCCGTTCTGGACAACCGGAAGGCATTGCGGCAGGCTCGCACCGTGCATACTCCGCCCATTCTGCCCCCAGCGGTTGCGGCTCCCCGGCGCAAGGGACATAAAAAACTCATCATTTTTTCCACCCTCGGCATTATCGTGCTGGGCGTGGCGATGTTTTTAGCCCTGCGGAAAAAGGAACCGACCATCACCGTCCAGACCGAGAAAGTCGGCCGCCACAACATCACGGAAACGGTCATCGCCAACGGCAAAGTTTATCCGGTGTTGCAGGTCCACATCAGCCCAGAAGTGAGCGGCGAAATCACCGAGCTGCCGGTGAACGAGGGCCAGTTCGTCCACAAAGGCGATCTGCTTTTGAAGATCAATCCCGACGTTTACATCGCCGGTTTGAATCAGGCCAAGGCGGGTTACGAATCGTCGCTGGCGGCGAAGACCACCGCCGTGGCCAATCTGGAAAAGGCGGAAGCGGATTTTGTGCGCAACAAGCAACTGTTCGACACCAAGCTGCTTTCGGAATCCGACTACATTGGCTTCAAGGTCGCCAAGGACGTGGCGCAGGCGCAGGTCGAGAGCGCCGACGACCAAGTCAACGTCGCGAAGGCCAACGAGGAAAACGCGCAGGATCTGCTGAACAAAACCACCATCGTCGCGCCGCTCGACGGCACGATCACCACGCTGAATTCCCAACTCGGCGAGCGCGTGCTCGGCACGGTGCAGAACGCCGGCACGGACATCATGATCATTTCCGACTTAAGCCGGATGGAGGCGCGCGTGGACATCGGCGAGATGGACATCGTGCTGGTGCAAGCCGGCCAGCCGGCAAAACTGGAAGTGGATTCGTTCAAGGACAAAAAATTTGCCGGCGTCGTCACGCAGGTGGCCAATTCATCCGAAGGTTTGAACTCCAGTTCCGCCGCGTCGGCTTACAGCAGTTCCTCTTCGTCATCGTCGTCCACGGCGACGCAATTTCAGGTGCGCATTCGCCTCACCGAAGGCGACCAGTTCCGGCCCGGCATGTCGGTAAGCGCGGAGATTGAAACCCGCACGCGCACCAACACACTCGCCGCGCCCATCGCGAGCGTCACCACGCGGCTCATCAAAAAGAAAACCGAGGCTGAAAAAACGAATTCAGCACCGACCAATGCCACCGCTTACGTCGGCAGCGAAACCAATTCCAGCCGGCTAAAAACTGATGAGAAGCAGAAACCGGTGGAAGTGGTTTTTGTCGTGAACGGCAACCATGTGAAAACAGTGCCGGTGAAGATCGGCATCAGCGACGACAATTTCTGGGAAATCACCGACGGCTTGAAGGAAGGCGATGAGATCGTCACCGGCAGCTATCACGCCATCAGCCACGACCTTGACGACGGCAAAAGAATTGTGAAAGGGCCGGCGGTCGCCGAGCCGGACAAACCCAAGTCGTGAGCCTGATCCGTCTCCAGAACATTTCGCGGCGCTATCGGATGGGCACGGAGATTGTCCACGCGCTGCGCGAGGTCTCGCTGGAAATTCAGCGCGGTGAATACGTCGCCATCATGGGTCCATCCGGTTCCGGCAAATCCACGCTGATGAATCTGCTCGGCTGCCTCGACACGCCGACGGGCGGCACCTACGAACTCAACGGCAGCCATGTGAGTGCGATGAACGACAATGCGCTCGCCGAAATCCGCAACCGCGAAATCGGTTTCATTTTTCAAACCTTCAATCTGCTCCCGCGCTCGGATGCCTTGCGCAATGTGGAGTTGCCGTTGGTTTATGCGGGCGTGGCTTCGAAGGAACGCCGCAAGTTGGCGTTGGAAGCTCTGGCCAGCGTCGGGCTCGCCGACCGCGTGCATCACCGGCCGAACGAACTTTCCGGCGGCCAGCGCCAGCGCGTGGCCGTGGCGCGCGCGCTGGTGAACAAGCCTTCCATCCTGCTTGCGGACGAGCCGACGGGAAATCTGGATTCCAAGACCGGCACGGAAATCATGGCGCTGTTTCAACTGCTCGCGTACAAAGGCCACACCATCATCGTCGTCACGCACGAAGAGGAAGTGGCGCTGCACGCGCAGCGCGTCATCCGCATTCGCGATGGTTTGATCGCCAGCGACGAGCCGGTGAAAAAATAATTTTCCGGATGAACTTCCTCACCGAGCTGCGCGAAGGCTTGATCATCGCGTGGAGCGCCGTCCGCGCGAACAAGCTGCGGTCGGTGCTGACCACGCTGGGCATCGTCATCGGCATTGTCACGGTCACGCTCATGGGCACGGCCATCGAGGGTTTGAACAATTCATTCCTAAAAAGCATTTCAAGCATCGGTGCGGACGTGCTGTATGTGGACCGCTACAGTTGGATCATCCAATCGCGGCAGGAGTGGCTGGACGCGATGAAAAATCCAAACATCCTACCCAGCGAGTTTGACGCGCTGGAGCGGCAGATGACGCTGGCCAGCGCGATGACCCTGGTCGCGCAGGACAACGATTCGGTAAAATATCAAAAGCGCGGTTCGAGCAGCGCTCCGGTCATTGGCACGACCGAAGAGTATCAAATCACCAGTGGCCTGACGGTGGATCAAGGCCGGTTCTTCAACACGGCGGAATGTAATGGCGGCCGGCCGGTGTGCGTCCTCGGCGCGGACCTGGCCACCAATCTTTTTCAGGGCGCTTCGCCGCTGGGCGAACGGATTTATGTGGACCGCATGCCGCTGGAAGTGATCGGCGTGCTCGAAAAACAAGGCGGCTTTGGCGAAAACGGTGGCACCGACAACACGGTCATCATGCCACTCGCCCAGTTCACCGCCGAGATTTGGGAAAATCCGCCGTATGACATCCAGATCAAGGCGAAGAGCCTGAATCAGCTTGATGATGCAAAAGAAGAACTGCGCGCGATTTTGCGGCGCTACCGGCACATTGCGCCCGGCGACCCGGATAATTTCGCCATCAACCAGCAAGACCAGTTTTTGAAATTATTTCATAAAGTTGCCGGCACCATTGCGGCGGTCGGGCTGTTCATCACCGGGCTGTCGCTCTTTGTCGGCGGCATAGGCATCATGAATATCATGTTTGTCTCGGTGGCGGAACGGACGCGCGAAATCGGCGTGCGCAAGGCCATCGGCGCCAAGCGGCGGACCATCCTGCTGCAATTCCTGATCGAGGCGGCGTGCATCTGCGTCATCGGCGGCATCATCGCACTGCTCATCGCCTGGCCCGCGACCGTGCTGATGCGCAAGGCGATGCCGGCCACGCTCTCACCGCTGATTGTGGGAGTCGCGCTGCTCGTCTCGGCGGTGACCGGCGTGCTATCCGGCTTTTTTCCCGCGTGGCGCGCGGCGCGGATGAACCCCGTGGATGCCCTGCGAAATGAGTAGAAACAAAATCTCCATTCTCAGCGAGGTGCGCGAAAGCTTCCGCATGGCAATGGGCGCAATCACGGCGCACAAGCTGCGTTCGGCGCTGACGTTGCTCGGCGTGCTGGTCGGCGTGTTTTCCATTATCGTGGTGATGACGGCGATGCGCGTGATGCAAAGCAGCATCGAGGATCAACTAAGTTCGCTCGGCGGCCAGACCTTCATGGTGCGCAAATGGCCGAACGCTTATTTTGGCGGGTCCAGCGGCGACTTTGAAAAATATTGGCGGCGGAAAAACATCACGATGGCGCAGGTAAAATTGCTGGAGGAAAAAGCCGCGTTGCCGGCCAACATCGGGATGGAATCCATGTTCTGGTCGGGCGAAATCAAGACGCGCTACAAAACCAGCGCGCCGACCGTGCGGCTTTACGGCGAAACGTCCGGCAGCTTCGCCGCGCATAATTGGAACCTTGCCGAAGGCCGCCTGTTTTTCGACGCGGATGTGGACAATGCCCGCAATGTCTGCGTGCTGGGCTACGGATTGGCGACAAATATTTTTCCCAACAGCTCGCCGGTCGGCGAAACGGTGAAGATTGACGGCATCAATTACAACGTCATCGGCATGCTGGAATCCAAGGGCAGCGCGGTCGGCGGCGACCAGGATAATTTCGCCGTGGTGCCGCTCAAGACCGGGTGGAACCGCTACGGGCATTGGAGCCGCAGTCTAAACATTCTCGTGCAGGCGCGCGACCGTGCGAGCTACGACGCCACGCTGGAGGAAGTGCGCAGCATTTTGCGCGTGTTGCGCAAGGTGATGCCGGGCAAGGAGGAGGATTTTGAAGTTTCCTCGAACGATTCAATCATCGAGCAATTTAATTCCTTCACGCGCACGGTGCGCATCGGCGTGACGGTGGTGAGTTCCATCGCGCTGCTCGCGGCGGGCATCGGCATCATGAACATCATGCTCGTGTCGGTCACGGAACGGACGCGCGAAATCGGCATCCGCCGCGCGATCGGCGCGAAGAAGCGCAACATCATGGTGCAATTTATTTTGGAAGCGATTGTCCTGTGCGAAGTCGGCGGCGCGGCGGGCGTGGTGCTCGGCATCCTTGGCGGCAACCTGACGGCGGTGCTGTTGAAACTGCCGCCGGTGATTCCGTTCGACTGGGTGGCCATCGGCCTGGCAATCTGTTCGGTGGTCGGGATTATTTTCGGAACCTATCCGGCATGGAAGGCGGCGAATCTGGACCCGATTGAATCGCTCCGCTACGAGTAAATTTATTTTGGTTTGACGGCAGCGTTGTAACGCCGCGTGGCTTCGGGCAGTTGATGCCAGAGTTTTATCGCCACGAATAAACCGAGCGCCGAGAACGGCAGCATGAACAGCGGCCACCAATGCCAGTCGCGCGGCAGCAGCAAAAATGTCTGCCCTGCCTCGGCGTGTTCCTTCGGCGTGAGATGGCCGATGAAATAGGATTGGATGCCGCTGCCGAGATAGGTGCAACCATCCACGATGCCCGAACACGTCGCCGTGGCTTTGCGCCCGCCAAAATCCGTGGCCGCCGTGCCGGACATCAGCGAAGTAATGCCGACCGACGCCATCACCACCAGCACCGACGCCCAGCCGACACCCAGCGGTGAAGAAAACAAAATCCCCGCCATGACCAGCGTCAATACCAGCACCAGCGCGCACATGTAAGCCGCAGGCGGCGCGCGCCGCGATTGGTAGAGATGATCCGAAACCCAGCCGCCGGCAAAGCCGCCGACGATGCCAAAGACGCAGAGCAAAAAACCCCAGTGCGCCTCAAAAAATTCCGCGCCCGGCTGCTTCACTTCGTGGGCAAACACAAAATACCATTGCGTGACGCCGTTGCGGAACACGCCGGAAGTCAGCCCGACCAGCGCGATGAGCAGCATGAGTTTGCTGGCGAAAACTTTTTTCAAAAGGTCGAGCGTGGAGAGTTCCACGTGCATCTGGCCCGAGGACGCGTCGGCCGTATCGAAGGCGGGAAAGTTCGCTTCCTCCGGCGTGTCTTTAATGAGCCACCAGTCGAGCATCACCCAAAAAAGGATGATGGCCGCCGGAATAAAAAAAACGGCCCACGTGGCATCCACGGCTTTGCCGTTGACCAAAATATTCGTGGCGAAGATTGACTGCAGACAGCCGTGGAACCAGCCGCCGCTGGAATTGGCTTTGGTCAGGTCAACGATGCGTTGCCCCCAATCGAACGCGAAATAAACGCCGATGGAAATGAGCGCGCCGAAAATGGCGCCGAACACGCCGCGTTCGCGGACGTGGAACCAATAGGCTTTGACCTTGATGATGGAAACCGCGCCGTAGCTTTGGAAATACATGTTGATCGCATACAACGTGGAATACGCGACGACCATGTTCATGTGCAGTTTGCCCATGACGGTGAGATAGGTCAGCACGCCGAGCAGCACGTTCGCGATGGCTGAACCGATGGCCGCGATGATGATGCCTTTCTTGCCCCCGATCTTGTCCACGAGCGGGCCGTTGATCAAAAAGGAAAAGCCGTAAACGACCGTGCCGACGGCGAAAATAGTGCCAAAATCCTCCTTGGTCATGAGCGCGCCGAGCGCATTTTTGGAGACGCTGAGATTGTAGCGTCCCATGTAAAGGAACGAGTAGGTCATGCCGAGCGGAAACCAGTTGATGAACCGCCGCAGCATGAACCATGGGCTGTGGCCGAGCGGGTTGTTGCGGAAATATTGGAAGATGACAGCCGCGAGACAGAGCGCAATCAGCAGGTTGGCATGATCAAAAATGAGCGGGCTAAAATTCATCGGGCGGCGGGTTCCGAAACGCCGTCGCATGGAAACAGAGCCGCGCCTGCGGGTCAAAGGATTTTATGAAACAAAAAAGCCACGGAATAAATTCCGTGGCTTGGAAGATGAACGGGCTGAATGATTTGGCTCAGGCCTTCTTTTCAACCTTGGCTTTTTTTTCCGCCTTGGGCTTGGCTTCGGCCGTTTCGGCTTTGGGCGCATCAACATGCTTGCCGCGTTTTTCGCTGTGCGGGCGCTTGTCTTCGGCCACCGGCGCGGGCGCGGCGATCGGCGTGGTACTTTCCACGCGGAGTTTCAAGGTGCCTTTGACGTCGTGGTGGAGATTCAACGCCACTTCGTGTTCGCCCAACTGCTTGAGCGGTTCACCGAGATGGATTTTCCGCTTGTCGAGCGCGATGTCGAACTGCTTCTTCAATTCGTCGGCGATGAGGCCGGCGGTGACCGTGCCGAACATCTTGCCATCTTCGCCGGTCTTGACCTTGACAACGAGCACGAGCTTGCCAAAAGCCTTGGACATTTCCGTCATGGCGTTCAGCTCATGCGCTTCGCGTTCGGCGCGACGTTGCTTGAGCGATTCCATCTGCCGCTTGTTGGCCTGCGTGACCGGAATCGCGAGGTGTTGCGGGATGAGATAGTTGCGGGCGTAGCCGGAGGCAACTTTGACCTGGTCGGATTCACCGCCGAGGCCTACGATATTGTGGGTGAGGATAACTTCAGTTTTTGCCATACGAAAAAATAAATGGTTGCGGAGTTAAAAAATCAAAACGGAACATCGTCGTCGTGCGGCGGCTCAGAATCACCGGCATCCGGCGCGGGGGCGGCGGCGGGAGCCGCTGGACGGGCTGCGCGCGGAGCAGCCGGAGCCGACGGAGCGCCGCCTTCACCCGCACCTGGCGCACTGCCGAGAAATTGAACGGTTTCAGCGACGACACCCAGCTTGCTCTTTTTCTGGCCAGTCTGCTTGTCGTCCCATTGATCCAAGCGAAGACGACCTTCAATCAGAATTGGCCGGCCTTTGCGCATGTATTGACCGACGTTTTCCGCCGTGCGGCCAAAAACATCGACGTCCACAAAAGTAACTTCTTCCTTCTTTTCGCCGGCTTCATTCGTCCAAACGCGGTTGACCGCGAGGCCGATTTTGGCAATGGCCGTCCCTTTGGGCGTGTAGCGCAATTCGGGATCGCGCGTCAGGTTGCCCACCAGAATGACTTTATTGAAGCTGGCCATGACGGAAAATTACTTCGCGGGTTTCGGTTCCGGCGAGGCGCTGAACAGCACGCGAAACACGTCGTCGTTGTGCGCGAACTTGGTTTGGAGCGAGGCGATGACCGCCGGCGTGCAGTTGAAAATGATGTTGGCGTAAAAGCCCGAGCTGTGGCGCTTGTCGGCCACGCGCGAGAACGCTTTCTTCTCCATTTTCTGCACGGTCTCAACCTTGCCTCCCGCCGTGGTGATCTCGGCGGAAATTTTGTCGAGGGCGTCTTTCACGCCTTCTTCTTTGCCAGCTGTGTTCAAGATGAACAGACCTTCGTAACGTTTCATTTTTTATTTTCTGTGGGACTGATCGTCCCGTTAAATTGGCTCATCGCCTTTTGCAAACCCGCATCCAGCCAGCATTCGATCTGGCTGGCGGCCCGTTCCAAAACTTTTTCCAAAACCACGTTCTCGTCTTTTTCAAATTTGCCGAGAACAAAATTCGTTATCTCACGCGTTCCATCGCGCCGGCCAATCCCGATCCGCAACCGCGCAAACTCGCGTGAACCGAGATGCTGCGTCACCGATTCAATGCCGTGATGCCCCGCACTGCCACCGCCGGGCCGCAACCGGATTTCGCCCAGTGGCAAATCCGCGTCGTCTACCGCGATGATCAATTGCGTCAAAGGCAACTGATAAAACTTCACCAGCGCGCCGACCGTTTCGCCGCTCAAATTCATGAACGTCTGCGGCTCGGCCAGCAAAAACTTTTTGCGGTTGTTTTCGCCGCGCGCAACCCTTGCACTGAACTTCCGTTCGTTCGTCCAGCTTGCTTTCCACTGCGCGGCCAGTTTCTCGACTAGCAAAAAACCAGCATTGTGACGCGTCTTCGCGTAATCCGAGCCGGGATTCCCCAGCCCCACGATGAGGTGCATCGGCTCCATGCGCGGGGGCGGCTTCC
>Ga0182030_10016386_pt1 | contig 14442 bp, 11 predicted proteins | sample 812S3MmetaG_FD_121299 | JGI IMG/M metagenome (GOLD analysis project Ga0182030, IMG submission 121299) | Permafrost microbial communities from Stordalen Mire, Sweden - 812S3M metaG (Illumina Assembly) | ecosystem: Environmental > Terrestrial > Soil > Wetlands > Permafrost | place: Sweden...
TAGAAAAATTCTTTGCGAACATCAATCAAAAGCACCATTCGGAATTGAAGTCTCTACTTAGCTTGAAGTTCCAATTCTTTGATAAAAACAGTCCACTAATTTATCCCTTGTGAAGTATAAATGACAAAAACACTGCTACTGAGGCAGCATGCAGTCGCTAAAAAGTCAACTGAGTTTCTTTCTTCAAAATTGTTAGGAGCATGTTAAGGAAAGTAACGAGGATTCCAATGCGTGGCAAACCAAAGTATATAGAATATCTACACCCTTAAAGTTAGCGAAGCGACGGTGGGCAATCGTGATAACGATGGGTCCTTTGGATTTGACGATTGATGTAAATTTGGCTCTAGCGGACAATGTTCATCAAGCGGTACCGTTGTTCAAGTTGCCCGTATCCGGGACATTCTTTTTAGCATCTTTTTTCAGGTCATATTCCAGTGCTGGATCAATGGTGCTTTCATTGATTAGCCTTTGGCGTTCCTGAAGTTCCGCACGGTGTGCTTTTAGATATTCCAGACGCTTCTTTCCGTATGAGAAGCGGGATATAAGAACGAACAGCACAGGTACTATGAATATAGCCAATGATGTGGCTGCCAGCATACCACCTAATACCGTAAAGCCAATGGTTCTGCGGGCTACCGCTCCTGCTCCCGTGGCTAAAACCAGCGGCATTACACCGAGTATAAAGGCAAGAGAGGTCATGATAATGGGCCGCAGGCGCAGGCTGACAGCATCGAGGGTAGCTTTTATTAATTCTTCGCCCTGGTCAACACGCTCTTTTGCAAACTCTACGATGAGGATGGCATTTTTTGCGGCTAGGCCAATGAGGGTGATCAGGCCTATTTGAGCATAGACATTGTCTGTGAGGCTGGGCACCAGGGTAAGCGTGAGTATGGCCCCGAAGGCGCCTATGGGCACTGCCAGCAATACGGAGAAAGGCACAGACCAGCTTTCGTATAATGCAGCGAGGAAGAGAAACACAAACACAATGGACAAGGCAAATATGTAAATGGTCTTGGAGCCTGCCCGGATCTCCTCATAGCTAAGGCCGGAAAACTCATAGCCGTAGCCTTGAGGCAATGTTTTTTCCGCTACTTCCTTGAGTGCATCAAGCGCCTGGCCGCTGCTGTAGCCGGGCTTGGGAGAGCCATCAACTTCAGCAGAGCGGAAGATATTAAAGTGGGAAATGAGCGGTGCTGTTTCAATAGGCTTGTAGCTGATCAGTGTGCCTAAGGGCAGCATCTGCCCTGCCTGGTTGCGCACATAATACTTATCCATGTCTGACAACATGACGCGGAAAGAGGTGTCTGCCTGCACCATTACGTGGAAATTTCGGTTGTAGAGCGTTATATCATTAATGTAAAAGCTGCCCATGTAGGTTTGTATCGTGGCGAAAACATCAGAGATAGATACACCCAGCTTTTTGCACTTCTCGCGGTCAACTGTAATACTGTAACCAGGGGTATGGGCCCCATAAAAACTGAATGCATTGCCAATAGCCGGGTTCTTATTGGCTTCAGCAAGAAACCCTCTCAGCACTTTTTCAAATGCCTTCACATCATCAGTGGTCTGCTTCTGCTCGATCTGAATACTGAATCCTGCAGTTTGGCCCAGGCCCGGTATAGGTGGCGGGGGGATTACAATAACACTGGCTTGCTTAACACCTGCCTGTGCAATGCGCTGCTGCAAAACGGGTATGATGCCGGGGACCTGCTCACTTGCTTTCTCCCGTTCGTCCCAGGGCTTTAACTGGCAGAAAATGGTACCGCTGTTTGACTTCGTGGAGAAGGTGATCACGTTCAGCCCTCCTAAAGCAGCGAAGTGTCCAACGCCAGGCGTTTCTGCCACGGCTTTCATTATTTTGTTGAGCACTTCTATAGAGCGGACGGTAGATGATGCTTCCGGAAGTTCATACGTAATGTATATACGCCCATCATCCTCTGTAGGAATAAATCCTGTAGGCTTGTTTTTGAACAACAGAACAGTTCCGATGCCTATACATACAAGTATAATGACCACGTATTTTGCACCCTTTATGCTGAATTTTACACCATTTGTATATTTATCGGTGACCCTTTGAAACCAATGATTAAATTTAAAAAATAGTTTGTTCAGCCCTCTTGCATCTGCTCCTACTTTTGATGGCTTTAATAATAATGTGCAAAGGGCAGGCGTTAACGACAGTGCAATGAAAGCGGATAACATTACCGATATGGCAATTGTAATGGCAAACTGCTGGTAAAGGCGGCCTACAATACCGGGGATAAAGCCAACCGGGACGAATACCGATGCGAGGATCAGCGCAATAGCAATAACCGGGCCTGATATATCCTGCATGGCATGATAGGCAGCCTCTTTAGCCGACATCTTGTCATGGTCCATGTAATGCTGCGTGGCCTCCACCACAATAATAGCATCATCCACCACTATACCGATGGCCAATACAAAGCCGAACATGGTAAGAGTATTGATCGTAAAACCAAGCGGGATAAAAAATATGAATGTGCCAATGATAGATACAGGGATTGCAAGAATAGGAATGAGTGTGGCCCGCCAGTTTTGCAGGAATAGGAATACGACTATAGCCACAAGACCCAGCGCTTCCAGCAAGGTAATGACTACCTCATGCATGGATACCTTAACCACAGTTACTGACTCGAAGGGAACACTGTAATCTATGTCTTTCGGAAAAGATTTTTTCAGCTCTTCGAGCTTTGCATAAATCCCGTCGGCAGTTGCCAAGGCATTGCTGCCGGGGGCCTGATAGACGAGCAGGTATGACGCGCGTTTACCATCTACGAAAGAATTACTAGCGTAAGAGAATTTACCTAATTCCAAGCGCGCCACATCTTTTAAATAGACGAGGGTACCGCTGCCCGGCAATGTCTTAACAATGATATTTTCGAAATCCGCTGCCGTGCTTAGCCGCCCATTTACGATCAGGCTATATTCAAATACCTGCGAATTCTCCTGCGGCGGTACGCCTACAGAACCTGCCGCCACCTGGACATTTTGTTCTATTATTGCATTGTTTACGTCATTTGCCGTAAGCCCGTAATCGGCCATCTTATCCGGTTTCAACCACACCCGCATACTAAAATCATCTGTCCGCGAAAAAATATCGCCAACACCGGGGAGACGAAGCAATGCATCTCGTACAAATATATTGGTGTAGTTGTCGACAAAGGTTACGTTATGCGTATCATTGGGTGAGTACAGTGCTACCAGCATGAGTATGCTGGGATTTCTTTTTCTTACTGTCAGGCCGAGCCTTTTTACAACATCAGGTAACTGAGGGGTAGCTATGCTTACACGATTTTGCACATCTAGCGTGGAAACGTCAATGTTGGTGCCTATGTTGAACGTGACATTTATGGTCATGGCCCCGTTGCTGGTGCTGTTGCTTTGCAGGTATTCCATTCCCGGAGTGCCATTTATCTGCGTCTCGACGGGAGTAGCCATAGTTTGCTCAACTGTAAGTGCATCTGCCCCGGTGAACTGGCCGGTTACCTGCACCACAGGCGGAGTTATCTCCGGGTATTGCCCCACGGAAAGGTTCAGGATGCAGATAGCGCCTACCAGTACCAGTACGACCGATATGACAATAGCCGTTACAGGCCTTTTAATAAATGTATTAGCTATCATACATTAAAAATCAAATTCCAAATTCACAAAAAAACAAATTCCAAAATTTCAAAAAAATCAAAATCCAAGTGTATTAATGTGCCGGTGGCTTTTGAGAGCCAGCACTACCCAGGGTAATCAGTGACCCATCATGAAGCTTCTGTATTCCATCAACAATAACACTATCCCCGTCCTGTAATCCTGATTTTACTATGACGCGGTCAGCAATAGCCTGCCCAAGCATTACTTTCTTCTGTATGGCATGCATAGACGGTCCCGGAGGCGGCCCCTCTTTGTGCTTTGCAGTATCTGCGCCGGCTATGAGTGTATCCTTAGCGACAAACACAAAGTATTCCCCCATTTGCTCTACAACGGCTTTGCCCGGTATTACCAGTTGTAGCGAGGTGTCATCATTGCGTACACGTACCTTGCAGCTCATGCCAGCCCTTAATGCGCCTGTTTCATTTGGAAAAGTAAGCCTGACTATTGTCGTTCCTGTTTGCGCATTCACGCCACGATCGATTACATATATCTGACCGGTGTGATTGTACAATGTATTGTCTGGCATCAGTATAGTAAAAATGGAGTCCTGCGGAGGCGGTTTTAACTGCTGTAGCTTAATGAAATGCGGGATGCGCTTTTCATTTACTTCAAAGTCCACCGTCATCGGGTCATCTGTTGAAATAGTATTGAGCACGGTTTGTCCTATGGTTACCGTATTGCCGAGCTTCACTTGCGATATACCGATGGTGCCATCGAACGGCGCTTTTATTATCGAATAATTGAGGTCTGTTACTGTTTTTGTCAAGTCTTGCTTTGCAGCAGTAACCTGGTTTTTAGCGTTTTGCAATGTGGTAAGTGCATGATCCAATATTTGTTTGGCAACCGCATCATGTTCATTGAGATAATTATACCGGTCTGCATCCTTTTGCGCCTGGTCAAGATTAGACTCTGCTACCCTTACATTAGCCTGGGCCTGGTTGTAACTGGCCTGATATTTACTGTCATCAATGGAATACAGTTTCTGGCCTTTTTTTACATGATCGCCTTCTTTAAAGAAGATACCAGTAACATATCCTTCCACTTCAGGATGTATATCCACCTGCATCATGGCCACCACAGTGCCCGGAAACAAATCATAGTACACAGGCCGCTCTGTATGCACTGAGTACAAATTTACCGGCACAGGCTGGCTGGCTGGATTGGGCGCATCCTTTTTCTTTTCGCCGCAGGCAAATAAAAAAAGACTGCACATCGTTAACAAACAAATCTTCAATAAAGACCTATCCATGGTCAAAATTATTTTTAAGGTTAAATTTCTGTAGGAATATCTCCCATTGCTTTTTCGAGGTCTATCTTACTTTCCAATAGCTGAAAGAGCGCATTCAAATAACTAATTTCAGCGGTTTGCAGATCAGATTCTGCCACGATCACATCAAGGTAGGGCTTTATGCCTTCCCTGTACTGCAACTTTACAATGTCATATACTTCACGTGCCATAGTTACATTTTCCCCCTGGGCATAGAGGTAATATAAATTGCTTTTGTAGTTAGACATGGCCTGTTTATACTGGGTATAAATAGTCAGCTTCAGGTTCACTTCATCCCAATCCGTTCTTTGCTCCTGCAACTGCGACTTATGTATATTTTCAAGCCTTCTAAACCCTGTGAATAAAGGGATATTCAATTGTAGCCCTATGAAAGAGTTAGGATACGCATGGGTGTAAAGCTCAGAGAACTGATCGCTTTGAAATTCATAATTGTAATTGTAGATAGCGGACAGAGAAGGTAGAAAGCTTAACTGGTAATAAAGGGTCGTTTCGCGCTGAATCCTTTTAGCTGTTTGTAATTGCTGGTATTCTATGCGTTTCTCAAACTGCAGCTGAGCAAGTGTGTCTATATAAATTTCCTGCATCATTTGAGTGGTATCAAAATGAACAGCAAATGTTTTTTTAGAGGGGAACCCCATTAATTGTTTTAATGCTGCATATTTCGCCTGAACGGCTTCAGAAGCGCTTTTTAACTGGGAGAGCGAGTTATTGAGCGTAATAGTTGCCTGCTTGTAATCTACCTTATCTACAATGCCGCTCACATATTGGTGATACGTGTCTGATTGATTTTTTTTGAGACGAGCGGTATCTTCTTTAAAAACATTTATTTGCTCAAGTGATAGCAGCAGATCATAAAATGTCTTTGTAACATTAGAAACCAGATCAATTTTTGTACCCTTAGTATTTTGCCGTGCTTCCAGTATGTTGAGCTTTGCCGCTCGGACTGCCAATAAAACATCTGTACTAAATAAGGTTTGGTTGGCTGTCAGGGAAGGTGTAGAGTAATCATAGACACCGGAAACTAAGGGAGTTAAAACACCATTAATTGTGGAATACGCTATCGGCAGTTGAAAATAATGCTGGATATTAGCGGCCCCAGTAACCTGTGGCAACCAGCCTGAAAAAGCAATCCTGTTATTTGTTTGCGATATAGCCTCATCAATCAACGACTGGTTTAACGCAGGCTGATTTTTCAAAGCGAACTTGAGGCAATCTGCAAGCGTAAACACATTTGTTGCTGAATCATTGCATTCCCTTAAGGAGCTGCCTATGGTATTGTTATTATTGTCGGCCGGCATATACTTCTGTGCATAAGCACTCAAAGAAAATAAAAACAAGAAAAGGAACGAAAAAATTGAGCGGTTGAGCATAGGCCGAATTGCTATCGTTTTAGCTGCAATTTTTAATTGAGTAATTATACATTACATAAAAATTGCGAGGCAAAGGTATCAATAAGGCCCAAAGAGGATGTACCTACCTGTATTGTTTTTATTGATTGCGCGTTAAGCAAAAACAAGACGTATGGCCCTTAGTCAAATTTCCGTAGGCGTGATTTAGTAAGTTCATAGCTGATTATTGCGGGGATATAGAAGGTTGTGTCAGCTATTATTTTCGCCATTACGGACCCGGCCGTTAAACTACCGGTAAGTATAGGCAGGTAAAACATCAAAGCGGGCCTGATAAGAAAACTATCTAGCAGCTCGGCCAGACCAAACTCCGCAAATAATGCCCTGATATTTTTGAAGAAAGAAGTGCCGGTATATCGACCGCCAGTTTTATGAATGGCCTTTTTTGCTACAATAATATCGGAGGTAAGCAGGTAGCCGAAATAGCCTATATTGCCAATCCACGTTGCCGATAATGCGACGGACAGCCGGTCGCCTGTTATCTTATAAGTGATTGGGACAGCAAGGATTGTAAATAATAAAGATAATATTTCAGGGGGCAAATACCGCAACGACCATTCCTTCACTCTGCTATACATGATCTCACAGGAACGAAGGCCTAATTAAGCGTGCACAGCCAGGTTTCTCCGGCAACAGTAGTATCATACCTATTGCAAATGGTCGTTGCATCGCTTTGGGATTGGTTGCCGAGGTCTTTAGTCAATACAAGCGTATTATTATAGGTACAATTACAATGATATTCTTTTCTGCAAGATGTAAATGAAATGATACCTGATAAAATAACAATACTTGTATAAATTGCCTTTTTCATTATTGGCGTTTTGTTGAATAAGAGGCGAATTTAGTTTAATTATCTTTGAAGAAGAAAACATTTATTTATTTTTGTTCTATTAATCTTTACGTTAACCGGGAATCGTTTTTATCCCGAATAGTAATTCAACATTAACAAGGAAGTATTGTGGTATAATATTTATGCAGAAATAAAAAACAAATTGAGGGTATTATGAGCGCATTTGTAAGCATTGCCAGATACTTGCTTCTGATAGCAGTATGGCTACTGTCGGCAACTTTTGTAGTATGCCTGGTTTATTTTCTGTTTAGCAAAGTTCAAACTTTGGTGACGGCTGCCTTTTTAAAGGAATATGCTGTTTTGCTGGGCATTCTTATTGTGCTATTCTACTTTGTAAATTTATTCGCAAAACGCAATGATGACGAGGCATATTAGTTTGATTGCTGTTATTTCTATTGTTTTCATACTATAATATGCTTTCTATAAAAAGTGCAACTATAACAGATATACCACTCATACAAGAGCTTAGCATGCTGATTTGGCCAGGAACGTATAATCCCATAATTGGAGCGGAGCAGGTTGCTTATATGCTTAACCTTTTTTACTCACCCGAAGCATTGAAAAAACAATTGGATTCCGGGCACAACTTCATTATTTGCTGCAGTGAAGCGGCACCCGTGGCATTTGCTTCCTATTCGGACATTGAATCAGGAATTTATAAACTACAGAAATTATATACACTGCCCGACCAGCAGGGAAAGGGTATAGGGCGCTACATGCTGGCTTATATTCTGAATGAATTAAAGCTAAAGAATGGTACTGCCATGCGCCTGAATGTAAATCGTCATAATCACGTTGCAATATCTTTTTATCAGAAAACGGGTTTTAAGTACCTTAAGGACGAAGATATAGATATTGGTAATGGGTATTTTATGAATGACTATGTGCTGCAAAAGGAGATAGGATAGACATAAACTATTCTGCTATAAAATAGAACCGGGATTTGATTCGTAAATTGCATACTGGATGAGTATGGAATTAACTGAGCAAAATTTAGACTCCGGGAACATAGAAGTGATGGGTGCAAGGGTGCACAACCTCAAAAATATAGATGTAAGCATACCTAAGAATAAATTGGTTGTTATCACCGGTATCAGCGGCAGCGGGAAGTCATCACTGGCATTTGATACCATTTTTGCAGAGGGGCAGCGCAGGTATATGGAGAGCTTTGCCGCCTATGCCCGCCAGTTCATGGGCGACCTTGACCGGCCAGATGTGGATAAAATCAGTGGCCTTTCTCCAGTAATTTCTATAGAGCAAAAAACCACTAACCGTAATCCACGCTCTACAGTAGGCACTGTAACAGAAGTATACGATTTTATGCGCCTGCTCTATGCAAGAGTGGCTGAAGCATTTTCTTATAACACGGGTAAGAAAATGGCCAAGTTCAGTGAAGAGGAGATCATAGCGCATATAAAACAAAATTTTGCAGGAAAAAAAATAATGCTGCTCGCTCCTGTTGTCAGGGGGCGTAAAGGACATTACAGGGAACTTTTTGAGCAACTACGCAAACAGGGATATTTAAAAGTAAGGGTGGATGGAGAAGTAATGGACCTGAAAGAGCGCATGCAGGTGGACCGCTACAAAATACATGATATAGAGCTGGTCGTGGACCGCCTGCTGGTGCAGCCCGATGTACAAACCCGCCTGAGCCAAAGCATACAGAAGACACTGCAGATAGGAAAGGAATTACTGTTTATAGCCGATGTGGATAAAAATACTATTTCGCAATACAGTAAAACACTGATGTGCGTTGATACGGGCTTATCGTATGAAGAGCCGTCGCCCAATACTTTTTCCTTCAATTCCCCTTATGGTGCCTGCCCTAAGTGCAAGGGGCTGGGCAGCGTGTACCAGGTGAATATGCAGGAAGTGCTGCCAGATATGAGCAAGAGCATTACTGAAGGCGGAATAGCGCCATTAGGCGGGGAGCGTGATGCATGGGCATTCCAGATGGCTACCATATTAGCAAAGAAAAACAAGATACCGCTGAATGTGCCAATAAAGGATATTCCACAAAAGCAAATGAACATATTGCTTTATGGTAACGAAGAGGGTGTAATCACTTACACAAATGATGAGTCAGAAACTTATCATGAACAGGTGGTACAGCATAACTACGAAGGCATTATTAATATGGTGTTGCGCTGGTTTAATGAGACCAAGTCGGAAGGAGTGCGTACATGGGCAGAAAATTTTATGGTGCTGAATACCTGCCCGGTATGCAATGGCGCGCGCCTCAGGAAAGAAAGCCTTTTCTTTAAACTTGACGGCCAAAACATTTCGGAACTATGCGCTAAATCTCTGCAGGAACTTATGGGTTGGTTTGTGAATGTAGAGGAACGACTAAGCAATAAACAAAATACTATTGCAAAAGATATTCTTAAAGAAATTAGGGACAGGCTACATTTTTTGCTGGATGTAGGGCTGCATTACCTGACTGTAGACAGGCCAACCCGAACGCTGAGCGGCGGTGAATCTCAGCGCATCAGGCTGGCTACCCAAATAGGGTCGCAACTTACCGGCATTACTTATATACTTGATGAGCCGAGCATTGGGCTGCATCAGCGAGACAACCAACGGCTGATAAAGGCACTGAAAAATCTCAGGGATGGCGGGAATTCCTTGCTGGTAGTAGAGCATGATAAAGACATCATGCTGGCATCTGACCACCTGATAGATATAGGCCCTGCTGCGGGCATGCATGGTGGCAGAGTGGTAAGCGCAGGAACGCCTAAACAGATATTGCTGGAAAATACAATCACATCCAGGTACCTAAACCATACGCTGCAGATAGAAGTGCCGGAGGAAAGACGAAAGGGCAATGGCAAGAAGTTAGTGTTGGAAGGAGCAACAGGCAACAACCTGAAAAATGTGTCAGTGAAATTACCGCTGGGTACATTTATATGTGTAAGCGGAGTATCGGGCAGTGGTAAGAGTACATTGATCAATGAAACCCTCTACCCTATTCTTGGCAAGCACTGTTATCATAACTTTAAGCAGGCGCCTATGCCTTATAAAAAAGTGCAGGGGCTGGAGTATATAGACAAAGTGATAGAAATAGATCAAAGCCCCATAGGCCGTACTCCACGCAGCAACCCAGCTACCTACTGCGGGTTCTTTAATGAAGTAAGGCAACTTTTTTCACAAGTACCGGAAGCTAAGATAAGAGGATATACCGCGGGCAGATTTTCATTTAATGTGAAAAGCGGGCGGTGCGAAGAATGTCAGGGCGGGGGTATGAAGGTGATAGAAATGAACTTTCTGCCCGATGTGTATGTGCAATGTGAAAAATGTAATGGCAGAAGATATAACAGGGAAACACTGGAGATACGCTACAAAGGCAAATCCATATTTGATGTGCTGAACATGAATGTGGATGAAGCTGTGGAATTTTTCATCAATGTGCCTTATCTGCACCGCAAGATAAAGACCCTGCAGGATGTGGGGCTTGGTTATGTGACACTTGGGCAGAGCGCAGTAACACTTAGCGGCGGAGAGGCGCAGCGGGTAAAGCTGGCTACGGAGCTATCTAAACGGGATACGGGACAAACCATATACATACTTGATGAACCCACCACCGGATTGCATTTCGAAGATATCAGGCATTTGCTGCTGGTACTCAACCGGCTCGTGGACAGGGGCAATACCATACTTGTGATAGAGCATAATATGGACGTAATTAAGGTGGCAGATTATGTGATAGATATGGGCCCAGAAGGCGGCGGCGGTGGCGGCAAAATAGTTGGAGCAGGTACCCCGGAGGATATAGCTAAGATAAAAGAGAGCTATACGGGACTGTTTTTGATGGAGGAACTACAAGTGAGGAATAATTAATGGGAGAAAAATAGTTTATTTTCTACAAGTTCTAAAATGATATAGTATTTTATGCAAGGCTATCACTTTTCCAAATACGACCCAAACGATAACAGCAAATCACCGTTCCAGAAATTACTGGATCTCTTTACCGAATTGCTGCAATATACTAATGGGGACGCAGGCGAAGCGCTCCATTGGCTTACCCAGCTAGATAAAGAATATAAACTAACCAACGACGAATATGGTATCGGCGATTTTATTGAAGATCTAAAAGAAAACGGGTACCTGAAAGAAAATGACCAGGATGGTACTTTTAAAATAACATCTAAAACAGAACAGACGATTCGTAAGCGCTCTCTGGAGGAGATATTTGGCAAGATGAAGAAGGCGAAACAGGGCAGCCACCGCACTTTCAAAACAGGGCAGGGCGATGAACCTAACCCAGAAACAAGACCTTACGCATTTGGTGATTCTCCAGAAAGCATAGACTATACCGGCAGCCTGAAAAATGCATTTATTAACCACGGCATAGACAGCCTGTCTATGCACCAGGATGACCTGGAAATACATGAAACAGATTTTAAAGCACAGACGTCTACGGTGCTTATGATAGATATATCGCACTCCATGATACTATATGGAGAGGACAGAATAACCCCAGCCAAGAAGGTGGCTATGGCGCTTAGCGAGCTGATCACTACCCGCTATCCAAAAGACACCCTGGACATTGTGGTATTTGGCAATGATGCGTGGCAAATAGAAATGAAAGACTTGTCATATCTACAGGTGGGGCCATATCATACCAATACTGTCGCAGGCTTAGAATTATCTATGGAATTACTCAGGAGGCGAAAGAACCCGAACAAACAAATATTTATGATCACCGATGGCAAGCCCACCTGCCTGAAGATAGGGAATAAGTATTACAAGAACAGCTTTGGCATAGACAGCAAAATACTGAACCGCACTCTAAATCTCGCAGGCCAGTTACGCCGTATGAAAATACCGGTTATTACCTTTATGATAGCCCAGGACCCCTACCTTCAGGCCTTTATAAGAAATTTTACTGAGGTAAACAATGGTAAAGCCTTTTATTCTTCACTTGATGGATTGGGAAATTACATCTTTGAAGATTATGAGCGGAATAAGAGAAAAACGGTGAGGTAACTGGTAGCCGATTCATAGTTGCAAAGTTTATTACTATATTTAGACAATCTTTAGTTTTGTAACATAGAGTTTCCAGTCTTTAGCATGAACAACTATAAAACAGCATTAGCCGTGCTGATTTCCGCGTTGCTATTAATGGCGGTAAGCCTATTTAATGGCTATCCCCTATATGGAGGCGATACACATGCTTATGTGTATGTGGCTTTTCACAGAACAATTCCTACGGACAGAACTCCGTTTTATGGTATGTTCATCAGATTTTCGAGCTTTTGGGAATCATTATGGTATACTATTTTTGCCCAAAGTGTAATACTAGCCTGCTTACTAACCCGATACATACAACTATTATATAAAGGAAAGGCCGGCATCGGGTTTATTTTAGCGTGTGTTATATGTATTATGAGCTTTACCAGTGTTTCGTGGTTGGTTTCCTGTTTAATGTCCGACATATTTACGCCAATACTATTGCTTGGGGTACTTTTATATTTGTTTGACGTGACTGCAATGAAAATAATAAAAATATTGTATATTTTAATTATTTTCATTGCAATTAGCATGCATAATTCACATTTCCTGATAGTATGCCTATATTCGCTGGGTTTATCTTTATTCTCATTATTTAGGAGGAACTGGCTCTGGATAAAAAAGAGTGTAACACTATTTGTTACTTCAGTTCTATTCTTCGTCTCCATGTGCTGTCTGAATTACTCATATGGTAATGGATTTATATTTTCGGGGGCCAGCCATATGTTCATAGTCGCCAAATTTGCAGAAAGTGGCATCCTTAATGAATATCTCAACGATAGCTGCGGAAAGAAAAAATTAAATCTCTGTGCCTGTAAAAATGATATAACTCCGTACCCCTGGGATTTTATGTGGCCACAAGCTGGCAGTTCACTTAGTAACCTTGGCGGCTGGGAAAAATGCAAACCTGAATTTAATATGATCATACATGATGTATTTACCACACCTAAATACACCAAAATGTTTATTGAGAAAGCAGCTACTTCCACAATCAGACAATTAACTGAGATACAGGATCTGGGCAAGCCAATAAATATGCCCCCAGGTCACTTGGAACGGGCTTTCGTAAAGGAATATTTTGACGACGAGGATAAGGAATTTTTAAGGTCCAAACAAAATAACGATCAGATAGATCCATTTATTCCCAATGTTTTTTATTATCTTTTCTTTGCCTTGTCTTCAATTTGGATACTACTGGTATGTTCGCAATCGGCCAACAAACAAATTTTCTACCTTTACCTGTATATCATTGCATTTTTAGTAGTCAATGCTTTTGTAACATCTGTTTTTTCTACAGTGTCAGGCAGGTTTCAGGCCCGTATATTCTGGATTCTGCCGGCAACAAATGCTATACTTATTTTGAAGTATTTTCAAAAGAAATACATTGACAAAATTCAACTAAGGGACTAATTGACAAGCGTGCCTACCTGCTTACCGGTAACCACACTCAGCAGATTTCCGGAGCGGTTCATGTCAAACACAATAATGGGAAGATTGTTTTCCTGGCAGAGCGTAAAAGCAGTCATATCCATTACCCGAAGGTTTTTGCTGATAACCTCCGTAAAAGTTAACACTTCAAAACGTGTGGCAGTGCTGTCTTTTTCAGGATCTGCACTATATATGCCGTCGACTCGGGTGCCTTTTAAAATAACGTCTGCATTTATCTCTATTGCCCTCAGAGATCCTGCGGTGTCAGTTGTAAAATAGGGATTGCCTGTGCCGGCGCCAAAGATCACTACGCGGCCTTTTTCCAGGTGGCGCATCGCCCTGCGGCGTATATATGGCTCGGCTACCTGCTCCATTTTTATGGCGCTTTGGAGCCTTGTGTTTACGCCTTCTTTTTCAAGAGCAGCCTGTAGCGCCATTCCGTTTATCACTGTCGCCAGCATACCCATATAGTCGCCCTGGGCACGTTCTATGCCGGTTTCGGCTTCATTCATACCCCTGTATATATTGCCGCCGCCTATTACTATAGCTACCTGAACACCAATATTGGTGATCATTTTTATTTCTTTGGCATATTGTTCCAACATTTTGGGATCGATACCAAAATTTCGATCACCCATCAGTGATTCTCCGGAAAGTTTTAAAAGGACACGACTATATTTTGGCAGCATGAGCTATTGACAATTTAATGCAAAGAAAGAAAAAAGTTTAGTGTTTTCATGGGTTATCTGCTAAAAGATACTTTATATTTATCACGAAACCGGTTTATGTATAGAAGA
>Ga0182030_10016387_pt1 | contig 14442 bp, 12 predicted proteins | sample 812S3MmetaG_FD_121299 | JGI IMG/M metagenome (GOLD analysis project Ga0182030, IMG submission 121299) | Permafrost microbial communities from Stordalen Mire, Sweden - 812S3M metaG (Illumina Assembly) | ecosystem: Environmental > Terrestrial > Soil > Wetlands > Permafrost | place: Sweden...
ATGGACGCCGCGGCCCGGGCCGCGTCGGTCGCCCCGGACACCGCGATGCCGCAGTCGGCTTGTTTCAGGGCGGGGGCGTCGTTGACCCCGTCGCCGGTCATGCCGACGATGTGACCCCGTTTCTGTAAGACGTCGACGATGTGGTATTTGTGCTCGGGGAACACTTGGGCGAAGCCGTCGGCGTCCTCGATGGATTTCGCCTCGGCCGCCGTCGCCTTCTTCTTCACGTCGCCCAGCCCCGCCGCGTCGAGGATCCCGGTGCCCATCCCGAGGGTCTTGGCCGTCTCTTGGGCGATAGCGATGGCGTCCCCGGTGACCATCTTGACCTTCACCCCCATGGCCTCGGCGGTGGCGATGGTGGCTTTGGCGTCGTCGCGTGGCGGGTCGAACAGGGGCAGCACGCCCAGGAAGTGCCAGTCGCCCTTGCCCTCGGCCCGGGCCACACCCAGCGAACGGAAGCCGCGTTGGGCGAACTCGCCGACCGCCTTGTCGACCCCCGCGGAGACCGCCCGGGTGTCGCCGGCCAGCTCCAGGATCACCTGCGGGGCGCCTTTGGTAACCTTGAAGCTCTTGCCGTCTGCGCCCTTGACCGTCGCCTCGGTGCGCTTGCCGACGGGGTCGAACGGCTGGAAGTGGGTCACCGTGTAATCGTTGAGGGCCTTGTCGTCGCCCAAGCCGGCGAGCACGGCCAGGTCGATGGTGTCGTTGTCGTCGGCCCGCGACGCCAACGCCCCACACAGCAGCACCTGGTCGACGGGCACGTCGCCGGCGGCGTAGGGGTCGCCCAGGGTCAGTTTGTTCTGGGTGAGGGTGCCGGTCTTGTCCGAACACAGCACGTCCACGCCGGCCAGCTCCTCGATAGCCACCAGCCGGCTGACGATGGCCTTCTTTTTGGCCAACAGGCGAGCGCCGACGGCCATCGTCACCGACAAAACCGTAGGCATGGCCACAGGGATGGCGGCGACGGTGAGGACCAGCACGAACTGCAAGGTGGTGAGGATCGGCTCGCCGCGAAGCGTCGACACGACCGCGATGACCACCACCATGAACAGGGCGAGGAGGATCAGGAACTTGCCGATCTTCAACACCGCCTTTTGGAAGTGGCTGGTCGCACCGGTGTCCTGCACCAGCTCGGCGGTCTTGCCGAAGTAGGTGTCGGCGCCGGTGCCATACACGAGGGCGCCGATCTCGCCTTGGCGGATGATCGACCCGGAGAACACGGCGTCGCCCGCCGTCCGGGTGGCGGGCAGCGACTCGCCGGTGAGCGCCGACTCGTCGACCTCGACCGGGTCTCCGTCGAGGAGGCGGGCATCGGCGGGCACGACGTCACCGAGACGCATGCGGATCACGTCGCCGGGCACCAGTTCACGGGCCGGCGGGTTGATCCACTTCCCGTCGCGGCGGACCCGGGCGTTAACCGCCAACTGGGCTTTGAGGGCGTCGATGGCTTCGCCGGCGGAGCGTTCCTCGCTGAACCCGACCGCCGCGTTGGCGATCAGCAACACCAAGATGATGAAGAAGTCCGCCCAGTGGCCGAGGATACCGGAGAGCAGCACGGCCACTTCGATCATCCAGGCGATCGGCCCCCAAAAGTAGGTGAGGAGCTTGCGGAGCGGGTTGGTGGTCTTCTCCGCGATCTCGTTCGGCCCGTACTTTGCGAGGCGTTTCGTCGCCTCGGCCCCAGTCAATCCGTCGGGGGAGGTCCCCAACCGCTCCTCCACTTCGGCCATGGGGAGTGACTTCAGCTCGTCACTGGCGGTCGGCGTGCCCGCCGTGTCCTTCGCGCCCGTGTGCTTCCCGCCCGTGTGCTTCGCGCCCGTGTGCTTCGCGGCCGTCTGTTTCGCGGCTGTGCCATCGTGGTCGGCGACCGGTCCCGGTTCGGCCTGCTGTTTTTTGTCGGCCTTGGGGTGCCGGGCCGTCTTCTGCTTGGTTTGCTTGCTGGTCGTCATGACCGTTGCGTCCTTTCCATCGCTTCCATTGCCGGCTGGTACTCGCCGCGCCGGGCCGCCTGGTTGCACCGAGCCCGGTGAGAGAGGGCGTGTTGGGCGGTAGCGACGTTGGCGTTGTCGCCACCCCAAATCTCGAGGGCCGGGTGTTGGATGGCCCGGGCGAACGAGAACGCCAGCGCCCACGGCGCCGCCGGGGCCCGCTGGTTGCAGGCGTTGAGGCGGGCCGATGCCAGCTCACCGGGTTGGCCGCCGGAAAGGAACGCCACACCCGGCACCGCGGCGGGCACGGCCCGCCGCAAGCAGCGCAGGGTGGCGTCAGCCACCTCGTCCACCCCACTTTGGGTGGGGCACGTCGATCCTGGGAGCACCATGCTGGGTTTGAGGATCATGGCTTCAAAGGCCACCCGCTGGTCGGCCAGGTGGGCGAACACCGCCCGCAGGACGGCCTCGGTGACCTCTTCGCAGCGGGCCAGGCTGTGGTCGCCGGCCATCAGGACTTCGGGCTCGACCACCGGCACCAGCCCGGCTTCCTGGCAGGCCGCGGCGTACCGGGCCAACCCGGCGGTGTTGGCATCCAGGCACCCGGAGGTGGGGGTGCCGGGCCCGATGCTGAACACGGCCCGCCATTTCGCGAACCGGGCCCCCATCTGGTGGTACTCGGCCAGGCGGCTGGCCAAGCCGTCGAGGCCCTCGGTCACCTGCTCACCGGGATGGGCGGCCAGCGGAAACTCGCCGATGTCGACCTTGATGCCGGGGATGATCCCGGCGTCGGTGACCGCTCGCGCGAACGGCACCCCGTCGCTGGTGTGCTGGCGGATGGTCTCGTCATAGAGGATGGCCCCGCTGATGCAGTCGCCCAACCGGGGGGTGCGGACCAGGAGCTGGCGGTAGTCGCGTCGGAACCCTTCGTTCTGCGTGATCCCTGCGGCCGCGAATCGCTGGTTGCAGGTGTGGGTGCTCTCGTCCATCGCCAACAAGCCCTTGTCCCCGGCCACCAAGGCCCGGGCGACGCCGACCAGATCGGCGACGTCCCCCGCCTTGGCGGAGTCCATGATCTTGGCCGGCGTCACTGGATCGGTCGTGGTGCGCGGCGGCTGGGTGATGGTCATGTCGGGGTGCCCCACTTCCAGTCGCGGATTTCGGGCAGGTCCATGCCGTGGGCGTCGATGTAGATGTTGTGCTCGACCAGCTTGTCGGCCATCAACTGTTTGAGATTGGCGCCCTTGGCGCCCAGCTGCAGCCGGTCGATGACATCACCGACCAGATGGAAGCGGTCGAGGTCGTTCTGGACGCGCATGTCGAACGCGGTGGTGATAGTGCCTTCTTCTTTGTAGCCCCGGACGTGCAGGTTGCGGTTGTGGCGCCGGTAGGTGAGCCGGTGGATGAGCCACGGGTAGCCGTGGAAACCGAAGATGATGTGCTTGTCGGTGGTGAACAGCGAGTCGTAGTCGGTGTCGGACAGGCCGTGGGGATGCTCCGACGCGGACTGTAGTTTCATGAGGTCGACGACATTCACGACCCGGATCTTCAACTCCGGCAGATGCTGACGCAGGATCGAGGTGGCGGCCAGGATCTCCAGGGTCGGGGTGTCGCCGCAACAGGCCATGATCACATCCGGCTCCGCGCCGTGGTCGTTGCTGGCCCATTCCCAGATGCCGATTCCTTCGGTGCAGTGCACGACGGCGGCGTCCATGTCCAACCATTGCGGCATCGGGTGTTTCCCGGCGACGACGACGTTGACGTAGTGCCGGCTGCGCAGGCAATGGTCGAAGACCGACAACAGACAGTTGGCGTCGGGTGGCAGGTAGACCCGGACGATGTCGGCTTTCTTGTTGACTACGTGGTCCAAGAAGCCGGGGTCTTGGTGGGTGAACCCGTTGTGGTCCTGCTGCCAGACGTGCGACGCGAGCAGATAGTTGAGCGAGGCGATCTTGCGCCGCCACGGCAACTCGGCGGTGACTTTCAACCATTTGGCGTGCTGGTTGAACATGGAGTCGACGATGTGGATGAACGCTTCGTAGCAGTTGAACATGCCGTGGCGTCCGGTGAGCAGGTATCCCTCCAGCCATCCCTCGGACTGGTGTTCGCTGAGCATGGAGTCCAACACCCGCCCATCGCGGGCCAGGAACTCGTCGCCGTCCACGGTGCCGGCTTCCCATTGGCGGTCGGTGACCTCGAACACGGCGCCGAGCAGGTTGGACAGGGTTTCGTCGGGACCGAAGATCCGGAAGTTGCGGCCATCCTCGTTCAGTTTGGCCACGTCGCGCAGGAACCCGCCCAGGACCATGGTGTCTTGGCCGTCGACCGCGCCGGGGGCGGGCACGGTGAGCGCGTGGTCGCGGAAGTCGGGCATGCGCAGGTCGCGCAGCAGCAGACCGCCGTTGGTGTGCGGGTTGGCCCCCATCCGCCGATCACCGGTCGGGGCCAGGTCGGCTAGCTCGGCCATGAGCCGGCCGTCGTCGTCGAAGAGCTCTTCAGGTTTGTAGCTGTGCATCCACGCTTCGAGCTGCTCGACGTGCTCGGGGTGCTCGGAGTCCACCAGGAGCGGCACCTGATGGGCCCGGAACGTGCCCTCGATGGCTAGGCCGTCGACGACCTTCGGGCCGGTCCACCCCTTCGGTGAGCGCAGCACGATCATCGGCCACCGGGGCCTGGCGGTATCGGTGCCGTCCCGGGCGGCGTCCTGTATCCGCCGGATTTCGACGATGACCTCGTCGAGGGTGGCGGCCATCAGCTGGTGCATCTGCTCGGGGTCGTCGCCTTCCACGAAGTGCGGTGTCCAGCCGCAACCCCGCAGGAACTGGTCCAGCTCCTCCGGTTCGATACGGGCCAGGACCGTCGGGTTCGAGATTTTGTAGCCGTTGAGATGCAAGATCGGAAGAACCACCCCGTCCGCGGCCGGGTTGAGGAACTTGTTGGAGTGCCACGCCGTGGCCAACGGCCCGGTCTCTGCCTCGCCGTCGCCGATCACACACGCCACGATCAACCCAGGGTTGTCGAACGCCGCGCCAAACGAGTGGCTCAGCGAGTAACCCAACTCGCCGCCCTCATGAATCGACCCCGGCGTCGTCGGCGCCACATGACTGGAGATCCCCCCCGGGAACGAGAACTGCTTGAACAGTCGCCGCATCCCCTCCTCGTCTTCGCTGATATCGGGATACACCTCGCTGTAGGAGCCCTCCAGGTACGTGTTGCCCACCAGGGCCGGGCCGCCGTGGCCGGGTCCTGCCACATAAAACATGTCCAGGTCGTATTTCTTGATGACCCGGTTCAAATGGACGTAAATGAAATTCTGGCCCGGTGTCGTGCCCCAATGCCCGACCACCAGCGGCTTCACATGGGCCAACTCCAGCGGCTTGCGCAGCAACGGGTTCTCGTACAGGTAGATCTGGCCGACCGACAAATAGTTCGCGGCCCGCCAATAGGCGTGCATCTTGGCCAGAAGATCAGGCGAAAGCGGGGCGGTCGTCATAGTTTCAGCCTCCAAGGAGTTGGTAGGCAACGGCGCCGGCGAGAGATCCGACGTCCCGGGACCGCAGACATAGCGCTGCCCTCAGGACTAATAGCGGTGCCAGCCCGAAGGTTGGCCGTTCCGGCCAAAGACCCTGAGCCGTCCACGTGGACCGTCGCGCCGGCCAGCCCGGCGCGCCACACTGCCGCTTTGCCAGCGCCCCGGGCGCACGACCCCCTCCGCCCACTCCACCAGGTACCCCGAAAGGAAGGGCGCGTACGTTCGCGACTGACTACCAGTGCCGGCCGGTTCGTTGCGGACAACATGGGTGAAACCCCGTCCTACGAACCCTCGATGTAGAAGGCAACACCACCCTACACCCGGGGCCGGGAGGCTCGAGAAGAGGAGGTCTCGTCGTCGCCAGTCAAGGTGGCCCAGCAGCTGCCTCATCTATTCGAGAGGTGTTGGGATGGATGACGTGACCGAGCAGCCAAGCCGGTGAGGCCGCCCGCTGCCAGCTCCTTGAAGGTGGCGGAAGGGCTGGCTGTCCATGCGGTCGATGACGACGTGCCCGAGCTCTCGGCGGGCGAACGGCCCCGCGAACGAGCCGGCCAGCGAAGCAGCGATGCCCCGTGAAGATGGCGAGCAAGGCTACATCGCGGTGGTCGTGACCTCAGCCGGTAGTGAGCGGTCCCCGAACTCCGCGCCCCTGACGGGGACGTCGTTGGCCGAGTGCACCGGGAGGCTGAACCTCTTCAACGAGCTGACGCTCGACAAGCTGTTCGGGCCATGCGACGGACTGATCGAGCCGAGAGCAGCTTGCCTGCCCTTCGCTTTTCTAGGGCCGTTGAAGGACTCGTCCCACAGCGCAGCGTAGGCGCGGGTTCTCCTCAAGCTCCCCACGCGCGACCCCTTGAGGAGAGGCAAGCAACCAAGTCGCTACAAGACTGATAGGTTGGCGATCACCTTCTGCAGCGAGGGTTCGTGAGACGAGTTGAGACGTGTCCGCAACGAACCTTCGCACCGGCTCGACCACCAGGCTTGTGAACGGAGCTACGGCAAGCTGCGAAGTGGTGGTATTGCCTAGCCGTTACCGATTCGGTCGAAGTCGCCCGCCGTGGCCGTTGACCCGTATCGGGGTCGAGCCGGGGCACCACCGCGGACTCGGCAGATTCGCACCAGTCGAGGTGCTGGACGTGGATGCGCAACGCAGCTTCGGCATTCCCTGGGTGGCGTTCGAGTTTTGGTCGGTAGGCGCGCTGCTCAACGAAGGCCACCCGCCGGGAACCGAAACGGGTCCTTACCCCGACAGCCGTGCGGTTCTCGGAGGCGACAATTATCTCCACCATGGTTGCACGAGACAGAGCCTGGCAGACGTGCACGCCGTTTGCTCCATGTCCATAAAGGGGGCTCAATGACACAACTGGCCCAGTTCACGGTCGGTGCCGAGGTCAGTTGCCGCGACGGTGAGTGCGGCGAGGTCAGCCGGGTGGTCGTAGACCCGGTCGCGGGGATCGTCACCCACCTTGTCGTTGAACCGAAACACCGGCGGGGGCCGGGGCGGCTGGTGCCGCTCGATCTGGTCGACGCGACAACGGTGACGGTGCGACTCAGCTGCGACCTGGCGGCGTTCGCCGATTTGGAGGAGGCAGAGGAGACCCAGTTCCTTCCCGGTCCGGCCGCCTATGGGGGCTACGGGATGGGGAAGCTGCTTTCGTGGCCCTACTACGGTCTCGGGTCGGGAGGGATGAGCCGTGGCCGCCTCGGCGGGGGAGGCCCGGTGTACCAGGCCGTCACCTACGACAAGGTGCCGCTGGGTGAGGTTGCCGTCCGACGGGGCGAGCGTGTCCACGCCACCGACGGAGATATCGGACGGGTCGAGGGGCTGGTCGTCGACCCGGCCGACCGCCAGGTAACCCATGTTCTGCTCCAGGAGGGGCACCTGTGGGGACGCAGGCAGGTCGCCATTCCCATCGGGGACGTCACCCGAATCGACAACGCCAGGCGACAGGAGCTAAAAGGGGGCTCGTCGGGGCGGGTTCGCCCGGCCGGCGTGCTGGCGGTGACTGACGTCGGCGTGCAAGTGAAGCTCACCAAACAACAGATACGGGATCTGCCCGGCGTCGAGGTTGATCAACCGGACCGCTGACAGCTCCGCTCAGACTGTCCAACCGCCTCAGCTGGCTTGATCGACGATACCGTCGCCACCCTCGGCCTACGGATCGGTCCGGGGCTCAGAAACAGAAACAAGGTTTGGAACACCCCGCGGACCTTTCACCATTCGCCAGCGACGCGGTTGCTCCACCCAGTCGCAGCTCACAGAGGATGACCGGTCATGACAACAACGCGACGCAAGCTCTTCGGGACCTGGAAGAACCAGGTCGGACACCAACGATCACTGGAGCTGGCCGCAGCAGCCGTCGAGTTTGCTCCACAGTGCCAGGGTCTTTTCGAGCTGGCTATTTGCCCGTCGATGACCGCTCTGGCATCGGTCGCTGACGTCACCGCAGGCAGGGTAGCCGTGACCGCCCAAAATCTGGTGTGGGATGCCACGAACAGCTTTACCGGAGAAACCAGCGCTCCCACCCTGTCGGACATCGGGTGCAAATATGTGATTCTCGGTCACTCGGAACGTCGCTTGTACCTGGGAGAGACCGACGAAATGATAGGTCGGAAAATCCGCACGGCCTTTGCTCATCGGCTCATACCCGTGCTTTGCGTGGGCGAGACGTTCGACGAGCACGGCGACGGCCAGTTCGAACAGGTCGTGCTCCGCCAGCTGACCGCCTTGTTCGCCGCCGTGGCCGACTCGACGAGCCCTTTCGTTGTCGCGTACGAGCCGGCCTGGGCGATCAGCACCAGCACGGAAGCGCTGGAGTGCAAGCCGCTCGAAGCCGGCGACCGGCACCGCTTCATCCGTTCCGCCCTGGGCCAGGAGATGGGATGCGATGTCGCCGCCGAGACGACGATCTTGTACGCCGGCAGCGTCACCGGCGACAACGTGGCTTCGTACCTTGCCGAATCGGATATCGACGGTGGCTTGGTCGGCAAAGCAAGCCAAGACCTGAGCTCGTTCCGGGGGCTGGTTGACGCCACGATTGCCGTGTACCGGAGCCAGCCGGGCCCGCGGTGATCGCGGAACATCGCTAAAACGGAAGTGGGCCGCTGCTCAGGACGACTCGGGCGGCGGGTGGCGGGTTGGTCGGCCGCCGTTTCTTACGCCACATGGCGATCCTCGAGGTAGGGGACGGGGTGGTTGCCGCCGAGCTCGACGAAACGTTCGTTGAGGGCATGAGCGAGCAGGTCGTGGTCGTGGATGGTGGGGACCAGGGCGCCGTGGAGGAAAGCGTCGACTTGCAGGGCGGTGCTCATGCCGCCCAGCTCGAAGTAGCGCATCCACAGCTCGTCTGGGGACAGCCCGGCGTTCACCCGGGCCCGGTCCAGCAGGTCGAGCGTCTCTTCACTCATGAATGTCTTCGGATGAGGCGGGCGGTGCAGCAGCGCGCCGGTGAAGTGACGCCAAGATATCTTCCGCTCGTTCCCTTAGCGGTCGGCTGGTCTGGGTAGAGAACCGGCGCAGGGCGCGGTAGGCTTCGGTTTCGTCGATGCTGTCGCGTTCCATCAGCACGCCCTGGGCCAAGGCGATGACCTGGCGACCCTCGAGCGCTTCCGCGAACCAGACCGATCGGCTAGCGGAGCCCACGCTGAGCTCGACGCCGCTGAGTACGGTCGACGCCTCAGCAGCGAACAGCGACGCAAGGTCTTGGTCTTGGCTGGTGAAGGCGTCGGCCGTCCTGGAGTAGATGTTGAGCGCCCCGACGGGCTGGTCGCGCACCACCAACGGCGACGACACGATGGCGTTGATGCCCAACGCCTGGGCTTTGGGGGCGAACGCCGGCCATCGGGTCTCGTCGTTCAGCGAGTCGGTATGGAACCGGCGTCCCAGGGTGGAGGCGTCAACGCACGGTCCCTGCCCGGTGGCGTACTGGTCGGCGTCCATGGCCAGAACGGTCTCGTCGCTGGCTGCCACCGTCGCTAGGCGGTCATGGCGGCGAAGTGACACGCTGGCCCCGTCAGCCCCGCCCACTAACGCCCGGGCAAGGGCCACGACCAGGCGCAACGAGGCGTCGACTGCTTCGCCGTCGATAGAACCCGGCAACGGCGCGCCAGCGACGGCAGTTACTGGGCCTAGGCGGGTGGCGGCCGCCGCGAGGCGCCCAACGTCGACCGATCGTTGGAGATCGAGGCCGGCGGCTCGGTCAGCCTCCGGTCCGTCAAGGAGGGCCAGACCGGCCGAGCCGACCAGGTCGAGGAGTCGGCGAACGACGCCTGAGGGGGAACGAAGCTCCAAGGTCCTGCCCGACAACGCCAGGTGCGCTATGCTTTCGGCGATCACCCGCAGCCCCGCGGGGTCGACGAAGTCGCACTGGGCGAGGTCCAGTACCACCGACCGGTGCCCCCGGTCGGCGAGCCCGTTCAGCACCGCTCCCAGTTCCGGGGCGGTGAGCGAGTCAAGCTCGCCGCGCACCGCCACGACCACCCGCGCCGGCAAAAAGGCCACGACGAGCGTCAAGCGACCGCCCGGGCCGTTGTCGGGCCAGGTCACCATGGTCGCAACTCAAGCCGCACCAGGCTCCCCGGCGGCAACGTTGCAAACGGTGATAGGTCATCGAGCCACCTGCAGCGGTTCGTTGCGGGCACTACCATTTACCCCGTCCCACGAACCCTCGCTGTAGAAGGCGGAGATCACGCTACACCCCTTTCGGAGCAGGGCCTGACCAGGTCGGGCCGAGATCACCTTGAAGTGTGAAAGGCTGCACATCTCACGAGTAAATACCGAGGAGTCATGGTCGCCAGCGACCCCCCTACCGTGGTCGATCCCGTCTCTGCGCTCACTGTCGACTTCTCCCAGACCGCCCGGACGTTGTTCGCGGTCGGTACCGTCGACGACATCCTCGCCCGGGTCCTGGACCTGGCAAAAGCCACCGTCGAGGGCTGCGACTACGCCGGCGTCGTTCTGATGGACGGTGACACGATGCTCACCCCCGCGCACTCCGACCCCTTCGTGGCCGATCTCGACGGCATCCAGCAGCGCTACGGCCAAGGACCGTCCCTCGACGCCATTGCCCGAAACGTCACCTTCTACGCCGCCGATCTCGCCGAGGAGACGCGCTGGCCGCTATTCGGGCCGGCCGCCGCCGGCCGGGGCATCCGTAGCATGCTGGCCTTGCCCCTCTTCGCTGACGGCACCATGGGAGGCCTCAACCTCTACGCCCACTACCCCCGAGCGTTCAATGTCATCGACCAGGCCCGAGGGCTCCTTCTCGCCGCGCTCGCCGCCCTGGCCTTCACCTCCGCTCGCGCCCACGAGGCCGACGAGCGCCGCGAGGCGAACCTCCACGCCGCCCTAGCCACTCGCGAAGTGATCGGCCAAGCCCAAGGAATCCTCATCGAACGAGAACGGATCACCGCCGACCAAGCCTTCGACATCCTGCGCCGAGCGTCACAACACCTCAACCTCAAACTCCGCGACATCGCCCAAACGCTCGTCGACACCGGCGAAAATCCCGACACGGGCCCGCGTCGGGTTTCCTAGCACCACGCCGTGCCCGCTGAGCGGGTCGACCGTCGATCACGTCGCAAACGAGTCTCATACATTCCGGCCGAGGGCGGCCCGGCCCCCAAGGAGCCATCCGGCTGCTCGGCGCCGGGCTCCCCGACCCGGGGGTGACCGCTACGGCATCCTCGTTGGCCGCGGCAGGGTGGTAGGGTAGAAATGCCTTCTACAGCGAGGGTTCGTGAGACGGGGCTGAAATGTGTCCGCAACGAACCTTGCTTCGCAAGTCGGTCAGGCGTAAGCGGCTAGTTCACCAAAAACGCAGGACGTCCTGCGCTAGCACGCTGCTTCGATTTTCGGATTCCTCAGAGCACTGCCATCGGCTTGGCGTCGCCGACGCCAAGCACGTAGCCGACGCCATGTACGTAGATGGGGGGCGTCGATGAACATCGTTATCGGTGTCGTCGTCGGAGCGGTGGTCGTCGTGCTTTTGGCTCTGGCCTTGGCGGCCAGGATCGTGCAGCAGTACGAACAGGGTGTGCTGTTCCGTCTCGGCCGGGTTATCGGCACCCGCAAACCCGGGTTCCGGGTGATCATCCCGATCGTCGACTCGCTGCGACGGGTCTCGCTGCGTATCGTCACCATGCCGATCCAATCCCAAGGCATCATTACCAAGGACAACGTCAGCGTCGACGTCTCCGCGGTCGCCTATTTCCGGGTTGTCGACGCCGTCAAATCGGTCGTGGCGATCGAGAACGTCCACTCCGCGATCGACCAGATCGCGCAGACGACGCTCCGTAAAGTGGTTGGGCAGCACACCCTCGACCAGACATTGTCGGAGACCGACAAGATCAACCTCGACATCCGCGCCATCCTCGACGTCACCACCGTGGAGTGGGGGGTGCAGGTAACCCTCGTCGAGTTGAAAGACATCCAATTGCCTGAAAGCATGAAACGGGCCATGGCCCGCCAGGCCGAAGCAGAACGCGAGAAGCGGGCCAAGATCATCAACGCGGAGGGCGAATCACTTGCCGCCGCCGCTCTCGGGGACGCCTCTGACACCATGATGGCCCACCCGTTGGCCCTGCAACTCCGGAATCTGCAAAGCCTGGTCGAGATCGGCGTGGACAAGAACACCACCGTGGTATTCCCCGCCCCTTTGATGAGCACCATCGCCGAGCTCGGCGCCTTCCTGGCCCGCGAGGCGGCCGCCGCCGACCACCGCTCGGGCCTCGATGCCCCCGCCGTCGCTCCTGCCGGCCCGATCCCGGGCCGACTGCCGGCCACGAACGGGACGTCCGAATCGGCGTGACCACGACCACGATTCACCCCGGGCACCTCCTCGCAATCTTGGCCGCCAACCGGCGCCTGACCGGACAGCGCGGTGCCGGCGCCCACCACCATGAAAGCTGGACAGATGAGTAGATCCAACGACGGGGTGGCACTGACCCTCGAGGAGCAACGGTCGCTGGCCGGTTTGGAGCAGCGGGCCGATCGTGACGACCCGAGGCTCCACACGGCGCTTGGAGCCGGCTCACGAACAGCCCGTTTTCGCTCCCGCCGGGCCGGTGCCATCGCGCCGGTTCTGTTACTCCTGGCCGGGGCTGCGCTCATGCTCGCCACGTTGGCCGTCTGGCCGCTCGTCGGCGCCCTGGGAGTTGTCATCCAAGCGATCGCCCTATGGCTGGCCGCGTTACGTTGGGGTCCGCTCGTCGCGACCCGTGTCCAGCAGTGGCGCAACGATCTCCATCAACCCGCCGGTCCCGGTTCGCGACCGGCTCGTCGATGACGGCCTGGTCCCATACCTCACCTGCGAAGTCGCCGAGATCGGTGAGTCCCGCAGGTTCACTGAAACAGGAAACCGATGGCCGTCATAGAGTTCAGGATCGGTGCGCACGTCCAATGTTCCGACGGGGTCTGCGGCCACGTGACCGAAGTGATCGTCGACACGCATACCTGGACGGTCACCCATCTCGTCGTCGAACCGCCTCATCGAAGTGGCCTCGGCCGCCTCGTGCCTGTCGACGTGGTCGATACCGTCACCGACGAGATCCGGCTGCGATGCACATTGGCCAGTTTCGAGCGATTCGAACATGCCGAGAAGACTGAGCTTCTGCCGGGCAGTAACGGCGGATACGGCGGCTACGGGCTCGGACAAGCCGTACCCGGGGCCTACATAGGCAGGAGCAGTTTCGGTGTGATCGGCGGTGGCATCAACGACGCGTTCGACCCGGTCGTCCACGACACCCCCCCGCCGGGCGAGGTCGCCGTGAGCGGCGCCGCCGTGCACGCCTCCGACGGCGACATCGGCCACGTCCAAGGCGTTATCGTCGACCGTTGCGGCGATCATCTCACCTACGTGCTCCTTCAAGAGGGGCACCTGTGGGGGCGCAAACAGGTCGCCATCCCCATCGCCGCGGTAGCACGTGTCGACAACGGCATCCGGCTCAACATCACGAAGCAGCAGGTCGAGGACCTGCCCTCGTTGGAGGCGGACGGCTCCTGGGGGAAACCGGTAGCCGGTGCAGCGGCCCCCGCCGAGCCAGCATCGCCGGTCATCGGGCGTCCTCTCTCGAGCGCACATCATCAAGGCGACCAAGAGGAGCGCCGATGAACGCAGCCCAGCCCGTCATCGTGGTCGGCGTCGACGGCTCCGACGCGTCGAAGGAAGCGTTGTTGTGGGCGGCCCGTCAAGCGGAGCTCACCGGATCGGCGCTTGTCGCGGTGACGAGCTGGCAGTTCCCGGCGATGAGGTTCTGGACTGGCATGATGGCGGTTCCAGATGACTACGACTTCCCGGGCGTAACCCAGAAGAACCTGGACCACGCGATAGGCGAGACGCTGGGCGACCACCCAACAGTCGAGGTGTCCACGGTCGTGGTAGGGGGCCCCCCAGCTCTCGAGCTTCTCAAAGCCGCCCAGAACGCGGACCTGCTGGTCGTCGGCAGCCGCGGGCACGGAGCGTTCGCCGGGATGCTTCTCGGCTCGGTCAGCGAACACTGTGTCACCCACTCGCTCTGTCCCGTGGTGGTAGTCCACCACGACACGCCAACCGACTGAGCGGCCCTGACGGGTCTGCGGTGTCATCCCACCGCAGGCTGAGTCCAAACCGAACGGCTGCGGAGGGAAGGTCGAGGCTAGATGCGAGTGCTTGTGGTGAACTCCGGGTCGAGCAGCGTGAAGCTGCGGGTCGTCGTCGACGACGACCGCATCACCGCCAAAGCCGACCTCGGGCCGCCCGGAGCTGACTTGGCCGACCGGCTTGACGAGTTCGTGCGTGGCGTCGGGCCGTTGGACGTGGCCGGGCACCGGGTGGTTCACGGCGGTCCCCGGTTCCGCGAGGCGGTGATCGTCGACGACACGACACGCGGCTACCTCGACGAGACCGCGGCTCTGGCCCCGCTGCACAACCCGCCGGCCCTCGCGGCCATCGACGCCCTCCGTCAGCTGGAACCCGGGCTGGTCTCGGTCGCCTGCTTCGACAC
>Ga0182030_10016388_pt1 | contig 14441 bp, 13 predicted proteins | sample 812S3MmetaG_FD_121299 | JGI IMG/M metagenome (GOLD analysis project Ga0182030, IMG submission 121299) | Permafrost microbial communities from Stordalen Mire, Sweden - 812S3M metaG (Illumina Assembly) | ecosystem: Environmental > Terrestrial > Soil > Wetlands > Permafrost | place: Sweden...
AATGCCGGCGGGAATGCCGACGAGTTGGCGCGCGCCTGGCAGCAGCCGCGCGATGAACACGCCCATCGCGCCGTAATGCGACATCCAGCGCTCGGCCTTTTCCAATTTCTCCGGCGGAAACAAAACCAGTTTTCCATAACGCAAAACGAGCGGTCGACCAGCCATCCGTGCGAACCAATACATGATGGTCGCACCGAGCCATGAGCCGAACGCGCCGGCAATGACGATGCCCGCTAATCCGAGTGGAATCTGACCGGTGTCCGCGAGATGCGCGGCGGGCGGGATGATGACCTCGCTCGGTAGCGGCAGGAAGGAGCTTTCCATCGTCATCAGCAGCACGATGGCCGGATAGCCGCCGGTTTTAAGCGCGGCCAGATACCACGCGACGAGTGGTTCGAAAAAAGTTTTGAGCATGAAGTTATTATGGAATTTCCAACTGGCAAAATTCTTTCGGCTGGATTTTGGCAACTGCGGATCTAATCAACTCTACCGCGGCCTTGATTCGACGATAAGCGTAAGGGGAAAGTTCGAGAATGGCGATCTGCCGACCGGCCAGATTTTGCTGGTACCGGATGTTTTGGTCGGACGTGATGAACAAACTGAATTCTTTTTCCGCCAGCCGGAGCAAATCGCCGTTCTTGATTCCACCCCAACCGTGCTGTTGAGCCGTCGAACATCCGTGGCTGGTCAGAAAATTGTGCATCGGCCATGGAACACATTCGTCCAGCGGGATTTTCATGCCGCAACGGGCGTCAGCATTGCCGATTCAGAGCTTTCCAAAACTTGGCGGGCCAATTCGCGGGTCACGGACGGAAAACATTCGAGAAACTCGTCGAGCGTGTAATTATTTTCCAGATACTCGAACAGCGTCTTCACTGGCACGCGAGTGCCTTTAAACACCGGCGTACCGCCAAGGATGTCCAGATCCACTGTGATCAGGTCGTTCGACTTCATACGATCAATCTAACACATTGGGCCGTCAGAGGTAAATCTGTTTTGAACATGGAAAATGTTCAATTCGTGGCTCTCTTTGCCTGCTCTTCGTAATACTTTTGAATTTCCGCCGCCGTCGCGGGCTGCGGCCAGACTAAATCAAGATTGTAGGCGAACCAATAAAACTCCCACCATTTATGAAACGAAGGATTGCCGCCATCGTCCACGCCGTTTTCACCGACGGAATAGAGCAGAAAACTTCCATCTGAATTTTTCTGGTAGTGCAGCGCTCGGCCGTTCATGTAATCAAGTGGAATCGTTTTAAGAATTGCTGGCGTCAAACTTTCGAGTGTCGGCGGGAATTGACGGTGCTGAAGCTCATATTGTTTAAGTGCGATTGCGACAACCGTCATATTTCTCGCGGTTTCAAAAACCAGAGCTCTTCTTAACAAACGAAATGAATCGAAAGCGTCTTCAGACAAAAGCCAACGCACATCAAGCGGGTCAATATCAATGCGCATAGTTCCCTCTTGAGGAAATGATTCTTCAAAATCAAGCCGATCAAAATTTGTGCGCGTAAACATTTGCACTGATTGAAACGAATGATTAGTTTCAGCCATTCCCATCGCATCGGCCAAAACTTGAAATGATTTGCATCATCCGCTTCTCATCGGCATAAGCTCCGAACGATTGCCATTGGAGTTTGCACAATCTGCGGACAATGTCTTCGTCATTTCCAGCTGTTGCCAGCCAACCATTGCTTTGCCGGACAAGACTTCGCGCATCGCAGGCAGCGGATTTGTTTGGGCAATACCTCTATATTTGTTTTCAAGCTTCTTAAGCGAGTTCATTATCTGTGGAACTCCATTTTGCTCCGACGGCACGGGCGGCGGAACCATCTGCGCCAATTCCATCGGCTCGCCTTTAGCTTTAAGTTGGGCAACGTAAGATTCAACCGCAAAGCGCAGTTGATAATGGCGGATGACCGGAATAAGAATCGCCACGCCGAAGATAACGCCAACGACGATTAAAATTTTTCGGCGACCGCTCATTCTATTTTCACGCCTTTAAAAAGAAATTCCGCTGTTTCTCGCTGACGGGCATTTCGAGTTTTTCCATCACGGACAGCATATCTTCCCAGACCTTGCGCTTCTCGCTCATCGCCTGGTTGCGCAGCAGATATGACGGATGAAACGTTGGCATGAGCGGCGTGTCACGATACGTCTGCCAGTTGCCGCGCAGTTTCGTGATGCCAACGGTCTTGCCTAGCAATCCTTCAACGGCAATTGCGCCGAGAGCGACGATGACTTTGGGCCGGATCAGATCAATCTGCTCGTGCAGGTACGGAATGCACGTCGTCATTTCTTCCGGCGTCGGTTTGCGGTTGCCATAACTTTGCCCAGGCGTGTCCGGCCGGCATTTCAAGATGTTCGCGATATATACACCCGCGCGCGATAGTCCGGTCGCCGAAATAATTTTCGTCAGCAACTGTCCCGCCGCCCCGACGAACGGTTCGCCCTGCGCATCTTCATCCGCACCCGGCGCTTCACCGACGAACATAAGCTGCGCATCAATGCTGCCGACGCCGAACACGACGTTCTTACGCGACGACGCGAGGTGTGGACATTTCACGCAAGCCAGCGCGCGCGCCTGTAATTCAGCGAACACGGCGGCTTTTTCGGGCGAAGAACTGGCGATGGGCAACCGGACAGGCGCGATGACGGCTTGAGGTTTGACCGGCGCAGCAATTCTCGTTGCGGGCATGGAATTGGTTGTTTCAGTTTTTGGAACTGGCGGGGGTATTGCAATTGTTTTGACGGGCAGCGCAAACGCGCGCAGGGTTTCCGGCGCAACGGCGACGTGACGCACACCGTGCGCTTTCAAGCCTTCGAGGTGTTGAATCGTCGCGTCCAGCAGTTCGTTGTAAGTCGCAGCCATGACGCCATCGTAGCGGCTGCGCGTCGAAGCACAAAAATAATTTCGCAGTTGATCCGGGCGGCCGGCACTCTTCCATGAACCAGACTGGCGCCGCGCTGGAACCCGCCTACTTCTTGGTCGGGCGCAGGATGTGAAGCGTTTCGCCGGGGCGATGCGAGGCATGGCGGGGCTGCAGCAGCTTGGCCACCAGGCCGGTCCAGCCGGTCTGGTGCGAGGCACCGACGCCGCGACCGGTGTCGCCGTGAAAATATTCGTGGAATAGGACGTAATCCTTGAAGTGCGGATCAGTCGCGAGCTTCGGGTGATATTTCAGCACGGGGCGCTGGCCGTCCGCGCCTGTCAAAAATAATTTTTCGAGCCGGTGCGACAGCTCGTTGGCGACCTCGTCGAGGGTCAGGAATTTTCCGGAACCGGTCGGACACTCAACCTTGAAATCGTTGCCGTAATAGTGGTGGAATTTTTGCAGCGACTCGATGATCAGGAAATTCATCGGCATCCAGACCGGCCCGCGCCAGTTGGAATTGCCGCCGAACAAACCGGAACGCGATTCGGCCGGCCAGTAGCTGACCTCGTGCGTCATGCCGCCGACCTCGATGCGATACGGCTGCGACTCATGGATTTTGGAGAGCGCGCGGATGCCGTGGCCGCTCAAGAACTCGGTCTCGTCGAGCATCCGGCGGAGCAGGCACTTCATGCGATGGCCGCGCAGCAGCGAGAGCAGATGGCGCTCGCCCGTGCCGTGTTCCTGCCAGCGGGAAACCAGCTTGGCGAGGTCGGGACGATGCTTGAGATACCATTCCATGCGCGAGGTGAAGCTGGGAGTTTTTTTCAACAGGGCCGGGTCGAGGACGGCCACGGCAAAGAGCGGGATCAGGCCGACCATCGAGCGGATTTTCATGGGCGTGTTCACGCCGTCGGGCAGGCTGAGGTGGTCGTAATAAAATTCGTCCTCGTTGTCCCAGAGGCCGAGCGCGCCGTCCTCGACGCCGTTGATGGCGGCCGCGATGTCGAGAAAATGCTCGAAAAATTTCGTCGCGATGTCCTCGTAAACCCGGTTGTGCTGCGCCAGTTCCAGCGCGATGGCGCCCAGGTTCAGGCAGTACATCGCCATCCAGCTCGTGCCGTCGGCCTGGTTGATGTGGCCGCCGGTCGGCAGCGGCGTGCTGCGGTCGAAGACGCCGATGTTGTCGAGGCCGAGGAAACCGCCCTGAAAAATATTCCGGCCCTGCGCGTCCTTGCGGTTCACCCACCAGGTAAAATTGATCAGCAGCTTGTGATAGACACGCTCCAGAAATTCCAGGTCGCCCTTGTCCAGCGGATTGGTTTCATGGCGCTGTTTCCGGTCCATCTGGAAGGCCCGCAACGCCGCCCACGCGTGTACGGGCGGATTCACGTCGCCGAACGCCCACTCGTAGGCGGGGAGTTGTCCGTTCGGGTGCATATACCATTCGCGCGTGAGCTGCGTGAGCTGGTGCTTGGCAAACCCGGCATCCACGATCGCCAGCGGGATGCAATGGAACGCCAGATCCCAAGCGGCATACCATGGATACTCCCACGTGTCCGGCATGGACATGACGCTGGCGTTATGGAGATGCGGCCATTCGTGATTGCGTCCTTGTTTGCGCTCGGCCGGCGGCGGTGGCTGGGCGGGATCGCCGCGCAGCCATTCGCGGACCTCGTAGTTGTAATATTGCTTGCTCCAAATCATCCCGGCGAACGCCTGCCGCTGCACATTGCACGCGTCGGCGCGAGCGATGCCGTCCTGCAACCCGGCGTAAAATTCGTCCGCTTCCTGGATGCGCCGGGCAAAGACGGAATCGAAATCAGAAAACGGCATCCGATTGCTCGCTTTTGAAAGGCGCAGCCGGATCTCTCTTGAGCCGCCGACGGGAACCGCGAGTTTGTGCAGCACCCCGGCTTTGGTGCCTGAATTTTGTGGATTCACCGCCGCCGGATTGCTGTGAACGACATATTCATGAAAGGCGTCTTTGAAATAACCTGCGGCCTCGTTCTGGCCATAAAACCGGCGGACATTGGTGTCATTGTCGCAGAAAAGAATCTCCGGCGTGCCGTCGGCATAAAAGCTGTAGTCGCCAAACTCGGCGTGCCGGGCGGTCAGCACGCCGCGATTCGTCCGGGCAATTTCCGGCCGCACGGAATCCGGCTGCCACGACCAGGTGTTGCGAAACCACAATTGCGGCAGCAAGTGAATGGTCGCCTCGTCCGGTCCGCGATTGTGGACGGTGACCCGCATGAGCAAATCTTCCGGGCCGGCCTTCGCGTATTCGACGAACACGTCGAAATAGCGGTCGTCATCGAAAACGCCTGTGTCGAGCAGTTCAAATTCGGGCAATTCTGGCTGGCTTTTTCGCCGCGCATTTTCCTCGACCAGTTGCGCGTAGGGAAATTCCCGCTGCGGATACTTGTAAAGCATCTTCAGATACGAATGTGTCGGGATCGCATCGAGGTAATAATAAACTTCCTTCACGTCCTCGCCATGGTTGCCCTCGGCATTGTTGAGCCCAAAAAGCCGTTCCTTTAGAATCGGATCCCGGCCGTTCCACATGGCGAGCGCGAGGCACAGATTTTGATTGTCGTCGCTGAGGCCCGCGATGCCGTCCTCGCCCCAGCGATAAGCCCGGCTGCGCGCGTGGTCGTGCGGAAAATAATCCCAGGCCGTGCCGCCCGGGGAATAATCCTCGCGCACCGTGCCCCATTGCCGTTCGGAAAGATACGGGCCCCACCGCCGCCAGTTTTTTTTGTCGGTGTCAGTTTCCAGGAGCCGCTGTTTTTCGACGCTCATGGTTTTCTCCAAAGCCGGAAGCCGCCACGGAAGGCGTTCGTATTGTCGCCGAGCCGCGTGTCCGGCGGCAGCTTTTCAATCAACCGCGCGTTGCCGCCGCCGAGCACGACGTATTCCGCCTGCAACGCCGCCTTGAGCTGCCCGATGACGATCTCGACGTGCTTGCGCCATTTCTTTTTTCCCAGCCGTTCCAGCCCCGCCAGCCCGACATAATCTTCGTAGCTGCCTCCGTCCTTGTAGGGCAGATGCGCCAGCTCCAGCGGGATCACGCTGCCGTGATGGGAAACCAGCGCCGAGCCAAGGCCGGTGCCGAGACCGAGAAAAAGCATCTGGCCGCCCTCGTAGCTGCCGAGCGCCTGCATCGCCGCGTCGTTGATCATTTTTACCGGACGACCAAATGCCTTTTGGAAATTGAAACCGACCCAGCCGCCGCCGAGGTTATGCGGCTCGCGCACCGGCTGGTCATGCAGCACCGGGCCCGGGTAGCCGATGGATATTGCATCGTATTGCCAGCCACCGGTCGCCGCCAGCACCCCCTCGACCATCTGGCGCGGGGTCATTTTGGGGCCGGAAGAAAATTTCACGCGTGTCCGGCGGCCGGTTGCGATTACTTTGACGTGCGTGCCGCCGACATCAACGACCAGGATTTTCATAGGGAGTTTTTTGCCATTGTTCACCGAAGCGGCCCAAAGCGCAACGGCTTCTTTTCACGGCTGGCGGACGAGAGCTTCGGAAAATTTTTGGAGCACGTCCGCAAACTGTTTCGGGTCAAAATCGGGGACGGACTGCGCGAGCTTGAACAGTTGATTGAGCGCGGATTGCACCGGCTCGTTGTTTTTCAACTCCGGCAGCGCGGCGACGAGGCGGTCGAGCGCAAGCACTAGGCGCTCGGCGCGGCGGGCTTTTAGATTTTGCAAAATAGAACTGTCCCGGAAGGAGTCACTCGTTGCTGCCAACCCTGACAAAATTGCTCGTAAGTCACTCGTTTCTGGAGTTTCGCCGGCTACTTCGCGAGCCATTTTGTCCAGCTCCGGCTGGATTTGTCGGGCCATTTTAACAGCTTCTGGGAGTGAGATGGGCGGTCTGGATTCGTCCGCATTCTTTGGAGTCGCTGTTTCGACCAGCCAGACGAGTGCCGCCCACCGGTTGATTTCATTTTCCGTTGGTGATTTTTCGTTGGCGAGCTGCCAGCTCATTTCGCGCAGCGCGACGGCCTGCCCGACCAGCCATGCCTGCGCGCCGTTGCCGTTTTTCTCCGTGCTCCAATGTTTCGGCTCGGCGACGCTCTGGCCGTCCAGTTCAAAAATCAACTCCGGATGCCCGGCCTTGAGAATGTCAGCATCAACATTCTGATGGCACGCGACACAGGTGTTGGCGCGGACGTAAAGATTTTGCAGATCGCGCATCCCGGCGGCGATGCGATCGGCACGGGTGTAGTCAGGCCGCGTGTGGGCGCGCAACCAGTTTTCCGCCAGACCATGGCAGCTTTCGCAGGAAACGCCCTCGCTGACCTTGAAATTTTCGCCGCGCAGATTTTCCGGGACTTCATGCAGTGGTGCATGGCAGGAAGTGCAGCGCACGTCCGCCGTCGCGTCCTTGAAGTCGAGCGCGTCGGCGATCTGTTTCGCTCGCGCAGTGGTGAGCGTGGCGGCCGGCCGCCGTGAATGAAAATCCTTCAGCGACCAGATGAGAAATTGATTTTGATTTTGTCCGCCGCCGCCGTGGCAGCCGGTGCTGGCGCAGGAATTCGCGCCCAGAAATTTCGCCGATGGGTCCACGCTGCGGGCAATGCCGGCTGCCAAAAAAATCACAATGACGATGCCGGCGGCGGGGCGACAAATTGTTTTACTCACGGCGTCAAATTGGTTAATGGAGTGGCAGCGTGAATGCAACCCTAATTGATTCCCTGCGCACAGCCAGCGGAGGCAGTTTGAGCTTTGCCGCCGGATTTGCGCTGCTGGCCGGATTGCTCGCGTGGCTGGCCCTGGAAATTTTTCGCTCGCTCCTTCGCTTGGCCGGTGAACGCAGCCAGCAACGCGTCACCATGGAAAAACTTCGCGCACAACTGGCCGAAACCCGGCTCCGCTGCCGCGAGGCCGAGCAGGCACAGGCCGGCTGGAACGGCATCCGCAAGTTCGCCGTCGCCAAAAAAATTACCGAATGCGAAGATGTCAATGCATTCTACCTGAAGCCGCACGATGGCCGGCCATTGCCGGCATTCAAGCCGGGACAATACCTCACGTTCCAGCTTGATTTGCCCGGGCGCGACAAGCCGCTCATCCGTTGCTATTCGCTTTCCGACAGTCCGCATCAGAAGGAATATTACAGAGTCACCATCAAGAAAGAAAAATCGCCGCCAGACAAACCCGACGTTCCGCCGGGCGTGGGTTCAAGTTTTTTTGCGGACGTGGTGCAGGAGGGTGACATCCTCAACGTCAAGGCACCGACCGGCCATTTCTTCCTTGATATGACAAAATCGAACCCGGTCGTGCTCATCGCCGGTGGCGTCGGCATCACGCCGATGTTGTGCATGGCCAACGCGATCGCCGCCGGCGGCTCGAAGCGCGAAGCATGGTTTTTCTTAGGCGTCCGCAACCGGCGCGAACACATCCACAAGGCCGAACTGGAAAAACTCGCGGCAGAAAATGAAAACATCCATCTCCACGTCTGTTACAGCAAGCCCGGCGAGAAGGAAACCAAAAGCAAAGACTATCATCACGAAGGTCGCGTGGGCATTGAGCTTTTGAAGGAACTGCTGCCGTCGAACAATTTTGAATATTACCTCTGCGGCAACGGCGCGTTCATGAAAAGCATCACCGACGGTCTCGAAGCATGGGGCGTGCCGGACAAAGATGTCCACTTCGAGGCATTCGGCCCGGCGACCGTGAAGAAAAAAACCGCCGCGCTGACCCCGGCCGAAACGACGCACCTGACCAAAATCAATGTCACGTTTGGCCGCTCCGGCAATACCGTCCGCTGGGAACCGACGGCGGAAAACATCCTGGAATTCGCACGCGCGCAAGGAGTCAAAATTGATTCCGGCTGCTGCGCAGGCAGTTGCGGCTCATGCGTTGTCGCCATCAAGTCCGGCGAGGTGGATTATCTCAAGCAACCCGACGCAACACCGGAAGCGGGCACCTGCCTCACCTGCGTCTGCCGCCCGAAAAACGACCTGGTGCTGGATGCGTGAACATGAAAAATTTCAAAACATTCAACATTCAACATTCAACATCGAATACCCAAATTGATGGGGCTGGACAGTTTATTGAAGGTTGGGTGTTGAATGTTGAATGTTCAGTATTTCTTTCCTCCACTTAAATGGCCGCCGCCCCGACCATCCTCGAACGCCCGCAACGCTGGGATGCGGCGTTCGACGCGAACATGACGGAGGCCGATGTCGGGCGGCTGCTCGCCACCGCGCCGTTCAGCGAGATGGACGCCGAAAAATTTCCCAAGCGCACGCCACTCCGCGAGATCCTTCGCAACGACACGCGCATCCTCAAATTTCGCAAGGGCGAAATCATCGTGCGGCAGGGTGATTACGGCACGTCCGCCTTTCTGATTTTGAAGGGCGCGTCGCGCGTCGTGTTGAAACCTGATCTGGTACCGGCGCTGTTGGGCCGGCAGGCACCGGGCAAAAAAGGAATTTTCCGCACGCTCGCCCAGCTTTGGAACGGCGCGCGGCCGCCAGAAACTTTTTCACGATCCCAACTCCGCCAGGCCGTCGGCCTCGGGGCGCGCCAGACGAAAAACGACGTGCGCATTTTTCTTCAGGACCTGCCGCGTGTCCTGAACGAGCACCGTACCGAACAGATGACGACGGGAGATCTGTTCGGCGAAATCGCCGCGTTGAGCCGGATGCCGCGCACGGCCACGATTTTTGCCGACAGCGACGACGCCGAGCTTCTGGAGATCCGCTGGCAGGGCTTGCGTGACTTGATGAAATATGCCGACGCGCTGCGCACGCACATCAATACAATTTACCGTGAACGTGCGCTGGCCTCGTATCTCCGCGCCACGCCACTGTTCCAGCACCTGACCGAGGAACAACTCGACCGCGTCGCCGAACAGATCGAGTTCGTCACCTGCGGCGACTACGACTGGTCCGGCGAATACAAACGGATGGTGCAGGCCGGCAGCGTGCGCCCGGAAAAGGAGCCGGTCATCGTGCAGGAAGGCGATTACCCGAATGGCGTCGTGCTGCTTCGCGCGGGCTTCGCGCGGTTGAGCCAGAAATTCGGCGGCGGCGAACGTACTTTGAACTATATCAGTGCGGGACATTTTTACGGTCTCCGCGAAATCGCCCACAACTGGCGCACGCCGGATGCGCCGGTGAATTCCCTGTTCACGCTCCGCGCCATTGGTTACGCGCATTTGCTCGTCGTCCCAACCCGCGTGATGGAGGAAATTGTTCTGCCGTCGCTGCCCAAAGATGAACTGCCCGCGCCGATTGAAGTCGCTAAAGAAGAACTGGATTCCCCGTCCGTCACCAGTTCCCAGAGCCAAGACGCCAGATCTGAAACCATCGTCCCGGAAGTTCTGGAATTCCTGACCGAGAACCGCTTCTTCAACGGCACGGCCTCGATGGTCATTGACCTCGACCGCTGCACGCGTTGTGACGATTGTGTACGCGCCTGTGCCTCGACGCATGACAACAATCCGCGTTTTCTCCGTCACGGCCCGACCGCCGGCAGCCTCATGGTCGCCAACGCCTGCATGCACTGCGCCGATCCGGTCTGCATGATCGGCTGTCCGACCGGCGCAATCCACCGCGAATCGTTTGCCGGTCAGGTCGTCATCAACCCCGACACCTGTATCGGCTGCAAGGCGTGTTTCAACAATTGTCCCTACGACGCCATCCGCATGGTCGAGATCCGCGACACCAATGGTGAGTTCATGGTGGATCAGGAAATGAAGCCCATCGCGAAGGCGACCAAATGCGATCTGTGCGTTGAGAATCCCGGCGGCCCCGCGTGCGAACGCGCGTGTCCGCACGGCGCGCTCTCGCGGTTGAATTTGAACAATCTCGACGCGCTTTCAAAGTGGCTGAAGTTATGAAACGCTTCCGCCGACAATTTTTCCTTGGCACGTTCGCGCTGATTGTAGCGACGTTGATGGCGTTGTGGCTGCACGCGAAATTCAGCCATGTGCTGCCGGATTATGCTTTTCTCACCGGCTGGGTTTTGTTCGCCGCGATGCTCGTGCTGACTTTTTTCAACGCGCGAAAAAAACTACCATTCCTGCCCCTGGGCAAGGCTGAGACGTGGCTGCAAATCCACATTTACCTCGGCTTTTTCATCGTCGTGCTGTTTCTGATCCACCTGGATTTCCGCACGCCGCACGGCTGGTTTGAGATCACCCTGGCGTGGCTGTTCGCGCTCGTCAGCACCAGCGGCGTAGTCGGATTATTTTTCAGTCGCACGCTGCCGCGCCGGCTGGCCACGCGCGGCGGGGAAGTCATCTTTGAAAAAATTCCTGCACTGCGTCACGTGCTGAAATCCGAAGCGGAAAATCTCGCACTCGGCACGGATGCGAAATCGCCGATCATCGCGGAATTTTACACGAAGCGGCTGGCACCATTTTTTACCGGGCCAAGAAACTCATGGCTGCACATTGTCGAATCACGCCGCCCGCTCAACGCGCTGGTCGCCGAACTTGATGACTTGCACCGGTTCGCCAACGACGCCGAGCGCGAAAAAATCGACAAACTCGCCGCGCTCGTCCGCCAGAAGGACGGACTGGATTATCACCGCGCGCTGCAGCTCGCTCTGAAATTGTGGCTGTTCGTCCACATTCCGCTGACCTACGGGCTGCTGGTTTTCACCGCGCTGCACATCGTGCTGGTCTTTGGATTTTCAGGAGGTGCGCGATGAGCGAGCAACTGCCCGCGCCGGATTTCGACGCGCAAAATTACGCGCGGCCCAACCAGAACTGGGTCTGCGGCCACGCCTGCGAAGGCAACTCATGCCGGCAAGGTCCGGATGCCCGGGGCCGCTGCCGCGCGACCGCCGAGTGCCAGCCGGTTCTCGAAACCCAGCCGGGCGAACAGAAAGGCCGCTGGCGTTGCACACGGCCCGGCGGCACGTGCGAGTCCGGCCCGCTGCCCGACGGAAGTTGCTGCCGCCCGATTGCCAAATGTTCACCGGTGCCAACGCTGCGGGTCTGGCGCGGTCGTGCAACCATCACGGTCATGGCGGCTTCGTGCGCGATGCTTCTGGTTTTGCTCGGCAAGCCGCCGTGGCGGAACAGTTTCATCAGTCCCGGCGAAATTTCCCGCGTCCATTCCGGCGAGGCGTTTGTCGCGCTGGCCGCAACCAATCATCTCAACCAAAACTGCGGAGCATGCCACGTCGCCGGAAATTCCGGGACGCACGGGATCGTGAAGGCCGCGTTGCACGCCGATCCGGGGTTTTTTGGGTTCCATAAATTTCTGGCCGCGACTGCCGGTGAAGTGACAACGATTGATGAAGCGTGTGTGAAATGTCACGTTGGGAGAAGTTTTCACCAACCGAATGCGGCGGCGATTTCCTGTTCGTTCTGCCACGCAGAACATCAAGGCAAAATAATGGCCGCGACGACGGACGCGAACTGCATCTTCTGCCACGGCGACGCGGCGAAGATGGTTGCCGCCCGCGCGGGAAACAATTTAACACCCGTCATTCACCATTTCGCAGAGGATCATCCGCAGTTCCGTTTCATCACGGACAATCTGCGCGACCCGGACACATTGAAGTTCAACCATGCGCTGCATCTGATGGGCGCGACCATTCCGAATCTGCCCGGCGGCAAAAAATTGGACTGCATGTTTTGTCACCAGTCCGACGCAGCGGGTGCCTTCATGAAACCGGTGAATTTTGAGGACAACTGCCGTGTCTGCCACTCGCTGCAATTTGACCCGGAGACACCGCAACTGATCTTGCCGCACGGCAGCGCGGAGTTTGTGTCGGCGTTTTTGCGGAGCCTGCCGAGACAATACGCGGACCTGGCAAAAAATTCGCCAGACGAGAATGGTTTTGTGCAGCAAAAACTCGCGGATTTGCGGACGCAGTTCGGTAGCGGCGAGGATTTGGAGCGGCGCATTTTCTTCAGCACGGCGACGTTTGGGCCGGAGGCGCAGATCGGGACATTGAGCGGTGGCACACGCGCCTTGTTTCCAGGTTGCGCGCTGTGCCATGAGGTGAAAAATTCAAGCAGCGGTTCACCAGAAATCACCAAGCCAGTGATGCCGGAACGCTGGCTGGCCCAGGCAAAATTCAATCACGCAAAGCACGCAAACATGGCCTGTGCACAATGCCACGACGCGGTTCATAGCAAGGACACGGCGGATATTTTGCTGCCAGCGAAGGAGACGTGCGCGGCCTGCCATAGCCCGCGCGGCGGCGTGGTGGACACTTGCGCGACCTGCCACACGTACCACAACACGTTGGTCGTCGCGAGATAGGTTTTAGAAACTGACGGTGAGGTTCAACCCCGCACCACCGTCAAACTTTTGATAGTCCTGCACGTAAAACCCGTCGGTGTTCGCGATGTCATAGGTCACGAATGTGCGGAGGGAGATCTGCTGCGTGATCGGGCAGTAGAGTGTCAGGCCGAAAGAATTCAGCCAGTCATCGCGGTCAATCTGCGTGTAATGTGAATACTGGAGGCGGTAAAACGGCTGCAGGATGGCATGGGGGCACAACTGCCAGTTGGCAAACAGCACCAGGCTCTGGTCGGTCCGGTCGTTGTAGGTGTTCGGATAGATTGGCGAGGTCGGATTTGGCGCGGCGGGCGGGGCGGATTCGGTGAAACGATAATCGCCTTCGTAGCCGACGGAGACGCTGACGGAGTCGCACAATTGAAAATCGCGGCGCACGGCCAAGCGCGGGACGAATTCATGATAGAATTCGTCGTAATCCTCGGAACTCAACAGCCGGCGATAATCGCAACCGACGGTCAACGTCCAGTTTTGTCGGCTCCAGGCGACGTCGCTGAAGACCGTCCCGGCATTGAAATCAAACTGGTTGATGTTGACGCGCTGGAGTGAAGGATAAACCAGCACCGTGTCCGAATCGGCGAGGCCGTAGCTGAACCATTCCTGCTGATAACCAATACGCGGCGAAAAAAGACCGCCGCCCAGTTCATACGGCGACGGCGCAAGCGCGGCCTGCACGGTGCTGATGAGCACGCTGGCACCTTGCTGGCCGTGGTTGGCGAGGAACACATTGTCCGTGTAAAAAAATTGCTCATCGGCAAAAGCCTGAAAGTAGGTGCGCTGGCGTTTGACCTGCAAGACGGACTGCGGACCGATGTCGCTGGTCTCGCCCTCGTAAAATTCCGGCACGGCGTTCGTACTTTCAGGGAGGCCGTTGAAAGATTGCAACTGGCGCAGATGCTGGGCGTTGTCCACCTGCTGGCTGGCATCGGGGTTTTGCGCGTGCGCCGCAACAATGGCAAGCGCCAGACCAACGCCGGCCGCCAAAAAAGTCTTGGTGTGCATCGCAATGAATGGTTTGAATGAAATGGCGAAGGGCTTCATGGATTGCCCGGGGGGGTGCTGGCTGGAAGCGCGCCGACCGAGGTAAAGCCGCGTCCACCGGGATTGCCAAACACCACTATGGGGAAGTCCGAACCCGGAAGCCGAATGGTGGTGGTCAGTTGGGCCAATTGTGCTGGCGTCAGCGGCGGATGCATGGCGACCTGATAGACGCCCGGATCCATCGTGTCCAACCCATTGCCACGACCGGGCGGGTTGACAAAGTTATCCGCTGGAACGCCCGTGTCCACG
>Ga0182030_10016389_pt1 | contig 14440 bp, 12 predicted proteins | sample 812S3MmetaG_FD_121299 | JGI IMG/M metagenome (GOLD analysis project Ga0182030, IMG submission 121299) | Permafrost microbial communities from Stordalen Mire, Sweden - 812S3M metaG (Illumina Assembly) | ecosystem: Environmental > Terrestrial > Soil > Wetlands > Permafrost | place: Sweden...
AAATCCACCGCCCCAAACTCACGATCCTCAACCTCCCAATCTTCGAGCTTAAGATGTGGAACGTCCTAGCCTTTGAAGCAAATCCCAACTGTGGCCCAAATCCCAAAGGCCCAGGCCCTAACTCAGAAAGACTATCAATATCATCCCTATCCTCAAATGAGAACTTCAACAACTTCATCTGTTTATCCTCACTCATCTTACTACTCAACATCCACATCACAGCATCCCCCGCACGCTGTATCTTAACATCCACAAACTCCTTCCAAAACCCCCACAAATTTCCTCCAAATGGCTATATCTCAACTACAAACGCGTCCTCTGTAACTTAATTCCCAATCACCTTTTCAATCGGTATATCATGCTATTTGGCTGAATTCAGAGTGTAGCTTGATGATCTCCACATGCCGGTACCTGACAACAACATTTAACATGAGACTCAAACTTCTCGGCAATTTCTTAAGTCCAATTTCTCATCCCTAGGCAGCTGGGACGTGGGAGAAGTATTCCGCATTTGAGAGAACGGTTTAGAGATGAGTCATAGAGCCAGTGAGGGAGGCATGGCGTGAAAAAAAGTTAATCAGCTGGAGAGAGCGAGGGTTCGATGTCAGTGAGTTCAAATAGACTAATATCAGGGCTATCTAAATCGTCAAAACTCTGGGGGTTCAGGATCCTCGTTAAGAGGGTGAGGACTTGGACCTGTCCGGGGAATGATGAGGATTCGGAATGATGAATTGGAAGCGCGGCTGTGGACATTCAGAGGTCCTGGATTGTTGTATAGAAACCAATATTGTGGTATCTTTGGGCTGGGATTGAGGAAGTGTGCATGAGGAAGAAAAGGTATAGGAGGCTGACAGTGACTACCTGCAGGTGGGCGTGGCTACACGAGCATGTGAAAAGTACCCGACTTTTCAGCTGCGCAATGGTTTGCAGCGTGGGATGAGAGCTGTATAACCCAAAAGTATGCAAATTAGCATTTATTATAGGGCATAGCTTGGCAGAATGGAGAATCCACAGTATAGTAAATAGGCTGCAGTCGGGATCTCACGGGGTCGATTCTGGAAGTTAAGCCATCAGGAAAAAAACGAGAGTGGAAAGCATTGATGCACCACTTGGTAGGTAAATGTTGTTGACTAATAAATCAACTGAAAGCAGGTAGTCAGGCTCAAAATTCAATAGAGCTATGATCTATTCTGAGATAGGTATCCTGTCATCATATCCTACTATGAGACGCCACCCAATTGACCCTCCACCCCACCCGTGCCATTCAACTGCTGCTCTGGTCCACCAGTATCCTCCCCCTTCTCTATTTTTTCCGCCTTAACATCCATTCCAATCCCAGCATGGGCATCTTTATCCGCTACAATAGTACCATATGGACCTGGTTTAATCTCGGCGTTCATCGCTGTATCTGCTACCGGTGCAGCACCTTCTATACTGCCATTTATTTCGGGCTTTGGCGTTTTCTTTGTTGGATTATGGTTGTTGACTAATGGAGTTGTGTCGTTGAATATTCGGAGGAGCATGGCCGTCCGATCTTCTTTCGCTAACATGAGGTTGAGAGAGTGGAGTGATCGCCATAATGGAAGGACGATGCGTTCTGAGAAGCCGTCTTCTGCGTCGCTGGGTTCGATGCGTAGCACGCAGCAGCCCATACCTATGTTATTGACCCTCTCACCAATTTCTCCTAGATTCTTCCATCCATCATCTGCCAGTTTGGGAAACATCTCAATGAGAAGTTTGCGTAATGTCTCCTTTTTATATAATCGCACGACTCGCTCTTCGCCCACATAGCCTTCGAGAATTGGCATTCCTTCTGATTGTATTCGCCACTTGCAGACGCCTTCTCCTTGGACATCTTGTTTCATGAACATCTTTACCCCACCATGGATAAATTTTATACCTTTCCCTTCATTTTCTATAAGAATGTCGCGAATCAGCGCAGATGTGTAATAGATGGTCTTCGCCGGCTCGCCGGCTGCATTACGGACCATGAATCGATCGCGTGGGAAGCGAGGTGAAAGTTTGTAGAATGATTCGACAGTTTTGACTTCCTCGTGATCTCCTGAAATATATTTGTAAGGTTCTTCAAATTGCTGTCCAGCCCGATTTCTCTGTGCTCGTTGATTTGAAGCAGCGTCATCTCTAAAATCGCCCGTTCGAGTGGTGAGATCAAGTTCTGCTCCTGGCGGTGGCGGATAATGGACTTCGCGATTCTCGAAGCCAGCTTCGGCTGGTTCGTTGACATCTTCTTTAGTTTTAAGCTTCTTGGTTTCCATCACAGCGTCAATAACTGGGTCATCCTCAGCTTGGCGCTTAGCACCATTAGTAGCGTCCGGGCCTGGACGTTCTCGGTTTTGTCGAGCAACTGGGGCAACCTCATCTCCATCTATATCGACAGGGTTCCCATCCAAAGCATCCGCAGCTTCAATCTTAGGAGCTACACTCCATCCATCCGCTGGGGGAGGTCGTGACTCGATCTCATCCACAATGGCAGTGATCGGCGGCTTTGGTACGTCCTTGCTGGATTCCTTCTCCGGCTTTGCCCTGAACTCCGATTTTTTCTCGAGAATGGCGATGAAAAAGCCACCAGTATCTTGCTGATGTGCGTAAACTCGGATGCATCTCTCAAAGGGTATTTGGGAGCCAGGGGAACCAGGCAAAGGAGTAAACATGTTTTCTACCAATTTTTCCTTCGCAGCATCAGAGCCATTTTTCAAGATGTCGTCCTGAACATCTTTATGACTCTTCCACACTCGTCCATAACGATCCATAATGCTCCAACTTTTGAGTCCGGGTTTTCGCACGAGTTTTGGTAGCTTATCATCACTTGGTAATAATTCAACTTTCTCTAGACCCCCACATCTCTCAATAGCTGATGCAATGACTGCTTCGTTCTCAATAGGATTCATACTGCATGTTGAATAGACAACCCGACCGCCAACTTTGAGCATCTGCAAAGCACGTACCAGAATTCGGACCTGAGTAATATAGAGTCCAAGAGCATTCCCAGGGCCCCAGTCTTGCCATAGATTGACATTCTTTCTTAATGTCCCATCTCCTGAGCAAGGCACATCTGCGAGAATTCGGTCGAATTTGAGATATCGGTTGGTGGCAGGATTCTCGGGAGTAGCAGGAAGTTTGATTGATGGGTACATGGTAGCATCGTGATTCGTTACGATCAGATTGGGAGAGGATAACCGCTTCAGCTGGTGGATCAGCATATGACTTCTCTTATAATCGGAATCGTTGGCAATCAATAATCCAGTGGCTCGACCATTGTCACTGAAATCTTCCTCAGATTCGGATATTTTGGCGCCGCCATCAATGGTAGGGCTCAATTCTCTGCCGTCTTCCTTTGCATGGTTTCGCAGTGATTGGCGAACACGTTCTTCTTCTCCTTGATGTACCATCTCAAGCAATTGAGCAGCCTTGCTGCCTGGAGCAGCACACATATCCAACACGACCATACCAGGCCGAAGATCCATTACCAATGGAGGAATCATGCTCACAACCTCTTGTCTGCTGATATTTCCCACGCTCGTCTCCGATACCAAGAACTTTTGGAAAGCGGCAAAGGGAGGAAATCGGCGTATTACGTTCTTAGGAGTAGTCATCCACCATGCAAGATCATCTGGATACCATAATACTGGCTTCGGAGGTTCAACGAGGGTTCCATCGTAGTGAGAAATCTTTGATATTTCCGGGATGTAACGTCCGACCAATTGCTTCTGTACCGCGAGCGCATGACTAAAAAAGTTAGCTAACCATTCTTGTAGCTCAAACCTTCTCGAATGAAGTAAAAATCCCACATACCCTTTTGATCCTGCGAAGCGGAAGCTGTTGGGTAATTCCCTCTTTAAAGCAGCCCAGAACTCGCTCTTTTCCTCATCCGAAAGACCCAGAACATCATTGTAAAATCTCTCAAGCTTCTCATTGCGTTTCTCGACCTTCTCAAAGCTCACACGATTATCCTCCCCTCCTCTACCACCTCCCCCGCGTCCTCGGCCTCTGCCACCGCCTCGCCCACGACCGCCCTGTTCAATTGGTTAAACCTTTCAGGAACTGGAATCGGAGAATATCTTACTCGGTTACCTCCGCGACCCATTATTTATACTCGCTGGGTAAGATAGAAGTATCTGGTCGAAGATTGAATTGGTAAGTTGTGAAAATTCATCGCACGAAAAGTTGAGCTTGAGCTCTGAGGTCATCGGGTCGGCGAAATGTCGTTGCGATACTATCACGTGATATGCTTCACTCTCCTTGGTTTCAACCTTCAGCTTTGTCGGCCCTAAGAACCTCTACATGTCTGAGCTCAATCATCCGGTAGCCGCATGTTTAAGCAATAAAGTTTTTACAAAATAGAAGGCACTGTGTCTATTTTTACCCTTTAGAAAGCATGGTCTCTTCTATCCTTATGTCGATCGATATCTTAGCCCCGGTCCGCCGACTTCGCAATACGTAGTCGTATTGTCGTATTGTCAGTCTTTGCATCCTTTTTATTTTCCATTTCATATCCTTCTCTTGTTATTTTACAATTTGGCGGCTTAATCATGGCAGAGGCCGACGGATACAAGGAATTCAGAGAGTTCTTACAAACGGGATGTAAACACAACTACCAGACCATTGAACAGGACAAGCTCTTCTTCTGGGCTCGAGGCTTAGAACATAGCGAGAAGCCGATACTTATACTTCTTCATGGGTATCCTCAATCGTGAGCTCACTTCCTTTTCCCCCTCGCCTGACTGGGATCGGAGCAGTTGGTTGCTGGGAGTCGGTCGAATTGTACCTGCTTAAGGAAGCGATGGGGCAGGCTTTGGCAAGGCTTAGTCCACCTACTGGGAAAGCTAGCGATGTATTTGATTGTACAGAATAGCTGACACGGCCTCAGAAACTTCATGTATGTCAGCGAAATGCCCATGATGAACACTTTCTCTTCCTACCCCAGTTTATCTTGATATAATATCTCTTGACACTGGCCATAGGTGGAGACACGTGAGTACTCATATCCCATATTTAACACTCACTAACAGTAACAGATTGTTGCGGAACTCCCAGGAGGTATTCCTCTTTTCATTCCAGACGTACGTGTATTGGGGACCGACTCTTAGCTGTCCCTAAAACTCTGATAGATCCCCGGTTATGGACGTTCTCCTCCACTCACGGTCCCTCACTCCAAAACAAACCAAGGCTCTTTCATCCTGTCTTTCCTGGAATCTTTTCTTAAACGGGCTCAACTATTGGAGCGGCCACGGCCTCTGATAATTGTTGGTCATGATCGCGGCGCTCGAATATGTCACCGTCTTGCGGTATGTGAATTCTAGACTCGACTATACATCCAATCGAACTCCTGCAATTCTGAGCTGATCCCTTCCAAGGTTGACAACCCGTGCTCAAAACTCCCCATTGTCGGAGCTGTACTCTTGGATATCGTTCCAACCGCAGTTCAATTCAAAACATTTGGTACCCCTTCAGCCTCAGTAGGCTCCTACCATTGGCCATTCCTCGCCAACGTCGAGATTGCCGTACCAATGATAATGGCTCAAGGAGGCGATAAATTCGTCGAGATCTGCATGAAACGCGTGCGAATACTCAATCTTCTACTTTAACGACGGCACAACTAATATCTCCCCAGTGGGCAGGCACCAAAAAATCCGGCTGGGATGCCATAACCCGCCACGACGCTCTCAAAGTCTACCAAACGCACTTCAAATCCGAATCCGTAGTCCGTGCCACCTGCGACGATTACCGAGCCGGGGCCTTTGAAGACATCGAAGAGCAAACCTCAGATCAGGAAAAAGGACGCAAGATTAATATTCCGTTGGTGGTTGTTTATAGCGAGGAGTATTTGGGGAGGAGATATGATGTGAAGAAAGTTTGGAGGGAGTGGATGGGGAAAGGCGCGTTGACGACGATTGGGTTGCAGGGGGATCAGAGCGGGAGTGTGGGGCATTTTATTGCGGAGGAGGAGAGTGGGTTGACGGCTAAGAGTGTGGCGCAATTTTATCAGCAGTTGCAGGGGTCGGGGTAGATGCTTGTTTATTAAGGAGATACTTCTTTGACTGCTGGTTGAAAACTCATGACGAACTGAACAGGTGTTTCATTATCAAAGGGGCATTGGTTGGAAGAGATAATTGATTTTCGCCAACGAAGAGATCATCGATTCATTATCAAGAACATAATGTAAAACATCCTTCTGATACATATGTACAATTTTTCACTGGTCCTTTTCTCCCATTTCTACCTCCTTTATTTTCAAACATTTACCAAACCCCGCATGAACCCCCACCCTACCACCGATAATCAATCCCACTCTCACTCTCCATAACATCAAACGTCGGCTTCGCACTAAACCACCCCGCCCTCTCCGTTCCCACACTCTTATATGTATACACCGCATCCTCCTCGTTAATTTTCACAGTCTCTCCCCCTCGCCCCGCACACGCCGCATCAGCCATCAGTTGCGCATGGCAGCACTTCTCCAGACTCATGAACCAGAACACCGCACTCTCAATGGTCGTCCCTCCCGTCAGCAACCCATGATTCTGCAGCAAACCTGGAGTATTGTATTAGTTTACCAACACTTGATTCACGGCTGAGGGACAATATGGTGGGAGGGGACAAATACAAGCTTTCTTATTCCCCAACGCCTTTGCAATCGCGATCCCCTCATCAGCCGCAAGCACAATACCGCGGAACGCGGTATACATCGCCAAATCATTATGAAAAGCGCACGAATCTTGCGTGATGGTGTCTAGCGGGCGGCCTAGAGAGCAGAATGTACGGCCGTAGATGGAATGTGAATGGGCTACGCAGTTTAGGTCTGGGCGCGCGGTGTGTACGGCGTGGTGGATCATATACGCCGCTGTGTTGAGCAAACGGACCGGGCCACCGTCCACGACTTTGCCTTCCGTATTGACGCGGATGAGATCGCTGGCTTTGAGGAGCGGCCAGGCGACGCCGAAGGGGTTGACCCAGAAGGAGGTGGGTTCTACTGGATCCTGTTTTCGTGTCAGCCAATTTGATTCTCGAATTACATCCATCCGAGTTTTGGGGGTCTCAAGACTCCTCTCCATCCTTCATTTGAAGGTATGCCAAGATATAGGGAAGAACTCACCCGCAAAGTAATATGCCCCGCAACCCCCTCGTCAAACCCCAACTTGGCAAAAATCCTAAAAGCCAATGCCAATCTTCCCTTCTGATACTCCCTCTCCTTATACTTATCTGCAAAAGTAGGCGCGTGCGGGAATTGAACTGTCGCTCCCTCAGCTTGGGCTTTATTGAGTCCCGGTTCGTGAGGTGCGGAGGAGGGTTTATCGTGTCCGTTTGTGTGGGAGTGGGATGGGATAGAGGCGGGCGTTGGAGTGGGTTCTGTTGCTGAGGGCGGTGCCATCTTGAGTGTTGCTTTATCTTCTTTTTCTTGGAGGTTAGGAAGTAGGAAAGTGTGAGGTGTTGGTTATGGGGGGAAATAAAATTTAGGCATTGGTTCTGAAGTGGAGGTATTTCCATTACACATGTACAAAGAGTGGCAAGAAGGGCGTCCAGTTAGATCTACTCTGAAATCCGCCATTTCTCAATGGATGATGCTTGGCGTTTGAAGCGAGGTCCTTGTTCGTGGACCAAGGTGGGGTAGAGGCGCGCGGTCGATAAGCGATATGTGGGGTACTGCAACGGCCGAGGTCAGAACTTTACTTCTACGAGTATCGATTATGAGAAGTTGGAGGCTGATAATCTTCCTACTATTCTCATAGCCAGAAACTTTTCTGAGGTCACTCTCCAAGGCTCACAAGCGGTCAATTGATAGAAATGAAGGGGACTTTGAAAAGTAGGGATGGATACGAGTGGGGTCCAAAACACAGAATCTGGATGAATCTCTGCAGGGGAGCTAGGCAAGAAAGTAAAGGATCCTTCAAAACCTGGTTTTTGCCGTAAGAATGTTGCTACCAATGACACCAAGCGAAACAACCGAAAAGGGGGCGAAAAGGAGAAACAAGCGGGCTTTTCACGTGAGCATCCGAGATCTTTTCTCTACTTGGGTAGGCCAGGCTTCAGTCTACCCGCTCCCTTTAGAGAATGCTTTGCTCACTTCTAAATCCTCCGAAGCGAGCAACGAGTTGAGAGTTCCCTTAGATGACGTATACAAGGTCATGTGATCGTCTTATCTTCCATTCCTGTCATTTCGCTTCGCACTTGCATTCTCAAGATTTTGACAACGTCAATATCGATTTCGCTGAGCATTCTTATTATTAATTGCTTCAATTATCTGTTGAAGACCAACTAATATAAAAAGGTCTTCATGTAACTTCAACCCCTTTGGATAAGAACCTCATTACTTCAATATTGCGCAGCAATCCACTCTTGCTTTAGCTCTCTCGCACACCTTCCGCGCTCTTTCACCGGGAACGCCTTGAGCCTTCAAGCGCTTATATCTGCATTTACCATCTCAATCCATCACCCCTGGCTGTTAACCTTGAATACATATAACATCGCCCGTATTCGTGAGTCTCCCGCAGCGGAAAGTCTACTTTGATACATTATCTGACACAATCCAGGCCTTGCATCAATATTCATATTCAATATCAAATTCCAACAGAGTTCGCTATGACCACCCCATTGTCAACGTTTGAGAAGTTTCCAGAGCTTCCGACAGAGATTCGTCTCAAAATATGGGGTCACGCTTGTCACCAGCCTCGGAATGTTGACCTTTGGACCTCATTCCTGAAATGCGAGATCGACAACACCATCTTCTACACTCAGTATTACGAATCAAAACTTACCAGAACTCCCCCTCCTAAAATTCTTCAAATCAATCAAGAAGCCAGAGCAGAGGGACTCAAGCACTACCGATCCGAGTTCGAAACGCAAAATCCAATGGTCGTCAGCCCTTCCAAGCGAAAATTGGTCGTCAGTTACCCTGGATTCTATTTCAATTTTGAGGCAGAAAGAATCTGTCCGCGAGGAAATTATAACATTGTCTCTATGGACGACTTCTTGAAGCGGGTTCAAGGGCTTCGAAATATCGCCATCGATCTCAAGTCTCACTTCTATCTCGATTTAGCCAACGACTACCTCATGAAAAACATATGGCCTTTCGAATCGTTGGAGGATGTCATATTGTATGACGGTACTGGTACGAAGGTTTTCGAGAAGGATTACAAGGGCGGGAAGGTAGAACTTGGTTTCGAGGACTTGGAAAAGCCATCACCACAACTTGAGGTCGGGAAGGATAAGATCGAAGGCGCTGTTAATGCTACGGAGAAGAGGAGAAATAATCTGATTGAGCAAAGTCGAAGCGAGCGTGAAAGTTCGGTTGACAGAGAGTCGATTCGTGCCCTTAGCAGGCCGCACGTGAGGTTCATGAAGCTCGTTGTCCGCTGAGCTGAGACGAGGTTGCGCCATGAAACGATCTCGCGAGTAGGATACTCAACCATTAGGCCTTGACGACTTTCAAAGTCGATATGGCTTTTAATTACATCATCCGAGGGAACTTGAGATTGTAAGAGAGCCCGGTTTTAATATCAGGCTCCAGCGAATAAATAAATTGCACTTTGTCATTCCTCGGATTGCATTTCAAGCCCCGTCAGTTTATGTGAAGTTTCTGATTGGGCGACGAGTATAGAGTGTGAAAATTATAACAGCTAGTGCATTCACGACCTTTAAGTTGGTATACATTCAAATTCCCTCGAGTCAAGGACTCGAGTCAGAAAGATCCAGGAATCAGAATATTGAGAGTAACTTCCTTTGTCGCCATATGAAAATCTATGCTACAATTAATTATTGCATTATTGTATGATATCGGATCTGGAGGTGCTTTGTACGCGATTCATTGTCTTTTAATTGATGTCTTTGATCGAGGAACTCTCAAAATTCTTGCACAAAGCCACTGATTACATATTATCAACGAGGCCGGTCGAATCCTTGCAAAATGCATTCTTGCATTGGTGCTGTCACTGTACTATGGCCCAAGATAATGATAGTGATAGCTCTGCGCTATTTTCAGATGAGCACATGCCATACTTTGACTGGGGTTATGACTTCTTTATTTCCCGCTTTATGGGCACTTGACGCGCTTAAGTCAAGCGGAGAAGTAAGAACCCGTATCTGAACCCTACTTACTAGTTAGTATGAGTTGAAGTTTTTGATCTCGGTTTCTGCTACTTCACAAATATTATGACTTGACTTTCAATGATAATTATTCAGTACATCCCCAAAGAACTACCCATCGACATCCGCCTCAACTCTGGTCTGTAGTCCTCATCCTCATCCACCAAATCTTGGTCAATCCTCAAAGTATAAAATAACGCCTCTGACTCCAATCTTAACTCCACAAGAACATCCAATAAACCAAACTCCTCGACGCTTTTCCCAATATGTTTTCTACAAAACGTTTCCACATGCTCCAAACTCTCATCTCTTGCCCAGTCCACAATCCCCAAACAAGTCCTTAGCCAATGAACCACCTTCAGCGGGTCCAACATCCCCTCATGCTCTCGAAACTCAATCGTCTGTTTCAACACCTTCCCGCTCTTCGCCATCCCCTGAAAATTATACACCTCCTTCTTTCCCGCACCTCCCATAGCCTGCAACACCTGCCAACTCTCCTCCATAGCCAGCAACGCCTCTAATCCCTTTCTCTTCAAATCCTCAACCTCAACCTCATCATTCACAATAGAACTGTACTCCATATCCAAATTATACTCCAGAGCCGTCATTCCGCCATCTCTGCGATGTCCCGGATGTATGCTCCCGATCTGCGCGCCAAAAGTCCATATAAATGCCGCCAAACACTTCTGCGTCTTACCCGTCATCCCGGAATAACCATCACCTACATGAACATGTAAACCCGTACTCGTGTTCACCGAACTCCGAAATTTACTGGCCAATAAACTCACCACAGTCTCCGCCTCCCTAAAACTCCCATCCGTACCATAAAAAGGAGGAGACTTGACCTCAATCGAAAACCAAACATAATCTTCCAACTCCTCCCCATTTTTATTAATCTCCAAAACAGGAAACTCAATCGACGGATCCGTATCTATGATCCAACTCCTCAATTCTGTAGCTTTATCTTCCGGCTCCATATCCCTATCGCTCGCGCTGTCGCTGTCTTCGTCTTCATTCGTCCCCAGTTTAAGCGCGATGAGTTCTAAAGTCGTAAGCGCGGGGATGGAATACGAACGAAGAGCTTCCGCGATCCGCCATTGGACGAGCTGCAGAGGGGTATCGAATTTCGGCTCGCCGAGTGCGGGGGTCGCGAGGTTGGTGGGCCGTGCATCGAGGGGGTGCGGATCGTGGTGTCCGGGGGGGAGGGTCGCGATGAGGAATTCGAGTTCGATGCCGAAGGTTAGGGCGGGGATGGCTTTCCAGTGGTGGAAGGTTGACATGTTTGTGATGGTGGTGTTGTGTGGATAGGTAGTTTGTGGTTGCTTGGTACGACTCGTTTGATTGCTGGGCTTGTGGTAAATTCGTGAAAGATTTCTGAACATTGGGATTGTTTGGAACAGAGACTTTATAGGGGCATGGGCTTTGTGCTGCTAAAGGATTGTTTGATAGCTTTGAGGAAAGATATCTCTAAGAAAGTGGACAAAGGGGTTGTGAAGGTTATTGTGATGGGCGTCTTGCCTCTTTGTGAGGTGTGCAGAATTGCTTTGTGGGGTTAATGTTACTCTATGAAAGGGGGCACAATGGGTCTTTGTAGTTGCACAGGTGAGTATTTTTTGGATCTGCGGGACGCTGATGGGGCAAATTATCATTTAAGTTTTCAAAATGGAGCTGAGATATCTGAAATGACTACGGAGGTAGCCTTCCAAATGTCACCAAGGAAATTGATTATCGTTCAGTAACCTCCTCTCATGAATTGTACGTATATGTAGTCCAGGTAGGCTAGTCAAACTGTCTCAAAAGACTTTGATATTTTGGTTTACAAAAAGATAACGCTTGGAGGTGCTTGAAACAATATCCTGGGGCATAACAAGAGAGACTGGTATCTCTTGCTATATACAACTTTTTTAATTCAAAGACTTTCGGTTCCTAGCACACTTACTCGAGAGAGCGAGGTGCATATGCACAGTCATGCAAGGTTTGATAGCTATTCTGGCGCAAACTTCAAAACTCCCCCAGTTGTAGTTCCGGTGGACTCATAGCCAGTGCTTGGAAAGCAAACTCCATAGCTATCAGCAGCTGGAGTTGGAGGACGAATCCCGACGAGAGCTATGTTTGAGACGGAATCCATCAAATGACTTGAAAGTAAATTTCGCTCACTATATATCCGAACTTTTATTATTTGCACACAATTCAAAGTCCCAAACCCAGCTACGAGTCGTCTGTCGGCACTGCAGGATGCAGCATGAAGCTTATAAAAGTGGAGAGTTAGAGCTCTTCCTCGCTTCCAGTGAGATCAATAATACTATGCCCTGCCCGTTGTGTCAATCCCCTCGATAAACCATCATCTTTGAGCAAATATGCCTCCTCTAGCTTCTTCCATTCCTCCTGACGGCGTGCTATTTCGAACTCAGCTGCAGATGCATCTTCTGCATGTTCGTCTTCTTCAACGGGTTCCAAGTTGTGTAAGCTGCAGCGTGTCTCATTGCGGTGCGGTTGAAACCAAATATTGCAACGCGTGGGTTGATTGATGCCTCTGATTATAGTGTAGTTGCATTGGATTAACTCCTGGACTTGAATCTCCTGCTCTTCAACATGCCGAATATGGTTCTTCCGAAGCTTAGTCTTCCGTATTTTATCCCTCGGGGCTTTGCTCTCCTTCTTTTTGGCCAAAGTTTTATCTTCCTTTTTCTCATCATTGGCTGAAACCGCCGAACTCCTTGCGCATACGATCTGTGACATCGTGGATTCGGGAATCTCATCTCCAACAAGCCTAGGTGGCTCTTCCCCCGAATAGTCATCTCTCCCAGGACGTCCATTGAGAATGATCCTATGCCCAAAATGACAAAAAACAGACTTGGCGGTAACTAATTTATCAAAATACCGAATAAACCGACGCCTAGTTGAACGATTGCATCGTGGAACAAGTTCCTTTCTCTGTTCTCTGGTCGTGCGCAACTGGTATAAGTAAGGATTCCACTGGAAAAAATGTAGGACACTTGGAAATCCTAGAATCCTTGCGCAATCCATGGCTGACATAAAGCGTTTGTCGCCTCGGTCTCGAAGCGTAAACGTGGGGCATCGATATCGACGATCCCCTAGAAGATACCCTGTACTTGTGACTTTTGTTTCTCCAATTTTGTCGTAATATAGTTGTTCATATTCATCCCCTTCAGGACAGAGCACTCTCACATGGGTTTTTGCTGTAGTTTTTTCCATGGATTTTGAAGGGTCCAAGGAGGACGCTGTAAGAGGATGCGGTGCGGCTGTAAATTTTGGAGTAGTTTCAACTGCAGATTCAGAACTCTTTGAAGGAGATGATGTAGACAGATATGCCTTTGGACAAGAATCTGGCAAAGGTGTTCGCTTCTTTTTCGGTGGTGACTGAGCTATATCTATGTAAAGAGACACTTTTAGTGAAGAGGACTAAAGCTATTAAACTTTCTCGCTGACTTATGGATGCAGGGAGGAAAGTGGAAATTAATGACTAACCGGTAGATGTGTTAATGTATGCGTTCGTCGTGGAAACAGTTCCATCGATTAAACGGGGTCCGATACTTTGGGTTGACGATGTTGGCTGGTGGGAGGAGGAGATGCCGGACAGAGCGTCTAGACTTGGATCTAATAAGTGTCAGCGGTGAGCAGAGGCTTAATATATCGGCATCGTTGAAATTTAGAACCATTTTTGTGTAGAGTGGATGCTGCGATTGACGGTAGATAAACAACGGAGAGAAATACCCATCTTATGTATAAGACTAGTATTGCCTCAAGCTATATTTATTGATGATGTGCATGAAATTGAAGTAAACATACCGACGGAATCGAGACTGCCTGGGGTAACGATGACGCTTTCCGGACTTTCCATCATCGCGAGCCCTTCTATGCTGTCACAAGATATCTTTAGGGAGCTTCTTTACCGTGGGCTTTATCGACCAAACGGCCAATTGAGAATTTAAATATTTTGAATTGAGAATTAAGAATTAAGAATTTAAAATTTAAAGTATAATATAATTTTAGATATTACTTTTTGCTCTACTATCTATATTTATATTTTACTATATTAATTTAATACATTGTAATTATATAAGCTTTTTTTTTATATTAAATTAATTAATATTTGTATAATTAATTTAAGCTGTTCTAAGTATTATATTAATTATTTTTAAGTTGTAATATTAAGAAATAAAATTGTGTATTTATAATATATAATATCTGTATATCTTTTTTTTAGTATTTACTATAGTATATTTACTTTTTTAGACAAATATATTATTACAATCTTCTATTAATTTTCTTTATCTTTTATACAACTATTTTCTGAGAAATCTACGAATTTTAATTT
>Ga0182030_10016390_pt1 | contig 14439 bp, 7 predicted proteins | sample 812S3MmetaG_FD_121299 | JGI IMG/M metagenome (GOLD analysis project Ga0182030, IMG submission 121299) | Permafrost microbial communities from Stordalen Mire, Sweden - 812S3M metaG (Illumina Assembly) | ecosystem: Environmental > Terrestrial > Soil > Wetlands > Permafrost | place: Sweden...
CGCTTCCGGTGCAGACAGCGCTGCAGCAGTTGCGCGCCGCCGGCGAGAGTGAGTCGGCTGCGCTTCGGGCAGTAGGACGTGCCTATGCTGCGCTGGATCGCCCTGGCATCGACGCTGGAGCGCTGCAGAATCCGAATGTCGTGTCTGAATCCTCGCTGCTGCTGCGAATTGTCCCGGTGTTCACTTCACGCCGCAAGTCCGCAGCCGATCACCAGCTCTCCTCGGCGATCGCACAGGCCCAGGCGGCGATGGACGCTGGCGATCGAAAACAGGCGGCCCTTACGCTAACGGCCGCCCAGCCCTTCTCCTAATACGCCAGCACCCACTTACAAAATGAGTGGCAGGTCCTGCTTCGAAAAACAAAGAAGGGCAAGATGTTCGGGAGAACCAGCTAAAACTTTCTCCCGCTCCCAGTCTTTCTACTTGTTTACCCGGAGCTTGGGGTAGGGTAGGATTTAGCGCTTACAGTCCCCCATGAGTTTATTAATCCAAGCCGCCGGCAACACCGACATCGGCCTCGTGAGAAAGAATAACGAGGACAACTTTGGATATGACCTGCGCCACGGCATCTTCGTGGTGTGCGATGGCATGGGCGGACAGCAAGCCGGAGAGCTGGCCAGCAAGATCGGCGTAGACACCGTGCTCGACTACTTCCGCCAGGACTTGAGCAAGGCGCCCGTGGGCGGAGCCCGATTTGAAGGCGTCTCGCAGCGCGCGGTAAGCCTGGCCACGGCGATTCAGCTGGCCAATCAGGCGATCCACGAATCGGGCGCCATCAATCCCAACCATGCCGGCATGGGTTCCACGATTGTGGCGGTCGCGGTGGATGGCAATCTTTTTTCCGTGGCCAACGTTGGCGACAGCCGCGTCTACCTCATCCGCAATAAAGATGTCGTGCAACTGACCAACGATCATTCCCTGGTGATGGAGCAGGTCAGGCGCGGCCTGATTACTTTGGAAGAAGCGGAACAGTCAAAAATGCAAAATGTAATCGTGCGCGCCCTGGGCACCGAAGAGAGCGTAGAACCCGACCTGGCCGATCACGAATTCACTGCCGACGATGTGTTGCTGCTGTGCAGCGACGGGATGTCGCGCTACGTCAAGGAAGAGCGGATAGCTGAAGCCATCAACCAGGACTCACTCGAGCAGGCCTGCTCCGATCTGATTGCGGCGGCAAAAGCGGGCAACAGCGACGACAACATCACCTGCCTGCTGATCCGCGCCGTGAATCCCTCATGGAAAGATCGATTGCTGGGACGCTTGTCAGGCCCGGGCGGACAGAAAACTTCCACGTAAAGAACGCTTCGGCCTTAACAACGTTTTCCTGAAGTTATTCCATGTCCGCGCCGGTCACTTGCCCGCGACCTGACTGACACACCGCATGCCCTGCAGATCAAAGAAGGGGTTCGCGTTGCCAGCGACCTGCAACTGATAGTCATACGACTCGATCCTCCCGTCTGCCAGCGTCACCGGCCTGCCGTTGTTTTCGATCACCCACCGCAGGTTGTTAGGCGCCATGCGCTTGGCACGAGCCACGAACTTGAAGATGGCCCAAGGGCCGGTGGCAGAGTCAAGGGTGACACCTTTGGACGTGACCGAAATCTCCTCCGGTGCGCCGGTCCAAGTAAATGTCTTCTGGGTGCCCTCCCCTGCCATAGTTTCGCTTCCGATCTTCAGCTCAACCCCCCCAAGAGTGCTCGGCAAGGCTTTCAGTGTGTATGAGAATTTCGGAGGCAAGGATCCCGTCGGATATAGCGTCTCGCTCAGCGCCGTTACATGATTCAGGAAGTTCAGGAAGTTCTGCGACGGCTTCACGGCCGCCTGGGTATTCGGGGCATATCTATTTCCCACCATGAGCGTAAACGGCTTCACATCATCCTTCAGCTTTTTCAGCGCGTCGCTGGTGGGCCCGAAAATCGCGTACAGCTGATCCATCGAAACGTCCTGCAGAGAATTCGGATCGAAAGGATATTTGCCCGCCGCGCCTGCAAACGCGGCGCAGTAGCTCTTGCCCGACCCGTTGGCGATGTCGATTGGTCCCCGCTTCAACAACGTTTCCACGTTCTTGATCGGCTCTTGCAGCAGTCGCCGCACTTGATCCTGATTGCTAAACTGCTGATCCACCTGAACCGCGGTGATAACCTTGGTCACAGCCTGGGACGCTGAATCCGCGGAGTTCCCGGCTGAAGTGAGCTGCGCCGGATCGGGCGCGCCTGGATTTTGCGCGAGCGCATGAATATCCGTCTGGAGCTTCCCTAAGGCTTCAACATATTCCTTGTTCGGCGGAACGATGTAGTGGTCCGGAAGCTTGTCTGCCGGGCCTGGAGGCTCGACGGCCTCCACCGCCGCGAAAGGCTTCTTCACGTCGTCGGGCGCGGGATCGGTGTTGTGCGAAATGAAATACAGCAACTCCAATAGCGGCGAGGTCGGCCCGGTAAGCTTTTCCAGCTTCCTATCGGCATCGGCGTTGCTCACATAACTGGCGACCGACGAACTCCTCAACACATTGTTCCACTCTTTGACAAAATCCTGATTGTAGCGATCCGTCAGCTTTTGCCGCATGGTATCTGGGTCCATATCCTTCACGTCGTTCTTGCCCAGAACCCATTCTTCGCCGTAGCTGGCGGGATTCTTCAGGGCGTCCTGCACAGCCAGAAAGCCACTGCGCGTGAACGCTTTTTTCACTTTGTAGCTGCTCACGATCACGCCCGCGGAATCGGGGAATTGATCGCTAAAGCTGACTTCTCCTTGCCCCGCCTTCGTCAGGAGCTGCATGTAGTTGCGGTCGATTCCGGAAAACTGCTTGAGATAAGCGCGCGCCTGTTCGATCAACGGCTTGGAGTTGCCGGTCGGGAAGGGATTCTCCTTCGCCAGTTCTGTGGCGAAAAAATCGAACTGTAGCGCGGCCAGGTGTCTGCGATCGTTGTCGATGTCGCGGTCTCCGACCCAGTGAGTCATCAAAACCGGAGTCAGAAATTCCTTGGTGCTCTTGTCGTGATCCGCGGGCTCGGTCGTGATCAGATATTCCTTGAGCTCGTCATAGCTTTTCTGGTAAGTGTCGTTGGGCGCGCTGGCCGCGGACTTCCCTGCCAACGCTTCCAGATTATCGGTAACCCGCTTCTGGCTTTCGTTAAACAAGAGGCGGCGGAAGCGCTCGAAATACACTCGCCTGGCATCGGGCAAGATCTGATCACCCTCGTACAAGCCCCAGCGCAGGCCGAAGGGCGCTCCATGTTCCGCGTAGTCGGAGAGATCGACGAGTTCACTGCGCAGATTCTCCAGCTTGGTGAGATCGCCAATCCCCGCCGCCTGGTTGGTTCCGGTTTGCAGCGTGCTTAAATCGGCGACGGCCTCGCGCACTCGCGTTTCCAGCGCGCGATTGCGGAAGAACGAAACCACGAAGCCGGTCAGAAAGATCAGCGCGATAAACAGAGCCGCTCCCAACGCGATGCGGCGCAACAGATTCACCCGCGAGCTGGATCCGCTGGTGGCCAGCGCCACGCGGTCTTTCACCAGCACGTCGTTGAACAGGCTCGTCAGGAAAACCCATTGCGGCACGCGCCGCGATCCGCCGCCGCGTGCCACCGGCGGCGGCGCCGCGTGCGAGCCCACGCGGCTGAAAATTTGTGTGGCGCCCGAACCATAGCCCGCATCGGCCGCTTCCACCGGAGCGGTCGGCGCGACGACCACGTCCTCCATCACCACGGGCCGGACTCCGGTGAAATAAAAACCGCGCAGAAAAGGATTCGTCCCCAGATGACTAGGCCGCGCCAGGTCGACGAGAAACTGCACCAGCAGCGTGCGCAGCTTCCGCAGTTCGCGGGGAAACTCGTAAATGCCCGGCAGCTTGTCGCCTTCATTTTCACGGGGGAGCAGCACGATGCGGCGCTCCGCCAGCGAATAGAAAATCTCGTCGAACGCCTTGGTGAGGCGCCGCGTTTCTTCATCCGCGTATACACCGGCGCTCAGCGAGCGCAGCGGCAAAGTCACGCCCAACACCTCGGAGACTTCATCCTTGCTCATCCCACGCACGAAGTCGGCGAAGAACGAGATGCGGTCGATCTTGGTAAACAATACGTAAACCGGAAAGCTGATTCCCAAGAGCTGGGAAACTTCCTGCAGCCGTACCGACAATCTTCGGGCCGCGGAGACAGCGGCCTCGCTCGCACCCGGCTGCAGAAAAGTTTCGCAATCGAAGCACACCAACGCCGCGCGCGGCGCCTGCGCACGTTTCCCGATCGCCGCGGAAAACCGCGCCGGTTGCAGCAGCCTTACCAGCCGCCTCCAGCGGTCCGCCTCTCCCATCAGCGAGCCGGCGGGATCGACAAAAATTGCTTCGCGGGTGTACCAGATGTTCGCGGCGGAGGTGGGCAGCACGTCGCTGTCGCGGTAGACCTGCCCCGCCAACAATTCCGGATCGAGCGCGGAATGAATGAGGACGGTGGTTTTGGTGGAACCGGGATCCCCCATTACAAACACCAGCGGAAGGCTGCCCAGGTTGGAGCCGCGCCCCAGCGTCGAGTGCTTCAAGCGTCGGATCGCTTCCCGCACCAGACCATCCAGATCGTCGGTGGCACCGGCTTGCGACGGATCTTCTCCGGAAGACTCCTTCGCTTTCTTTATTTTGTGCTGAAACCAAAGTACAACGCCCGCTCCGACGAGCCCGAGAAACGCCAGAACGCCGCGCAGGATCCACACATCCGAGCCATGCACCGGCAGCCACATGCCCAGAAGCCAAACCAGCACCAGATAAACGATCAGTACTAGAATGGTCACCAAGTACAACATCCCATCCCCCTATTTCAGCAGTCTTTATTTCAGCAGTCCGGCCACCAAGGCGGAGAGTGACGACACACCCGACATTAATAGCATTTTGAAAACAACAAACAGCACGACGGCCAGAGTGACGGTGATGAGTGCCGATCTTCCCAGCCAGACGCTCACGTGATCCGATTGCACCATGCGCACAGCATCCGCCGGAATCGCCCCCCGCGGAGACAACGGTCCCGCGGGCCCGCGCACGCGCCGGATCTTCTCTTGAATCGCTGACATGATCGACCGCAGGTCCCCGCCCGCCGCGTAGCGTCCCTTGAAACCCAGCAGAAGACAAAGGAAGTAGACCTCGAGGAGATCAGCGGCCTCCTGGGAATCGGGGCGGTTCAGCGCTTTTTGCAATTCCTGGAAAAACATTTCGCCGGCCAGTTGATGACCAAACAGTTCCGCCTGCAAAGGCAGGCGGGGCCAGTTAGCGAACACGGGATTTCCGGAACTCAGCACCGATTCATCGAGGAAGGCCACTACACCAAAAATAACCTGATTCACATCCTCGGGACTGCAGCCGTGACTGCGCGCATCTTGTTCGGCGACGCGCAAGGCCTGCCGCATTTGCGCCCGAAACGTTTCTGCATCTTGCACTGCCTGGCGGTTGTAGCGCACCCGCACCACGGCGGTGAACACTTCCTGAAATCCCAGCGCGAGGTTCCAGCCGCGGCGATCCATGGCCGGACTCGATCCGCGATAGCTTCCCAACGGTGTGACTTGATTCGATGATCCCATATCAACTCTCGAGCAATACGATCAATTCAATCTCAGGCGACGGCAGTTCGCCGGGCACGTACACGCCCACGTTGCGCGTCCGCATGATGTGCTCCCAGCACGGCCCGCTCCGCGTCACTACAAAATACTGGCTGTCGACCTTGGCCGAGATCGCCGCCGGAGGAACCTGCATATGGGTCAGGGTCAGACCGGGCAGCGCCCGCTTCACCAACTCCGACACAAATTGTGAAGAACACACCTTCACCAGCTGCAAAGTTTTCGAAATTACATCCGCTTCTCCCACCGGCGATCGCAGCCCGAGGATCCAGCGCGAGCGTCCTAAACAGCGCTGGTCCCGAATCTCACCTTCGTAAAAATAGCGCGCCGCCTGTTTTAGCGGAATCACGACTGCCTGCGACGGAACAATAATCTCGAGATGCCGCAGAATGTGATCTTCCAGGTAGGTGAAGCCGGCCTCGGAATCATAATGGTTATAGGCCGGCAGCGAACGCGGGCTGCTGTCCAGACTGAAGGTGCACAGCGCCCCAGCGAGCCGCGACATTTCGCGAAACAGTTCTTCGGGATGCCGGTGCTTGGCCAGAAGAATGTGGCGCAACGGCGTCAGGCTGGAGTTGATGGCGTGCAGAAACCAGAACTGCGCCACTTGCCGGGCCGACATTCCAGTCTGAAATTTTCCCGTCTGATTCTGCTCCTCGGTGACCACCGCGCTTTTCTCTTCCAGAATTCCCACCAGCCGCTGCAGCATCGTGGTCAGCCGTTCACTGCAACTCAGGCTCAGGCAAGGCGGAATCTGCGCGGGATCGTAAACGAAGTGACCGGACTGATCCCGCATCACGCGGGCAATGGGGATCGTCAGAAGATTCTCATCCTCGACGGGCAGCACGACCAGCCGGATATTTTTGCGCCCCAGCTTCACCGGCTTGGCATCGAGCCCGGTGTTCTCGTCGTGGACCATTTCGACGGTGCTGGTGTAGCGGGCACTCCCGGACGCAACCGCCTCAAGGTCGCAGTTTTGCTGGCCCTGAAGCCAGCGCGGCACCGCCAGCGCCACCGTCAAACTGTCGGTCGCGGGCAGAAACTTGTCAACGATATTGCGCGGATCAGGACGAGGGTCGCACTCCGGGATGTCAAACGGCAGGCCATCCTGAAACATTCCCCGGGCGTGCAGCAGGCTGACAGTGCCGTTGCGCAAGGCATCCGCGTCGAGCTGGCAGCCAGCCAGGCCGTACCCGTTCGTCCACAGACTGGCCGTGGCGAAATGGACCGCTTCCTCGAAGTAACGGTTCTGCGCCTGAAAATGTTGCGGCGCCAAATACATGCCTTCCGCCCACACTACTCTGGACAGCAACTTCATGCCGCTTCACCTGATACTAGGGAGGTTTTACCGCTGTGAGTTGCGCTCGCTGCCCGACACCAATCCGTGGCTCGCGGCCAACGTTTTCGCGTCTGGCCAGCGATGCTAGGCGACTCGCTCCCCATTGTCAAGGAACTCACTGGAGTCTCCTGCTCTGCCTGAGCGCCATCATACCGATCGCGAGAATGAAACGTTTAAGCGTTGGCGTTTCTGGGTTAGAATTGCAACCACTAAGTCTTCGGCGAGCGCGGGTCGATCGTCAGCGCCTGCGTGATCCGAGACAATGAAACCGCCCAGCGGACTCCTGCACTGTGCTCTTTCCGCAATCTTGTGACGGCTTTCATTTGAAGTTGCTCTTTTGTGGCGGCTGCGACACTGCAGACCTCATGCCGCGAGTCGGGTCGACGCTTCGGGGCTACGCACATGATCGGCAAATCACTCCGCTCGTACCGCATTGAAGCCAAGCTCGGAGCCGGCGGCATGGGTGTGGTCTACAAGGCGGTCGATTCCCGACTGGGACGAACCGCGGCCATCAAGATTCTCTCCTCCGGCGCTCTCAATTCCGAACAGGAGCGGCGCTTCGTTCAGGAGGCTAAGGCCGCGTCCTCCCTGAACCATCCTAATATCGTCACCATCTACGACATCGATACGCAGCAGGTCGATGGCCAGCCGGTCTCCTACATCGCCATGGAGTATGTGGCGGGCGAAACGCTCGATCACCTGATCGGAAAAAAGGGGCTGCGGATTCGGGATGTCCTGAAATATGCCATCCAGATCGCGGACGCGCTGGCTGCCGCACACGCCGCGGGAATTGTGCATCGCGACCTCAAGCCGGCGAACGTGATCGTGACTCCGCAGGGTGTGGTAAAGATTCTTGATTTCGGTTTAGCCAAGCTCAGCGAACCGGCGGCGGCAGACGCCTTTGCCGAAACCATGCACGGCGAAGGCTCGCCCCTTACCGAGGAGGGCACCATCCTCGGGACGGTGGCGTACATGTCTCCCGAACAGGCAGATGGCAAGAAGGTCGACACGCGGTCCGATATTTTTTCCTTCGGCTCGGTCCTCTATGAAATGGTGACGGGCCAACGTGCTTTCTCCGGGGGATCCAAGTTGTCGTCGCTGTCGGCAGTGCTCTACAAAGATCCTCAGCCGGCGTCGCAGACGGTGGCGGACCTGCCTCCGGAACTCGATCGCATCCTCAGCCGCTGTCTGAAAAAAGATCCCGAACGCCGCTGGCAGACCATGGCCGACGTGAAAGTGGCGCTGGAAGAACTACAGGATGAGATGGATTCCAGCAACTTCGCACTGCCGGGCCCGGCCGCGGGGTCGCAGAATATGTCGCTGCGGAGCATGTCGCTGCAAAACAAGTCGCCGCGAAAAACGTCGCAGATCAGGCTCTGGGCCGGCGTTGGCGTGCTAGCGGGAATTTTGCTTGGATTCGGGCTGCGCATCTCGTATGAGCAGAGATACAGTCCCCCACCGGAACCGCCGTCGTATAAACGCCTGACATTTCGGCGCGGCGACGTCACGTCCGCGAAGTTCGCTCCCGGCGACACCGTGGTCTACAGCGCCGAATGGGACGGCGCGCCCTCCACTTTATTTTCCGCGCAGCCCGGCAATCGCGAAGCGCAGCCGTTGGGGCTTCCCAGCGCACGCGTGCTCGCCATCTCACCGCGCGGCGAGATGGCCATCCTGTTAGGCGCTGAGGACGTCGGCACTCTGGCCCGCGTGCCTTATGGAGGCGGCGCCCCGCGCGAGGTGCTGGAAGGTGTGAGTGGCGCGGACTGGGGGCCGGATGGAGACTCGCTCGCCGTAGTCCGCGCCCTCGGCGGAAAGTTCCGGCTGGAATATCCCATCGGCACGGTGCTGTACGAAACCGAGAAGCGGCCGCCCTTAATGCCGCGCGTGTCGGCAGACGGCAAGCTGGTTGCGTTCTTTGATTTTGATGTTGAAGTCGGCGATTACGCCCTGTGCGTGGTCGGCCCCAACCATCCCCGGCAGATTCTTTCCCGGGGATGGCGCGCCACCGGAGCCCTGAACTGGTCGCCGGACAATCACGAAGTCTGGTTCTCGGGAGGCCAGCCGGGCGGCGATCCCGCGCTCTACGCCGTGACTCTTAACGGCTCCCAACGGCTGGTTTCGCAAACCGGCGGAATGATTGTGATGCAGGATGTAGCGCGCGATGGCCGCGTCCTGCTGAGCACGGTCAATTCCCGGCTGGGCATTTTTTATCTTCCGCCCAACGGTCCCGCGCAACGCGATTTGGCCTGGCTGGACTCTTCCCTGCTGTATGACCTTTCCAACGACGCGCAGGCTCTTGTGTTTGTCGAGCTTTCCAGCGGCCAGGGACGCAACTCCGCCATCTACCTGAGAAAGGCAGACGGTTCTCCGGCCATTCAGCTGGGCTACGGAAACCGGCCTGCGCTTTCGCCGGACGGAAAATGGGTGGCCTGCATTCACCACGAGGCCGATCGCTCGACTTTGATGTGGCTTCCGACCGGTCCCGGAGAATCGCGCTTCGCAAGAATCGAAGGCATGCACTTCGACGGCGTGGAGTGGTTCCCCGACAACAAGCGCATTCTGTTCACGGGCAATGAAACCGGTCACGCCACCCGCACCTGGATGTACGATCCGGATACGGACAAATCGACGCCGCTCACGCCCGAGGGAACGCGAGGAATGCGGGTTTCACCCGACGGCAAGTGGTTCGTCACCGTGGATCCGCACAAGCTATTGCTCTCGCCAGTAGCCGGCGGAGATTCGAAAGCCATCGTTGACCTGCAGGAAGGCGAAAGCGTCGTGCGCTGGAGCGGTGACGGCCGCTACCTTTTCCTGCAGCAGCGCGAGCCCGGCAGCATCAAGATCAGCCGGCTCGACGTAACCACGCGCCGCAGAGAGCCTTGGCTCACCGTGAAGGTTCCTGAACCGGGAGCGCAGTTCTTTGGACCACTGGCTTTATCCGCTGATGGAAAGGCTTGCGCCACCACCTTCCAGCGCGATCTGGCTAATCTGTTTCTGGTGCGGGGCCTCAAGTAAGAGCTGCGTTCCCCAGTTAACTATTGCAGCTTTGCGTACTCCGCTTTGGCTTGTTTCAGGATGGGGATGTCGGGGTCAGCGTCTTTCCAGAGCGCGAAGAAGTCTTGATAGGCGGCCTTCGCTTTCGCCGTATCGCCCGCCATCGCATAAGCGCGGCCGATCTGCAGATGTGCCAGCGTTCCCGTCACGAAGTTGCTCACAATGCCCCGGTGGTCCAGCAACTTCTGGAACTCAGCGGCTGCCGCCGTGCCGTTGTGCGCCGACAGATAGGCTTGCCCGCGCACATATGCGGGCCACAGGTAGCTGATGGACGATCCGGCCAGGCCCAGTTCATAAGGCGCTGCCGCTTCCAAATCCACAACCGCCTGCGATGAATTACCCTGGCTGATTTCGATGGCAGCGTGGATGGTCGGCAGCCAGTAGAGCTTCAGCAAGGTATTGGTCGGATAGCTCTTCTCCAGTTCTTCGGCCAGCGCCTTAGCTCGCGCCACGTCGCCGATCCGGGCCAGTGCGAGCGCTGCCCCCGTTTTCACATCGCGCCCCGGAAACAGCGTCAAGGCGGCTGCGACTCCTTGCTTGGCGAGGGCAGCGTTACCCAGTTCCGCTTCGCGCAGCGCCGCGTCGACCTGGTACAACGCCGCGGTCTCTTTGGAATCGGCATGGATGGCCGAGTCCATGGCTCGACGGGAGAAGTCCCGCGCCCTGCTCATCCGTCCGTAATAAGCCTCAGTATCAGACTGCTCCGCCAGTAGTATGTCTTCATCCCCGGGTTTTCCGGCTGCCCAAGCCAATTGCTGCTCCATCTTGGCCGCATCTCCCTGCAGAAAAGCAAGCAGGTATATTTCGCCACGCAGACCTCCGCCATCCAGTTTGTGTGCGAGTGCTTCATCGATGGTAGACTTCGCTTCCTCCAGGCGATTCAGCAATAAGTAGACTCCTGCCAGATCTACATAGCTGGCGATATCGCCCTGTAACCGCGTCCCTTCCTGATCTTTCGGGAGAGCTTTGTCGATTTGCCCCATATCGACGTAGATATTACCCAGGCCCACGTCAATTTGACCGGCGTCGCGTGGATAGTTCGCTAACCATAGCTCGTAGGTCTGCGCTTGCTTTTCGGTTTCTCCCGTAGCCGAAAAATAAATCGCGGAGATCGCTATCTTCTCTCTTTCGTTGACCCGGTCGCGCAACTGGTAGGCCTTGGTAGCACATTCCAGCTGCAGGGCCGGTTGATCGAGGTCGGCGTATCTTCCGGACAACATGGCGTATGCCGCGGCGAAGCTAGGGTCGAGCTCAATCGCCCGCTTGAAGAACGGAATCGCCGGAGCGTCTCCTTTTTCGTACCAGATGGTCTTGCCGGTGGTGTAAGCTTTTAGGGCTTCGAGCGAAGTTGTGGTCGCCTCCGCGAGCGGGACGTCGAACTTCTGAACCGTCGCGAGGGACTCGCCCAACTCGCCGCGCAGCTTCGAAGCTGCCTCGCCCAGCGCGTCCAGCACCTTCTCTTTGCCTGCCGCCGTGGCCTGCTCCTGCGCCAGCGGGTCTCCGCTCTGGCAATTCACCGCCTTCAGCCCCAGCACATATTCGCTGCCCAGACTGGCAATCGACCCGGCGATATACGCCTTGCTACCAGCCCGCTGACAAAGCTCTCGGGCAACCTCAGGCGTGAGCTTGGTCTCGGGCGGGCGCGTCATCCGCTTCAACGTAGCCGCAACTTTATTGTCGGAGAGCACACTCAGAAACGGCGACTGACTTAGAGAAACGTTGAGCGCGGTTTTGAGCGTGTCTTCGAAGACCGGGTCGCCCGTGCTGTTGGCGAAATCGGCGAGGACGATGGTGTCTTTGTCGGTGAGCGGCTTCGCCCGGTGCGAACGGTAATAAAGACCACCCGCAAGCAATGCGGCTGCTATAACGACTGAGAGTAGTGCGATCTTCCAGAGCCTTCTCTTCGCCGTTCGTGTCCCACTTTCGAGTACTGCGGGCACTGATCCAGAACTGGCGGCCAGCACCCGCCCCGTCTCCGTGTCCCGCTTCAAGCGCTGTAATTCCGCGCGCATTTCATTGGCGCTCTGATAACGCAGTTCGCGATCTTTCTCCAGCGCACGGTTGATGATGTCTTCCAGCTTGGCCGGGATGTCGCGGTTGAAGCGAATTGCGGGCGGCGGATCGGAGTCAAGGATGGCTTTGAAAATCACCCCCGAACTCTCGCCGCGAAAGGGGAGTTGGCCGGTCACCATCTCGTACAGCACCGCTCCGAACGAAAACAAATCGGTGCGCGCATCCAGATCCTTGGCCCGCACCTGCTCCGGCGACATGTAGGCCACCGTTCCAACCGTGGCTCCGGGGCTGGTGAGATGCTCTTCCATCGTCACCGTCGTTTGCCCTACCGTCTGGGATTCGCTGCCCGACGCGCGAATCGGCTGCGTCACCTTCGCCAACCCGAAATCCAGAATCTTCGCATGACCGCGCTTGGTGACAAAGATGTTGGCCGGCTTGATGTCGCGGTGGATGATGCCCGCCGCGTGCGCCGCGTCCAGGGCATCAGCAATTTCGATGGCGAGCGAGAGGGTGGCCTCGGTCTCCACAGGGCGGCCGGCGATGCGGTGCTTCAGCGTCATCCCGTCCAGATACTCCATCACCAAGAACGATTGATCGCCGTTCTTGCCGATCTCATAGATGGTGCAGATGTTGGGATGGTTCAGGGCTGAGGCGGCGCGCGCCTCGCGGCGAAATCGTTCGAGGGCTTGCGGGTCCCTCGCCACGTCATCGGGCAAGACCTTCAAAGCCACGAACCGGCCCAGTTCGGTGTCCTCGGCCTTGTAGACCACACCCATCCCGCCTCCGCCGAGCTTCTCGACGATGCGGTAGTGCGAGATGGTCTGGCCGATCATTGGCGCGAAATCTTACGTCGGTGAAACGGGTAAGTCAATGAGCGCGGGGGAGTTGGCGATGCGTCGAAAGGATTGCGGTTGTAACCTGCGATTTCCGTCATTCCCACCGGTTCGCAACCTGCGATTGGCAAGAGCGCCTGCCCCTACTAAAGAGATCGGAAATCGAGGGCGGAAAACGACACCTGAGGACAAAGAATTCTTCGTAGCTGCCGAAGGAACCGGCAAAGCGGTTGAAAGCTGGCCGGCGTCGCTGCCCGCCGTCGCCTCAACTGGGGAATCGGCCTGGGGCCGACTGGAAAGAGTACCAGCCCCTCCGTGATCTCCTAAGAATTGGGACGCCGGAGCATACTGGATGCAATGACTCAGATCGTCCAAGCCAAGCAAGGAAAGCGTTCTCAGCGCCTGCAGTTGGCGGATTCGATCCCCATCGTCCTTCGCCACCAGGACGGCCACCGGATTGCCGGGAAGTTGCAGTGCGTTTCCCTGACCGGCGGCCTTGTGGTACCGGCCTCACTCCTTCCGGCGGGTTCAATGGTCAGGTTGATATTTGTTACGCCCAAGGGGCCAGTGATTGGGACGGCAGAGATGCTGCGCCCTGTTTCCTGGACGGAACAGCCGTTCCGCTTTGCCGCCATCCCGGACTCGGGTCAACACCGGCTGCGGGCTGTGATCGACATGGTATATGGGAACTCAGAATAACGTAACTGATGAAGCATCCCCATTAACTTTCCGACTAAGGAGCCTCTGATTTAAGGTTCCGATAGAAAGCATAAACCACAGAGGACACAGAGGCGCACAGAGGCTTGATCAGAGCTTCCCTAAACCAAGCTGTACCTTCCGAGAAGGCAACTCCACTCACGCCTGCCGCTGCCGCTTCGGCTTCAGGTTCAGGGTACGAATCAGACGGAATAGGTGGTTGGGATGCACCCCGAGGAGTTTCGCGGCGTCGGTGTAATTTCCGTTCGCCTGTTCGATCGCACGCTCGATCAGCACCTTCTTCGCATCGCGAATGCCATCATGCAGCGCGCTCACAGGCTCCCCGGACGCAGCGGTTTCTTCCAGAATCGAGTCCGGCAGATCATCGGCGAGAATTAATTCGGTCGAGCCCAGCACCACGGCCCGCTCGATCGCGTTTTCCAGTTCGCGCACGTTGCCCGGCCAGTCGTAGCGCTGCAGGCAGGCGCGCGCCTCGGGAGAGATGCCGGCCACGCGCCGCTTCACTTTCTCGCCGTACTGCGCCGCGAAGAACGCCGCCAGCAGTGGAATATCCTCGCGCCGCTCCCGCAGGGCCGGCATGTGGAGCGACACAACATTCAAGCGGTAATAAAGATCGGGGCGAAAGGCTCCCGTGCGCGACGCCTCTTTCAAATCGCGGTTGGTGGCGGCGATCAGCCGGACGTCGAGTTTGATGGGACGCGTGCCGCCGACTCGTTCGAATTCCCGCTCTTGCAGAACGCGCAGCAGCTTGGCCTGCATGGGGACAGCCAGTTCCCCGATCTCATCCAAGAAAACCGTGCCGCCTTCGGCGACCTCAAGCTTTCCTTTCTTCTGCGAGACTGCGCCGGTGAAGGCTCCGCGTTCGTGCCCGAACAACTCGCTCTCCAGCAA
>Ga0182030_10016393_pt1 | contig 14437 bp, 12 predicted proteins | sample 812S3MmetaG_FD_121299 | JGI IMG/M metagenome (GOLD analysis project Ga0182030, IMG submission 121299) | Permafrost microbial communities from Stordalen Mire, Sweden - 812S3M metaG (Illumina Assembly) | ecosystem: Environmental > Terrestrial > Soil > Wetlands > Permafrost | place: Sweden...
AGCCAGCGGCTGGCAGGCGCGCCGATGTTTTCCGCCACGTTGGTGGTAAAGGCAATGACGTCGTGATTGAGGGTTTTTTCCAACTCTTTGCAACGCTCGATGGTGAAGGCGGCTTTGGCCTTCATCTGCGCGAGATCGCTTGCGGGCACGATGCCCTCGGTGACCAACGCCTCGCTGGCCAGTAATTCAATTTGCAGCCAGATTTCAAGTTTGCGCTGCTCACTCCAAATTTCCCTCATTTCGGCCCGCGAATATCGCTGAATCATGTTGGCAGGATGGTGCGTCGGGAGAAGGCAATGCGCAACCGGAAAGGGGGCGGAAATGCCAAAGGCTGAATGCTGAAGGCTAAATGAGTTTTCAACCCGGAATTGCACGGATTTGGGCTTTTTTGGCATTTTTAAATTTTTTCCTCTATTCGATTGACAGTTGAGCGGTGGGACCGCTCGGCCTGGCCGGGAACGGGGGCAAAGTGTGCCTGGATCGGATTGAATGGATTGGGCAAAAGAATGTGTCAGAGGAATAATTGTGTTCGGAACCGGACGGAGAGAAGTCCTCGTTTTCATTCCTCTGCCAACATTTCTTTGCCACTTCCGTTTGGCGCGACACGACGTGCTCATTGCGGTATTTTAGCAGAGACGGCAAAAATCGCACAGCTCATGGTGAGCAGAATCTTTTTAATGCGAAACCCTTGTAAACATTGGTCGAAACGCGTGTCGAGCCCATTTATGTCAAGTATGTTTTATTGACAATTGTTCCCGGGCTATCAGCTTTGGCAAATGTGATAAAATACCCCGACTGCACTTATTGCCTAATGGGAAAGGTCAGCGTTTGGCCATTTTGTTGCGGGCGGCTTCGAGGATTTGGCGCTCGCGCTGGGTCAGACTGTGAATGCCCTGGGCGGAAATTTTTTCGAGGATGGGGTCCACTTCACGGCTGATGAATTCGGCCGGCGGCAGCTCTTCCGGCGGCTTGCCCGCACTACGCCAGGCGCGGCGGGGAGCGGCGCTGACCAATTCACGTTTGGGAGGGGCTTCACGTTTGGCGAAAGGACGCCAGAATTCAAAAGGGCGCGGCCCCTTTCCCGCCATGCGCAGAAAAAGAATGCCGGTGAGCATGCCCCCCAAATGAGCGCCGTGAGCAATATTGCCGCCCAAGGAGCGGGAGAAAAGGGGACCGAAAAGTCCGAATAAGGCCACAGAACCCTCGATCAGCAACAGGTATTTCGCTTTAAGCGTGACGGGGAAAATATAGAAAAACATCGTGATGGGTTGATCGGGCGCGCGCGTCGCGAAAGCCGCAATCAAACCAAATACTCCGGCGGAAGCGCCGACCACGCCGCCGGCAAAATATATTGGGAAGGCAAAGGCCAGGGCCATTTGCAGCAAGCCGCCCACGGTGCCGCTTAACAAATAGAGCGCCAACAGCCCGCGCCGTCCCAACGTTTCTTCCATGGCGCGACCAAAGAAATAAAGCCCAATCATGTTGAAGAGCAAATGCATCCATCCGCCGTGCATGAATTGGAAAGTGAGCAACTGATAGATTTTGCCCGCCCTGAGCCCCGCGGTGCTGAGGGCAAACCATTTGTCCACCCAATCGGGGCCGAGGATGCCTTCCGCAATTCGTTGCACCACGAAGCAGGAGAAGACTGAGATCAGCAGAATAATGGTCATCGACCAGGCGGGCCGATATTCTGTGCGCATGTATGACCGATCATCCAGCATCTCAATGAAGCTTAACCGTTTCCATTGGGTTTTTCAATGCTTTCCCGCATTTTGAGCGAGATTCCGTTGCTCTCGGGGCGAAAATGGGATGCGCTCGCACCGACGACAAGTGTTTTCATGGCGGGACGCAGGCGGGCTATCTTTTTGTGGCCGTCCGCACCGACGACGAGCAAGGCGGTCGAGAGCGCATCGGTTTCTGTGGCCGAGGGCAAAACGACCGCGGACAAAACGGCATTGTCAACCGGTTGGCCGGTTCGCGGATCGAGCACATGGCCGAAGTTTTTTCCTTCGTGTGCAAAGAATTTTCCCCAGACAGCCGAGACGGATAAGGCCTCGTCGCGCAAGGGCACTGTGGCGAGCCATTGTTGCGAAGCTTCGGTTTCGGGCGGGGCTTCGATGGCGACTTTCCATGCGTCCTCCTCGGGCGGCTGGCCCAATCCATAAACGGTGCTCGTCCCGCCATGCAGCAGCGCGCTGGTGACGCCGGCTTCGCGCAAGGTGTCGGCTGCTTGATCGATGGCGTAGCCTTTGCCGATTGCGCCCAAATCCAGCATGACATTTTCGCGGTCGAATTGGACCGTCAGATTTTCCTGGTCCAAAATGACGTGCTGCATACCGACGCACTGGCGGGCGCGGGTCACGTCTGCCGGATTGGGCCAGGAACCGGAACCCTGCATAAAACCCCAGCATCGCACCAGAGGCGCGATGGTGATGTCGAACGCGCCCTCGCTTTCGCGATGCAACAGACGGGCCAAGTCGAGCACACGAAAAACGCCGGGAGTGACACGGACGGGTTCGTAGGCGGCGCAGGCGTTGACCCGCGACAACTCGCTGGTCGGTTGATAGATACTGAGTTGGGCTTCGATCCGTTCCACCTCCGCCAGAGCTTCTTCGCCCGCGCCGCGCAAGCGCGAGGGGCTTTCGCCATGCAGGATAATCTCAAACCGGGTCGCCATGGCGTGGCGGGCGAGGATCACAGTTTGCATTCTATGATTAAGATTAAGATTAGGATTGGGATTTCTACGGCATAAAGCGGGGTTCATGGACTGGGCCAAAACCGTGCTTGCGCAATAGCTCGATGAAACGGGCAATCCCGCGCCGCTCCTCAGAACCAAGGTGGTAGTGAATATGCCATTCGAGGTAATCCTTGCGGAAGGCATAATCGAATTCTGTGCGGGTGGAAATGATGGAGTCGAGCGTGTCCAGGCCGAAATTCCTGGCTTCGCGCAAGCGGCGGCGCAACGGCTCATTGGGAATGCGGCGGAGGGCCCAGACGGCATAGACAAAGGGAAGCCGGGTCAAATCGTACCAAGCCGTCCCCAAATCCCAAATCTCATGGGCATGAGAAGCGCGCACGAATTCAAGGGCAGGATCGCCAATCATAAAAACGTTGGAGAGGGCAGGCGCTTTCTGGTAGCTCGGCAGAGGTTTGAGCTCCGGTTTCAAACCGTGTTCGGCCAACAGCACTTTGAGCAGATGGAGGCCGGCCAACGAGGCGGGGTCGCAATAGATTTCGCGTATTTCTTCCAGAGGCTGGCAATGGGCCAGAAGAACACTTTGAACTTCGCCCAGCGAAGCCACCGCGATCCCATCCAGGATGTCGTAACGTTCGGTCAATAATACTTCTGTGATGCTGATCAGGGCGGCGTCCAGCTCATCGCGGCGCAATTTTTCCGCAAGGGCGGAGGGCGGCACGAAAACTATCTGGTCTTCCAATCCGCGGGTCAAAGGCGCGGCGTTGAGATAGGGCACAGACCCGACTCTAAAGGGGCTGAGGGAATTTTCCAAGGCGGACTCGCGTTGCAGCAGTAGCGACCGGGTTTCGCGCTCGAAACGGTGGGCGAGTTCCTCGGGAGTTTCGGGCGGGGCCAGACGGAGTTTCGGAGTATTATCAGGCGTTGACATTGGAAGCTGGGTCAGGCCGAGGCCAGATTGTCCTCCAAGATTTTTGTCGGGCTCGGCTCGACGGAACCGTGAGCCAGTGGTGTTTCCTCCCAAACTTTGATCGGCTGGTAAAACGTATCGCGCTGCACGGGGATGCGACCGACTTCGCGAATGGCTTTAATCATCTCGGCTTCGGTTTGCAGTTGCGGGGTGCGTGCGCCGGCCATGTGAAAAATGTTCTCCTCGACAATCGTGCCGTGCAAATCGTCCGCGCCGAAATTCAAGGCAACTTGCGCGAGTTTCAATCCGAGACCCACCCAATAGGCGGTGATGTGATCAAAGTTGTCCAAATAAATCCGGCTGACGGCCAGGGTTCGTAATGAATCAAAACCGCTGGGCGGTGTCTTGACCGGAATATCGTTGTTCTCCGGCTGATAGGGCAGGGGAACAAAGCCGGTGAAGCCGTGAGTTTCATCCTGCAAATTTCGCAGTTGGCGCAAATGGTCGACGCGGTCCGGCAAAGACTCGACATGTCCGTAAAGCATGGTGCAAGTGCTGCGCCCGCCCATCTGGTGCCAGGTGCGATGGACGTCCAAATATTCTTCGGCCGATTCTTTTCCCTTGGCGATTTGCGAGCGGACTTCCTTGCGAAAGATCTCCGCGCCGCCGCCGGTGAGCGATTCCAAGCCGGCTTCGCGCAAGGCCAGCAAAGTGTCGCGCACGCTCTTTTTTGCCAGCCAGCCGAGGTGCAAAATTTCAATGGCGGTGAAGCATTTGAGTTGCAACCGGGAATCCAGCGCTTTGAGCGCGCGCAACATATCCGTGTAGTAACTGAACGGAAGCGATGGATGCAATCCGCCGACAATGTGCAATTCCGTGATGCCCAATTTCGAGGCCTGCTTCGCTTTTTCCACGATTTCTTCGACGCTGTATTGAATGCCGTCCGCGTCGCGCTTTTTGCGGGCAAAGGCGCAGAACTGGCAGCTCAGGATGCAGTAATTGGAGTAATTGATGTAGCAATTGATGATGTAGCTGGCGCGGTTGCCCGCCTTGCGCGTCCGGACCAGGTCGGCGATGGCGCCCAGCGCGTGAAGGTCCTTGCTTTGCAAGAGGCGCAGGGCGTCCTCGTCGGATATGCGTTGGCCTGCGTCGACTTTTTCGTAAAGGTCGCGCAACTCGTGATTTTGCCAGAAAAGTTTCACTGTTTAAACTGAAGGAATGGAAACACAATCTCCACCAGCGCCACAACCAGAAACACCACGCTGATCACCGCGTTGAGGCGGAAGAAAGCGTGATTAATCCAGTTCAAGCTGCGGCGGCGGGCCAGCCAGTGTTCCATGACCAGGCAGCCCAAAATAAACAACAACCCGACCCAATAAGCGAGCCGGAAGCGGGCCAGCAGACCAAACATGACCAGCAAACCCCACATGACGAGATGGGAGAGGAACGACGCGGCCAGCGCGTTTTTTACCCCCCAGCGCACGACCAGCGAGTGCAGTCCCTGTTTCCGATCAAATTCGTAATCCTGCAAAGCGTATATGATATCGAAACCGACCAGCCAAAATACCACAGCCACCGCCAGCAGCAACGGCAGCACCGCGCTGTATTGCAGCATTTGCCAGCCGTAGCCCGAGGGAAAGAGGAGAAAATTGCCTTTTACCGCCAACCACGCTCCGATGGGGGCCAGGGCCAGCGCGACACCCAGAAAAACATGCGTAAAGTCCGTGAAGCGTTTTGTCATGGAATAAAAGCAGACGAAAAAAAGCGCGACCGGCGAGAGGTAAAAGCAAACCGGATTGATCCAATAACTGACCGCGACCAAGCCGGCGGCGCTCAAGAGACAAAAACCCCAGGCACCGGCGAGCGTGATCCGCCCGGCGGGCAGATGGCGTGACGCTGTGCGGGGATTGGCCCGGTCAAATTCGCGGTCGGCGATTCGATTAAAGGACATGGCGCAGGTTCGGGCACAAACCATTGCGGCCAGGATGAGCAAAAAAACTCTCCAGCCCGGCCAGCCATGATGATCGCGCGCCGCCACGGCCATCGAGGCCAGGGCGAACGGCAGCGCGAAGATGGTATGGGAGAATTTGATGAATTCGGACCATTTCCGCAATTGCTGGAACAGAATGCGCATCCAACCCGTATTCAAGCCTGTAACAAGGGAACGGTCAATACGAAGGGGCGCGGCAATGACGAATGTCCCCGGCGTGGAAATGAGATTTCGGAAAAGAGGCGTTCGATGTTGGGCGCCGCTGCCAGCCCTCTCAAACAGGCCGGTGCCCGGGTGGAAGATTGTCTAACGCCAAGTGATCACTCCGGTTCGTCTCCCCAGCGCGGAAGGAGATGGTGCGGAATGCCCAAGTGGTCCAACACGCGGGCCACTACGGTGTCAATAACGGCTTCGATGGTGGTTGGATTATGATAAAAGGACGGGTTGGCGGGCAGAATGGTTGCGCCGGCGAGCAGGAGCAATTCAAAATTCTTGACATGCACCAGGCTCAACGGGGTTTCGCGCGGCACCAGGATTAATTTCTTTTTTTCCTTGAGCGTGACGTCGGCTGCCCTGAGCAAAACATCTTCGCTAAATCCATGCGCGATGCGTCCCAGGGTGCCCATGGTGCAGGGGATGACGACCATGGCGTCGAGGGGATTGGAGCCGCTGGCGAAGGGCGCGTTCATGCTTTTCAAGCCGTGCGATTTGACGCCTTCGGGCAGCCGCAGGCCACCCGGCAGCTCCTTGGCCAGCACAACTTGCGCATAATTACTGAGGACGACATGAATTTCGTGCTGGCTCGGGTCGAGTTGATCGAGCAGGCGTTGCGCATACAAAGCGCCGCTGGCTCCGGTGATGGCGACTAGAATTTTCATCCGTTCAGTCCGGCTAAATAGGCTATGATGAGCTGCGGCAAATCCGGGCTGTAGCCGCCTTCCAAGACGCTGAAGGACGGGACTTCCAGCCGGCGAATGGTTTGGCCCAGCCACTGAAAATCTTCGGCTTCCAAGGTTCCATCCGCAAGCGGGTCGCCGCGATAGGCGTCAAATCCGGCGGAAACAGCCACCATGTCAGGGCGGAATTTTTTCAAGATTTCAAAGGCTTTCAACAAAATGGCGCGATACGCCAGGCGAGGCGTGAAGGGCGGGACCGGGAAGTTAAAACAGTTGCTGCCGCGATTTTCCAGTCCGGTGTGGGGATACGCCGGATGCTGATGGATGGAAATACAGGCGAAGCCGGGTTTGTCGAGCAGAATGTCTTCCGTGCCGTTGCCGTGATGAACATCGAAATCAAAAACCGCGACTCGTTTCAGTCCGCCGAGATTAGCCAGGAGCGCGGCGATGGCGACTGAGTTGAGATAACAAAAACCCATGGCTCGTTCCCGCATGGCGTGATGGCCAGGGGGACGCATTAGGCTGAACGCGGCTTCTCCCGCCCAAGCCCATTCCATCGCCCTCACGGCCCCTCCTACCGAACGTCGAGCATGTTCCGCGATGTTCGGGTAAGCCGGAGTATCGGCGTCGAAGTTCTCAGAGGATAGCTGGAGATGTGCGAGATGTCGCGCGGTGTGTGCGCCTAGTATAAAGCCGTCCTCGGCATGCTTCGGTTCTTTCCAAGTCAATTTTAACTTGTCCTGTGCCTTTAGGGCTTCGACGGTGCGGCTGATTCGATCCGGGCGTTCGGGATGGCCCGGCGCAGAATATTCAGTGCATCGGGCATCCGTGACGATCTTCAAGAAAAAACTCCTAGGCGCCGCCGCCGCTGTTGGCTGGCTGCGAATTTTTGAGGATGGCCTTGCCGTATTCGCGGTTCATGCCGGCAATGAAATCAAGGCTGATTTCCTTGGGGCAAACTGCTTCGCACGAGCCGGTCACGGTGCAGGCGCCAAAGCCGGCCTCGTCCATGGTTCGCACCATGTTGAGCACGCGCCGCTCGCGTTCCGGTTTGCCCTGGGGCAAAAGGGCCAGATGAGAAACTTTGGCGGCAACGAAAAGCATGGCCGAGGCATTTTTGCAGGCTGCAACACACGCTCCGCAGCCGATGCAGGCGGCAGCGTCCATGGAGGCATCGGCGTCCGTTTTGGGAATGGGGATGCCGTTGGCGTCCGGCGTTCCGCCGGTGTTGACCGAGACGAATCCACCCGCCTGAATGATGCGGTCGAAGGCGGAGCGGTCGGTGATTAAATCTTTGAGCACGGGGAATGGACCGGCCCGCCAGGGTTCGATGACAATGGTTTCGCCGTCCTTGAAATGGCGCATGTGCAACTGGCAAACGGTGGTGCCGCGCTGGCCGCCGTGGGGGACGCCATTGATGACCATGGAACAAGTGCCGCAGATGCCTTCGCGACAATCGGAATCGAAGGCGATGGGTTCCTGGCCCTCGGCGATAAGGCCTTCGTTGACGACATCGAGCATTTCCAGGAAGGACATGTCGGTGAGGACATCTTTGGCTTGATAGGTAACGAGTTGGCCCTGGCTTTTGCCGTCCTTTTGCCGCCAAACTTTTAAAGTAAGATTCATTTCCGGTTCACTTATAACTGCGGGTGCTCATGTGGACTTCTTCGTAGACCAGCGGTTCCTTGTTCATAACGGGCCGTTGACCCGCGCCAGCGTATTCCCAAGCCGCCACGTAGGCAAAGTTCTGATCGTCCCGCTTGGCCTCGCCGTCGTCGGTTTGGAATTCGGTGCGGAAATGGCCGCCGCACGATTCACGCCGTTCCAGGGCATCCAGGCAAAGCAATTCGGCGAATTCCAGAAAATCCGCCACGCGTCCGGCGTGTTCCAGATTCTGGTTCAACTCCTCGTTTTGGCCGACGACCTTGACGTTTTTCCAAAACTCCTCGCGCAACGGGGGAATTTGTTGCAAGAGTTCCTTCAATCCCTTTTCGTTGCGGGCCATGCCGCATTTTTCCCAGAGCATGAGGCCCAGCTCTTTGTGGAAGGAATTGACGGTGCGTTTGCCGTTGATGCTAAGCAATTTTTTCGTGAGCGTGGTCACGTCACTGATCGTTTTTTTGAATTCGGGCTGATCGTTGCGCGCTTTGGGCTGCTTGGCGGTGGCGAAATAATCGCCGATGGTGTAGGGCAGAATAAAATAACCGTCAGCCAATCCTTGCATCAGAGCGCTGGCCCCGAGGCGGTTGGCGCCGTGATCGGAAAAATTCGCTTCGCCCAGCACAAACAAACCCGGGACGTTGCTCATCAAATTATAATCCACCCACAAACCGCCCATCGTATAATGCACCGCGGGATAAATGCGCATCGGCACCTTATACGCGTTCTCGCCGGTGATCTTTTCATACATGTCAAAAAGATTTCCGTAACGCTCGCGCACTCCCGCCTCGGTGATTCTATGAATCGCATCGGCAAAATCCAGGTAAACGCCGCGTCCGCCCGGTCCCACGCCGCGCCCTTCGTCGCATACCTCTTTGGCGGCCCGCGACGAAATGTCGCGCGGGGCCAGGTTGCCGAAGCTGGGATATTTTCGTTCCAGATAATAATCGCGGTCTTCTTCCGGTATGTCGCCCGGCGCCCGGTTGTCTCCTTTTTTCTTGGACACCCAAACGCGGCCGTCATTGCGCAGGGATTCGGACATCAGGGTGAGCTTGGATTGGTGATCTCCGCTCACCGGGATGCAAGTGGGGTGAATCTGGGTGTAGCAAGGATTGGCCATGGCCGCGCCTTTTTTGTAAGCGCGCCAGGAGGCGGTGACGTTGCAGCCCTTGGCATTGGTGGACAGGTAAAAAACATTGCCATAACCGCCCGTGGCCAGCACGACGGCGTCTGCGGCATGAGAGGAGATTTCTCCGGTGACCATGTCGCGCACGACAATGCCTTTGGCGTGGCCGTTGACGAGGACCAGGTCGAGCATTTCGGTGCGCGGAAACATTTTGACTTTGCCCTGGCCGATTTGGCGGGAAAGGGCCTGATACGCGCCCAACAATAATTGCTGGCCGGTCTGCCCGCGGGCGTAAAAGGTGCGGGAGACTTGGGCGCCGCCAAAGGAGCGGTTGGCCAGAAGGCCGCCGTATTCGCGCGCGAAAGGCACGCCTTGGGCGACGCATTGGTCAATAATATTGACACTGACCTGGGCCAGACGATAGACGTTCGCCTCGCGCGCGCGGAAATCGCCGCCCTTGATCGTGTCGTAGAAGAGGCGGCGGATGCTGTCGCCGTCGTTCTGATAATTTTTGGCCGCATTAATGCCGCCCTGGGCCGCGATACTGTGGGCGCGGCGCGGGCTGTCCTGGTAGCAAAACGCTTTCACGTTGTAGCCCAGTTCGGCCAGGCTGGCGGCGGCAGATGCCCCGGCCAGTCCGGTTCCCACGACAATGACGTCGTATTTTCGTTTATTCGCCGGGTTGATCAGCTTCATGTCGAAGCGGTGTTGATCCCACTTCTTTTCCAGTGGTCCGGTCGGTATTTTGGAATCGAGTTTCATTGAATCCACTTCAGCCAAATCGAAATTGGAATGATAATATAACCGAGAAAAATCAAACCGGAGCCGCAGCGGGCCAGCCGGTCCAGATGCGGGCCGTAGGGGCGTTTCTTCCAGCCCAACGACTGGAACATGGCGCTTATCCCGTGGCTTAAGTGGAAGCAAAGCAGCCCCACTCCGACAATATAAAAAAGGCAGACCAGCGGATTGCTGAATCCCACCATCATCATGTGGTAAATATCGTGCCGGCCTTCTTTATCGAAGAATTCCGGTTTCGCCTCGAAATTTTTCCCGGTCAGATTCACCGCGGGCAACATGACGGTGTAATGGAGGATGTGATAAATAATGAAGATCGCGACGATCACTCCGCTGATCATCATGGTGCGCGAGGCGTACGTCGCCGCCGTCGGCTCCCATTGCTGATAGGGGATGGGGCGGGCCGACCGGTTGGCCAGGGTCAGGGTGGTGGCCGACCAGATATGAAGCAGGATGACGCCGAGCAAAATGATGCGCACCGGCCAGAGAAGCTCCACGTTGGTCTGGAGGAGGTTGCCGTAGCGATTGATGGCTTCAGCGCCGAGGAAGATTTGCAAATTGCCGGCCATGTGACCCACGACGAACAAAAAGAGCACGAGGCCGGTAACCGCCATGAGGTATTTCTTACCCAGCGAAGAACAAAATAAATTGCGAAAAAAGCTGATCATTTACTTAAGCTGTTTCTTATTCCTAATTCCACATTATTCAGCCAGCCTAATGACTTCTGCCATTATGGTCAAATGAATTAAGAAAAATTACTGCATCTCCCTCGGAATTTGGCGGCGGCGTGTGGTTTGCCGGGCGCAGCTCAAGATCGGCCAGAGAAGCAATCGCCCCGTTCCGCCCCCCGTTCTTCCCTCTGGACAGCAAGACGGATTGGAATCCGGCCGCCCGCGCGCCTTCGAAATCCTCGCCTTGACTGTCGCCGACATGCAAAATGGCGCAGGGCGGTGTTTTAAGTTGTCTGGCCGCGGCCCGAAATATCTCCGGCGCGGGCTTGTGATGTCCCGCCTCGGCGGAGACGACCACCACGTCGAAATATTGATCCAATTCCAACGCTTTCAAAAGCGGTCGCAGCCGCTCGTCCCAATTTGAAATAGCGCCCAATTTGATTCCATTCTGACGCAATCGCTCCAGGCAGGGGCGAACGTCGTCATAAACCCGCCAGGACGTTGCTTCCGTGAATTGCTCGTAAAGCTCGGAGAAAAAGCCCGCGCCGTTCCGTGCCGCCCCCAATCCCGCAAAGGTCTGGTCCACCAAATCCGACCAATCCGATCTGCGATAGGCGAAATTCTTTTTTGCCTTCCAGGCGGCGGCAAACCGCTGATTAAGAATCGCCGGGGAAACTCGCAGCCCATGCCGCTCGGCCACCTGGCTGTAGAGATCGCCCACCGAGGGCCAGGGCTCGATCAATGTTCCGCCCACGTCGAAAGTCACGGCGCGAATCGACATCTCGGGCGCGGGCGTTGTGCCATATTCGTTGAGCGCGCGTTCGAGCGACGGCGGCACCACGCCGAGCCATTCCAGCGCCTCGCCTACAAAATAGAGGGAACCGGTCACCACCAGCAGAGGTTCATTGGCGGCTTTGGCAAAGGCATCGGCGAGATTTCGGCAAACAGTGATTGAGGCGGACGGATTTGCCCAGCGACAGTGGTCCACCAGCATAAGCGGGTCGGCGCTGCGTTCACTGCCGATGGCGGCGAGGAAAATCCGTTGCGCCAGCGGCGCCAGAACATGGCAAATGGCTTCGCAGTCCTTGTCACGCATAATTCCAAGGATGAGCGCGCAGTTTTTTCCGGGAAATTCGCGCCGCCACGCGTTGGCCAGCGAATGCGCGCCGGCGGGATTATGCGCGCCGTCCAGCAGCGCGGTCTGGCCGTTGTCGCGCTGGATAAGCTGGCATCGGCCGGCCCACTGCGTTTCCTTCAATCCGCGCCGCAGGGCCGACTCGGGCAGGGGAATGTTTGCCTGGAGGATTTGCGCCGTCCGAACCGCCACGGCGGCGTTCATCCGCTGATGCTGTCCGGCCAGTGCGATCTCGTAATGGCCGATGGCCAGCGCGTCGGAGGGCGTCACAATGGTCAGAGGCGCGTGATGTCTTTGGGCCGTTTCAGTGATGACTTGCAAGGCGCCCGCATCCTCAGCGCCGGTGATGACGGGAACACGATCTTTGATTATGCCGGCTTTTTCGCGGGCAATTTCCGGCAGGGTGTTGCCGAGCCATTGTTGGTGATCGAACTGCACATTAGTAATGACACTGCACAGCGGCGTGACGATATTGGTGGCGTCGAGCCTTCCGCCCAGGCCGGTTTCCCAGACCACCAAATCGCACCGTTGTTCCGCGAAATATTTCAATGCCATCACCGTGACGACCTCGAAAAAAGTGGGGCAAGCCTCTCCGTTGCCCGAAAAAACAGACGCGCTTTTCATTTCCTCGACCAATCGCGCCACGTCCTGCGGCGCGATCCATTGGCGGTTCACCTGGATGCGTTCCGCAAAAGAGACCAGATGCGGAGAAGTAAACAAGCCCACCCGCAAGCCTGCCGCGCGATAGATGTTTTCCAGCATGGCGCAAGTTGACCCCTTGCCGTTGGTGCCGGCGACATGGATGAAGCGGAGTTTTTCCTGGGGTTGACCCGCGAGCGCAGCCAGATGGCGCGTATTCTCCAGCCCGAATTTCAGGCCGAACAGGCGCAAATCATATAAAAACTGGATGGCTTCGCTGTAATTCATTATTGGCAACCGAACTGAGTTCGCCCTTTGCAGGCAAGTGGTGCGCGAGAGAGGACTCGAACCTCCACCCCTTGCGGGACCAGATCCTAAGTCTGGCGTGTCTGCCATTCCACCACTCGCGCATTGTTTATAATCAACATCTTACAACTTAAAAAATTTGTTTATTTCCTCATTGTATCCCTGCTTTGTATCCTGTAAAAATAACTCGTGAACACTAAAATGGATATTCCGCAAGACAACAGAAAACGGGAAGAACATCTTTCCAAAGATCAAAAGTGGCGCTCATTCCCGAAAGTGCCGCATCTGCTGCAATACGTTACCAACGGTAATTACTATGGCCGAATTAAGGTCAGCGGCAAGATCATTCGTGAGAGCCTGAACACAGATGTTTGGACCACGGCCAAGCTTCGACTGACAGATTTTCTGAAGAAACATCAGGAAATACGCAGTCGTGGCGCGACGCCAAAATTCAGTGAGGCGTTGGAGCTCTTCAAAAAGGAATTGCAGGATGACACCAGCATGAAGCCACGCAGCAAGGGATACCGATTGGGGTGTATTCAGAAGCTTCAAAAAACCTGGCCTGAGCTTTGGAAATTACGTCTTGATGAGATCACTCCGCAAGCCTGCAAAGACTGGTCTGTTAAACTGAATAAAATAATTGCCTGTCAGTATTATAACAACATGATCGGCACATTAAGGATCGTGCTTGGAATTGGCATAAAGGCACACAAGGAAGCTACAGGGATTGCCCTGGAGAATCCCGCTATGGAAATCAAACGCGTAAGGATTAAGCAGAAGGATTTGCAGTTGCCCGAGTCGTCACATTTTGCAGGGTTGATCGAGAACCTCCGTACAAAGAGTGGGGGATGGGGGCCTCGTGCGGCCGATCTGGTGGAATTTCTGGCTTACAGCGGGATGCGTATTCGTTCGGAGGCACTCTGGGTGACGTGGGAGGACATTGACTGGCAACGCAACGAGATCATTGTGCGTGGGAATCCCAATACAGGAACGAAGAATAGCGAGATTCGACGGGTGCCCATTTTGCCCGATATGGAAAAACTGTTGAAACGCCTCAAGGATCCATTAGGCAACCTTGCGACAGGAAGAATTTTGCAAGTGAGTCGCTGCTACGAATCATTGGCGCGAGTGTGCAGGGAAATGGGGATTCCACGACTCAGCCACCACGATTTTCGTCATTTGTTTGCCACGCGGTGCATTGAATCCGGCGTGGACATTCCAACGGTATCGCGCTGGCTCGGCCACAAGGACGGCGGGGCCTTGGCGATGAAAACCTACGGCCATTTGCGCAACGAGCACAGTCAGGCAATGGCGCAGAAGGTGAGGTTTTAAAATCACGTTTGGCCGCGCAGCGTTAGCACACATCCCTGGTAGCCAACTCTTCCGAGCCAGAACCCCCAAGGACTTCCACAAGGATTCAGCCCCGGTCGTAAACCGCTGTCCCGGGACGGGGCGACCGCAACGGCCCCCTCCTTCCGTGTTATAAATTCTTGACAGCGGACCTTTAGCCCTCTGTTGTCGGTTCCGACTAATCCCAGCCGGACCCCTCTGCTGATCTCAGATTCAAACCCCCGGTCGTAAACTCCCGAAGAACCGCCTGCTCCATACCCGGACC
>Ga0182030_10016397_pt1 | contig 14434 bp, 11 predicted proteins | sample 812S3MmetaG_FD_121299 | JGI IMG/M metagenome (GOLD analysis project Ga0182030, IMG submission 121299) | Permafrost microbial communities from Stordalen Mire, Sweden - 812S3M metaG (Illumina Assembly) | ecosystem: Environmental > Terrestrial > Soil > Wetlands > Permafrost | place: Sweden...
CGGAGGAGGTTTTGCCGATCCTGCGCGGGCGGCTCGCGCAGGCCACGGCGCTCGAAGGTGCCCCGAAGCGCCTCGTGCTGACGCCGCGGACGAGCCCCGCGATCCTCGAACTCTGCGATGCTCCGAACGCGGCGGAGCTGGTCTCGCGCGGCAACGCGACGCCGGAACATGTCATCCACATCAAGCGCAAGGGCGTGGCGTTGCCGGCGCCGGAGGCCGGCAAGCTCGACGCCTTCGCCGCCGCGCTCGACGAGGCGCTGGCGGCTTACGTCGCCGACTACCGCGCCTATTTCGAGCGCAACAGCGCGCGTGTCGGCGGCGGGCTCACCATGCTCGATCCGCTGCCGCGGGTTTTCTACATCCAGGGCGTCGGGATCGTGGCGGCGGGCGCCTCGGCAAAGGGGGCGAAGGTCGCCGGCGACGTGGCCGAAGCCACTGTAGCCGTCATCGCCAAGGCGGAAGGGCTGAGCGGCTGGGCTCCGCTGCCGGAAGAAGACCTGTTCGACGTGGAATACTGGTCGCTGGAGCAGGCCAAGCTTACGAAGGCGGTGGAGAAGCCGCTGTCGCGGCAGGTCGCGGTGGTGACGGGCGGCGCGAGCGGGCTTGGCCTCGCCGTCGCCAAGGCGCTGCGCGACGAGGGCGCCGAAGTCGCGGTGCTCGACATTGCCGAGGGCGTCGCCGATGTTGGCAAGGCGCTGGGCGGGCTCGGCCTGCGCGTCGACCTGACCGATGCGGCGGCGGTCGACGCCGCCTTCGCCGAGATCGTGCGGATTTACGGGGGCGTCGATATCGTCATCTCGAACGCGGGCGCGGCGTTCCAGGGGGCGCTGACCGAGGTCTCCGACGAGACGTTCAATAAGGCTTTCGCGCTCAATTTCTGGAGCCACCATTACGTCGCGCGGGCGGGCGTGCGCGTCATGGAGGCGCAGCGAACCGGCGGGGCGCTGGTCTTCAACGTCTCGAAGCAGGCGGTCAATCCCGGTCCGGATTTCGGTCCCTACGGAACCTCGAAGGCGGCGCTGATGGCGCTGATGCGGCAATATGCCGTCGAGCACGGCGCCTCGGGAATAACCTCGAACGCGGTCAACGCCGACCGCATCCGCACGGGGCTGATGACCGACGAGATGGTGCAGGCGCGCGCCAAGGCGCGCGGCGTCACGCCGGAAGCTTATATGCGCGGCAATCTGTTGCATCGCGAGGTCACGGCGCAGGACGTCGCGGCGGCGTTCGTGCATCTGGCGAAGGCGCGGACGAGCACCGGCGCGGTGCTGACCGTCGACGGCGGCAATGTCGCGGCGATGATGCGGTAGGTGCGATCTCCCTCCCCCTTGATGGGGGAGGGCCGGGGTGGGGGTGAAAAGCGCTGCGCTGTGTGGATGCGGCTACCCCCTCCCCAACGCTCCCGCGCAAGGGGGGAGGGAGTGCGGCGGTCGTTCAGCCAAAACTTCAGCCGCGTCGCATCGGGGGCGGAAGCGGGCGGCGCGGGCGACGGCGGCGGCCCCACAGCAGGCCCAGGGCGACGGCGGCCGCGACGGAGACGAAGGGCGCGACGCGGATCATTCCGCGCAGGCCCTCGGCGAGATCGTGCGCCGCGACGCGAAACTGCGCCTTATCGACCTCGCGCCGAAGCTGCGTGCGCTCCTCGACATTGGCGGCGAGGTCGGACTCGACCGTGTCGAGGCCGTTGGCCAGCGTCGCGCCGGGCGCGGCGCGCAGGGCCTCCGACGCGGATGGGATATCGGACATGGGGAGCGCCTCCGGGCTCGCATTGCCGCGTAAGAACGCGGACGGACGGCCAGGGTTCCGTCACGCCGCCGGGGCCAGCGCGCCCGCGAGCGGCAGCCGCAGGCGGGCCGTGAGGCCGTGCGGGCGCAGATTCTCCAATTCCACCGCGCCGCCGTGGCCGGCCGCGATCTCGCGAACGATGGACAGGCCGAGGCCGAAGCCGCCGTGCTGGGCGCGGGCGTCGTCGGCCTTGAAATAGGGCTCGAACACGTTGACGAGCATCTCCTCGGGAATGCCCGGCCCGTCGTCGCGCACCTCGATCCACACCTCGCGGTCGCGCGGCTCGACGCTGACTTCGACCCGAGCGCCGAATTTCACCGCGTTGTCGACGAGGTTGGCGACCGCGCGAGTCAGCGCGTGCGGGCGGCAGGTGAGCGCGAGGCGGTCCGCGCCGCGATAGCAGACGTTGTGGCCGGCGTCGGCGAATTGCGCCGAGATCGTCTGCGCCAGCGAGGGCAGGTCGGTCGAGGCCGACGCCTCGGTCTGGCCGACCTCGCGCATATAGGCGAGCGTCTCGGTCAGCATTTCGTTGATGGTGGCGATCTCGTCCAGCATCGCCGCCTTGGCCGGGCCGTCGCTCAGGCGGTCGATGCGAAGCCGCAGGCGCGTCAGCGGCGTACGCAGGTCGTGGCTGACGGCCACCAGCATGCGGGTGCGCTCGTCGACGAGGCTGCGCACGCGCTTGCGCATGTCGTTGAGGGCGCGCGCGGCCTGGGCGATCTCGAGCGGACCGTGCTCGTCGATCTCGACGGCCTCGCCGCCGGGACGGCCGAACGCGCGCGCGGCGGAGGCGATCGAGGTCAGCGGCGCCGTGATCCACCTTACCGCGTAGGTCGAGACGAACAGGATAATGAAGGTGATGACGGCGAGCGTGCACAAAGTCTGCGTCAGCACGAGGCTGCCGAGCCCGCCATAGGAGGCGACGGCGAAGCGCAGAGCCTGGTTGTCGCCGACCTTTACATAGATCGTGTTGGTCTCGCCGCCGACGCGCGGCAGGGTCTGCAGCCGCCAGCCCTTTTGCAGTTCCTGCTCGACGTCGGCGACCATGCCGCTGCGCGGCGCGTCCCCGCCGGCCGCGAGCTTGGGCAGCAACGCCCAGGAGACGGTGACGGGGTCGCGGTTGGCGTGCTTGGTGACGTAGAGCGCCTCGTCGGAGCTGCGCGCCTCGCGCACGCCGTTGACGATGGCCGCGATGCGCGCGGCGCGGACCTGCACCAGCGTGTCGTGCGTCGGGCCGACGCCGCCGGAATAGACGAGATAGAACATCACCGCCGAGGCCAGCACGACGCCGATCAGCACCGCCGCGACCACGACCCCGGTCAGTTGCCCGGCGACCGTGCTCGGCCGCAGCCCCTGCCAGACCGGGCTCATTCCGGCGTCACCTCGGGCGTGAAGATGTAGCCGCCGAGGCGGATCGTCTTGATGAAGGTCGGCTCGCCCGGGTCCGGCTCGATCTTCTGGCGAATGCGGCTCACATGCACGTCGACGCTGCGCTCGACCGGCCCGGCGACGCCGCCGTGGGTCAGGTCGAGCAACTGGTCGCGCGATAGCACCTCGCCGGGATGCGCGCAAAAGGCGAGCAGCAGGTCGAACTCGGCGCTTGTGGTGGTGACGAGCGCGCCCTGCGGGTTGACGAGCTTGCGCTCGGTCGGATGGACGCGCCAGCCGGCGAACCGCAGCGGCCCCTGGCGCGTGCGCGCGCCGCTGACGCGCGAACGGCGCAGCAGCGCGCGGATACGGGCGATCAGCTCGCGCGTGTTGAACGGTTTCGTCACGTAATCGTCGGCGCCGATCTCCAGCCCGACGATACGGTCGATGTCGTCGCCGAGCGCCGTCACCATGATGATCGGCAGGTCCGGCGAGGCGGCGCGCAGGCGGGCGCAGATCGTGCGGCCGTCTTCGCCCGGCAGCATCAGGTCGAGCAGCACGATGTCGGGCTTTTCGCGCCCCATCGCCCGGTCCATCTCCACGCCGGAGGCGGCGATGCCGACGGAGAAGCCGCTCTCGCGCAGCGCGTCGGCGAGCATGTTCTGAATGCCGCTGTCGTCCTCGACGAGCAGCACGCGGTCGCTAGCCTCGGTTTGCGGCTCGGGGCCACGGGTACGCTCCAATGTCATGGCGACCGGACTCTGCTCCTGGCGGACGAGCCCAAGACATAAGCCGTTGCGACGCACGCGGAAAGGGCGCCGGGCGCGGCTCCGGCGGCGCTCATTGCAGCGGCGGCAGGACGGAATCCACCGTATTCTTGATCTCGCGGGCCGGCTTCGAATCTCCGAAACGGTAGACGCCGACTAAGAAGATCGAAACGTTGCCTTCGGGGTTGACCGAGACGTAAGCGCCGGCGCCCCAATGAGTCGGGGAATCGTCGTCGGATATCTTGGAGATCGCCGCCGCGGTCCGGCTTATTACGGATAACTCGTCGGCGCGTATCTTTGCGTACGCAAGCGAATAGGCGGTTTCGTCGCCGCCGGCCTGGACGGTCGAGGCGAAACTGGGGCCGACCAAACTCGGGGCGTACAGGAACGGCTGAGGTCGGACGCCGACGTTGATGCCGATGTCGGCGATCAACCCCGCGCTGGTTTTCTGGAATCGGGTGCTCGCCGCCAGCGGCAGGCCCTTGTAGGCGTAGGACAGATCGAGCTCGAGGCTGCGTTTCTGGAAGTCCACTTCCGTCTTGGCGCCAAATCTGTGGTAAGTGGCTGTTAAGGCGCTGTTCCCGGTCGCAGGATTGACGCCGATCGAAACCGAAGACCGGCCCTGCTCAAGGAAAAGTTCGAGCCGGGCGCCGTAATTGTATCGCAGCCCGAGTTGCAGCGGAAAGAGTTCAAGGTCGTCGGCGAGAGTTTTAACCAGGCTGACCTTCTTGACGTTTGCGTCCAGGGCCAAGGGGCCGAGCTTTAGTTTGAGATCGGGAGGGAGAAGCGAGAATTTGACGGCCTTGTCGCCCATGGCGTCCTCCTTCGACAATATGCGCAACACCCCTACTGGCCTTACGGTCCGCTTTCCGACTTGGCTTGCGCGACGGCTTGCGTTTGTGCGCGGCGCAAGCCTTCACGAAAATGTCGTCGGCCGCGCGGGGTCGATTTTTCACCTGACGTCCGCTCTTGATTTGCGGTTACGTTTGCGCAAGCCTGGAGTCCGGCGCATGATGTATCGTCACGAAAGCGGGCGCACGCTGGCGATCAGCCAGCCCGCGCACGCCTGGATTTCCGGCCAGTTGCTGCGCCGGCTCGCGCTGAAACTCTCCGAGCCGCTGCTTTTGGCGGGCGAGCAGCACGATCTCGCCTGGATCGACTGGGAGCGGGCGCCGCCGTTCGATCCCAAGACCGGACGGGCGCCGTCGTTCCGCGAGGTCGGGCCGGTCGCGCACGCGCCGATGTGGACCGAGGGCGTTGAGCGCGCGCTCGCCGCCTGGGGGCCGCATGCGGCGCTCATCGTCTCGCGCCACGGCGGGCGGATCTATCGCCGCTTCGGCCTGGCTCATGCGGGCGCGCAGGACAGGCGGGCTATCGAGGGCTATCTCGCGGCCCAGGCGCCGCGCGAGGCGGAATGGGCCGCCGCGTGCGGGCTCGACGCGGCGACGCTGGAGTACCAGTCGACGCTGGTCGCCTTCGTCGACGCGCTGTCGCTGGCGGTTTGCGGGGCGCTGACGCCGCCGGCGGAGCTGGACTTGCCGGTCGGCAAGGCGCGGCTGACGCAAGCGGGCGACAGTCTCCGGCTGGCGCCCTGGCCGTTCAAGGGCGGGGCTTTCGTCATCGAAGGCGAGGGGCGGCCGATGCCGGAGAGCGGGCGCTTCGCCGACGAGGCGGAAATGCGCAAGTGGATCGCCTCGCCGCGCCGCGAGACGTTTCGCGCGCGGCTGGCGCCGGGCTGAGCGGCGGGCTCGCCGCCTCGCGATGAAGGCTACCGAAATAGTGGGGAATCAAGCCGCCGGTTTTCGTCATGGCCGGGCTCGTCCCGGCCATCCACGTCGAGCCGCGCGCGGCTGTTGAAAGCGTTGTCAGAGCCGTTGCGGCTTCTACAGTTGGCGCTTCAAGTCCGGCGCCCCGGCTTGACGACGTGGAAGCCCGGGCATGACGCAGACCGGCGATCCAAAACTACTAAGTTGGCGCTTATGAGGACAAACCCAGGCATCGCGGAAGCCACCGTTCACGCCGGCAGGCGTTGGCGGTTGCCGACTAGCCGCCTTCGACGATTTAACTATTTGGAGTTATTGCAATTTAACCCTTTTTTGAGCATCAGTTTAGCTGAGAATTAAGACGTTACAATTAGACTCAATTCCAAAGTCTCTCAGGGATTGTGTCAAATCCGATGCAAAATCTTCACGACTTAAATCGCAAATCGGCGCGCTTCCTGAGCGACGCCTCAGGAAATTTCGCGGTCATCTTCGCCATCGCGGCGTTGCCGTTAATGCTGCTGATCGGCATCGGCATCGACTACTTCCACGACCTGTCGCTGAAAGCGCGTTTGGACGAAGCCGCCGACGCCGCGGCGCTCGCCGCCGCCAACACCGCGACCGCGTTTGTGAAGAACAACTCCGCGACCGAGTCGGGCGCCCAGCTGACCAACGACGCAATCGCGGCCGGCGAGGCGCAGGGGCTGCGGGCGTTCAACGCCAATATCGGGGTCGCCGTCACCGAGATGGCGGCGTTCACGCCGGTCGTCACCGTCACGCCGACAACGATTGTCAATGGCAATGAGAAGACCAACGGCTTCCAGTCGTCGGTGCAATATGCCTCGCAGTTCAATACGGCGTTCGGCCCGCTGGTCGGCGTCAACCAGTTCCCGCTGGCCGGCGTGTCGAAAGCGACGGCGCAGTTTCCCGCCTATATGGACCTCTATTTCCTGATCGACGCGTCGGGCTCGATGGGCATCGGCGCCACCGACGCCGACCAGGCCGCCATGTTGGCCTCGCCCGCCAACTGCACTGTGGCCTGCCACAGCCCCTGGCAGGACTGGAGGAACGGCAATGTGCTGCTGCCCAACGGCACCTATCCCGCGGTGCGCGCGATCCAGCCCGCGGTCACGCTGCGCATAGACGTCGTCAGGCAGGCGGTCATCAACGAACTGAAGGTGCTTGAGAACAGCCCCAACACGTTCCCCGGCCAGTTCCGCGTCGCGATCTACGAGTTCAGCAATGGGCTGCAGAAGGTGTTCGACCTGTCGTCCAATCTTGACGGCGCCATCGCAGCGGCGGCGAACATTGACGTTATCGGCGCGGCGGGGCAGGGCGGCACTTACGCGACATTTTCGCTGGGACAGTTGGCGCAGACGCTGCCTTCGCCGGGCGACGGCTCGTCGTCGACGTCGCGTCTCGGCTCGGTGCTGCTGTTCACCGACGGCATCCAGAACGACTCTTCGCCGACGGCGAACGGAGGCGAGATCGACCCCTGCACGTTCGCAGCCAACTTCACGCCCTACGCGCCGACCTCGGCCTGCGAGTGGAAGATTCAGGGCTTCAACTCCGCCGATTGCGGCCCCATCAAGTCGCAGGGCTATACGATGTACACGCTGGACTTCATCTACTACACGACGCCGGCGACAGTCGCCACGGATGCGCGCTACGCCTTCATCGCCAACACGCTCAACCCTTCGGTGCAACAAAACATGGCGGCCTGCGCGACCTCGGCGTCCAACGCGGTCTATGCGATGACGCCGACCGATTTCGACAATGCGCTCGCCGCGCTGATCTCTCAGGTGCTCGCCAATGTCCATCTCACGCAGTGACGCCGCGCGGCTGACGCGCTTCGCTCATGACGCCTCCGGGGTGACGGCCGTCGAATTCGGGCTCATCGCGCCGATCTTCTTCTTAGCTCTGTTCATGCTGTGCCAGGTCGGCCTGTACATGTACTATTCCGCGTCGCTGTCTTATGCGACCAACGGCGCGGCGCGACAGATCATGACCGGCGCGGTCGCCCAGACGGCTGGTATCACCGCCGACCTGTTCCGCACCCAGTTTCTTTGTCCGCTGCTGCCGGGCGCGATGTCCTGCAACAACGTCGTGACCAACGTCATCACGGTGCCGGCGAACGGCTCGTTCTACGGTCTGCCCGCGCCGCAGATGGACAACACCAAGACGAGCTTCAACGTCGGCAATCCCGGCTGCTACGTCATTCTGCAGGTCTACTACGCGATGCCGGTGGTCGGGATTCCGCCGATGCTGTCCGGCGCCGTCAACTTCAACGGGACGCCGTCGCTGTTCATCAACTCGAACACGGTCTTCCTCAACGAACCCTACAAGGCAGGCGCCGCCTCATGCTGACCCGCCCATTCCTCTCTCGCTTCGCCAAAGACTCCCGCGCTGTCGGCACGGTCGAGTTTGTGGTTGCGCTGCCGTTGGCGTTGTTTCTGATGCTGGGCGGCTATGAGACGGCCAATTACGTGCGCGTCTCGCTGCGGCTGGAGATGGCCGCAAACTCGATTGCGGAGATGATCAGCCAGTCGCCGGCCAACGCGGCCGCGAGCGTCGCCAGCAACGGCCTCGTCACCAACCAGCAGCTGCATTTCTTTTATGACTCGACGATGTACACGTTGCCGGATTCGCTGATTGAGGCGGCGCAGCAGGGCGTCAACTGGCAGGACATCGCCACCGTCTCCTATTGGAGCGTCGAATTCAAGCCGAACGCCGCCAACTGCGGCGCGACCTGCACCTATACGCCGGTGGTTGTCTGGAGCTTCAACGGCGGTCCGGCCTGCGGCGCGCAGATCCAGCAGAGCGCCGACGACGCCGTCGTGACGCCGTTGACGTTGCCCGCCAGCGTCTACGGTCCGGGTTCGCTGCTCGTCGTGCAGGTCAGCTACAAGTACTATCCGACGTTCGGCGCGAGCTGGTTCGGCGCCACGACGCTGACGCGCACGGCGATGATGGCGCCGCGCAACGTGAATGTGGTGGAGTCGAACGACACCGCCGACAACGCCGCCAACTGCCCGAACACGCCGTTCTAGCTTGGTTGACGCCTTCGGGATGTGGCGCGGCCCCTCACCCCAACCCTCTCCCCGGAGGGGAGAGGGAGACGGCAAACGCCGCTAGAACATCACGACGTTGCGCAACGCCGCGCCGGCGCGCGACGAGGCGAGGGCTTCGTTGATGCGCTCGAACGGGAAGCGCTCGGTGATGAGTTCGTCGAGCTTCAGCCGGCCGTCGCGATAAAGCTCGACCAGCTTCGGCACGTCGACCGGCAACCGCGCCGAGCCCATCTTGGAGCCGAGGATGCGCTGGCCGTCGGCCGCCAGCCAGCCGGGATCGAAGGTCGCGCTCACGCCCGCGGGCGGCATGCCGACGAGCACGACCGCGCCGTTGCGCTTCATCAGCGAGATCGCCTGCTCCGCCGCGCCGGCGATGCCGACGGTGACGAATACGAAGTCGCACTTGCGGCCGCCGGTGATCTCGGCGACGCGGGCGGCGACGTCCTCGGTCTTGGCGTTGATCGCGTGGGTCGCGCCGAAGGTCTTGGCCGCCTCCAGCTTGGCGGGGACGACGTCGACCGCGACGATCGGCGAGGCGCCGGCGACGCGCGCGGCCTGCACCGAGTTCAAGCCGACGCCGCCGCAGCCGATGACGACGACGCTGGCGCCGGCGCCGACGCCGGCCGTGTTGACCACCGCGCCGAAGCCGGTCAGCACGCCGCAGGCGATCAGCGAGGCGACGTCGAACGGCAAGTCGGGGGGAATCGCCGCGACCTGGCTCTGGTCGACGACGATGTGCTCGGCGAAGGCGGCGATGCGCATGCCGTGGACGAGGCTCTGGCCGTCGCCCGCCTTGAGCGGCGACTCGCGGTCGAGCGGGAACACCTCCTCGCAGAACACCGGCGCGCCGCCGGCGCAGGACGGGCAACCGCCGCAGGAGCGGATGAGGGTGGCGACGACGTGATCGCCGGGCTTTACCCGCGTGACGCCGGGGCCGACGGCCTCGACGATTCCGGCCGCCTCGTGGCCGTAGACCGCCGGCAGCTCGCCGCCCCAGGCGCCTTGCCAGAAGAAGATGTCGGAGTGGCAGATCGCGCAGGCCTTGATCGCGACGCGGATTTCGCCCTGGGCCGGCTCGGCGAGCGCGACCTCCTCGATCTCAAGCGGCTGGCCGAAGGCGCGGCAGACGGCGGCGCGGGTTTTCATGGGCGGGCTGGCTCCGGGTTCTCAAGGGGTCGCGGCGGGGTAGATTTCAGGGCTGTGCGATACAAGCAAGCGTGAGAGCGCCCTCATTTTTTATCTGAGCCCATGCGCTCGGGCGCTACTCCGAAGCAAGCGATTCGCGCATAGTCTCGGGGAAGCGAGGCGTGGGCGATTCGGCGATGACGTTCGAGACCAATTCGTACAACGTTCCTGACTTGCCGCCTCCGCTCCCCGCAACCGGGGAGAGCGGGAGTGCAGCAGCTGCGAAAGTTGCCCTTGAGGCGGCGCCCCTCTCCCTAACCGTCTCCCCGGAGGGGCGAAGGGACTGCGACGGCGCTAGCGCAGTCTCTCGCTCGTGAAGTCCCTCGCCCTGCTGCGTCAGGCGGCCGCCGACCCGCGCCTCGCCCTGATGCTGCCGCTCGGCTTCTCCTCCGGCCTGCCGTTCCTGCTCATCTTCTCCACGCAATCGGCGTGGCTCAGCGGGGCGGGCGTGCCGCCGCATCAAGTCAGCCTGATGAGCTGGTGCCTGTTGGCGTTCTCGTTCAAGTTCGTTTGGGCGCCCATCGTCGACCGCTACGACCCGCCGGGGCTGACCGCATGGCTCGGCCGCCGCCGCGCCTGGATGCTGATCGCGCAATTCGGCATCGCTGCCGGGCTCACCAGCCTCGCCTTCGCCGATCCCGCGCAATCGCTGTTGTGGAGCGCGGTGTGCGGCTCGCTGACGGGGTTCGCGGCGGCGACGCAGGACATCGTCATCGACGCTTGGCGCATCGACGCCGCGCCGGCCGAGCGGCAGGGGATCATGGTCGGCGTCTATAGCGTCGGCTATCGGATCGCGCTGATCTCGGCGGGGGCGGGCGCGCTCTATCTCTCCGATATCGTCGGATGGCGGACGACCTATCTCATCATGTCGAGCCTGACGGCGGTGGGCATGGCCGCCTGCCTCGTCGCGCCCCGCCTCGACCGCGTCGCCGCCGGCCCGACGCCCGATCTCGCCGCCTCGTTCACGGAGCCGCTGAGGGATCTCGTTTCCCGCTACGGCGCGACGATTGGGCTCATGGTGCTGCTGGTCGCCTTCTATCGGATGCCCGATTTCCTCTCCGGCGTCATGGCGACGCCGCTCTACAAGCACCTCGGCTACTCCAACACCGAGATCGCAACGGCGTCGAAGCTCCTGGGTGTGTGGGTCAGCATCGCCGGCACGTTGGCCGGCGGCGCCTGCGTGGCGCGGCTCGGCCTGATGCCGTCGCTGCTGATCGGCGGGATCGCCGCCCCCGCCTCGCACCTGAGCTTCGTCTGGCTCGCGGCCCAGCCGCATCAACTGAACGCGCTGATCGTCGCCGTGAGCTGCGACAACCTCGCCACCGGCTTTGCCGGCGCGGCGCTGATATCCTACATGTCGTCGCTGGTCGCGCCCCGTCACGCAGCCGCGCAATACGCGTTGTTTTCGTCCGTCTATGCGCTTCCGGGCAAGCTCGTGGGCGGCGTCTCCGGCTTCCTGGTCGAGGATTGGGGCTACCCTCGCTTCTTCGCGACGACGGCGACCATCGGCATTCCCGTGGCGCTGGTCTGTCTCCTGGTCTGGCGGCTCGGCGCGCTTGCCAACCGGCGCTTGCTCAAGGACAATCCCGCCTAAGCGGAGGAAACGCATGAACGACCAGACCACCGGCCGGCGCGGCGGGCGCGAGGCGCGAAGGGCGATGCGGGCGGCGCCGCTGGCCGAGGATACGCGCCCCGTGCGGCCCGGCATGGAGGGCGGGCGCTACAAGCCGCTCTCCGACGACGACGTGCTCAAGGTGCATCGCATGGCGCTCAGGCTGCTCGCCGAGGTCGGCCTCGCCGATGCGCCGCCTTCGGGCGTCGAGATTCTCATGCGGGCCGGCTGCGAGCTGAGCCCGACGGGGCGGCTTCTTTTCCCGGCCGCCGTGGTCGAGGACGCGTTGGCCAAGGCCGGGCGGCGCTTCGTGCTGCACGGGCAGGACCCGCGACACGACATGGAGCCGTGGGGCAAGCGGGTCTATTTCGGCACCGCGGGCGCGGCGGTCAACATGGTCGAGCCGGACGGGACCTATCGGCACTCCACCATCAAGGACCTCTACGACATCGGGCGGGTGGTCGACGCGCTGGAGCATATCCATTTCTTCCAGCGCACCGTGGTGCCGCGCGATCTGCCGGACCCGTTCGAGATGGACTTCAATACCGCCTACGCCTGCGTCGCCGCCACGAGCAAGCATGTCGGGACGAGCTGGGTGAACCCGCGCCACGTCGAGGCGTCGCTGGCGATGTTTCACGTCCTCGCCGGCTCCGAGGCGAAATGGCGCGAGCGGCCGTTCGTGAGCCAGTCCAATTGCTTCGTCGTGCCGCCGATGAAGTTCGCGACCGACGCTTGCAAGTGCATGGAAGCCGCCGTCGCGGGCGGCATGCCGGTGCTGCTGCTGTCGGCGGGGCAGGCGGGGGCGACGGCGCCCGCCTCGCTCGCCGGGGCGTTGGCGCAGGAAGTGGCCGAGGTTCTGGCGGGGCTGGTCTACGTCAACGCGATCAAGCCGGGCCACCCTGCAATCTTCGGGTTGTGGTGCTTCGTCTCCGATCTGCGCACGGGGGCGATGTCGGGCGGCAGCCCGGAGCAGGCGCTGCTCTCGGCGATGGCCGGGCAGATGGCGCATTATTACGACCTGACCGGCGGCACGGCCTCGGGCATGACCGATTCCAAGCTCGCGGACGCGCAATCCGGCGCGGAAAAAGCGCTCAACCACGCGCTGGTCGGCAATTCCGGCGCCAATCTCATCTACGAATCCGCCGGGATGCACGCGAGCCTGCTCGGCTTCAGTCTGGACAGCCTCGTCATCGACAACGACATCATCGGCGCCGCGCAGCGCACGATCCGCGGCGTCCGCGTCGACGACGAGACGCTGTCGTTCGAGACCATTCGCGACACTTGCCTGAACGGTCCCGGCCACTATCTCGGCTCCGGGCAGACGCTGCGGCTGATGGAGCGCGATTACGTCTATCCGCTCGTCGGCGACCGCCGCAGTCCCAACGAATGGACCGAGACCGGGGCTAAGGACGCGTTGCAACGCGCTCGCGCCAAGGTCGACGAGATATTGTCGCATCGCCGGGCGCCGCGCTTCGACGAGACTCTGGACCAAAGTCTAAGATCGTGCGGCCATGTGAAGCTGGCGCGAGAGCTTATGGGGTAAGAAATCGTTTCCGCCGCCGCGGGTCCCGGCGGGTGAAACTTCACTTGTAAAGTATTCTGGCGGAAGCGAATCTTCAGCGTCGCGGCGGCGTCGGGCCGCACGCGATCGCCAAGTTTTTGCCGTGATTCGAGTAACGTAGCCGTGCGTCAAAAAATTTGAACACCCGTTCACGTTGATCGAAATCAATGAGGACGCCCGTCCTAGCAGGCACTTCCGGTCGGTCGTGTTTGTCCAAGGAGGGGCGAATCGTGTCGACTTCACTAGCGGCGAAGTCCGTTAGGCCGGGCGAGGCAGGACTGGGGATCGTCCTTATCGCGCTGGCTATCGCCTGGATTTATATTTTCACCGGGGCCTATACGTGGCCCTACGCGTTCCATGCCGTGCTGTTCGTGCTGGGGAGCCTGGGCGGCGTCTACGCGATCGCAGCGCGTTACAAGAGCCGCGAGGCCGTGACGCCGCGCGAGATCGACGGCCGTCCGAACTACAATTACGGGCCGATCAAGTTCACTTCGCTTGCGGCGCTGTTCTGGGGCCTGGCCGGCATGCTCGCCGGGCTCTACATCGCCTGTGAGCTGGCCTTTCCCTGGTTGAACTGGGATCTGCCGTTCACCAACTTCGGCCGGCTGCGGCCGCTGCACACCTCCGCGGTGATCTTCGCCTTCGGCGGCAACGTGCTGCTGGCGACCTCGTTCTATGTCGTGCAGCGCACTAGCCGCGCGCGGCTCGCCGGCGACCTCGCGCCGTGGTTCGTGGCGCTCGGCTACAATTTCTTCATCGTCATCGCGGGCACCGGCTATCTGCTCGGCATCACCCGCGGCCACGAATACGCCGAGCCGGAATGGTACGCCATCGCCTGGCTGGTCGTGGTCTGGGTCACCTATCTGCTCGTCTTCCTCGGCACGCTGGCGCGCCGCGTCGAGCCGCATATCTATGTCGCCAACTGGTTCTATCTCGCCTTCATCGTCACCATCGCGGTGCTGGTGCTCGGCAACAATACGGAGCTGCCGGTCTCGATCTTCGGCTCGAAGTCCTATCCGCTCTGGTCGGGCGTGCAGGACGCGATGATCCAGTGGTGGTACGGCCACAACGCCGTCGGCTTCTTCCTCACCGCGGCGTTCCTCGGCATCATGTACTATTTCGTGCCGAAGCGCGCCGAGCGGCCGATCTATTCCTACCGGCTGTCGATCGTCCACTTCTGGGCGCTCATCTTCCTCTACATCTGGGCCGGCCCGCATCATCTGCACTACACCGCTTTGCCGGATTGGGCGCAGACGCTCGGCATGACCTTCTCGATCATGCTGTGGATGCCCTCGTGGGGCGGCATGATCAACGGCCTGATGACG
>Ga0182030_10016398_pt1 | contig 14434 bp, 12 predicted proteins | sample 812S3MmetaG_FD_121299 | JGI IMG/M metagenome (GOLD analysis project Ga0182030, IMG submission 121299) | Permafrost microbial communities from Stordalen Mire, Sweden - 812S3M metaG (Illumina Assembly) | ecosystem: Environmental > Terrestrial > Soil > Wetlands > Permafrost | place: Sweden...
ATAGGGCAGGTCTTCACTACAGCGCTTTTTGGCTTTCAAGCAATTAGCGTGCCCGCGTCCTATCAACCACTTGCGCAATAAAAATAATTTTCAGCAGGGTCCAATCCGCCAAGTAGGGCTAAAATAGACCACAGGGGGGCGTTACATGTAACACCTCTGTAACGCCCTTTGTAACACCCTAAGTGCCTTATAATCAACAATGTAACACCTGTAACGCCCTGCCAGCGGGCTGGCATGGCCACCACCGCAAGCGCGAAACCGAGGCGACCTGGCCCAAAACACCACCCCCGGCTCCGCTTAAGGCGCAAAAAACTTAATTCTCAATTCCTTCAGTACGTCGCATAATTTAGTCAGGCGCGGACAGGACACGCCCGCCTTTTCCGCCTGGCGCAAAGGTTCCAGGAAGATGCTTTCCAATTCCAAATCCTGACCGCGCTCGAAGTCGATGAGCGTGGAAGCTTTATAAGCGCCCATGTTGCGGGTGCGATCCATTTGGCGCTCGGCGGCAGCATCCGACACCGCCAACCCCAGGGCCTGGGCGGCACGAATAGTTTCTATCATCAGTTCGCGCACGAGTTTTTCCCAGCGGCCATTATCCAGCAGATGGTCCGTTGTCAAGCAAGGGCCCGGCTTTCGGTCGGGATCCATGCGGCCCCGTTCCACTGCTTCCAAGCCCGCCGAGCCGGCCACGCCCAGGCCGTTGAAAGGAATGTTCCAAACCAGCTTTTCCCAATGCGCTGCGGCTAAATCTTCCGTGACCGAACAGGGAGGGCCGGAGGCGGCAATGGCGGCGGCGATTCGATGGGTGCGGGCTTGGGAAGGCCGGCCATATTCGCCCATGATCACCGTGCCGTGGGCGATATGTTGAATCTGACCCGGCGCGACGCGATTCAAGCAAACAAAACACAAGCCGCCCAACGTTTTCCCGGCCCCGACCAGGGAGGCGATGGCCGCTTCATTGCCCAAGCCATTTTGCAAGGTCAGGACAGCAGTGTCCGGTCCGATCAACGGAGGCAAGAGGCGGGGGAGGACGTCATTGGCCGTGGTCTTCAGCCCAATGAGGACGAGTTCCGCGGCGCCAATTTCCGACGGGTCGCGGGCGCAATTGGGCCGCACATTAAAATCACCGTTGGGACTATACACGGCCACGCCGCTTTGGCGGACGGCGTCATAGTCGGAACGCAACAGGAAATGCACTTCGTGCCCGGAGCGGCAAAGCACAGCGCCATAATAACTGCCCAGGGCCCCGCACCCGACGACGGCGATCTTCATAATTGGTACAAAAAAAAAGCACTCTGAGAAAATCAGAGTGCCTGAGGATGGCAAGGAAAATTACCGCGCGCCGAGGATCGCGTCCTTGGCGGCTTTGGAAACCCGGAATTTGACAACCTTCCTGGCCGGAATTTGCAGTGGAGCGCCAGTGGCTGGATTGCGGCCGAGACGCGCCTTGGTGTTTTTAAGCACAAGTTTGCCAATGCCAGGCAATGTAAAAGTGTCCTTGGCATGTTTGTAGGCGAGGGCGGCCAAATGATCGAGCATTTCCGCGCTGGCCTTCTTGGTCAGGCCGCTTTTGGCGGCGATTTCGGATGCGAGTTGTGATTTGGAGAGTGCTTTAGCCATATGTTATGTGTGTGTTATGGGTTACTGATTTCGTCGATTTCCATTCGACTGCTTGGCACTATCAAAAACATTTTGACGCGGAGAAGCAAGGAAAAAATGGCCCGGGGACGCAACTAAACCTGCATTATCACATGAACTTGATCATCAGGAGCTTGACATGCCCTGACAATGTTTAAAGATTATTGAAATGGCAGCGCTCTTCACCATTCAAAACGAGTTTCGCTACGAAATCGTCCGAAAGATTTTCGAAGGCGGAATGGGCGTCGTTTATGAGGCGGAGCAACACGGGGCCCGCCACTTCGTCAAACGCGTGGCCATTAAGGTCATCCGGCAAAACTACGCCAACCAAAAACAGTTCATCGACAACTTCATCGGCGAAGCGAAACTGGTGGCGGACTTGATCCATACCAACATCGTGCAGACGTATCATTTGGGGGAAGCGCGCGGGCTTTATTTTATCTGCATGGAACTGATCCACGGAGTGAACCTGGAGCAGTTTGCCCAACAACTCGCGCGCAAAAATCTGGTGTTGCCGGTGGAGCTGGCAGTGTTCATTACCAGCCGGGTGGCGCGGGGGCTGGCTTACGCCCACGCCAAGACGGATGACACCGGCAAACCGCTGGGCATTGTCCATCGTGACGTCAGCTTCAAGAACATCATGATCGCGTTCGCCGGAGACGTGAAGCTGAGCGACTTCGGCATTGCCAAGGCGCAAGGCTTCCTGCAGGACAACGAGGGGGAAGTGGTCGCCGGCAAGGCGGATTACATGAGTCCGGAACAGGCCGATTTTCAAGTGACCGACAAGCGGTCTGATATTTTCTCCGCGGGAGTTGTGCTGGGGAATTTGCTGCTGGGTTACAACGTGTTCAAAGGCTCCAACGCCGATGAGTCGCGCGACCGCATCCTGACGTTGCCGCTGCCGAATTATTGCCAGATATCCCCGCGCATCGACGAACGGCTCAATGAGATTTTGCATCGCACGCTGGCGCGGGATTTGTCGAAGCGTTATGCGACGGCGGATGAGTTGCTCTACGATTTGGAGTATTACATTTATCATAAAGGCTACGGGCCGACCAACGAGACGTTGGGAAAATACATTCGCGAAACCTTCGGGCAGGACCTTCCCACCGCGGAAGAGAAAGGGCGCACCACCATTCTGGAACGTCCGAGCCAGGCTTCGGCCCGGATGGGTTAAGCCCGGGCAACGGCAGGAGCGCGAGCACATCTGATGACGCCAAAACTTGGAAAGATCAAAGCCGCACCGGTGGTTCTCGGGCTGATTCAAAGCCGGTGTTCACCCGATCCGGCGGAAAACTTTGCCCGCGCGGCGGAGCGCATCGCCGAAGCAGCGCGCGAGGGAGCGCGGATCGTCTGCACCCAGGAATTGTTCCTTTCGCAGTATTTCTGCCAAACAGAAAATCATAAGTATTTCCAATTGGCGGAGCCGATTCCAGGCCCCCGCAGCAGGGAGTTACAGCGATTGGCGCGAAAGCACAAAATCGTACTGATCGCTTCGCTTTTCGAGAAGCGCGCGCCAGGGGTCTATCACAACACCGCGGCTGTAATTGATTCCGACGGGCAATTGCTGGGGCTCTACCGCAAAATGCACATTCCGGACGACCCTCTCTACCTGGAAAAATTCTACTTTACTCCTGGCGACCTGGGCTTCCGGGCCTGGGAAACGCGCCGCGGCAAAATCGGGGTGTGCATTTGCTGGGACCAATGGTATCCGGAAGCGGCCCGGCTGACCGCCATGCAGGGGGCCGGCATCCTCTTTTATCCGACCGCCATCGGCTGGCACCCGGCGGAAAAAGCCGAGTTCGGTGTCAATCAACATTCCGCGTGGGAAACAATCCAGCGCAGCCATGCCGTGGCCGACGGCTGCTATGTGGCGGCGGTGAACCGCGTCGGCATGGAAAAGCCGGACGGCGGGGCGGGCCTGGAATTCTGGGGACAAAGTTTCGTGGCGGCGCCGTCAGGGGAAATCCTGGCCAAAGCGAGCGTGGACCGCGAGGAAATTCTGCTGGCCACGGTGGACTTGGGGCAAATCGAAGTGTCCCGAACCAATTGGCCATTCCTGCGGGATCGCCGGATCGACGCTTACGGCGGGTTAACCGAACGATGGCTTGATTAGTCCCCGTCGCATGAAAGCCATCCAGTTGACCGGAATAGGAGAGCCGTTGCGGCTGCGGGAGGTGCCGATTCCCCAACCGGGGCCGGATGATGTTCTGGTCCGAATCAAAGCGGCGGGCGTTTGCCACTCGGACGCTCATTATCGCGCGGGGGTATCCATCCCCCCTTCCCTGCCGGTGACCCTGGGCCACGAAATGGCCGGAGTGGTGGAGAAAACGGGAGGGAATGTCAAACATATTGTTGCGGGCGACCGCGTTTGCGTTCATTACATGGCGTTTTGCGGTTTGTGCCATTATTGCAGCATGGGGCGGGAACAGTTCTGCGCCACCGGGCAAATGATCGGCAAGCATCGGGACGGGGGCTACGCGGAATGGGCCCTGGTGCCGGGGCGGAGCGTGTTTGCCCTGCCGGACGAAATTTCCTTCGAGGCGGCGGCGGTCATGATGTGTTCATCAGCCACGTCGCTGCACGCGCTCAACAAAGCTCGATTGCAACCGGGCGAGTCTGTGGCCATTTTCGGTTTTGGCGGACTGGGTTTTTCGGCGTTGCAACTGGCCAGGGCGCAGGGCGCAGCCGATGTCTATATAGTGGATATTAATCCTGTCAAATTGAAGATGGCGTCGAATTTTGGCGGCGTCCCGGTCGATGCGCGCCAAAGCGATCCGGTGCGGCAAATTCGGGAGATGACGAAAGGCCGGGGAGCGGATGTTGCGTTGGAATTGATCGGGTTGCCGGAAACGATGGATGCGGCGGTGCGGTGTCTGGCGGTTTTCGGACGGGCGGCGCTGGTGGGGTTGATGCGGAAATCCTTCGAGGTCGCGCCTTATCAGAATGTCATTAATAAAGAGGCGGAAGTCATCGGAGTGTCGGACCATTTGGCGTCGGAGCTGCCAGTGTTGCTGGAACTGGCGCGCCAGGGGAAGCTTCGTTTTCCAGCGGAGACTCTCCGCGGCATTCCGCTGGAGGCAAAGGCGGTCAATGAAACACTGGACGCGCTCGAACGGGGCGGGGACCAGATTCGCACGGTGATTCAGATGTGAGTGAAGCGAATCAGATCACGATATAAATCGCGCAAGTGTTCCTGGAGGTCTTCAACAGAAGTGCCCTGCGTCATGTAATCCGGAAACTCTTCCAAGTATCCGAGCCAGAACTCGTGATCCTGCCAGTACACGTATCGAAGGCCTTTCATGTATCGAGTATAAATGATCCCGTCCCGCTGCGCAATACGCGACTGAGGAGCCCGGTGACAGAATTCAGCCACTGCCGCCGGAGATGAACTGCGCATGGCAAGCCTTGCTATCCGATTCCATAAATCGTTCAACCTTCCGACGCGGCGGCTGTTGGCTACACTGATTCGTTGGAGGCCTTCAGGAGGGCTGGCGGCTTCGGCCTGTCGTCCAAGTGGGAATGGTAGTTGGCCGAATCGGGTCCCCAATCGAAAAAGACGCCAGATCTCCGACCACCCATCGCCGTTGCTTGCTGTTCAGTCAGAGTTAACCGAACACTGCACAGTAGTAGTGAGCGACGACCACCAACCAAGGAGGCGTACACCTCCACTCCGTGATCTCCTGGGAGCCACCGGAAATCCGTGCCGTCTTTCGGGAGGAGAAAATGGTGATTGCAAGCAACTCCGGTTTCGCCAACAAAAAGGCCGCTGCCTCTCGCAAGCGGTCCGTCCCCGTACACCCAGACGTTGAATGTTTGAACCGATTCGTGTCGCCGAAGTTTGAGGAACATGTTCTCAATAATCTGGCCACGTTTAGCAGTGCTATAGAGCAACGTCCTCAGAAAGACCTTTGGATCGCCATTTGGACCATCGGGGCCGAAAAACACCAGCGTTGGCTGTGTCATCCGTATATTACCCCTACGCAGAAGCGTCACCCATGCGGTCGTCACCGAAACCGTCAGAGCGGCAACCGAAATAACAAGGCTCGCTACTTCCATAGTCCCGAAAGTTCAGCGCTACTAACAACGAGAAGTGAGCAACCGACGTATCGCGAGCGGCATCGCATGTTTGCTGTCTCTTTCACCCTCGTAACCCCTTGAGGAAGGTGACTATTTTCTTCAGGTCCACACCGACCCCCGCAAACCTTGGCTGAAGGATCAGGGCATCAACAAGCGCGCCGCCCTTACCTTTCCTCAACTCCCGCGCAACTGCGAAGTCTGGCAGACCCTTTTTCTCTTTAATGTCATTGAAAATCTTCTCGACTAAGGTTACGATGTCGGATGTGCTCTTGCACGCAGTGCGAAGCGGGATAAGGAGCAGCCTGTCATCCAAGGAATGCGCAGTTTCTCCAGCCTGCGTCCGAAAACGCTGCGGATGGATGGTCGTCAGTAGGATTGCTGGAAGTATTTCCTCCGCTGGCTGGCCGTTCACATGATGCCACGAGAGCACTTCGTCGGCAAAGTGAGCCACGCCGTACGGGTGATGTCAATCGCAAAATCAGAATTCAAACGGTGAGGGGCATTTCACTTCTCTGGAACGGCTTTATGACGCCTAATTAATTCTTAGTCTTACTACAAAGTTGGTGAAGCGGGAAACTGCGGGCGCTGGAACACAAGAGCGCCGGAGGGCCGCCGCACTCCAGGACGCTTCGCGGTTTTGGGCGTTGCTCGAATGGCGCGGCCCAATTTGCCCCTTTGCTTTGTTCGGACCTAATCCTATCGCCAGTGCGGCCGAGGCGCTGGATCATTGGACCTGTGCGGTGGCGGGTTGGGGCGCGAGGTTGGAGTTGAGACGCCCGCTCTTTTTCAAGTAGCGCGCAGTGCCGTAGGCAAGCGTAACCAATCCCAACAGAATCCATAGGGCGGAGACGAGCTGCCGATTGGTTAGATACTCGCCGCTCAGCCACACGTTTTTGAGTGTGACAAGAATCATCGCGGCCAGCCAGACGAACGTCGAACCGTACTCCGCCGTAATGAGGCGGCGCCAGTTAAACCGCGTTCTCGAAAGAGTCAGGGTGATTCCCGAAAAATTCGGCAGCAGGCGATTGACCCGCGCACAGTAATCATCGAACTCCTTTCCGAATTTGTTGCGCAAATAGTTCTCTTCCGCGGCGATGATCGCCCAATAGGCGAAGGCGAAGAAGGGAAGCGCCGCACCCATAAACCAAATAGAATTCGATGCCAGGCCTACGCCGAGCAGAATCACAAAGTTGCCAAGGTAAAGTGGATTGCGGCAGTGAACAAAAATACCGCCCTGGACCAGTTCCTCGGCATAGACCTGCCGGTTGCGCCCGCCGCGGATAATGTATTCCAAACAAATGGTAAGGGCGCGCAAGAGTTGACCCGAGAGGGCCACCAGAAACCCAAGCAAAGCAGCCACCCGATAGTCGGGGAACAAAGGCCGGCTTTTGAGAAGCAGCACGGCGTAAACCAACGGAAAAATCCCGTTCCGGTAATGAAATAAAAAGTTTCCGATTTTGACCATCATCTTAGGGCGATGATTCCACAGAAGTTATACCACTTGAAAAACACCTCGCATTCGCGGAAGCCGGCGCGCAGCAGCATTTCCCTGTTCTCCAAAAGCTTGTAGGGAACGAGGATATTCTCCAGCGCCTCGCGCTTCTGCGCGATTTCCATCTCGCTGTAGCCATGACGTTTTTTCAACTCGTAGTAGTAGCGGATGAAAAGCCGGTTGAAAAGCGGGTCCTCGCCCAGCACCTTTTCAACGAGGATCACGGCCCCGTTCTCATTCAGACCGTCGTAAATTGTGTTGAGCAGCGTGTCGCGGTAGAGGGGGCGAATGAATTGCAGAGTCAGCGCCATCAGCACCATCGACGCATTCTCGATCTGGATGCCCTGGTTCAGGTCGGCGCAAATCAACTCATGGTCCCGGCCAGCGGCGTGCGCGGCCAGCTTTTTCTGGCACCGCTTGAGCATCTCCTCCGAATAATCGACCCCAACGAAACGAACCCGTTTCGGAACGACGGAATGCAATCTCAACATCGTGTTTCCGGTGGAACATCCCAAGTCGTAAACGTTGGTTCCGTCCACCACAAGTTCCCTCGCCATTTCCGCAATCATGCGCTGGATTTCCTGATAAAAAGGGATGGACCGATCCAACATGTCGTCGAAGACGGCAGCAACTGGCTCACCAAAACTGAAGTCCGCCGCCATCTGCGGCTCGCTGTAAACCGCGTCTTTGAATACTGCGGTGTCACGCACCCGGGCCTCCGGCCTAGCCTGCACTTGCTCCATATTTTTTTACCCTTTCTGAAGTGGTTTAGCGCGACAAAATCGCCGCGCATTTCGCAACATATTGACGTCTAAACGCGGACTGCAAAATTGTCAAGTCTTCGCCTGTAGTCCAGTCATGTGGCGGCAAGTTGGCCACCCTCCTTGTCCTGTTCGCTGGCGCAGGGTGAGCAGATTTAAATGGGGAACTTTGACGACGGTCTTGCCAAAAATTGAAACGCGCCGCGCTGCTTACGGCATTCAAAAAAGAGCGTGCATTCCAACGGAAAGTGAGTAAATGTGTGTTGAATGCAGGAAACTATTGATACGCGCGAGCTTTCCCAAGTGGAGGCGGAGGTGCAAAAAGTTTATTTGCAAATGTTTCCACAAGGAGATCGGGGATATTTAGCCATGATGTTTCGATGGGCCACAGGATGGTTTGAGGGGACCTACCTCGATTATCAGCGGATCGACGCCCACTATCATGACTTGGAGCACACGCTGCAAGGCGTCCTGTGCATGGCGCGGCTCTTGCGCGGACGGCAGGCTCAAAGAGCGGAGCCGCTCTTGACCCGGCGCATGTTTGAATTGGGCATCCTGGCCATCCTGCTGCACGATACCGGCTATCTCAAACGGCGCGGCGATACCGATGGTACCGGGGCAAAATATACTCTGACCCATGTGGATCGCAGCATCGAATTTGCCGGCGAATTGATGCGGGCCCATAATTTTTCGGCCGAGGAAATTCTGGCGGTGCAAAACATGATTCGATGCACGGGCGTCAACGTCAAATTGGACGCCATTCGATTCCAGGATGATTTGGAACGAACCGTCGGCTTCTGCCTGGGCACGGCCGATTTGCTCGGACAAATGGCGGCGGTTGATTATGTGGACAAATTGCCCATCCTTTATTTGGAATTTGCGGAAGCGGCCCACTACAATGCAGGCAAAATGAAAGCGGGCGGTTTTTTCAACAGCGCGGAGGATTTAATCCAAAAGACACCGATCTTTTGGGAAAACTACGTCCAATCCAAAATCAACCGGGAGTTTCTGGGTCTTTATCGTTTTCTGAACGATCCGTATCCTGACGGGCCAAACGCCTATCTGGACCGGATCGAGGCCAACGTGGCGCGAATACGGCGGGAATTGGCCGCGCGACCCGCCCCGTGATGTTCGACTCTGGTCGAACGAGGGCGAATTTTTTACATGTCACGCGATTACGTCCTAAAACCTTTTCGTCCGCCGATCCATTTCCAGATTGACTACGCAAAGGAGCTGAACGAGCAGCAGCACGCTGCCGTAACGGCCCCGCCCGGCCCGGCCCTGGTCATCGCGGGGGCGGGTTCGGGCAAGACCCGGACCTTGATCTATCGCGTCGCCTTCCTGCTCGAACAGGGCATCCCGCCTGAATCCATTTTGCTGCTGACTTTTACCAACAAAGCCGCCAAGGAAATGATGCGGCGGGTTTCCGATCTGATTGGCGGGGAACTTTCCAATCTGTGGGGCGGGACTTTTCATTCCATTGGCGCCCGCGTGCTGAGGCGGCACGCCGCGCTGGTCGGTTACAAGCCCGATTTTTCCATCATGGACCGCGAAGATTCCAAAGAAATGTTGCAAGCGTGCCTGAAAGAAATGGATGCCAAGACCGCAGGAACGCGTTTGCCCAAGGCGGACGTGCTGGCCGATCTCTTTTCGCTGTCGGCCAATAAAGAAAAGCCGGTGGACGAGATTATTAAGGAACAATTCGATTATTTCTCCGTCATCGCGCCGGAAATCGGCCAATTACAGCAGAAATATGCGGCGCGCAAAAAAGCGGCCAATGGGATGGATTTTGACGACTTGCTCACACTCTGGCTCAAACTGCTGCGCGAGCACACGGAAATCCGGGCGGAATTTGAGCGCCGGTTCCAATTTATCCTGGTGGACGAATACCAGGACACCAATAAAATCCAGGGCGACTTGATTGATCTCATGGGCGCACGCCATCAAAACGTCATGGTGGTGGGCGATGATTCGCAAAGCATCTATTCCTGGCGCGGCGCGCATTTCCAGAACATTTTAAAATTTCCAGATCGATATCCGAAGGCAACCGTTTATCGAATTGAAACGAATTACCGCAGCACACCGGAAATCCTGAACGTCGCCAATGCCGCCATCGCGGCCAACGTGCAGCAGTTCGCCAAGCAACTCACGCCGGCCCGCCCGTCCGGCATGAAACCGGTGACGGTCGCGTGCGCCGACGGACGGGAGCAGGCGGCTTTCGTGGCGCAACGGCTCCTGCAACTGCGTGATGAGGGACGAGACTTGAAGAAGATCGCCGTGCTTTATCGCTCGCATTTTCACGCTTTGGAATTGCAGCTCGAACTGACCCGGCAAAATATCCCGTTCAGCATCACCAGCGGCATCCGTTTTTTTGAGCAGGCGCACATTAAGGATATTGCGGCCCATTTGAGATTCATCGTCAATCCACGGGATGAATTGGCTTTTAAACGGATCGTGCGACTGCTTGAAGGCGTCGGCGCAAAAGGCGCCGACAAACTTTGGAGCGCCTTCCTGGCGGTGCTGGGCGCCGCGCCCGAAACGACCCCGGAAGCGCCCCATGTCGCGCTCGCTGCCACGTTGCAAAAAATTGCCTCCACCGTTCCCAAGAAGACCACGGTGGCATGGGCGCAATTGACCGCGACCATCGCGCAACTGGAGGCCCCGGAGGTTCGCCAGCGCGCCTCGCGCATGATCCAACTCGTGATGGAAGCGGGCTATGAGGATTATCTGCAGGAGGAGTACACCAATTATCGAAATCGACAGGAGGACATCGAGCAACTGGCCGCCTTTGCCCTGCAATTTACGTCGGTGGAAGAATTTCTCACCCAACTTGCCTTGCAAACAGCGATTGAGGCCGAGGCCTCAGAGAAGGCCACGGCGGAGGACGATGAAGTGCGTCTGTCAACAATTCATCAAGCCAAGGGTTTGGAATTCGACATTGTCTTCATCATCACCTTGTGCGAGGGGCTGTTTCCTTCGTCCCGGTCTGTGGCGAGTCTGGAGGGTGAGGAAGAGGAGCGGCGTCTTTTTTACGTGGCCCTGACGCGAGCCCGTGATGAACTGTATTTAAGTTATCCAGCACGGCGATCCGCCTCGTGGGACACCGGCGACGTGGCGCAACTGCCCTCGCGATTCTTGAAAGAACTGCCGAAGGACCTGATCGAAGAATGGAATCTACGGCCCACCCCGTTCTATTGATTCGTCACGGCTCTGCCGGAAAGTGGATGGAGCGGAGGACCGGGTGACAAGCCAGACACCCCACTCCTCTGCGGAAAAAACGGTTACATGGTTACGATGCTGTCCATCAAGCGGTTGCGTGGTTGCAAATGCGGCTGCAAAGTGTCAAATATAACCTTTATGATTTCGCTTTCTCAAAATTGAGGTTTTGGAAGGTGCTTTGGGCTTGAGCTGAGGGCATGGGCAGAGAGAAGGAGAATCATTCGCCGTCTTTTTGAAAAACTCGTGACTGAATTAGTCGGACAATCACCTGATAAACCGGAAACCTGTCCAAAAATTGAGATGGCTCAACAAAACGTGAAAAGAACTCCCTAAATAAATGGACTCGCTTATCATCCGCGCATGAAAAGTTTTCACCAGGTGATTCTTTGGTTGCTCGTTTCGTTGACAGCGGTGGCGCAGGACGAATTGCCGGCGATGAAGCCGATTGCCAACCGGCACGGGCCGGCTTGGGCGGCGGCCAGGAAGTTCAAGCGCGGGGTCAATATCGCCAACTACCTGGAAGTGCCGGCAGGCGAAGGTTGGTCCGTCCGCCACACCGCGCTGGATCTCAAGCAAATCAAGGCGGAGGGGTTTGATCATATTCGCCTGCCGGTCGGCTGGCATCATTACACGGGACCCGCGCCTGATTACAAAATATCGGACGAAATATTTGACAAGGCGGACTTCATGGTGACGAATGCGACCGCGCTGAAATTGAATGTCATCATCAACCTTCACCATTTTAACGAGTTCACCACGAATCCGGCGGCGAACACGGCTTGGTTCAACGCCATTTGGCGGCAAGTGGCGGCGCATTATGCAAAGGCCCCGGCAAGCGTGGCTTTTGAACTTTTAAACGAGCCGAAGGACGGCGCCACCACCGTCGTTATGAATCCCATTTACGCCGAAGCCATCCGGGAAATTCGCCAGACTAATCCGCACCGAACGATCTTCGTCGGCCCGGGCAAATGGAATTCGCCCGGTGAACTGCCCAATTTCCGACTGCCGGACAACGATGACAACATCATCGTGACCTTGCACTGTTACGACCCGATGTTCTTCACCCATCAAGGCGCGACCTGGGCCGGGCCTGACTTCAAGCTGCAGGGCATTCATTTTCCCGGACCGCCCAAAGTTCCCTTCGAGCCTGATCCCACTGTGCAGGTGAAGCCGTGGGTTCTGAAATCGATTCAACAATACAATACAGAACCGGCCGCCAGCAATCCGTGCGGTCCGAAGGCGTTTCTGGGCAAGATTCAAAAAGTCAAAGCGTGGTCGGAGGAATATGGGCGTCCGATCCACTTTGGTGAATTTGGGGCGTTCATGAAAGCCGACCAGGAATCCCGCGCCAATTATTACGCGGCGATGCGGCAGGCGCTGGAGGCGGAAGGGTTTGGCTGGGCGATTTGGGATTGGAAGTCCGGATTCAATTATTGGGATGCCAAAGCGCAACAACCTCTGCCGGGGATGCGCCAGGCGCTGTTTGCAAAGAGCAAAATTGACAGGAATTGAGAATTGTAGCGGGGTCTCCAAAACTGCGGCCCGGTCTGAGTTGTCTGACACTTCACCCGAAGATGTAGAAGTGTAAAAATGTTGTCGAAAAGCACGACCGGGGAGTTTTGGAATCTCCTCTGTAAATCATTGATGTTCAGAGAGGGTCTTTTTTTGGTATTCGCGTGCAAAAAATGCTTACGTGAAATATTTGAAGGAGTGGATGATTATGCCGTCGGAAAACTTCCCAAATTATACTGACAGTTCTGATAGTGAAATCCTCTGTGTAAATATATGACCCGGAACGACTTCACCCACCGTGCCAAGAAGTCCGTTGACAATCCATTAACCTATCTTCCCAGCCGAGGGCGGTCAAATTCAGCCTTCAGCCACTTCCGCGCAAATCAACTCGGCTTGCTCAAGCACGGTTTGCGTTGCTTTTTCCTGCTTGTCGGGCGGATAGCCGTACTTGCGCAGAATACGGCGCACGAGCACGCGAATCTGGGCGCGGGCACTCTCACGAAGCGTCCAATCAATCGTGACGCTCTTCCGAACATGGGCGACAAGCTCCTGGGCAATCTTTTTCAAATCCGCCAGCGCCAGTTTCAATTCTTCCGCCAGACCGAGATAATCCACCACCAAACCACCCGGCTTGTCCTTGAAAACCCGATTCACCCGCGCAATGGCCTGCATCAATCCATGCCCGCGCATCGGTTTGTCCACATACATCGTGTGCAGGCTGGGCGCATCAAACCCGGTCAGCCACATATCGCGCACGATGACAATTTTGAATGGTTTTTTTGGATTTTTAAACGCCTTCGCCAGTTCTTCCCGGCGGTTCTTGCTGCGAATATGCTTTTGCCAATCCAATTTGTCGGAAGCCGACCCGGACATGACGATCTTCATCGTGCCCTTGTCATCGTCATCGTGATGCCAGTCCGGGCGCAATTTCTGAATTGCCTTGTAAAGCTCCACGCAAATGCGCCGGCTCATGCAGACAATCATCGCCTTGCCCTCCATCGCCGCATAGCGCGCCTCCCAATGGTTCACCAAGTCCTCCGCCACCAGGGCAATCCGCTTCTCCGTTCCCACCATCGCTTCGATTTGCGCCCATTTCCGGCGCAAACTCTCCTTGGTGGACTCCTCCGCATCTTCCGTCACTTCCTCAAAATTCGGGTCAATCTTCGGACGCTCCTCCGGTTTCAAATCAATCTTCGCCAGCCGCGCCTCGTAATAAATCGGCACCGTGGCCTTGTCTTCCCTCGATTGCAGAATGTCATAGACATCGATGTAATCCCCGAACACCGCCTGCGTGTTCCTGTCCCCGCTTTCAATCGGCGTCCCCGTAAATCCAATAAATGACGCCGTCGGCAAGGCATCGCGGATATGCCGGGCAAAACCGTCGATGAAATCGTATTGGCTCCGGTGCGCCTCATCGGCAATCACAACAATGTTGCGCCGGTCAGAAAGCAGCGGATGCTTCCCGCCCTTCTCGTCGGGAAAAAATTTTTGGATCGTGGTGAACACCACCCCGCCGCTGGCCACGTTGAGCAACTCCCGCAAATGTTCCCGGCTCTCCGCCTGAACCGGTTTCTGTCGCAGCAATTCCGCGCAAAAGGAAAACGTGTCAAAAAGTTGGTCGTCCAAATCGTTGCGGTCGGTTAGTACAACGAGAGTCGGATTCTCCATCGCCGGGTGCTGCACTATTTTTCCCGCGTAAAAAACCATTGAGAGGCTCTTCCCGCTCCCCTGC
>Ga0182030_10016399_pt1 | contig 14433 bp, 12 predicted proteins | sample 812S3MmetaG_FD_121299 | JGI IMG/M metagenome (GOLD analysis project Ga0182030, IMG submission 121299) | Permafrost microbial communities from Stordalen Mire, Sweden - 812S3M metaG (Illumina Assembly) | ecosystem: Environmental > Terrestrial > Soil > Wetlands > Permafrost | place: Sweden...
CGGGCGACGCGGGTCTACGCGATGGCAGGCCTCTGCCTCGCGGCTGGCCTGGCGATCGGATACCTGCTCCGGGGACCGCAATCGCCTGCACCTCCGGCGCAGCCCGCTGCCAATGCCGAAGCGACCTCTGCGTCTGGCGGCCCGATGGGCGGCGGAAGCGGGACCGGCCAGGAAGCGTTGCCGCAGATGGTCGGCCGCCCCGCGAAACCGGCGGGAGCCGGGGCGCAATCCCCCCACGGGGGCGCGATGGGCGGCCGGCGCATGCCCACCCTGGAAGAGATGAAGCAGATGGCCGACAGGCAGGCGGCGCCCCTCAAGGAAAAGCTGAAGAGCGATCCGAATAACAGCGCCGTACTCATGCAGGTGGGAGCCGTCTACTTCACGACTCACCAATTCAAGGAATCGTCCGCCTACTACGGCAAGGCGGTGCAGATCGACCCCAAGAATGTTGCTTTTCGCGTCAAGCTGGCCTCCAGCCTTTACTCGAGCGGCGACGCGGATGGGGCGATCGCGCAACTGAATCAGGGGCTGAGCTATGAGCCGAATGACGCCAATTCCCTCTTCGACCTGGGCATGATCAAGTTGAAGGGAAAGCGGGACAGCCAGGGCGCGCTGGTCGCCTGGCAGCAGTTGTTGAAGGCCAATCCGCAATTAAGCGCGGACCGCAAAGCCACGGTGGTGAAACTGATGGCCGACGTGCTGACCATGCAAGGCGATCAGCACGGGATAGAGAGCAGGAAGCAATGACGGAGACAAATCAAACTCCAATCAGACAATGGACGAGAGAGAAGGCCATCTTTCTGGCGCTTGTCTGCCTGGCGGCGGGAATCGCAGGCGGCTGGTTCCTCCACGGCCCGCAGAGTCCGGCGGCAACTGAATCCGGGAAGGCTGCCAGCAGGCCAACGCCGGCGGTAACGGCGGCCAGCCAAAGCTCTCAGACGCCCAGTCCCGCTCGATTGAAAGAGATGGCCGATGCGCAGGCTGCGCCGCTGCTGGATAAACTCAAGGCGGAGCCCAAAAATCCGGAGTTGCTGGCCGGCATCGGCAACATCTACTACGACGCGCAGCAGTATCCGATCGCCGTCGACTACTACGGGCGCGCTCTCAAGGCCAGACCTTCCGATGCATCCGTGCGCACCGATATGGCGACTGCCTACTGGTACATGGGAAACGCCGACACGGCGATTGCGGAGTTCAATAAGGCGCTCAGCTACGAGCCGAATAATCCGAACACACTTTTCAACCTGGGCCTTGTCAAGTGGAAGGGAAAGTCGGACGTCGCCGGAGCGGTCGCCGACTGGGAGAAACTGCTTAAAACCAACCCGAATTACCAGGATAGAGACAAAGTTCAGCAGATGATGACCGAGGCGAAGAAGCAGGCAGCCGCGAAGCCGAAATGAAGGCGGCCAAAGCTGCCGCGACAGGCGAATCAACCGTTGTCTCAGATCGCCTATCGCGGCTGGACGAACATCATTTCTGGATCCAAACCTCAACCCGCCTGTTCTTTTCACGGCCTTCGGGGGTGTCGTTCGAAGCGACCGGAAGGTCGGAGCCGAAGCCTTGCACCACGGCAGGCTTGATGCCCCGCTGAATGAATTGCCTCTCGACCAACTTGGCCCGGCTCAACGACGCGGCTTCACTCCCTTCCGGAGTGCCAGTGTCGTCGGTGAAGCCAAAGAGCAGGATATGGTTTCGCGCGCCGCCCTGATCCGCAACCAGGGAGACGACGCGATCCAAATCCTGTTGTACTTTGGGGTTCTGGTCCAGATCGCCGCTGTCAAATCTGAAATCGACCGACAAGCGCTGCGCGTTCTTCGTTAATTCCTGGTATTCGTCGGGAGCCACAGCAGATACCGTCTGGGATTCCCGCGCAACGCTCTGGGCGACAAAGCCGTTGGCGGCAACCACCTCCTGCCCCTGCCTGGAAAGAGCAAACTCGACAAACTTCTGTGTGAAGGTGTTGTGCGTGGTGGCTGGCGTGTAAAGATAAAGCCGCCGCGACAGAGGATACTCTTCCGTAGCGACGGTCAGCCGGGTGGGCTTGAGCGCGTCGGCCCCTCTATCCGATACGGCGATGGATTTTGCGCTATGGATGAAGGGGAGGCTGACAAAACCGATACCGTTCGGGTCGCTGGAGACGGCCTGGGAGAGCGCATCGCTGTCCCCGAACCTGCGGACCGATGCCGCCATGGGCGCTCCAGCCAATACCAGGGTCCGGAATGTGTCAGATATCGCCGACTGATCGTCCCGGGCATAGATCTGAATCGCACCGTGCGATGATCCGATCTTCGACCAATCGCTGATGCTGCCGGTGAAGATCTGCCGGATCGTCTCTTTGCGAAGCTCTTTGAGCGGATTGGAGGCGTTGACGATCACGGCGATGCCATCAAGGCCCACAACATGTTCGCTGGCCGCCGCGCGATAACCGCCCGCCGGCGCAAGTTTGGCTGCTTCATCTGGCTTGATCTTCCGCGCAGCCATCCCGATGTCGCAGGTGTTGTCTGCCAGGGCAGTAAACGCGGTTGCCGAGCCATGAGCCGCAATCGTAATGGCGGATGGAATTCCGTCGCCGGGCAGGATGCCCTGAACCATCTTTTCCTGTGGATCCGGTCCGGGAAGGATTTGCACATCCGTTGCGCCCTGAGCCTTGAGAAAGGCCTCGGCCAGCGCGGGTCCGAGGCTGTCCTGCATGGTGTTCGAGTCGGCCAGGCGGAGAATTGCTTTGGGCGCTTCCTTCAGCTCCGCGGCCGTGGCTTTCTGCGGAGCGTTGATCCATCTCTTTCCGACGGCAACACCAAAGAGAAGGAAAAGGAGAGCGGCGGTACCTACTGCGAAGGCAATCTTGCCGGCGATTCGCCGGGATGGAGGTACGACTTCACTGAGTTTCTTATCGCATAGCGGGCAATGAGTCATGGATTTCTTTTCATGGGAAAAGTCCTCATGACTTTCCGCCAGCGCGCATTTACCGTAGTTTGTGCAAATCCTCTGAGGCATTGTCTTGCTCCCTTTTGGTTCACGGCCCTGTATTCCAACGTGGGACAACGCGCAGCCTGCACAGGCACGCCAAGAAATGGGTGAGGCTGCTTCATGCAAATTTAACCCTAATTATTACGAAAGTTCATACCTATAGTTGATTGGCCCAGTACTATAGTAACACCAATGTTCCAAAGTGGCGCATTTTATAGAGAAATATTAGGATGTGGCAGGCTTTCCGGGCAAAGGTAACCTTAGCGTAACCCGGTGTGGAGGTAGGCAAGGAGGGCGGTCATCTGCTCTTCGGTGAAGCGGCCGGCGAAACCGGGCATCATTCCCTTCCCTGCCAGAACATTCTGGCGAACCGCGGCATCCGTTGCGGGAACCCCGCTGGGCAGCAACTTGCGGTCGAAGACGCCATGCAGGTCCGGGGGAACCTTCCTGAGGCCCAGATCATTGTCCTCGTGACAGTGGACGCAGCGGACTTGATAGAGGTGCTTCCCTTCAGCCTGCTGTGGGGTGAGCGCGGGAGATGAATGGCAGCCGCTCAGCATCAAACCGGCCGCGACCGAGAAAGAGAAAACCATGCTTGAGTAAAACTTCAAAGCGTATCCCATCCTGCGCAGAAGAACGATATCACCATTATGCCAATATCCCGGAGCAACAATCCTCTTGGCGCAGCCCGGGCATCCATCAAAACGCGACTCTCTTCCGGCCTTCGCGCCTGCCGGCATGGCTTCCCTTCGAGGCGGCTTCGGTATGCTGAAGTCATGAGCTTGTCTTCTGAAAACCTGACGCCGATGGCGCACGCCGCCCAAAGCCGCTGCTTCGGCTGCGGCGCGGCCAATGCCACCGGCCTGCAGCTTGAATTCCTGCTTGCCGAGGATGGAGCCGTGGTTTGCCTGTCCACGATCCCGGATCGTTTCGAGGGGCCGCCCAGTGTCGTGCACGGCGGAATCGTGGCCACGCTGCTGGACGAGACGATGAGCAAATCCCTCCGGGCGCGGGGACTGACGGCCATGACCCGGCAGATGGAGGTCGACTATCTTCGCCCCGTCCACTCGGCCGCGCCCCTTCGCCTGGAGGGACGCCTGGTCCGCAGTGAAGGCCGCAAGCACTGGGCCGAAGCCAGGATCTTCAACGAGAGAGGGCGAGTGCTTGCGGAGGCCAAGGGGCTGTTCATCGAGGTCCACACCGGCCATGGATTCTAGGGAGCCCCCGATTCAGCGCGAAAGCCGAATGCCCCGGCCTGCTCAGCATCGCACAACATTTGCCGCATCGATTCCCCTGGTCGCATTGCGCGTATCGACCACCAGTTTGGCCTCCTCCACGATCTTCGCGTAGTCGTATTGGGAGTGATCCGTCACGATTACCACACAATCGAAATCAGGGATCTTCTCAAGCGGCGTGCTGCTCATGTTGAGCGCATACTTGCGTCCCTGGCCGACAGAGGCGAAGAACGGATCATTGTATTCAACCGACGCCCCGCGCTGTTGCAGCAACTCAATGATGGTGAGTGAAGGCGATTCGCGCAGATCGTCAATATCCCGCTTGTAGGCCAGGCCAAGAACCAGCAGGCGCGCGCCCCGGAGAGCCTTGCCGCGCTGGCTCAAGGCTTCCATTACGTTCTCGACTACGAAGTATGGCATCTGGGCGTTGATCTCGCCGGCAAGTTCAATGAAGCGGGTGCGGAAGTCGAATTCTTTCGCCTTCCACGAGAGATAGAACGGATCGATCGGGATGCAGTGGCCGCCAAGGCCGGGCCCTGGGTAAAAAGCCTGGAACCCGAAGGGTTTTGTCCGGGCGGCGTCGATGACCTCCCATATATCGATTCCCATGCGGAGGCAGAGCTGCTTCAGCTCATTGACCAGCGCGATGTTGACGCAGCGGTAGATGTTTTCAAGCAGCTTGGTCATCTCGGCCGCGGCAGGCGAAGAGACCGGAATCGTGCGGTTGAAGATGGTCGCGTAAACGGCTGACGCGAGGTCTCGGGCAGCGGGTCCGCAACCGCCCACAACCTTGGGAATATCGCGCCGCGCAACCGTGTCGTTACCCGGATCTTCTCGCTCGGGAGAGAAGGCAACCAAGAATCCTGAACTTGCGGCATCCCGCGCGGCCCGAAGGCCGGAGGGGTTTCCCTGCTCAAGCAGCGGAATGACAACCTCCTCGGTTGTGCCCGGATAGGTCGTGCTCTCAAGGATGATGAGCTGTCCTTGCCGTATGTGAGGCGCCATCGCCTTCACAGTGCCCGTGACAAAACTGAGATCGGGCTCATGATGCTCGTTCAGCGGAGTTGGGACGCAGATGATGATGACGTCCATCTGCCCAATCCGGCTATAGTCGGTGGTTGCCTGAAAGCCGCTCTTCTGCGCCGACTGAACCTCGGCTCCCGGAATACGAACAATGTAGGAGCCACCCTGATTGAGCGTGTCAACCTTGCGGGCATCAATATCGAAGCCGGTGATTGCGAAACGCTCCGCGCTGAAGAGCAACGCGAGCGGCAGGCCTACATAGCCCATGCCCACAATGCCGATGCGGGCTTCGCGCGACTCGATCCTCTGTCTGATTCCCTGCAACTTATCCACACCCAATTCGGTCATCCCATATCCTCACATTGAAACCAATTTGTTCCGGCAACTCCATGGCGGAAGGATTCCCCCTGCACGCCAAGCTGGTTTTTGCCAGAGCTACAGCGCAAGAGCAATCAAGTGCCTGTCCCGGCAAAGACAACACCGATGGTGCGCACAATGATCTTCAGGTCCAGCCAGATACTCCAATTGTTGATATAAGCAATATCACAGGAGATGTAGTTGTCGAAGGATGGATCCTTGCGCGCCTGCACCTGCCACAGCCCGGTAATGCCGGGGGTCACGTTCAGGCGGCGAAGGTGGCCTAGCTCATACTCGCGCACCTCGCCAGCCAACGGCGGCCGCGGACCCACTACGCTCATATCGCCTCGCAGGACGTTGAAGAACTGGGGCAGCTCGTCCAGGGAGTACTTGCGCAGAAACCTTCCCAGCTTGGTAATGCGCGGATCATCGGCAATCTTGAAGAGAACGCCTTCCCGCTCATTCATCTTCATGAGCTCTGCCCGGCGCTTCTCCGCGTCTGGCGTCATGGTGCGGAATTTGTTGCAGTTAAAGACACGGCCCTTCTTGCCGATGCGCTCCGACTGGTAGATGACCGGCCCAGTGGAATCCAGTTTGATGGCGATGGCGATGGCGATGTAAAGCGGCGCCAGGAGAATCAACGCCAGGCTCGAAAAGAGGATGTCAAGCCCGCGCTTGAGCAGAAGCCCGCCCTCGGGGAGACTACTGCAATGGAGCGGAATCGTGGGGAGCTGGCCAACGTGCTCGATGGGATTGTCCCATAGCAAACCGCCCTGTATGTCGGGAACAAACCGCAGATCAACACTGTGGATTCGAGCCTGTTCGAGGATCTGGTTGAAGATCCCCTGCTCACAGGGAGCAGTGACGAAGATCTCATCCACAAACGCCCGATGGGCGTGCTGAAAGACCGTCTCGATGATGCCAATCACATCGCCGGAGCTGGCGCGCAGAGGGGAGTCAGTGCCTCGAAGGTCGATAAAGCCCTTGAATGTGTAGCCGAGATGCCGAAAGTTCTCAAATTGGTGGCGAAGGGCCTGGGCATCCGGGCCGGTACCCACAATCAGCACGTTGCGGTTTCCGATGCCTCGCCCGAAATCGCGATAGAGCAACAGGCGATAGACCATTCGGCGCAGGCTGAGCAAGACAGTGACGAGCCCAACCGTGATCAGCATAATGCGGCGAGGAAAGTCCGTGGCATGAAGCAGGTACAAGGCGCCGGCAAGCAGAAGGCCGGAACTGAGACTGGCCTGCACACTGAGCTGCTGCTCGTGGAGAAAACTGGTCAGGCGCTTGGGGGCATAGAGATTGAGCCGCCGGCTGGTAAGAATGAGCACCACGCAGAAGCCGCATAGAAGCGCCAGCAGGATTCCTCTGGAATGGCCATGGATCAACGTGCCGCGCCCGAGTCCTCGCGCAGTTCCCATCAGGCCCAAATGCATCTCCCAGAGCATGGCCAGCATTGCGGCTGCAACGACGGTGATGACATCCAGGACCATCCAGACTGCTGCCGGTTCCACCCAACTCGGCACAGAGCTTCCCTCCGCTCTCCGCTCCTGTTGCGCGGAGGATGATTGGGAAGCCGATAAGCTATTACCGAGATCTTTCATCAGGCACAACCTTTAATGTACGCCGGTAACCGGCGGTAAACGGGCAGAAAACCTCGATCTTCCTTAGTCTCTGATGCGCGATGGAGGTCAGGCAAGGCTCAGACTGACCAGAGGGTATAGCTCCATCGGCGGCAGGCAGGCTCTTCCGGCGTGCATTCTCAGAGAACGACGCCCGTTTCACCTGGATGAGCCTTCTCACCAATGCCCTGCCGGAACCAAGTGGATTCACCGGAGTCCGTCTTTTGCTGGGATCAAAATAAAAGCAAGCGCTTTCATGCATCCTTACACAAACCGATAGCGCATCTACAGGCGTGTGAGCACAATAGCAGATTACAAAGGGCTGCTCAGGACTCCAAACTCTGTATCCATTGGGGACTCAGAGGTGACAATCTCGCAATCCATCAGTCCGGCTGGTCTGCATTCGGGCTCTGCGGCTTGGCCGGAGTTGGCTGGGAGGCGTCCGGTGACGCAGGCTGCGCCGCACCGGCAGGCTGCGCCGGGGGCGTCGGCTCAGCATCGGGTTCCCCATCGGGGTTTGCGCCGGGCTGCGGGGCGGGCTTCTGAGTGGGGAATTGCACCGGCTTCATCACCTGAGTATCTTTGGTGTCGGTCGGCAATTTCTCGCCGGGTTTGCGCAGGGTGGGCGGAGCAGCGGGAGCCTGCGTATCGGGATTCCGCTCGGCGTCGCCCGCTTCAACAGTTCGCACGCCAGGCTGGGCGGGAGTCAGCGGCGTGCCGTCGGTGCGCATCAGTCCCGCCACCTCGTCTTTGGTAAAGACCACCGGAGTCTCGCCTACTCTGGCGACTTCGAGCCGAATCACGCGGTTGCCGTTGACGCGGACAAAATCCACCTCCTCGGGCGGCTGACCGTAGATCCACTCCTCGAAGGGCGATTGCCCGTCCATCTCGCGGGATTTGCGCTCCGGCGGCCCCTTGGCGAAGAGCACCATATCGGTGGTCATGCCTACCAGAACATGGTGGTCGAGGATCGCCTCCTTCAACTTGGCGGGAAGAGTGTCTGTGAAGGCCTGGACAGGGGGCTTCACGTCAAACGAGATAAGCGGCGCCAGGAGCGCCTTTACCTGTGCGCCGGTCAGAGCGGGAACATGGCTTTCAAAGATGAGGGTGAGGCGCGCGCCCACCGGCTCGGTGCCGTCATCAGGGACCACCGGCTGCCAGCCCGGCCCCATTCCGATTTGGACATGGCGCAGAATCCGGTGTTTCTTCTCCGGCCCTCCATTGAGGTCGAAGATCATCCTCGTGTGGTCGAATCTGATGTCGCTGAGGACCAGACGATCGCCGGGCTTGGCGGAGAGGCCTTCGTTGGTGACCATATCGAGGTACGGTTCCCCGGAGGGATCCAGCTTGCCATTGGCTCTCAGCGTGAGACCCAGGCGTCCGCGCGGAAAGGGGCGCATGGCAAAGCCCTGCTCCGCCTGCAATACCCGGATCAACTCCAGGCGCGTCCTGGCGTCCAGTTCCGAGTTGGGAAGCGGAACATGGGTTGGCTCGATCTGCTGATAGCGCCGGTCCACCGGGGCCTGAACCTCGGGCCCGTTGGTTACGGTTCCGGTGTGGGTATTGACGGTGATAACCTGGGCTGCCGCGATGCCGGCGGCGAGCAGCACTCCCAGGGCACACCAGAGACGTCTGCGCGGGGAGACCTTCCCGCGGGGGATACTCCGAAGTAATCGGGGAACCGGCCGGATCCCCAGGGGAAGAAATGGCCGAATCATGGGTGCCTCCCATGCATGTAAACAGCATGGCTCAAAAACCCGTTCCGTTCAAGAGGGAAAAGCAAAAACACGCGGCTGGCTGGCTGATAGACTTCAAATTCAGGGGCAAGATGAACATCGACCCGGAGTAGTTTGGCTTTATGGCACAATCAGGCCGGATGTGCTGCTCACGGGCTGAGTTGTTCCATTGGCTACTTTCAAAAACTCGTCCCGGACCGTCGCGTAGGATGGCTGTCCATCAAAAAACTTGAAGGTAAAGTGCGTCTGCGTCCTCTGCCCTTTGTTGTTCAATCCGGTCTCCCTGTAGGCGTCCAAAGAAAACGAGCGCATTCCCTTCTTAGCCTCATCAGGATGCTCTTTGGCGAAGCCCGGCTGATCGAAGTCATTGCTCTCCAGAGTGATGGTCAAAGACAGCTTGCCTGCGCTGTCGGTCATCTTGCCAATGGCATAGACCTTGTAGTATCCAATGGGCACGAGGGAGGTTTTGATCACCAGGGTGTTTTCACCCACTTTTACGCTCTCTACAACGTATTCCTGCAGATTCGGCGGCGTGATGCCTCCTTGATGCAGATCAAGCATATGAGCGATTCCCGCGTCCCGGCATGGCGTATCGCCGCTCTCGGCACAGGCGCGGGTGAGCAACGCGGCGGCTTGCCAATCATCGGGATCAGCCTGCGCAAGCGGCTTGAGCATCTTTACGGCAGACGCAGCGTCTCCACCACTCAGAGCAGCTTCACTGGCAAACTTCAACAGGATAGGGTCGCCGGGAAGATCTTTTAGCAAAAGCTGATGGATGGCAAGTGAATCGGCATAGCGATGTTCGCCGAATGCCTTCCCTGCATTATCAAACTGCTGTTTTTGCTGCGGATTCAGCCTGGCAATCAGATCCTGGGTTGTCTCCCGATGCTGGGCGGCGGCTCCGGGCGCCTGTGCAATTGTTGCCGGCTGAAACAGAAGCAGATTCACTGCAACAAGAAGCACCAAAGCGGGGGAGATTCGTCTCATCGCAACTCTCCATCAAAACAAGGCAGAGATCACATAGACCACAATAACTCCAAAAGCGAAGACCAGTTCACCATCATAGCGGAGGAAGCGTGAATCATAGCTAATCCTTGGTAGGGTCAGCGTGTGAGTTGTCAGGAGGCAAAGCCGCCGGCGGCGCAACTGCGGGCAGAATCTGAACCAGACCGGGGGCCGCTGGTTCGGTTTGCCCCATGGCGGCCTCGTGCTGCTGACGCGCTGCCGCGTCAAGGTCAACCGGAATGCCGCCCGGCACAATCACCGGCGCGTTGTAGCGATAGTCCAGTTCGCGCGTGAGTCGGTAAACCACGGGCAGCGCCGCCAGCAGGAGAAGGAAGGCCACCCAACTGCCGTCCAGGCCATAGCCTCCGCCAGTGAGCCAGAACGGCCCCATGGGATTGCCCTGCACCACAGGGGAGCGGTTGCTGACGCCGCTGATGGCAAGCCCGAAGAGCAATGCGCGGCTGGCCTTCCAGCCAAAGTTGATTCCCCAGCTCACCCAAAGTGCGCGAGTGCGCAGATAAGCAATTGAAAGAGCAAGGCTTAACCCAATTGAAACAGCGACGCTGGCATGAGTGGAACCGGGCACGATCTGGGTCGAACCGGGCAGCAGCGTCTGCACGATAGCGTAGTAAGCGGCAAATCCCAGCGCCGCCCCAAGCGGGCCAACCGCACGCTCAAATTGCTGGAAGCCGTAACCCCGGAAGGCAACCTCTTCGGCCAGCGCGACCAGCGCAAAAAAGACGGCGTCAACCACCAGCCATCCCCAGGCGGAGGGCCCAAGAACCAGCACAATGGCTATGCCGCCGCCCACAACCATGAACAGAACACATGCCAGAGCCAGCCCCCAGCCCAGAGCCAGACCAAGTCCTGCTTCGCCCGGCCAGCCTCTCCGCCTCGGCAGCCCCTGCGCGGCTACGGGGTGCTGTTGCCGGTCGAGCCAGAAGCCCATGGCGGCATAGCCCAGCAGCAATAAAAAGAGGAGCATGGTCTGCTCGACCAGCGGCTCAAACTGGTCATTGGCGAGCCCCTGCGCCCCGCTCCGAGCCAGGGCCCGCGCAAAAAAGAAATAGACAACCGCGCCCAGAAACTCGATATAGGCGCGCAACCGGCCGCCGCCTGCTTGGGATGTGCTCATGGGCGTCAACCTTCCGTGTAGAACTGCGCTATGTTGCGAAACTTGGCCTGGCGCGCGGCGACCAGGGCATCGATCGAGAGCAACTTGAGTTCGTCCAGGTGCTTGCGGAGCAAGCTGCCCAGCATTCCCGTGCCCGCCTCGCGGTCGGCGTGAATGCCCTCCGGCGGCTCCTCGACGATCTCGTCCACGCAGCCCAGCGAGGAGACTTCCGGCGCGGAGATGCGCATGGCCTCGGCAGCCAGTTGCTTATGGACCGCATCGCGCCACATGATGGCCGCGCAGGATTCGGGAGTAATGACGAAATAGAGGGCATTTTCAAGGATCAGAACGCGATCCGCGACAGCCAGGGCCAACGCCCCGCCCGATCCGCCCTCGCCGCTGATGACCGAAATTGTAGGCACCCGGAGGCGGGACATCTCAAGCAGATTGCGGGCGATGGCCTCGGCCTGGCCCCGCTCTTCAGCGCCCAGGCCGGGATAAGCGCCCGGCAGATCGATGAAGCTGATGACCGGCCGCCCAAACTTCTCGGCGATCTTCATTGCCCTGAGCGCCTTGCGGTAGCCCTCGGGGTGGGGCATGCCGAAGTTGCGCCGTATGCGGTCTTTGGTCGAGCCGCCCTTGCGGTTGCCGATGACCAGAACCTCTTCGCCGCCCAGCCGCGCCATGCCGCAGGCTACGGCTTCGTCGTCGCCAAAGGCGCGATCGCCGTGAATTTCACTGAAATCGGTGAAAATCCGCTCGATAAAGTCCATGGGATAGGGCCGCTGGGGATGGCGCGCCCGCTCAATCCTGATCCACGCCGGCGATGCCGCCGCTGCCTGAGGGGAAGTCCCTGGTTCCTGTTCGCTCATTGGCTCCTTGCCGCTCAAGATCGGGTGGGCTCAAGATTGGCGCAAACTCACCGCCTATGCCGATTCTACGAGGCGCAGCCCGCTGGCACAAATCAAACGGAGGGAGCAGGGGCCTTCAGGCCCATGAACGACGGCTTACAACATAATTGGCTTTAGCCACGGGCCTTTCGTCCATGCTCCTGGAATGCTCGACTTCCCCGGTCCCCAAAGGCTAGGGACCGAGGGCACCCTCATCAGGATAGAATCCATCTTAAGATCAGGGCCACCCGCCAACCAACTCATCGAGGCTTCAGAATCGCCGGCAAGCTAATTTGGTAGTTTGGCCGTCATCCGGCCAAGTGCATATCGCTGTGGTCCGAAAAGGGTAAGTTTCGACCTGTCGCTTTCCTGCCCTTCCGCAGTACCATTGAAGGATGGAAAGCCTCGCAGGAATTCTCAGCCCGTGCAGCGGGGCTTCTGGTCGAGGCAAAGACCCTCAGGTAGAACAAACATGAATGACTTTCTTCAGTCTTTTGCTCAACTACTCGGCAAGATACCCGCCTCATTTTGGGGTGTTGTAGTCGGCGCTTTGTTCCCACTGCTAGGTATCTTTTTCACCAATCGTGCCAACAACCGCCGCCTGAGTTTGCAACTCCAAAACGATCGGGAGTTAAAAAATCGGGAACGGGAAATGACTTTCCGAAAAGATACATACGCAGCAGCCGCAGAGGCCATTGCGGCTTCTATGAGTGTCCTTTCCAAATTGAGCGAGTTGAGTTTTTCGCTGAAGGAAGTTTCAGCGACGTACCTTGATACATCTCCCATTCTCGCAAAAGTCAACCTTGTCGCGGGTGAAGATACTATTCGTGCGCTCGCCAATTTTGGAACGGAGTTTGCGCGCGCCTTTCCTCGTTTGGCGCAACAACGAATGGTCTCGAGCATCTTGCAATAACAGATTGCCGTAAAGGTTGCGTTGGTTAAGGACTTTGAAAAAACACGCGACGCTATGATTGAGCTTATGCGGCATCACAATATTGAAGGTACTCAAGATGTACGCAGATTTGAAGCGATACAGAAGAACTTTGAGTTTGAGGCAGGCCGTATCGCAACGACACACCAAGAAATTCTGCAGATGACCGCCGAACTTTATGCAAAGCACGGTCCTTTTGCAAAACAGTGCTTTGTAGAAAGCAATAATATCAGCCGACTGCTCGTCCCTTTACTGGTGGCAGCGAGGATGGAATTAGAGCTTTCATTCAGCAAAGAAAAATACGCTGAAATCCTTCATCAAACTTACTCAAACCTGGAAGGGAACTTGGATGAGTTTCTACAGAATATTGCTGTTGCTGTGAACGCTGTGGCACCGACTTCGTAATCGGTGGCGGGTGGCCCATTTCCCCCTCGTGAATCTGGGTGCCCAGGATCCGGATTTTCGGACCTGGGAAAGTTCAATTCCTGGAAGCGTTTTGAAATCCGGCTGCAAAGCGGCTACCATCAGACTATGCTTTGGAAGGGAGTGGGCACATGAGTCAAATGGATCGCATTACCCGGAATCCCGCGGTCATGGGCGGCAAGGCTTGCATTCGCGGAATGCGTGTCACGGTCAGCATGATCGTCGGTCAGATCGGCGCCGGACACAGCATTGAGGAACTGCTCGCCAGCTACCCCTATCTGGAGCGCGAGGACATACTGCAAGCGCTTCGCTATGCGGCGTGGGTGGCGGAAGACCGCGAGGTCGTTCTGGCAACGGCATGAAGCTGCTTATCGACATGAATTTGTCGCCGGACTGGGTACGGTTTCTCTCCGGCGCGGGCGTCGAATCGGTCCACTGGTCGGCGATTGGAGCTGCTTCCGCTCCAGACACGGAGATCATGGCCTATGCCAGCGCCCATGGCTATGTGGTACTGACTCAAGACCTCGATTTCGGCGCGATCCTGGCAGACACAAAGGTTCAAAAACCAAGTGTCGTGCAAATTCGCTCAGAAGATTTGGCTCCCAACAGCATCGGTAAGCTCGTTCTTTCGGCCTTGGCCGAAGGAGAATCCATGCTGGAATCCGGCGCGTTGCTTACGGTGGATTCCAAGCGCACGCGGTTGCGCCTATTGCCGTTTCCCTCCATCGAAGGCACCGTCGATGGTGTCGCGGTAGGAATACCAGTTGCCTGATACCCCCTGCACAGATCCGTACGGGCGCTCATTAGCGCATACGGCTCCTGGCTCCGCTCTACCGCGCGCCGTTCGCTGAAACAGCCTTGTGTTTAGCAAGCCGGCTGACCAAATCGCTCTGCTTGGCCATTTCCATCACCGAGAAGCCCTTTTCGGCGAGGGCTCCGGTGGGGCAGGCCTGCACGCACTTGCCGCAACCGGTGCAGTTGCTTGCCTTGCCCCAATCATCCTTGAGGTCGCTGACGATGCGCGAGTAGATGCCGCGCGAGGCGACCTCCCAAACATGCGCGCCCTCGACCTCGGCGCAGACCCGGACGCAGCGCGTGCACAGGATGCAGCGGTTCTGGTCGAGAAC
>Ga0182030_10016401_pt1 | contig 14431 bp, 19 predicted proteins | sample 812S3MmetaG_FD_121299 | JGI IMG/M metagenome (GOLD analysis project Ga0182030, IMG submission 121299) | Permafrost microbial communities from Stordalen Mire, Sweden - 812S3M metaG (Illumina Assembly) | ecosystem: Environmental > Terrestrial > Soil > Wetlands > Permafrost | place: Sweden...
GAAACGGAGAAGACCGACTTGGAGCCAAAATGATTCGACCCTTGGCACACCGAGCGCTGTCCTTAGGGCATGTTGAACTGTTCAATCGACCTTTCGAACACTGCCGATCGACGTTGAGGTTATCTGCGCAAAGGCCTTAGCGCTTGCTCGGCCTCCGACGCATCCTGGCAAGTGATTACTTGTACGCCACGTCTGTAATGTACCAGGGCGAGGATGTTGAGCCCAATGTCCTTTGATTGATCCGGTATGATCCGCACTGCAGTGCCGATTCCGGTCGCCTTGCATGCATCCATCATCCTGCCAATGTCGATTGCGCAATCCAGTTCCATCGAGTCCAATCCGCTGAGATCGGTCAACAAGGTGAATCCGGTGCGCATTTCCGGAAGCAATCTTACAACTTTTTCAATGCACGCTCTCATCTCAGCAGCGGTCACATGCCCCAGATGCCGTATCTGAATGAGATTACAGGATATATCACCTATTACCTCGCACTCGGATTTCTTGTTCATTCTTCGGATTGAGATGCACCCCTTCGCACGGATATTACTGCCGAATAATGGGACTCCGATATGCAGATTCCAGCGATAGTGTCTCGAAACCGGAGATCACGTCGAACAGTTGCTCATCGATGCCGCTCTGACGCAGCTGATGGAAGGTCCCGTGAAACTGCTCTAGCAGATCGTCGATGTTCTTATCGGGGCGTTGCGTTGCATAGCAGCAAGACGGCTTGCGTTTTCGCATGCGAGGGACTCGGCGCAAGCCCGGAAGAGTGAGATAAAAAGGTATTTTCGGATCATACGCCACTGCAGGAGAGGGCGACAGGGGGTGTTGACCCCAAGCAGGGATATAAGACACGTTGAATGTATCCCTCTGCCGGTTTTGATACGTTGGGGCGTGAGGCGAAGCCGCGGCAGGGGGCGCCCGAGATATGGTGACGCCACCCTTGCCAAAGGCTTGGCTCACTCGCGCAGCGCCTCCATTTCCTCGTGGGGCGGCTCGTCCGAATTTGTCGGATCTGCGGGCATCATGATGCCAGCCGTTGTGCGGTGGGCGCGCTGGGCCATCCCGAGGAGCTGGTCCACGTAGAAGACCCCGACGACCGTGTAGTCGATGGTCCCCTCGCAGCGGGTCGCCAGGGGCTTACGGGCAACGCCGAGGGCCTCCTCGCGGGTTTCGGCCATCACGTACAGGTCTCCCCAGTCAAGCAAGGTATCCTCATTGGCTGGGTCGAGCGTTGACGAGTCACCGACGACAAAGACGACGGCGAAAGCCTGCTTGCCGCGGTACCTGAGAAACCCGGTGTCGTCGCAATGGATAGGGGAGGTGAGGCGTACCGGGGCGTGGCGCTTGCCAGCGGCCTCGGAATAGGTGCTGCCAGGCGTCGGCCCGGCGGGAGTGTGATCTTTCGTGCTCATGGTAGTGTTCTTGTCGTTTTGATTGCCTCAGTAGATCGGGCGCCGGTGGTGGCGATCGAACTGCTAAGGCAGGCGATTTGGCGCCTAGGACAAGTATGGGACGCAGCAAGGAAGGAATTGCGCGCAAATCAGAGGGCGTGCCACGCCGCCCGCGCTTGGCTTCGACTCCATACTTCTCTCCAACGATCCACCCCCAACTCTGAGCTTCCCCTGAGCAAAGATTGAGGCGTTTTCCTTTGAAATTTAGTGATGCCCTTAAGAAACAGGATGCAGGCCAAACCATTAAAGTACGAATAGACATAAGCCGTGAGGGGATTCTCGATGACGTACAAATGGACGAGTCGCCGGATGCTGGGCTAATGGCTTCGGTTTCAACTCAGATGAGTTACTGGCTTTTTATTCTTCGGGTGAAAAATGGTGAAACGCAACCGGCTGCAATCGTCTTACCGATCAAATTCTAACATTGGGCGACAATGAAAGACCGAATCCTGCTAATTGTGCCGAACTCTGAAGGTCGTGTGACGCAGCCGCCGTCACACAACCCTGGTTGAACAAGCCCTGGAGAGTGGGAGGGGAAGCCCCGTCCAACAACGTACCGGATCCGACGCTGTCGGCTGCGGCAATTAGTCTGCGGCTGCGGCCATAAGCGCGGATCATTAACAACGTTCACGCGAGCCATCTTGACGGCAAGTGCCTCACTAAACATTGTGGGCCCCATGACGCTCCTAGCGATAAAGAATGAAATGAAGCGACTCAAGTCGCGCGAATTGAAAGAGCTGCAGTTGTACCTCATCCGCTTGCGCCACAGCACGCCCGAGTGGAAGCGCTCCACGGCAAGGAAGATTCGCGCCGTTCAAGCCGGGCGTTACGTGACGGCGGAGGCGCTCGAGAAGCTCATTGGGCGGTGAGTGAACTTGCACGATTCCTTGTCGTGTATGAGGAAGAGGCGGTCGGGTATATCGTAGCTCAGGGGCGCCGAAAAAGCAGGAAGATCGCGGAGATCGCCTATGCGATCGCTGCAAGTCCGTTTGCTGAGCCTGACTATGTGCTGCCAGACGGAGATGGACGCCCGATTGCCCACGTTGCCACCGATGGCTACGTGATAAGCTATTGGGTCGATGCTCCGGTGAAGCGGATCGTGATCGTCGAGATTGAGCCCGACAGATAGTCGAGGGCCGGTGGCTTGGGGCTCGACTCCGTGGTGCAAGACATTTGTCTTGCGGAATGGAAAAACGAATGCCTTCTTTCACGTTCCGCCTGCCACTGATGCTTTCTCGCAAGTTGCGGGCGATCTCAAAGGTCTACGGATCGCAGCCGGGTCCTTTCGTACGGGACCTTATCGAGGCAACCATTGAGGGCGGACTGCACAACCAGCTTTTTGAGCAGCGTCTCAAGGCCGGGATGGAACGGTACAAGGATAAGCCGGTGCTCTTGGGCGGCAAGGACGCCGGTGGCTTCACGGCGCCCGGAAAGCCGGCCGAGAAGGGCTCCAAGCGGGCGAGACAGGGAAAGGAGCCTCCAGTGGCGTGAGCGGCCCACCAGGGCAAAAAAAAGCCCCCCAGATCGTTGGCGCGAGCGGGGGGCGGAACTGACGGAGGTCGCTGACACGGCTACCGAAACGGGAGAGGGCTTCATTGTCAATTTCCCGGTGGCCAACCGGGCACACGGAGAAGCCGCTCATGGCGTTGCCTCGACGTCCGGGGAGCGGCTCGGGCAGGCCGCCGGAGGCGGCCGCCCGAGCCGCCCCCGGCGTCTCTTGTCTACAAGTCATAACTCCATCCAAGGAGTCCGAAAATGAGGCTGAAAGGCTCCAAAAGATATTCGTCACCCTGAACGGGTCAGCCAGGCGTTCTGCCTTCGCCTTGCGAAAGGACGCAATCGCCATCGTCAACAAGTGGGGCGTGGACAAAACGGGCTTCCTGACCCTGACGTTTGGCGGGGGCAAGGAGGGTCCGTCAGTTAAGGAGCCTCAAAGGCGTTTCGACTCGATGCTGACCAATTTCCTGGGGGAATTGTTCTCGGGCGGCATCAAGGTCCTCGAACGGGGAGCGGCTAACGGGAGGGTTCATTTCCACTGCCTCGTGGACACTGGTTTGGACGTTCGGACAGGGACAGATTTTGGTGCGCTCGCGCGGGGCGAAAATTCCTCCCTCAACGCTGAATGCAGGTTGATTTACTCCCACCTCAAAGCAAGGGTTGAAGAGTATGGGTTTGGTCACCGGGTCGAATTCATGCCCATTCGGACCTCGGACGAAGGGATCGCGAGCTACGTCAGCAAGTACATCGCCAAACACGTCTGGCAGCGTCGTCCGGAGGACGTCGGCGCACGTTTCAAGCCTATTGGGGCAATGCTAGGGCAAACCGGATTTGCTCCTGTCAGTTCTCTTGGGGCGGTCCCAATGCTCTCGGTTCATGGCTTTGGCGCAGAAAGCTCGGGGAATTCTCGGTCATCAACGGCGTCTACGCCACGGAGGAATGGAAGGAAAGGCTAGGGCCCCGGTGGGCATTTCACCTTCGCGAATACATTTTTGAGCACCCACTGACGCGTTGGCCTTCGGTTCGGCATTTCGATGCCGATTCGGCAGCCGTCGCTCAGTTCAGGTCCCGCGAATTCGATATCCGGCACCGAGACCCGGATCTGCTGACGTTGGTGGTCTTCCGTGAAAACGAGGTCCTCCGGCTGGACGAGACCTTTGCCCTGGTTGAGCTCAGCGTATTCCGGACCGTGGTCAGGCAGCTGGTGGCCGTGGAACAACCGATTCAGGGGGACCGGGCATGGGTGAATGATCTGCGGAGGGCCCTGGAATTCGCAGAATCCGTGGATTGTGCGTTGGCAGGCAAGGATTCTCTTTCCTCTGGACATCCTAGGCCTTATCGCACAATATACATTATGTTAAGTAGCAAATAAGGCAAATTGTTAGGGAATTACGAAAACACACAGCGACTGGCCCCTTCTCAGGGCAGGATGCAAGACGAATCTTAGGCCCTTGACAGGGCGATTGGCGTAAACGATTGTACGCCAAGAAAGGCCAAATTAGTCATGAGAACCCTTCAAAAAAGCGCCGCCGCCCTCGAATTCAGACTGCCCATCGAGAACGCGATCTTTCACGCAACGCAGACGGAGCCGCTTCGCAATAATACGGATCAGCTCGCAAAGCTCTTCACGCGCATTCTATCGACGCGCAAGAAGATTTCGACCTCGGTCCTTACTGAATTCCTTTCGATACGTGGAGACATGGCAAAGCCGCTCATCGAAGCTAGGAGTGGCCACGCCATGTCCAGTGCGGTTGCAGGCGAACGCCTAAAGCTCAGTGACGAAACGATTCGTGCCCGGGTAAAGGAGAACAAGCTCATCGGGTACTTCGCCACCGATGAGAACAGGAAGCTTCGACTACCCGAATGGCAATTTTACGGGCCGCACACAATTCATGTCTGGGTTCAACCGCTCATTGAGGCATTTGGTGAGAATGGATGGGCTCTGATCGACTTTATGACCGTTCCAAGAACGGGCATGGTCGCAGACACTCAATTCAATGGTGAATCGCTCCTGCAAAGCCTCCAAGCCGGGAATGCCGAGGTTGTAATCACTGCTGCCCAACGAGCTAACCCAGCATAATCGTGGGAGCAGACCAAGGAGAGGCCAATCTAGCGCCGGCCACCCTCTCGGCCGGATCGGTAAAGGGTACAAAGATAGACGCGGGAAGGCTATGGACCAGGATATCGCGCCTTGGTCCAAAATACTTCTCAAACGATCCCGATGTTCGCTTTGCCACCCCTGGAATCCCAGGAGGATGCCTGTACCTTGGCGAGGATTCAGTCACTTGCTTCTGGGAAGTGTTCAACGGCACAATCACAGGCGTGGGCACAGAGCTACGTATCAGCAAAACGAAGATCACCGACCGGAAGATACATCTCGGAAAGCTTAAGCGAACAATCGAAGTCTTCGATGTGGCGAATGCGGCCAATATGGTCCGTATCGGCGCCAACGTAGTCGGCTGCTTCAACGGCTCCTACAAGATCGCCCGCGGATGGGCTGAGCTGCTCTACAAATCACACCCCACCCTAGACGGAATACGGTTTCCTTCCGCTAGGGCTGGCGGTGGGACAAATCTCGCCCTATTCGGCGGACGGGTCCAACCGGCGGACATCGAATTCAAACCGGACGCGACAGACCTTCTCGCCGATCCCGACATCGCAAGACTGATGCTCACAGTAGATATTGGCCAGATTTAGACACATCCACTCATCGGGCTCGCCCACGGCGCCGTACCAACCATGAATCGGCAGTGAGGCTCAAGACATAACGGAAATGTCAATTTCCGTTATAATGCTCAGCACGCTATTCCAGCCTATTTGAGTGGGAACGAGCTGTGAGGGATGGTGTAATGAGCGATTCTCCAGTGATATAGGGGAGATTGTTTCTGTAGTTGACGAACATAGACACTGGTCTACCTTGTCCACCATGGCAACTATGACTCGTACCGCGCAAACCCGCGATCACGTCCTTGGACTCATTCGAGCCCAAAAGTTGCCCGTTCCGGACTTACTGCGCGTGACATGGGAGCGGATTCAGGAAACCAATCGTGAAAATGTAAAGGTATTGACCAGTTTTCTGGCAAGTAGGGCAGCTTCCAAGGACGGCGCCCTCGCTGCAGCCGCGGGCGAAGCTCTCTCAACCGAGGCCGTCATGAAGCTCCTTCGCCTAAGCAAAGCGGGGGTCCACAAGGCCAAAGATGAGGGGCGCATTCTAGCATATCAGGAGCCAGGTAAACGCTTCTACCTCTTCCCGATGTTTCAATTTGAGGGTTCCGCGGTTGCCGCGTGGATCCCGGACCTTATTGATGTCATTGGAAACGGCTTTGCGGCGATCCACTTCCTGACGGTGGAAAGGAAGAGCCTCAAAGGGAGCAGTTTCCTTAAGGACATTCAGGAGAACGTGCCGGCGGAGGTCCGTAGCGCCAAGGTGGCAGAAATGCTCAAGGTCGCACGCGATCTTGCAGGCTAAGCCATGGCAGGTCGACCGGCTGGGCGCGGACAACCGCATTTACCGCCGCCCGCGGCAGAGTTTGCGAAGTGCGCCCCTGATTTGCTGTCAGCATATCCCTCAAAGTGGATGCGCCTAGGAGCTGTTGTCCGTCCGAGCCCATACGATTGGGACGATCGTGCCGTCAGTCGATTTTCCCACCCGTCACATCCTTTTAAGATTCTCTATCTAGCCGACAGCAAGGAAACCGCTTTCTGGGAGGTTTTTGGCGCGAAAATCGAGGACATGCCCGTCGATAACCGTGCCCTCTATGCCAAGGCGCAGCTCGAGACGCGCAAATTGATAGAATTCAAAGTGGAACATGTGCTTCGGCTTATCGATGTAACCCAGGAAAAAACAATTCATGACCTTCGGTCGAACGCAGGAACCTGGCTGGCGCCGTATAAACACTGCCGAGCATGGGCCCGGGCATTAATGGATCATCCTAAGAAATTTGATGGATTCATTTACCAAGCGTGTCGTCGTGGAGCGACGGCTAGGTGCCTCGCATTATTTTCTCGTCCGGATGAAGCGACCATGGAGAAGCTTGTGCTGCCCCTAACCCCGCTGGGCGGGCCGTCTATCCTAACCGATCCTGATATCCTTCGCCTGCTGATTCAAAACGATATCGACCTGCGGTGAGATTCGTTAACCCCAGCTAAGTCATTTCAGCAAACGATCAGCAATCTATATTATGTTAAGTAACAAAATTGCGGGCAAATTCTGCCCTCGCCTCGCTCGCTGCCTCTCTATGCGTATGTCCGGTGTCCATTAAGTCGAGGCAATCTCAGACCATGGCAGTTCAGGCCTTAACGGATGGATGAAGCAACGAATGCACAGCTTTGAGGAGGACCTCGGCGGTAAAAGGCTTAAGGAGAAATGCGTGTGCCAGCTCCGTAGACGCCTCGAATCCTGAGTCGGATGTATTGCTCTCGGCCAATCCGCTGATTACAAGGAGTCGCAGATCAGGACAATGCCGTGTGAGAATTCGGGCGAGTGAGCCTCCGCCGAGATTTGGCATGTCGCGATCGGTTATCAGGAGCGCGACCTCGGTCGTTTGTGCATTGAAGAGACCAATTGCCTCCACACCGTCGCCAGCGCTTACGACGCTATAATTGTGTTTCCTAAGTATCTCACCGACCATTTCGCGGATCGGCTGGTCGTCGTCCACAACGAGGATGAGTTCATTTTTGCCAGCCAGTGCAGCGGCCGCCGGCTCGCCACCGTTATCGGACATCTTCTCCATTGTGGCCGGCAGGAATACGCAGAAAGAGGTGCCATTGTCAGGCCGTGTGTCGAGGGTGACAAAACCGCCGTGGTCCGCAACGATCCCGCGCACGGTGGATAGACCGAGACCGGTGCCTTTGCCCGGGCTCTTCGTGGTGAAGAAGGGCTCCCAGATGTGTGGAAGTACATCGGCCGGGATTCCGCTGCCAGTGTCGGCGATTTCGATGAATAGCCAAGCACCGGGCCGCGAACCGAGCAACGCGCGGGCCTGTTCCTCGTCGAGCTGCCGATTGGCCGCGGAGATGCTCAAAGTGCCGCCCTGCGGCATGGCATCGCGGGCGTTGACACAAAGATTGAGGAGGACTTGGTGGATCTGCGCGGAGTTGCCGAGCGTCAGCCAGAGACCGGAGGGAATATGGTGCTCAAGCCGGATGGATTTTGGCAATGTCTCTTGCAAGATATTGATGATCTCGCGCAAAATAGGCATTACTTCGGTGAGCTGGAACTCGCCGGTGTTGGCGTGCACAAACCCAAGAATCTGCTTTACCAGTCCGGCACCGCGCGCGGCGCTTTTCTCGAGTATTTCGAGGATTTTCAAATCTCCTGAAGTGGAAAGACTCTTACGAAGCATCGGTGCGGCGAACACGATCGGGGCGAGCACATTATTGAGATCGTGAGCGATGCCTGCTGCGAGCATTCCTAAGCTCTCCAACCGCTGTGTTTGGAGGAATCTTTTCTCGAGCTCTTTTTTCTCCGTGACGTCGATGAAATAGTTGAGGCGGGCGCGCGGCCGGCCTATCTCATCCCGAACCAGCGTAATATGGCCTTCCACGATGATTTTACGGCCGTCGCTGGTTTTCAACCTCAGTTCGCCGTTCCAAAATCCGTCTCGCTCAACCGCCGCACGCACTCCTTCCACTACGCCGACATAATCAGCGCCGAGCAACTCTTCGGGCCGGTGTCCTATCACCTCGGCCTGGGTCCATCCGAAGATCTTTTCGGCTCCTCGATTCCATAGTGAGATCTTGTGGTCGCGATTTACGATCATCACGCCTTCGTGTGAGTTTACGAGGATATCATTTTGTTCACGAAGCCGGAGATCGCCGACCTTGCGCTCAGTGATGTCGCGAGAAATCCCGATCAAGCCCGTGATGTTGCCCTGCGCGTCGCGCCGAGCCACTTTGGTGCTGGAAACCCACGTAATATGGCCGTCGGGCGAAATCTGCTTCTCCTCGGCGCCAATCATTGGCTCGCCGGTCTCCATGACCCCCTGCTCGTCGGCATATGCCTGTCGGGCCTGCTTTTCATCGTGTACATCAAAGTCGGTCTTGCCGACCGCCTCGGTGGGATCGTGGAACTCATAATGTCGCGCCGCGGCGCTGTTGATGCGGACAAAGCGACTCTGCCGATCCTTGAAATAGATGTGGTCGGGTATCAGGTTGACAAGGTCCGCGAACATTGCCTGCTCCAGCAGGAGCGCTTTCTCGGCACTCCGGCGCGCCGTGATATCGCGGATATTGCATTGGATCACATTCTCGTGGTTAGCCTGATAGACGTTGCTAACGAATTCCACGTCGATCCGGCCCCCATTGGCGGTTTCTAGCGGCTTATTTTCGTAGCGGATGTATTTGTTTCGCTGCAATTCGGCGAAGCTAGCCTGATTGGCGAAGATGTCCTTGAAGAATCCCAGATCCCAAATTTTCTTTCCAAGGAACTGCTCGCGCGAGAAACCCAATTTCTCGATCAAGAACGGATTCACATCCACCACCATCCCCGTGTCGGCATCGAGGATTAGAATGCCATCTTTTGCTGACTCGAAGAGCCGGCGATACCGGAGTTCCGACGCGACGAGCGCCGCCATTTGTAGCTTCAGCGCGGGCCAATTTGGGTCGTACTGATCAGACTGTCTCATTTTCAGGTTAGCTTTTCAGCTCGAGCGCAAAGCGAACTGGGCGGTGGTTCCACTTGGCGAGCCGGCGATTGGCGTACTCGCCAAGTGCGCGCCGGACAACGACGGGAAGACGAGTCAAATTGTTCTTGAGCACGTAGTCGTAAGCCCCGGCCCGAACGGCCTCGAGTGCGCGCTCCCCGTCGATAGTGCCCGAGAGAAAAACGAATGGGATCGCGGGCGGGCGCGCGTGTGCAAGCGCAAGGGCCTCGAGACCGGAAAACGCGGGGAGCGAGAAATCCGAAAGGATGAGATCGGACAGCTCGGCGGCGAGGCGAGAGAGAAAAACGCCTCTATCGGTGACTGTTGAGATCGGGGAATTCGGCAGCGAGGGCGACGGCGGCCATCTCGGCGTCAAGAGGGTTGTCCTCGAGATGAAGGATCCCCATGCCTGCCATCGCCGCCTCTTGAATGTTTGCGTTCTGCTCTCCACCCATGACGATACCACGACATAGCACGGCCTGCTATCATACCTTGGTATAATGTATCGTCAGCGCCTTAGGGGCTCGTACTTCGGCATTGCCGCCCACAAAATCCGCGCCCGGCTTTCCCGCCGCGCCGGAGTTAGCTGGGTTGGCGCGCAACCGCTGACCGGGCTGCCGAGACCATGATGTCTAATTTTTCCGCGATCCGCACTAGATCAGGAACAGACGTTGCACCCATTTTCTTCATCATGCTGCGACGTTGGATCTTCACGGTTATTTCCGCAGTGCCAAATTCCGCAGCGATCTGCTTGTTGAGCATGCCGCGAACCACGAGTTGCATCACTTGGCGCTCCCGCTCGCTAAGCGAGTCTTTACGCGAGGAAAGTTGTGTCATTTCTCGCCGTTTCTCGATCGATCTGCGATCCATCTCGATTGCCCGCTCGATCGCCGTCAAGAGTTCCGTATCGTCGAACGGCTTCGTTAGAAATTCGACCGCCCCACCCTTTATTGCCTGCACGCCCGTTCGGATGTTTCCGTGGCCCGTTATAAAGATAATCGGAAGGCTGAACTTTTTCGCTGCCAGTTCACGTTGAATCTCCAGCCCATTTTCGCCCGCAAGACGAACGTCGAGCACGACACACGCTGGGACGTCTGGCAGAATGGATGCCACAAACTCCTTCCCGCTCTCAAAAGTCTGGACGTTCAGTCCAGTCGACCGGACCAGACCGTCGAGCGCCTCGCGCACCGCTGGGTCGTCGTCCACCACGAACACGATTGGAGCATTATTTTGCGCTCTCATGAGGGGTCATTTTGCCGATGGGGAGGGTGAAAGTGAATCTCGCACCATGAGGATGGTTTGCTGCAGCCCTAAGCTCTCCTTCGTGGGCTTCAATAATCGACCGGCTTATTGCCAAACCCAATCCCAAGCCCTCCTGTTTGCGCGTGTTGAAGGGTTCAAACAGCCGTTCAGCGTCCGCGGGATTGATTCCAGCTCCGGAATCCTCCACGAGCACCTGCACCCAACCTGACTCGACTCGTTTAGTGGTGATCGCGAGGCTGCGCGGGCCATCGTCCACTTCGGCCAGCGAATCCATCGCATTCATCATGAGATTCAAGATTACTTGCTGCAACAGGACGCGGTCCGCATCCACAGACGGGACATCTGGTGCCAAATCCAAGCGCAATGAAATGTTCTGGCGGTCCAATTGGGACCGGGCTAGCGCGACACTTTCCTGCACGAGTTCGTTTAACTTGACGGCTGCTCGCGATGGCTCCGCCTTTCTCACCAGCGTGCGAATTCGCCGCGTTACCTCACTGGCGCGAGCCGCATCGCGGGCAATTCTCTGCACCGCTTCGCGCGCTTCAATGAGATTGGGTGGACTCGCTGTGAGCCAACGAGAAGCGGCGTTCGAGTTGGTCACGACTGCGGCGAGTGGTTGGTTCACTTCATGCGCAATCACGGCGGTCAGTTCGCCGACCATCATCATGCGCGCAACCCTCGCCAGCTCGGTCTCGGTTCGACGCAGTTTTTCCTGGTTGGCTCGCAGATCCTCGATATCGGTGTTTGACCCGAACCATCGCTCGATTCTGCCTGCCGCGTTCTTCATGGGAATGCCGCGACACAGAAACCACCGATAGACCCCGTCCGCTCGCCGATGCCGTTCCACTTGTTCGTAGAGCTTTCCAGTGATAACCGAATCGTGCCACGCGGTCAGCACTCGATCTTCGTCGTCGGGATGCAACATGCGCCGCCATCCCTTTCCCTGAACTTCTTCCAGCGTAAGTCCCGCGTACACCCGCCACTGGTAATTGCAGTAGTCGAGCGAGCCATCCGCTGGTCCGCTCCAGATTTGCTGGGGAATCGTGTCGAGCACCGTCCGCGCATGTGCTTCGGCTTGCAGGAGCTTCTCCTCCATAAGCTTCGAATCCGTGACGTCCCGACACACCGTCAGAACATGCGGTCGGCCGTGAAACGCGAGCTGTGCGGCAGCGGTCTCGAGCCAGCGCCAGGCTCCATCGCGATCGCGGACTCGCCAAGCCAGCCGCTCTCCGATTACGCCCGCTATGATCTGTCTCCACCATCGTTGCGCGAGATCAAGGTCGTCTGGATGGGTAAATTCGAATAGACTGCTTGGCTGGCGGCCATACAGGCGCGCCACAGACGGGCTTCCATAAACGCTCCTCCCACTTGTCTCGTGAATCCGGATGAAATCATTTGCGTTTTCTGTCAGGACGCGGAGCAGTTCGCCTTGTGGTCCAAACTCGTCCTGCGCGGGCGCGGACGTTACCGCATCCGCATTGGTCCGAAACAAGGGACCAGAAAGGTCGGGAGGAATGCTTCGGCTCGGTTTTGGATCTTTCGAACTCATGCGTTAGGCCGAGGGCGAAACGTTCGTCCAGCTTCGTTCGACTTTGTGTTCTGGAATCAATCATATTCCTGGAATCTCTTGCCGGCAAGACGGGGATACGGTCCTCTTATCGAGGCCGGAGTCATATGCAAGTTGGCTTCCCCAAGTGGATACAAGCCCCGGTCTCGAATCCCCTTTATTGATGGATAACAACTTACATTGACCATCGAGGTCAGAACCCAGAGCCTCTTGAGGCCTCGGATCGAGCCATTCACATGATGGCCAACTTACGCCGTCAACGCATGAAAACCCAAAGAGCGATACGGTCGCGGATAAGGGCCTATCGCTTAGTTGGTTAAGGGATTGAATTCGGACCAAGTCGTTCAAATCGAGCGTAATGTAAGTCGAAGCAGCTTTTAAAGGGACACTGACGAACACTGAATCCTGCAGCAGGTCGGATAGCCTTTCCTCTGTCTCGGTCCCGCCCTTCTCGGGGGCCAATGCGAACAAAGTGCGAAACTTCGCATTGGGGGCGAAGCATGCAGGAGCTGCCTGCGATGCCGGACGTGCCCATAGTACGGTTTCGGGAGCCCGCCGGGGTGGCCCCAGAGGGTCGACCGGCAACTTAATAGCTCGAGCGGACTCTCACCGCCTCTTGGTGAGGCCGTTCTGGCTCATGACCGCCTTCCCGTCGTGGTACCACTCAAGGAGCAGTTCCTGCGCACGGTACCTCGGCCGGCTACCGCCCTGAGAATCGTGAATGAAGATCCTGCCAGTGGTCGCCCATCTCTAGCGCATCCGGCGCCGGTTGCAGCTCAATGCGCAACGAAATGTATACTCATTACAGACGATGATTCTTTGGTTTGCGGGTTGCTGGCCGCTTCGTTGGAGGACGCCGGGTATCAGGTCAAAACAGCAAAAGACGGCGAAGCTTCTTGGGCAGAGTTATTGGACAACCGCAACGACCCGCTGGTAATCGACTACTGTCGGCAGTCGAGCCGTCGACCATTTCCCGCCCCGGTTTCCGTAAGATCGTCTACTCCGTTCGAGTTTTCAGACACAACGGCGCCAATCCGTGAAAGATCACTCCAACTGGGTCGCCGGGCAGTGCATTGCCCATCATGGCGACGGATGGAGCGATATACGTCGTATTTGGGTCGGTTGGTTTATATAATAAAAGGACTTTCCGAAACTCGTGAGAAAACAAACCACCCTTTGCCAACAATAAGAAACGAATACCTCCACGCCGCGCTCAAGATTATCGACGATCCGAACATCCTCGTGAACGTGGTTTCCCTCCGCGTGAAACAGCTCAGACGCGGCAATCGCGCACTGGTGGAGTCGCTGGAGAAGCTATCCGCCGAGGACACAGCGTTGCGCGAGATTGCCGAAGGCAAGATCAGTTACGAACTGGCGACACCGGAAGAGCTGGCCCGCCGGTATCCATCGCAAGCGCGGCCGGCGATAACCGCATTCACTGCAGCAACGCGATCTAGTCGCTAAACCAAACTCCTATGCCTAAACTCAAGATTAGACCCGTCGGTGATCACATCCTTGTTCAACACATCGAGGAGAAAGAGCAAGTCCGAGGCGGTGTCATCATTCCCGACAGCGCCAAGGAAAAACCGCAGGAGGCGAAAGTGATCGCCCTCGGCACCGGCACGAAAACGAAGAACGGCGAGGTTATGCCTTTCGAGGTGAAGGTCGGCGACAAGGTCCTCCTGGCCAAATACGGCAGTGCGGAGGTGAAGCTCGGCGACCAGAAATATACGTTCGTCCGCGAAGACGATATCCTCGGCGTCATCGCCTGAGCCCTAGCCGTTCGGCCGAGTCATTGAGCGCGCCTGTAGGCGTCGAGCGGCTTCCGCAAAGCTAGTGAGAAAACCTAGGCAGATACAACATCTTCATATCCCGGATGTTGCAATAACTGGCTCCTCTAACTTAACAGATTTATTGTCAATACTTACAAAACTATCTGGAAGTCCAGCCTCGCGATATAATCAACGACCCGCGTTAACCCGGTGTCATTCGCATATATATCTCGC
>Ga0182030_10016402_pt1 | contig 14430 bp, 17 predicted proteins | sample 812S3MmetaG_FD_121299 | JGI IMG/M metagenome (GOLD analysis project Ga0182030, IMG submission 121299) | Permafrost microbial communities from Stordalen Mire, Sweden - 812S3M metaG (Illumina Assembly) | ecosystem: Environmental > Terrestrial > Soil > Wetlands > Permafrost | place: Sweden...
AAAGGGGCGAGGGCAATAAAATCCATCCTCCCCTCGGTGGCCGTGGCGACCGAGGGGCCCGGGGGTGAGGGGGTCCTTGCAACATGCCATTGTCAAATCTTATCCGGGACACCACACTAGGACACTACCCACTACCGATAAGCTTTGGAGTGTGGCTGATCTTGTGGCACTATGGGAGACTGAAGAACAAGAGGAAGAAAGCGCGGCATGAATAAAGGAGTATTCACAAGATGGAACAGGAAGTGGAAAGATTGCGGCACAGAGTCCACCAATTAAATAGTGATTTAGTTAGAATCACTGAGATACTTGCACTAAATCCCAACTCTATCGCCAAACTGCGTCCGAAGTTAAAGGCTGCCAGTAAAGCTTTAACGGAAGTTCATTCCACACTCGACAAACTTGAGCCGGAAGATTCCCCCACAAGAACCATTCGACATGCCCGGTCAAAGTAGCCCACTACCGGGCACCGCATTTGATTGACAGTTTCTCGCATCGATTCGTATAATGGTTGGTTTGGGAAAACAGGAGAAAAGAAATCTATGTACGCTATCTTTCGGACGGGTGGGAAACAATACAAGGCCTCGCCGGGCGACGTCATTCGCGTCGAGCGCGTGGCGGGCGACCCGGGCTCGACGGTCGAGTTCAACCACGTGTTTGCGGTGCGCAAGGAAAAGCTCACGGTGGGGGCCCCACTGGTTGAGAACGCCAAGGTCACGGGAAAAATTCTTACCAATGACCGCGCCGCCAAAGTGCGAGTTTTGAAATACAAGCGTAAGAAGCAGTATCGGCGCACGATAGGTCATCGCCAGCATTTCAGCCAGATCCTGATCCAGGACATCGTTTCGGCATAGGAGCCAGAGGTTAGAAGCCGCGAAGCCAGAAGCTGGGAACCCACCCTGCAAAGATCGCATCCGCCGGCCTGACACTCGACTTCTAGCTCCTAACTTCTAGCTTCAGATTTCTACAGAGGAAAGGCAACATGGCACATAAGAAAGGTCAAGGAACATCCCGCAACGGCCGCGACTCCAACGCCCAACGCTTGGGCGTGAAGCGCTTTGACGGCCAGACGGTGTCCGGCGGGTCGATTTTGGTTCGGCAGCGCGGCACGCGCCTGAAGGCCGGGGAGAACGTCGGCACCGGCAAAGATGACACGCTCTTCGCCAAAGTTTCCGGCATCGTGCGCTTTGAGGACAAAGGCCGCCTGGGCCGGTACGTCAGCATCCTGGTCCCATCAACGAATTAGGCCATCAGGTTTCAGGTGCCAGGTGTCAGGCCTGCCGCCCGAAGCTTTGTGCCTGAGGCGTCAGCTTTTGACCTTCGCCCTTGACGTCTTAAGCCTTGCGACTGAAACGTGACGCCTGCTACCTAGCCCCTGGCACCTGAAACCTGTCACCTGACACCTGTCACCTACATGTTCATTGATGAAGCCAAAATTCACGTAGCCGCAGGTGGAGGCGGAAACGGCTGTGTGGCGTTTCGGCACGAGAAATTTGTGCCGCGCGGCGGACCCAGCGGTGGCGATGGCGGGCGCGGGGGCGACATCATTTTATTAAGCGACCCCCACATGAACACCCTGCTGAAGTTTCGGTATAACCCCGAGTACCGCGCCGCCCGCGGGGGGCACGGCGAAGGCTCGAACTGTCACGGGAAGGACGGCGCAGATAACACGGTGACGCTCCCCGTGGGCACGGTGGTTTACAACTTGACCACCGGAGAGAAGCTGTGGGATTTTGATACCCCGGGCCTGAAAGTGATCGCCGCCAAAGGCGGACGCGGTGGACGCGGCAATGCGCGCTTTGCCACTTCGACTCACCAGGCGCCGCGCAAAGCCGAACCGGGCACGCCGGGCGTGGCGCTTGATTTGCGCCTGGAACTGAAGTTGCTTGCCGACGTCGGCCTGGTCGGTTTCCCCAACGCGGGAAAATCCACGCTGATTTCGCGGCTCAGCGCGGCACGCCCGCGCATTGCCGACTATCCGTTTACGACGCTGGCGCCCAGCCTGGGAGTGGTGGGACTCGACGGCGACCGGTCCTTTGTCATGGCGGATATCCCGGGGATCATCGCCGGGGCGCACGAAGGCAAAGGCCTGGGCATACGCTTCCTGCGGCACGTGGAGCGGACGCGCTTGCTGCTCCACCTCGTGGATGTGGCGGAGTTTTCCGGCCGCGACCCACTGGAGGATTACGGCGTGATCCTGAATGAGCTCGAAAGCTTCAGCCCCGTGGTCGCCGCCAAGCCCATGCTGCTGGTGGCTTCGCGCATTGACGTCGTGGGCGAAGGCGATCGCCTGATCCGCTTGCGTGAATTATGCGCTGAACGCGGATTGCCGCTGCACGAAATTTCCTCGGTGACCGGGGAAGGGTTGGCAAATTTGAAGGAGGCCATTTGGGCGAAGCTGGAGCAGATTCCGAAGTCGGGAGAGCGGGAAATCGGATGATCGGCTCATCGGGCCATCGGGCAATCTGGCCATTGAGTGATTTGGAGACTTGATGATTCAGTGGTTCAAAGCGGAAGATATTTCAGGTCGTGGCTTAAAAACTATATCGCTAAATCGTCAGATGAACCGATGAACCGATCTCCCGATCTCCCAAATCTCATGAACATCGCAATTTTTGGCGGAACGTTTGACCCTATCCATGCCGGGCACCTGGCGGCGGCGCGGGCGGCGCAGCGCCGCTTTCACCTGGACCGAGTCCTCTTCATCCCCACCGGTAATCCGCCTCATAAAATTCACGACCGCCTGACCGACTATGCCCAGCGCTTGGCGATGGTGGCAGTGGCTTGCGCCGGTGAGCCGCGCTTTATCCCCTCCACAATCGAAGCGCCCACTGTGGATGGGTCGCCGCGCTACTCTATCGACACGGTGCGGGCGGTGCGGCGAAAGCTGCGCCAGCATGACCGGCTGTTCTTTCTGGTGGGCGCCGACGCCTTCCTCGATCTGCCCCATTGGAGAGAATTCCGTCGCTTGCTCGATGCGGTGGAGTTCATTGTGGTGCCCCGGCCCGGCTTCGATGCGGACGCGCTCCGCCAGGTTCCACCGCCGGACCTGCTGCGGGTAAGGCGCCTTGCCCAAAAAGCTGAGACCATTCGCTTGCGCCACGGCGCCATTCACATTTTGCCCGGTGTGGACGCCCCCGTCGCTTCCCGCGAAATCCGGCTAGCGGTGCGAGCTCGTAAACCCATCACTGGCCTTGTTTCCAAGCTTGTGGAAGAATACATTTTGAAGGAAGGGCTGTACAGTCCCAGCGCCAGCGCGAAACGTTTGCCACGATGACACCACAATTACGCGAAGCGATCCGGGCGGCCCAGGATCGCAAGGCTTTGGACTTGCGCGTTTTGGAGATGGACGGAATCTGTTCGTTCACCAGCAACTTCCTGATTTGCACCGGGACCTCCACCCGCCACACCCAGGCGATCTGCGAAGGCATCGTGGAAAGATTGAAGAAGTCCGGGTGCGCGCCCACCCACGTGGAAGGCTACTCCCAGGCGGAGTGGATCCTGGTGGACTATCTCAATTTCATCGTCCACATTTTTGTCGGGCGCGCGAGGGAGTTCTACGATCTGGAGCGCCTTTGGAAGAACGCGCCGAAGCTAACGGTCAAAGACGGGGACCAAGTTTGAGATCGGCCCATCGGTTCATCGGCTCATCGGTTCATCGGTTCATCTTTTCATCGGATGATCGGATGGTCGGGTCATTAAGTGATTTTGTGATTTGGCGATTTAGTGATTGACGGTTTGTGCGATGACCAGAAATCGGTGGTGTTTTCAATCACCTAATCACCAAATCGCTCAATCACCAGATGAGAAGATGGCCAAATGAACCGATGATCCGATTCCTGCCATGCGCATTCGAATTCTCTGGGAAGGCAAGACCAAGGACTCCCACCTGCGAGCGATGCAGCAGGACCTTGCGGGCCGAATCGAGCATTTTACCCCCCTGAGCATGGAAGAACTCCCGGCATTGCGGGGAGCGCGCCATGCCCGCAAGGCAGGGTTGACCTCCGCTGAGCGCGCGCTGCTGGAAAAATTGCGGGGAGCAACGAAAGTTCTGCTGGACGAGCGCGGCCGCGAGCGCACCTCACAAGAGTTTGCCGCTTGGCTGGGCCAGGAAGCTTTGCGGGGCTCGCGGGATTTGGCCTTTTTGATCGGGGGACCGGATGGCTTCTCCGCGGCGTTTCGGGCGGAGGCCGACCTCCTGTTGGCGCTTTCGCGCATGACGCTGACGCGCGATTGGGCGCGCACTTTTTTGCTCGAGCAGATCTATCGCGGCTTCACGATTTTGCGCGGCTACCCCTACGCGCGTTGAGGCGATCGGTTCATCGGGTCATCGGGCCATTGCACTCGAACATCAAGACGACAGGAAATGGCATGGCAAAGACTGAAGGTCTTAATGGTACAATTTATCGAGGCTCGTGGCATTAGGGTCGGGCCATTGTGCCATCCGGCGATTGCGTGATTGAGGGATTGAAGCCCTTGGAGATCTCTGGTGGTCGCTCAATCAATTAATCGTGAAATCATCAACTCGCGCAATGAACCTAGGGAGAGATGAACCAATGACCCGATGGCTCGATGACCCGATAAAATAGGTTTCTATGGCTTGGTTCCGCAAAGAAAAGCATCGGCTGGAAACACCCAAGGAGAAGCGCGTCCAAACCGAAGGGCTTTGGGTTAAGTGCGACAAGTGCAAGCAAATCCTTTGGAAAAAGGATCTTGAGGCCCACCTGCAATGCTGCCCCAAGTGTGGCCATCATTTCAAGCTGGGCTCGCACGCGCGGCTGGAGATGCTGTTTGACGAAGGCCGCTATACCGAGCATGACGCGCTCCTCGCCTCCACGGACCCGCTGAAATTCAAAGGCGCCAAGCTCTATCGCGATCAATTGAAGCAGGCCGGCGAAGTCACCGGCATGAAGGACGCGTTGCTGAGCGGCGAAGGGCTGATGGAAGGCAAGCCCGCCATCATCTGCGCGATGGAGTTTCAATTCGTGGGCGGCAGCATGGGCGCAGTGGTGGGCGAGAAGGTGACTCGCGCCATCGATCGCTGTATCGAAAAGAAATTGCCCTTGGTGATCGTCTCCTGCTCGGGCGGTGCGCGCATGATGGAAGGCGCCATCAGCCTGATGCAGATGACCAAGATCTGTTCAGCGCTCGCGCGCCTGGACGAGGTCCACAAACCTTACGTTTCCGTGCTCACGGATCCCACCACCGGCGGCGTCACCGCCAGCTATGCCATGCTGGGCGACTTGAACATTGCTGAGCCCGGCGCGCTGATCGGCTTCGCCGGCCCGCGCGTCATCGAGCAAACCATTCGCCAGAAGCTACCCGAAGGGTTCCAGCGCTCCGAGTTCCTTCTGGAACACGGCATGCTTGACGCCATCGTCCCCCGCAAAGAATTGAAGAGTTACATCGCGCGCGCCTTTCGCCTGATGCGCGCGTGGGACCGCTAATGATCGGGTCATCTGGCCATCGGATCATCTGGCGATTGAATGATTTAGTGATGGCGCGATTGAAAGCCTAGAGGTTTCTGTTCGTCGCTCAATCAACTCGTCGCGAAATCGCCAAATCACTCAATGGTCCTTTCGGCCGATGAACCGATGGCCAGATGGCCCGATGACCCGATCCCATGAACTATAACGAATGCCTGAAATACCTTGCCGACCTGGGTCAGGAGTTGCACGGGCTGAAGTTTGGCCTGACGGCCATCTCCCGGATCCTGGTGGAACTGGGGCGGCCGCACGAGCGCTACAACACTGCCATCGTGGCCGGAACCAATGGCAAGGGTTCCACCTGCGCCATGCTGGCCAGCATACTCGAGCACTCGGGTTACCCCACCGGACTGTTCACTTCACCTCATCTCGTGTGCGTGAATGAGCGCATGCGGGTGAGTGGCCGGGAGGTTTCTGACGCCGATTTTGCCGCCGCATTCACCACGGTCGCCGCCGTAGTCGAACGTCTGGTCAACGTGCAAGAACTGGAGAAACCCCCAAGCTTTTTTGAGTTTTTGACGGCTACGGCATTCCTGCACTTTGCCCAAGCCGGAGCGAAGTTCGTCGTGCTGGAAGTCGGCATGGGCGGACGGCTGGACGCCACCAACGTAACTAACCCGCGCGTGGCCTTGATCACCAACATTGACTTCGACCATATGGAATTCCTGGGCTCCACCCTGGCCGCCATCGCGGCGGAAAAAGCCGGCATCATCAAACCGCATCGCCCGGTGATTTCCGGAGTGGAGGATGCGGAAGCCGCAGCCGCCATTCGCCGCCGCGCGGAGGAATGCGGCGCGGAGTTGCGGGAACTGAAGAACCTGGCGCAAATCACAGGGCTTCGCGCCGTACAGGGCCGCTACTCGTTTGATCTGGCGGTCGGCCAGGATCACTTGGCAGGATTAACCTGCCCGCTGCTGGGAAAGTTTCAGGTCAAGAACACCGTGGCCGCGGTGGCCGGTGCGTGGCGCCTCGAGGCGGAGGGGTTTGAGATTTCATGCCGCAGCATTCTGCAAGGGCTGAGTGCCGCCACCTGGCCTGGACGGCTCGAGCCCATCCTCTCGAAGCCGTTGGTGTTGCTCGACGGTGGACACAACCCGGGCGCCGCGCGTGAACTAGCCGCATTCATAAGGGAAGAACTTCCCGGACGCCGCGTGCGTTTGGTGTACGCTTCCATGCGCGATAAAGCCATTCGGGAAATTTGCGCCAGCCTCTTCCCGCTGGCGGAGGAAGTTTATTTGACGCACCCTGAACACCCGCGCGGAGCCACACCAGAGGAAATTCTGGCCGCGCTGGATTCCCCGCCGGCCAAACTGCATATTGAAATCGAGCCGGCCCGCGCCCTGGAGAAGGCTTGCGGCGCCAGCGCCGCGAATGACGTCGTGCTGGTCGTCGGATCACTTTTCCTGGTCGGGGCCGTTAAGAAAGCACAGATTGAGGGAAAGCTGCACCTGCCTGCGTTCAGCGGAGGCGACTTACCGCTGGGTTGACCCGAATTTCTCACCGCGGGTCTGGTAGGGCGGGGCTTTACAGGGTGGGGGAAAACCCGTCCCTTCTGGCCTCGGGTGCGAAGCTCTGGAGTGCGGTAGCTTGCTGCCTCACTCCAGAGCTTCGCCCTCACGCCCGAGGGAAGCACCGTGTATTCCTAGTGTCAAGCGACGTTTTCTCTCACGCTCCGGAGCCCCGTCGCTTCCAGCCCGTGGCGAGAATTCCGGTTTAATGTTGTCATGGAGACCGCACCGCCAACTATCGGCCCCCAACCCCGCGGGAGCGGCCGCGTCCGCTACCTCCTGAGCTACGCGCGTTCCCTGCTGTTCACGAATCTCCTTATTTATTTCCTTACAGCAGTCTGCGGAACGATTTCGCTGCTGGGTTCTCTTTTCGACTCTCAGGGCGGATGGCAACATGCTTGCACCCGGGCGTGGGCGTGGCTGGTTCTGAAAATCAGCGGAATCCGCGTGCGCGTGGAAGGACTGGAGTACGTTAATCCTCGCGAGACTGCGATTTATTGCGTGAATCACCAGAGCGCCATGGACATTCCCGTGCTGTACGCGAGCCTGCCGGTGCAGTTTCGCTTTGTGGCCAAGCGCTCGTTGTTTAACCTCCCCTTCATGGGCTGGCACATGCGGCGCTCGGGACACATCCCGGTGGACCGCGACCGTCCGCACGAGGCCATGAAGAGCATGAGGAAGGTGTCCCAGGAAATCCGCAAGGGAAAATCCGTGGTGCTCTTCCCCGAGGGCCATCGCAGCCGCAACGGTCAATTGCTGCCTTTCAAGGCGGGCAGCTTTTACATTGCCATCCTGGCGGGAGTTCCGATTGTTCCCATCACCGTGAACGGAACGTCCTATGTCCTCAAGGCTGACACCTATCATGTGCGTGCGGGCCAGACGGAAATCATTGTCCACCCGGCCATCTCTACTCAGGGGCTGACCTTGCACGATGTGGACGCCCTTTCCCGGAAGGTGAAAGACGCAATGGCTTCGCGCATCGTGGCAGGGGGAGAATAACCGGCTCATCAGTACATCGGCTTATCGGCTCATCTGTTAGCCGGGTGATCATTCTTGAGTATCAAGCTACGAAATGGGATGGAAAATAATCATGAAGCACTGAAGCAGCGGACCAAGCAATTCGCGCTACGGATACTCCACCTTTTCCAATCATTGCCAAAAAACGAGGAAGGACGCATCATTGGAAGGCAGTTGCTCCGCACTGGAACAGCGGTTGCCGCAGACTACCGTGCAGTTGGACGGGCACGGTCGCGAGCCGAATTTATCGCCAAGATGGGTATCGTGGCGGAAGAAACCGACGAGGTCGCCTTCTGGCTGGAATTGATTGCCGATGGGCGATCGCTTCCTTCGCCCCGGCTGGCAGATCTTCAGAAAGATGCCAACGAGCTTTTGCCCATCTTCGCTGCCTCCCAACAAACTGCGAAAAGTCATTGAGCCCAAGGCGGGACACTTCGATGAGCCGATGGACCGATGAGCCGATCAAGCGATTTGAGGTGGTCAACATCAATGGAGGAAATGTTCTCTGTGGTTAAATCGCTTCACACCCGCGTTTTTCGCATCTTCGGGGCAGTAGCCTTGGTGATCGGCATGGTGCCCAGCACGCTCTCGGCACAACAGCCCCAGGCCCCTCTACCTCCCCCCCATGTGGACCCCCAGGCGCGGCAAATGTTGGACCGCGCCATTCAGATATTGGGCGGGCAAGCCTTCTTGACCGCCAAAACCCTGACCACCAAGGGCCGCGCTTTTTTTTTCCAGGACGGAGCCACCGCCGGCATGGAACCATACGAAAGCTATGTGCAGTACCCGGACAAGCGCCGCTTCTCGTATGGAAAAACCAAGCCCGTCATCCTGATCAACGACGGTGACAAGGGTTGGGAACTCGATCGCTATGGCCTGATCAGCCAACCCGATCAGCAACTGCAAGGATGGATCATCTCCAACCGTTACAGTTTAGAGAACCTGCTGCGCTTGCGTATCAACGAACCTGGCGTGCTCATCCAAATTGGCAAGGCTGACTTCGTGGATAATGTGGCGACCCAGGGGATCGAGATCATTGCCACGGGAGGGACCAGCGTGCGCCTGGATTTGCACCGGCAAACGTTAGCGCCTTTCCGCATCTCCTACCGCATCAGGAACGTCAAAGAAGAGGCTTGGGATGATTATTCCGACGCCTACGCCGATTTCAGGACCATTGACGGGATTCAAACCGCCATGCACGTTACGCGCTACTTGAATGGGGATCGGATCGGGGAAACCTTCCGGAGTTCCGCCAAATACAACGAAGAGTACCCGTCCAACTACTTCACCGCCGAGTGAGACTGGAGCATCTGCTATAATGATTTGATGGAGCCAGCGTGAATAAGTCATCCAAGATTCGCAGCACCACGATTTTGTGCGTGCGCCGGGGCGGTCGATTGGCCATGGGTGGAGACGGCCAGGTCACCATGGGTGAAAGTGTGGTGAAACAGAAGGCGCGCAAAATCCGCCGTCTGTATAATGAAAAGATTATAGCGGGTTTTGCCGGCAGCACCGCGGATGCGCTCTCCCTGTTTTCCCGCTTCGAGCAGAAGCTGGAGGAATATCACGGGAACTTGAATCGCGCCGTCGTGGAACTGGCCAAGGATTGGCGCACGGACCGTGCCCTACGCCACTTGGAAGCGCTGCTGCTGGTGGCGGACGAAAAATATACTTATCTCGTGAGCGGCAACGGCGATGTGATCGAGCCCGACGACGGGATTGTGGCAATCGGTTCGGGCGGACCTTTTGCGCTGGCCGCCGCGCGCGCCCTCGCCAAACACACGGCCATGCCCGCCAAAGACATTGTCCAGGAGGCCATGCTGCTTGCCGGAGAAATCTGCATTTTCACCAACGATCAGATCATCATTGAGGAGCTCGAAGCCAGTCCGAATCAAACACCGAAAGGGTAAAGACTAATGGATAACGGGTAAGAGCTTAAAGTTGTGAACTGAACGAATAAGGTTATAAATCAACTTTACCCTTTATCCCCTACACTTTAGACTTTCGAACATGGTTTTCTACTTACCCGAGAATATCGAGAACGCCGCGTCACTTGACGATTTGACTCCGCGGCAAATTGTGACGGAGCTCGACAAATATGTCGTGGGCCAAGGAAACGCCAAGCGCTCCGTTGCTGTGGCGCTGCGCAATCGCATGCGCCGGCAAAAGCTGGCGCCGGAACTTGCCGAAGACATCCTTCCCAAGAACATCATCATGATCGGGCCCACCGGCGTGGGTAAGACGGAAATCGCCCGCCGCCTCGCGCGCCTGACCAATTCACCCTTCCTCAAGGTGGAGGCTTCGCGCTTCACGGAGGTCGGATACGTCGGGCGCGACGTGGAATCAATGGTCCGCGACCTGGTGGAAGTTTCCATCGATATGGTGCGCGAAGAGAAGGTGGACGAGATCTCGGAGAAGGCAGAACAGAATGCCGAGGAACGCTTGCTCGACCTGCTCCTGCCGCCTCCTCCGCTGATGCGGAAACCCGAAAAGGCGCCGGGTGAAAACGACGATGGCCGCTCCGCCGCGTCGCCCGAACAGTTCCAGCGCACGCGCGAAAAACTCCGCGCCCAGCTTCGCGAAGGCAAGCTGGATGACCGGGAAGTGGAAGTGGAGATGCGCGACCGCAGCACCCCCGCGTTTGAGGTCATTACTTCGCAGGGCGTGGAAGAGATGGATATCAATATCAAGGATATCCTTCCCGGACTCTTCGGGCAGCGCACCAAGAAGCGGCGGATGCACGTGACCGAGGCCATGGAATACCTGATCCAGGAAGAGGAAAATCGGCTGATTGACATGGACCAGGTCACGCGCACCGCGGTGGAGCGCGCTGAGCAGTCGGGCATTGTCTTTCTGGATGAGATCGATAAAATTGCGGGGCGGGAGCGAGGGGGAGGCGGGCCGGACGTGAGCCGCGAGGGCGTGCAACGCGACATCCTGCCCATCGTCGAGGGCACCACCGTCAATACGCGCTATGGCATGGTTCGCACCGACCATATCCTGTTCATCGCCGCCGGCGCATTCCACGTCTCCAAGCCTTCCGATCTGATTCCTGAATTGCAAGGCCGCTTTCCTATCCGGGTGGAGCTGCACTCGCTCACCACGGAGGATTTTATCCGCATCCTGAAAGAGCCCAAGAGCGCGCTGGTGAAGCAATATATCGCGCTGCTCGAAACGGAAGGCATTAAGCTGAGTTTCACCGACGAGGCGCTGCAGGAAATCGCCAAGTTTGCGGCGGCCGTGAACGAAGCCACGGAAAACATCGGAGCGCGGCGGCTCCACACCATCATGGAAAAACTGCTGGATGAAATTTCTTTCGAGGGGCCGGACTTGAAAAAGAAGGTCGTGCGCATAGACGCAGCCTACGTGCAGAAGCAATTGGCGGACATCGTCAAGAATCAAGACCTCAGCCGATACATCCTGTGAAAACTGATCCTCGAAAGCGGCGAACGGCCGCCCCCAATTTTTCCTTTCACCCCACCACCCTGCCGAAAAGGATTCTTCAAGCGTTGGTATTGGCCTCAGCGGCCGGGTGTCTGTTCGGATGCGGCGTGCAGGGAACTCCCCACCCGCCCCGTTTGGAATACCCAGCAAAAATTGGCGACCTCGCCGTGGTGCAAATCGGCCAAAGCCTGGAAATCCACTTCAGCCTTCCCCAGCAAACGACGGACGGCGGGCGTTTGACCATTCCACTGGAGGTCGAGATCCTGCGCGCCGTCGCCCCTCGAGGCACAGGCATCTCCAAGCTGCCGGAGCCGGAGGTCTGGACGCGCCTCATCCGCGAGGAGTGGCTGCCGTATGCACAGGGCAATAGCGTTTCCTACTCCGCGCATCTGACCGAGCGGGAATTTCACGACTGGCGCGGGCAGACCCTGGTGGTGGCGGTCCGCACGCTCACGCGGGGGTTCCGGCACCGGGCGCTCGAAAGCGGTCTCTCCAACTTCATTGACGTGCCGATCTACGACGTCTCGGAGCCCGTGGGGAGCGTCAAATGCGTGACCACGGAAAAAGCTGTGGAAGTTCAATTTACCCCGCCCACCACGGCGCTCAGCGGCGAGCCTATTCATGACCTCGCCGGATACCGCATTTACCGCAGTTCCACGGGCCAGGCGTCCAGCTTTGAACTGCTGGGAGAGACGGCCGCCTCCCCCTACCGGGATAGCCAGTTTGAATTTGGCCAGACCTATTACTACCAAGTGCGCGCGGTTTTTGGTAAACCCGGCCATGTGGCCCTGTGCGACGCCTCGCCGGCAGTGAAGGTCACGCCACGCGACGTCTTCCCGCCGGCTCCGCCCCAGGGATTGTCGAGCATCTACTCGGCGGGCGCGGTGGAGCTGGTGTGGACGGCCAACACGGAAGCCGATTTGGCAGGATACAACGTTTATCGCCTGGAAAATCAATCCGCCCAGCGGGTGAACAAGGGACTGGTGCGTACGCCCATTTTCCGCGATACCACCGCGCCGCCGGGAGAAAATCTCGTTTACTATGTAACAGCCGTTGACCTTTCCGGCAACGAGAGCAAGGCGTCGAAGAAAGAGGAAGTGGAGACAAAGTAAGAGGTTGAAGGATGAAGGTTAAAAGTCTTCAGCTTTCAGCCCTCAGATTTTCAGCAGCTAGGAATAACTCTGCGCGTCCAAAAACCATGACGCTTTCGAAGGACTTGGGAATCGCCATTGCGGGGACGGCCGCGAGCGCACTCGCGGGGGTGTGGGCGTGGAAAACTGTGCGCCGCTGGCGGCGCAAAAGCCCTGACGAGCTCGAACGCTTGCGCCGGTTGGGAGTGAACGCCTGCGGGCGCATTATCCCGGGAAGAATCGTGGAACTGGCGGACCCGGTGGCGGACGGCCCCGCGGGACCGATCCTCCTTTATGATTACGAGGTGGCCGGGGTCACCTACGAGGCGGCGCAGGACCTGAGCGCGTTGCCGGAAATCGCGGCCGCCGCGCCGTTCCTCCCCGGCCAGACCACGAGTGTGAAATACGATCCCAAGCAGCCAACCAATTCCATTATCGCCTGTGAAGCCTGGTGTGGCATTCCCGACCTGGGACCCAACCGGAACGCTTCACCGGCGCGCCGGGACGGACCCGCCGAACTATCCGCAAAAAAACCCACATAAAGAGCGCCCATCAAGGGGGCAAAACTTTCCCCATTTGGGGCGCTGCCGGAGGCCGTTATTACCCATCCAGGCGAGGGTCGCGGTCCTTTGTACTGCCCGTCCGCCCGCCAAGGCCCTTACTCTCAGGCAGTTGCAAGCAGCTACCGAAAAGGCGCGGACGGAATGCCGATTGCACTCAGGAAGGTGCGATAGGAGGGTCCAGTGCCGCCGAAAGATCGGCGGCGCCCGCACTGAGAAAACCATGGTGGAAGCTTACGATGGTGCTTCTCCGGCGGCATGGAGCCAAAGCTATTTTGGGTTTTCGATTTTGGATGGAAGAGAGCGCAGCCGCCTACGGTCATTAACCCAAAACGGCAAATCTTAAGTCCAAAGTCAATTCGAGGTGGACAATGTCCGTTTCTGGCGTAGCGTCAAGCAGTTCTCTGAGTCAAAGTTTGCAATCCTGGCAGGCGAAAGCTCAGAAGATTCAAAGTGAGTTTCAGCAACTGGGGCAGGATCTCCAGGCGGGAAATCTCACCCAGGCCCAATCGGATTTCAGCACACTGAGTAAGAACGTATCGGGCCCCCTGCAAAGCAACAGCGCTCTGGCCCAGGCATTCAGCTCCTTGGGATCGGCGTTGCAATCCAAAGGTCTCTCGGCCGCTCAGCAAGCCTACACAACCCTTCAACAAGGAGTGCAGCAAGCCACTCATGGCCACCCCCATCACCCCCAACCTGAGGGTAGTTCCGCAACCACCACCTCCTCCCAGGGCAGCACCTTGATGCAAATGGTCAGCAGCCTGGGATCAGCCCTTCAATCGGGGAATCTGTCGGCCGCACAGACAGCCTATTCGACGCTCTCGCAAGACCTACAGCAACTCGGCTTGGGCTCGAGCACTAGCTCGCAGTCGATATCTGGAGCATTAAGCTTTCTGGGTTGAGCGATTGCATCACCCGCGAACAGACCCTCAACCCCACCCGCAAAACGGGGGCCCCCCCTCCGCCTTGCGGCCCCGCCTCTCCCCCAGGAGTGGGCTGTGATTTTGATTTCTCTCCCTCTCCCTTGGGGAGAGGGGGGGACCGCAAGGCGGAGGGGTGAGGGGTTTCTTCGCGGGTGATGCATTCATGGCCATGGAGGTAGGCGACGCCCGCGACTTTGACGGAACCCTGCCGAACACCTCCTTCACAAAAACACCTCCCTGGCTGTTGCGCCCGGATGATAATGTCCCCATCTGGCCCGGATAGAAATGTCCCCTAAACTGACGGTCTCCGAAGGAGGCCGAATTGAAGAGGACAGGGATGAGTGAACGGGAACTGAAGCGGGCGG
>Ga0182030_10016403_pt1 | contig 14430 bp, 9 predicted proteins | sample 812S3MmetaG_FD_121299 | JGI IMG/M metagenome (GOLD analysis project Ga0182030, IMG submission 121299) | Permafrost microbial communities from Stordalen Mire, Sweden - 812S3M metaG (Illumina Assembly) | ecosystem: Environmental > Terrestrial > Soil > Wetlands > Permafrost | place: Sweden...
CCTTGCAAGGCATGTGTTACGCGAGCGCTCGGCGCCGGCCCGGTACGCGGAGCGCATCATTGACACATCACATCTCATTTATGGCAGCGCGTTATGTTGAGTGACGTATTTGGCACCATTACAAATGCTATATATTTGTGATCCAAGTCGCAGATTATGCACCGCCCGGGTGCCAATAGCGTCACGAACTTTGAAGGGGTGAATTATATGACAACTACCGTTAGGGGATTGGTTACCGCGGGCTGGCTGATCGCCGGCACCGCGCTCTGCGGAGCCGCGCTGGCGGTGCCGGTGGTCACAGGACCGACGACCTCGCTGCCTTCGCCGCAGCCGCTCGGCACCACGATCACCATCAACTATTCCGCCACCGACACGGACCCGGGGACAATCTCGTATCGGTTACAAATCGGGGCTGTGCATGCTTCGACCTTGCAGATGGTGCGCGATTTCAGCGTGCAGGATTCGTTCGTCTATACGCCTGTGCGGCAGGAGGGAAATTACCAAATTGTGGTCACCGCCCGAAACAACAGTACCGGCAACACCACGACCGCCCGCATCTCTTCTTATACCTTTTCGACCCTGGTCGTGGGCGGAGAACCCGTACTCACCCCGACGGCCAATGCGCTCGTCGCCTTGCTGAGTTCGCCGCCTTGTCCGGCGGGAGCCACCAAGATTCGGGCGTCCATACTGGAATCGGGACAAACGCAGCCCAGCTACACGAATTGGGAAGACTGCCCCAACGGCAAGAACGTGAATATTCTCATCGGCCAGATGGCGGCTTCGACGAATTACGCCATCCGCGTGCAGACCACCAATGGCACGACGGTGGTGAATGGCAGGTCGTTGCCGTTCACGACGGGCGTCGTGCCGGTGTCGGTGCCGCCGATCACGGTGAGTTCGCCGCTGGTCTCGAGCGATGACCAGGACCAACGCTTCATCGTGATGTCGCTGATCCAGTCGACGGCGGTTGCGGTCAATCTCGCGGGCAAAGTAGTGTGGTACTACCCGAATCCGGGAAACACCTACCAGCTTCTGTATAGGACGGTGCTGGGCGGTGAGATGCTCATGCTGGCCAATGGCCCGAACTCGAATCAGAGCACGGTCCAAAATGCGCAGGTGCTGAGAGAAATCGACCTTGCGGGCAATACGGTTCGCGAAACCAATGCGAGCCGCGTGGCGGAACAGGTGGTCGCAATGTCGGGCATCCAGTCCAATTGCGCCATCGGCAGCACGGAATGCATTGCCGGGGCTTTTCATCATGAAGCCTATCCGTTGCCCAATGGCCATACCCTGGTACTCGTCGATGAGGAACAGATATTCACGGACGGCACGCAAGGCTCCTCACCCGCTAACCCGGTGGACGTCATCGGCGATCTCATCGTCGACCTCGACACCAATTGGCAGGTCGCCTGGTACTGGCGCGCCTTTGATCAGCTCAATGTCAATCGGGCTGCGATCCTGGGCGAAATCTGCAACGCGACGGTTGGGGGCTGCCCGCCGCTGTGGCTGACGACGGGCAACGCCAATGACTGGTTGCACAGCAACGCCATCTACTATCGGCCGTCGGACGGCAACATTACCCTCTCGATGCGCCATCAGGACTGGGTCGACAAGATCGACTACAGCAATGGCACCGGAAACGGCGCCATATTGTGGACGCTGGGGTTGGACGGCAGCTTCACGATCAACAATCCCACCGATGATCCGTATCCCTGGTTCTCGCATCAGCATGACCCGGGCTTCCTTCAGGACGGCACCACCACGATCGCGTTGTTCGACAACGGCAATACGCGGGTCGCGCCGCCGCCGCTCGGCCTCGGGTTGCCGCCCGGAACGCTCGATGGCGACAGTCGTGGCTACGTCATGACCATCGACGAGACAAACATGGTGGCCACGGTGTCATTGCTGGCCGACATAGGCTTGTACTCGATGGCCCTGGGTACGGCGGAACTGCTCGACAACGGTGACTACTGGTTCGACGCCGGCTACGGGTCGACCACGCCGCCGATTGCCTTCACTCCCGAAGTGTTTCCCAGCGGCCAGTTGAGCTATGCGCTGCAGGTCACGGGAACACGCTGCTATCGCGCGATGAGAATGTCCAGCCTGTACTCTCCGCCCGAAAAGGACTGAACGGAAAACGCCGCGCCTGCAGCATGCGGGCGCGGCTCCTTCGCTGAATCGACCCCGGCATCTCGCCGGGGTTTTCATTTGTGGTGCGCCCGGCAGGGCTAGCGTTCTGCTTCTACGCCGATGACTGCAACATCTATGTGCGCAGTCGCGCGGCGGGGATCGGGTGATGAGCGCAGTCAGGACCTTCCTAGAGGGAGTTTTGAAGCTGCGCATCAACACCGAGAAAAGTGCAGTGGCGAGGGCCTGGGAACGCAAGTTCTTGGGGTTCAGCGTCACAGCGCAGCGCGAGAGTCGCCTGCGGAGAGGCAGAGAGTACGCGATCTGGTGAGCGCAAGCTCGCCCCCTACCCGATCCGGTCTATTTCGCCTTCATGAAGAAGGCCCGCTCGAATATCAGCTGGTCAGATGCGGGCCGGGTGGCGGTCGCGGGGTCGAGGTAGGTGCGCGAGGTGACCTTGAATGGCGAGCCGAAGGGCACGCCCAGCGGATTGGATTGAGTGGGTACCGGAATCTGCATGCACACTAGTTGCCCGGCGCAGTTGTAGCTGATCGTAAACGCATACAGCTGACTGTAGGTGGGGTAACGAGGATCACTGGTGCTGGTGATGCCGGCCATGGTCAACGCCGAACCGTTGAGGATGTCGAGACTGCTGGCCGCGACCACGCCTGCATCATTCGCGTAGTTAACCACCGAATTGCTGATGTAGGTCGCCTTGCCGGTTGCAGCGTGATTGACTCCGACAATCAGCAGCTGATCGTTCTGCGAGGACGGCGTGTAATTGAGCGCATCCTGAAGATAGATCGCATCCGAATTGTCGAGGGCACAGGGGTCGGCGGTCCAGATGCAGTGGAAGTTATCGGTCTGCGTCAGCGTGCTCGGAATGGTGGTATTTTCCACAATCTTATAACTCGCCGCGTACTGATTCACGAGCTGAGTGATCAGCGCGTCTTGCGCCTGCTGCAGATCCGCAGCTTCGGCGGCTGGGTCGCCGGGCACTCTGTAGGTTGGAGAAGGCAGCGGTTTGATGGCTCGCGGCTTTAACGGATCCAACACGATCACGTTGATCGGCGGCGTGGCAATGTAGGTCGCCATCGCGTCGGGATCGTCCGGATAAGCGACACGCGCGAAAACCGAGTAGGTATCTGCATCCGAACCCAGTCCCATGCTGAGCGGCACCAGACTGTACGGCAGCGTAATATTGTTGATCGCAGTGGAGGGATAGCCCAAGGTCTGGAATTCTTTCTGGATCAGCGCGTTGGTCACGCTGTCGGCAGTAATCACGAATACGGACAGCTGCGAAAACGGGGCCTGGCCCGGGGTTGGAGAGCCCGCTGTTGCCACTACCATCATGTTGACAGTGTCATTCAGGGACTCCAGCACTTGCAGGTTGCCCGGCGTCCCAGGGTGAGTGGGGTAGCTCGGATAGTAGTGGTTAATCAGATATGTCGTTATGCCGTAGTAGGCCATCGGCGGCGGCGTCGCCATCAACAGAACGATAGCGTCTGTCGTCTTTAGTTGTACCTGATTGGTATTGGGACCGAACTGTGGATAGCCGTAGGGCGAATCCGGGTTGGCGCCGACACAATTTACCTGCCCGGACTCGAGGCACTCGGCCGCCGTCAGGAATGTCCAGGGATACTGGGTCACCTTAAACCTGGCCGCCATGCCGGTCGCGAAATCCTGTGTCAAGGTGGGAAGATCGGCGGGAGTCCACGTTTGACCCTGCGCCAAACCCGAGTAGCCACCGGTTAGAAATAGTGCGAATGCAGCGAGCGGCTGGGTTTTCATTGATCAATTCCCTAAGCAGTGGAAGCTAACGGCCAATTAAGCTCTTTCGCGGCCTAAGGCTACACCGCGTCGGCTATACCGCGTAGTGAAAGTTGCAATTTTGCGCCGCGGTATCTGATTGGCGAGGCCTGCCGTATCGTTTCCCAGGGCCGCCATAAGATAACGGGGCCGGATGAATTCTCCGGCCCCGCTCCAGTATCAACCCCCAATCAATCCTTAACCGGCACGGTATATAGATTGTCCATGCGGATGCTGCGATAGGCCTTGACGTTTTCGCCCATCTGGATCGTGAAAGTGTTGGTGTCATTCGGGAACACCTCGATGAACTGCGCATAGCTCGGGGTCGCCAGCGCAAACCCGGCATCGAAGGAGTAGTCCCCGTTGGTCAACTGCTCGGAAGTCCCCAGGGCCTGGGAATAGAAACCGAGGTCGTCCAGCAGGATGGGCGTGACCACCATGTTCACCTGGTCCACATTCAACACATAGCCGCGGCTGTCGCCGTCGAGCGTGCCCTGCGGCAAGCCCAAGCCCACGGGCGGCGGCTGCACGCGCGTGTTGCCGTTGTCGAACACCGCAAGTACGGTGGTGCCGTTCTGCAGGAAGCCCGGATCATGCTGGTGCGAGAACCAAGGATACGGGTCGCTCGAGTTTATGGCGAAGTCGCCGTCCAGGCCCATGGTCCAGATGGTGCTTCCGTCGCCTGCGCCGCTGTCGAAGTTGACCTTGACGATCCAGTCCTGATGGCGCAGCGAGAAGATAAAGCTGCCGTCGGCCACGTTGTACTGGATGGCGTTACCGTGCAGCCAGTCGTTGGCGATGGACGCCAGGATGACCGCCGGGCAGCCGCCCTGGTTGTTGGTGCAGGTCTCGCCCAGAACCGCCGCGCGATCCACGTTGAGGTGGTCGAACGCGCGCCAGTACCAGATGACCTGCAACTGCGGATTCAGCTCGACGATGACATCGCCGATGATGTCCACCGGATTGCTGGGCGATGAGCCCTGCGCGCCGTTGGTGAAAACTTGTTCCTCGGACATTTCCACCAGATAATTGCCGTTGGGCATCTGCAGCGCCTCGTGGTCGATGGATCCGCCCACGCACTCGTTGCCGCCGAAGTAGCACTGTTGCGTGAGGCCGGCCATGGCGGCCACCGCGTTGCCCAGCAGGCTGGCATTGGTCTCGTGCACGATGTTTCCAGCGAGATCGATCTGCCGCACGATGGTCGAGTTGGTCACGCCATTGCCGATCGAGTTCGGACCATTGCCGTACACGAGAATGTCACCGCCCGGAATCGGCCGGGTCAGAGTCGCCGTCTGTCCCGACGGGTCCACGTAGTACCACACCGGCGCGCCGGTGTTATCGATTGCTTCCGGGATGTTCGGGGTCGTCAGCGACATGAGATAGAACCGCTCCGCCTGGCTATCCGCGGAAGTCTGCGGAACGACTACAGTTCCCGCCGCGAGACTGACCGGCGGAACACCCGTCGTGTAGGTCAGCGCAGCGCCGTTTACGGTGGTGGTGCCGTTGGTGTATTGTGGCGTGATCGTGTACTGGGTCGAAGCGCGCATGCCGGCAATCAAGATGTTGGTTTCCGAGCCCTTCACGCAATTTGTCCAGCTGGTGTTGAACGGGATGCTGGCGCCGGATCGCAGGATGCTCGCGCGCACCGACGTGACGCCGGTCTTGCACGGCGGTGTGCTCAGCAGTGCAACCAGCGCATTCGGTGTCGGCGACAACACCGACACGCCAGCGGTAGCGAGCGGAGTGAACTGGAACGACGGTATGGTCGCAGTTCCGGTCTTGCCCGTGGCGTTGTTGAACGCCGTGATGACGATCTGGTAATTGCCGGCATGCAGCTCGGGCGTGAACAGGAACGATGTCTGCGTATTGAAGTCGCGCATCATGGACAGCGCCTTGGCCCCGACAATGCCGATTTGCACGCGGTACGCAATGACGCCGGCGTCGGTGTCCGTTGCGCTGTAGTTGATGGTGACGGAAGTCCCCAGCGGCTGCGGCGAAGGCAGCGAGGTCGTTGGTGCGGCCAATACTGGCGTGGCCAGCGCTGCGCCACTCAGCACGGATCCCGTGGCGATCACGCATCCCGCGATGATCAAGTGTCTTATCGGACTCATTTTTCTATTCCCCTGTGTCGAAGTGTGAACTCGATTCGCAAAAAAGCTGGGCGGCATTGATATACGTCACATTGTACCCAGTTCACTCTTGACAGGAAGTGGATTCGGACATAACGCGGATCGATCCGTGCGTCATGCGCACATCGCAGCACGAAAATATAACCTGCATCGCAATCGAGGTACTACGCGCACCTCCGCGAACGCTTGCCATAATGGGCTGGTACATCCGCGCGCTGCTTATTGTAAAATCACGCACAATGTTCAGAAAACCACTGTTGCGCGGTCAAGCCGCCGAGCGCCCCTTGAGGAATGCATGGAATCGATAGGCGGCGATTTGCGGCAGATGCAGCGTACTCCGCTGGCTGCATCTCATGTTGAAGCATTACGCGCCGCGGGCAGCGTCGCAAACTATCCAGCTGGAACATTTCTAGCCCGGCCAGGCGATCCGGTGGATCGATTCACCTATGTCGAGGACGGTGAGATCGAAGTGGTCAATCCCTACACCAATGAGCGCCATTTGGCCTCGACGCTCGGGCCAACGCAGTTCATGGGTGAAATCGCATTCCTGAACGGCGGCGCGTGGTCAATGGCAATGCGCACCGTTCGCGACACCCGAGTGATCGAAGTGCCGCGCCACGCCATGCTGACTTTGATGTCTCAGACCCCGGAGATGTCCGACATCATCATTACGGTCTTTTCGGCTCGCCGCCGGCGCCAATTGGATGACAGCGACAGCAGCCTGCTGCTAATTGGTGAAGACCAGGACCGCAGCGTCCGTCGTGTCGCGGAGTTCGCCAGCCGCAACCGCATTCCGTACACCTCGCTCGCGATCGGGAGTCCCGAAGCCGAGGCAACCGCGCACAGCTGCTCAATCGCAGCCGGCACGCCCGCGGTTATCTTTGGCCGCAGCGTCGTGACCGATCCCACGCCGGACACCGTCGCGCGTCTGCTCGGGCTCAACCTCGATTTTCAAAACGACGAAGTGTTCGACGTGCTGATCGTCGGCGGCGGCCCGGCCGGGGTGGCTGCGGGGGTCTACGCGGGGGCCGAGGGTCTGTGCGCGCTGGTCGTCGAAGATGTCGCGATCGGCGGCCAGGCGGGAACCTCGAGCCGCATCGAGAATTACATGGGCTTCCCGACAGGAATTTCCGGCGCCGACTTGATCTTTCGCGGCGAGGTGCAGGCGATGAAGTTCGGCACGCGTTTCGCGCTGCCGCGCCGGGTGGTGCGCCTGCAAAAACTCGATGACGAGAACTTCTGCGCCAGCTTCGACACCGGGCAGCACATCCGCGCCAAGGCGGTCGTGGTTGCGACCGGCGTTCAATATCGTCGCCTCGCCGTCGACCAGCTCGCGAAATTCGAGGGTGCCGGCATCTACTACGCAGCGACGGATATCGAGGCGCGCTACTGCAGGAAAACGCCGGCGGTCATTATTGGCGGCGGCAACTCAGCGGGACAAGCCGCGATGTTTCTAAGCCGCTATGCAAGCTGCGTGCACCTGGTGGTTCGCGGGGGTTCCCTTGCCGCTTCGATGTCGAGCTATCTTTCCAGCCGGTTGAAAGCGCATCCTAGGATTGCCATCCAATATGGCGCCGAATTAGCCGATTTATCCGGAGATGATCATCTAAAGTCCTTGACCATCCGCGATGCGCGAACCGGCGCAACGCGCATCGTCGACACTGGTGCGTTGTTCATCATGGTGGGCGCCTCTCCGAACACTGAGTGGCTGTCCGGGCTGGTCGATCTCGACAGCAAGGGATTCGTGATCACGGGTTCCGGCGCCGACTCCGCCGCCTCGCCCCCTTCGCCACGTCGTTGCCCGGAATTTTTGCGGTGGGTGACGTGCGCGCTGGCTCCATCAAACGGGTAGCCTCATCTGTCGGCGAGGGGTCAGTCGTAATTTCCAAGGTCTGGGAATATGTGAACCGCAAGGCGGAACTCTGATCCCCTCGGCTGCGCAAAACGTGTTATGTTCGGTACCGCGCCAATGAGGCTGTACGAGCTGATCAGATGCTGACCAGCTCGTCAGCGCGGACACATCGGCATGGAAGCCCAAGGGATGGATAAACATGGTTTCGCCCATCCAACCGACCCATAATCATCTGCTGGGAGCGCTACCGGCGGCGGAGTCACAACGCTGGCTTCCCTCGCTGGAAAGTGTCGATTTGCCGTTGGGAACTGTGTTGTATGAGTCGGGCGGCAGCCTAAGCCACGTGTATTTCCCAACCACCGCAATCGTGTCCCTGCTGTACGTCATGGAAAACGGTTCCTCCGCGGAAATTGCCGTCGTGGGCAACGAGGGCGTCGTCGGCATTTCTTTGTTCATGGGTGGTGAATCCACGCCAAGTCGCGCCGTCGTTCAGAGCGGCGGAAAGGGACTTCGCCTGCGGGGATCTCTCATGAAGGAAGAATTCAATCGCGCGGGTCCCGTACTTCATCTCATGCTGCGCTATACCCAAGCACTGATTACCCAGATGGCGCAGACGGCTGTTTGCAATCGCCACCACTCGCTCGATCAACAGCTGTGCCGCTGGCTGTTGCTCAGCTTGGATCGCCTGCAGGGCAATGAACTCATAATGACCCAGGAATTGATCGCCAATATGTTGGGTGTTCGCCGCGAAGGCGTTACGGAAGGGGCGCTCAAATTGCAGCATGCTGGGCTCATCAGTTACGCGCGCGGTCACATCACGGTACTTGACCGCCCCAGGCTGGAGAAACGCAGTTGCGAGTGTTATGCGGTGGTCAAGAAGGAGTATGACCGACTGCTTCCCGCCGTGGGCTATTCACACTGACGGCGTCGACATTCGGCCGCCCTGGGTCGCAGGCCGCTGTGGCGAAAATGAGCCCCGCGTCCGTGCGCCGTGGCGCATATCGGTAATCTCGTGAGTTATATCCTACGCCAGGCTCCGCAAGTTCCTGGCTGTGTTTCCGGTGCTTTTCAGCCAGACTGACTCCTACTCCGACGCGCCGTTTGCGACGTCCCGAGCGCGGTCCTAGACCCTCGCAGTTCGCTCGCATTTCCAGTCTTGCCAGGCACCATAGGAAGCAGATTATGAACACCCTCCCCCGCTCGGTGCCACTCTCCGCTTGCGAAGCCGGCGCTTGACACCCACCAGCCACGTGGCATTCATTGGCAACTCTCTCCCGCGACGCTGCGGCATCGCCACCTTTACCACCGATCTTCAACAGGCCATTTCCAAGTCGCGGCCACATGTAGAGACGGCCATTGTGGCGATGACCGATCACGGTCACAGCTATGACTATCCTCCCGCGGTTCGTCTGCAGGTCAATGACGAGAACCTTGCCGAATACCGCCACGCTGCCGACTTCCTCAATGAAGGGCATTTCCAGGTTGCGTGTCTGCAGCATGAGTTCGGCATATTCGGCGGGGACGCGGGCAGTCACATCGTGGCGCTGCTTTCGCGCTTGAGCATGCCGATCGTCACGACGCTGCACACAGTTCTCGCGGAACCGAGGCCGGCGCAGCGCAGTGTTCTGAGTGCAATCGTCGAAGCCTCATCGACCGTCATTGTCATGGCCGAGAAGGCCCGCGCCCTGCTGCGTACCGTGTACGGCGTGCCGGCGGAAAAGATCGAGGTCATCCCGCACGGAATCCCTGACTTCCCTTTCGTTGAGCCGGATGCGGCCAAAGCCAAGCTCGGCTTCGCGCATAAACCCATTATTCTTACCTTCGGCCTGCTCTCTCCCAACAAGGGCATCGAAGTCATGATCGACGCGATGCCGTCAATCTTGAAGCGGCGAGCCGATGCGGTGTATATCGTATTGGGCGCGACCCATCCGAACCTGGTGCGGCGCGAAGGTGAGGCGTACCGGGACAGCCTGATTGCCCGCGCGCACGCGATCGGCGTCGACGGCCATGTCGTCTTTCTCAACCGGTTTGTCGACCAGGAGACATTGCTGCACTTCATTTCGATGTGCGATGTCTATGTCACTCCCTATCTCAATGAGGCCCAGATGACATCGGGCACATTGGCGTACAGTTTTGGGCTGGGAAAGGCCGTCGTTTCAACGCCTTATTGGCATGCCCAAGAACTGCTGGCGGAAGGGCGTGGCGTGCTGGTGCCATTCGGCGAGGCCACGGCGATTGCCGCGCAGATCGCAGGACTGCTCACCGATGATGGCCGGCGAAATGCCATGCGCAAGCACGCGTACTCGAGCAGTCGCTCGATGACCTGGGAGCGGACCGCGGAGCGATACTTTACGGTGTTTGAAACGGCCCGGCGCGCGCATCCGCTCAAGGTGATTGCCCGGCGCAGCAATGATGTTGCATTTCCGGACCACCCACCCGTGCCTGAATTGCAACTGGAGCACTTTCTGTCGATGTGCGACGACACCGGGCTCCTTCAACACGCAGTCTGTTCCGTGCCCGATCGTGCGCATGGGTATTGCGTCGACGACAATGCCCGCGCCCTGCTCGTGGCTTGCGCGCTCAATGCTCCCGGCGAGGAACGCCTGCCGGAAACGCTGACCTCGCGGCTGGCGGCCTTTGTTCAGCATGCTTGGAATCCCGATGTTAAGCGGTTTCGCAACTTCATGAGCTTCGATCGCCGCTGGCTCGAGTCATTTGGCTCGGAGGACTGCCACGGGCGCACTCTATGGGCCTTGGGCGAGTGTGCGAAAAGCGATGCCACCGAATCACGCCGGCAATGGGCCGCTGCGTTGTTCGCCGAGGCTCTGCCGACCACCAAGGGCTTTTCCTCGCCCCGCGCCTGGGCCTTCACGCTGCTCGGATTGGACGCGTATTGCAGCGCCGCCCCACAGGATTCCTTTGCCCGAGAGCTACGAATTATATTTGCCGATAAGCTGATGGCGCTGCTCGCGTCGGTCGAAACGGCCGATTGGGTATGGTTTGAGGAAGGTCTCGCCTACGACAACGCGCGCCTGCCGCAAGCCCTGATTGCGACCGGTATTGCGCTCGCCTCGCCCGCCCACATAGCGGCGGGTATAAGATCCTTGCGTTGGCTCATGGCGCTGCAGACATCCGCGGGAGGAATCTTCCGGCCGGTCGGGTCTGACGGTTTCGGGGATAAGCGCCAGCAGCCACGGCCGTTCGACCAGCAGCCGCTCGAGGCAAGCGCTACGATCTCCGCCTGCCTCACGGCGTGGCGCGCGGACGGCGATGTCAAATGGAGGGCGGACGCCGAGCGGGTATTTGCCTGGTTTCTCGGTAGGAACGACCTGTCGTCGCCGCTGGTCGACCTGCAGACGGGCAGTTGCCGCGATGGGCTGCATCCTGACCGTGCGAACGAAAACAGAGGCGGTGAGTCGGTCGTGTCCTATCTGCTGAGTCTGACCGAGATTCGCCAACTTGAGCGCATGGCGGTCGATCGCATTAAACCGGCGCCAGTTCTCGCATTGCGCGCCTGAATCCCGTTAGACTCGCCGAACACAACTCGAAGGACACGTAGTTACTATTCACGTTCTCAACCGGCAGGGTCTATTTCTGCGCCCTGACCCGGCACGAGTGGTCGTCCGTCCCTTCAAACCGGCGACGGAACCGCGGGATCTCAACGCCACTGACAAGACGCGTGCGAATCATATTGTCGATCGAGTGCTGGCGCTCGATCCCGAATCGGCCAAACGAGAGCTGACCGAGGTCTGCGAGAACTTTCAGAGCCGCCATCGCAATCTGCTCGGGACCTTCGAGGCGCGCGCCAATGAGATGGAAGAAGCATTTGCCGCGCACGCGACCTTCACCAAGGAGCAGTGCTGGCTGGTGGGCGCCTATTTCATGCATGAATATTCCTTCGAGGCGGCGGCGTTGTTCAATCCGAGCATCGTTGCTCATCTCGATCAGTCGGGAGCGCCTGCAGGCGGCCGACGCTTCATCCTGAGCCTGCGTGCGGTCGGGGAAGGCCATGTGTCGTCCCTGACATTCAGGGAGGGAAGTATTGCCGCCGATGGCACGGTGAAGGTTGATCCAACCGCGCGCCTTGCATCCATCCCGACCGTCGTGAATCGCAATTCCGGCCCGAATGGCGACGAAGTCGAGCTGCAATTCACCGCGGAAGAGGGCATCAGCGAGCGGGTGATCTTCCCTGTCACCGAATCTCAGTCAAATGGCGTCGAGGACGCCCGTTTCGTCGAGTTCGTAGATGGCGGGAAATCGACTTATTTTGCGACCTATACCGCCTACAACGGCAGGGCGATTCGCTCCGAGTTGCTGCAAACGCACGACTTCCTGTCCTTCCGCATGTCGCCGCTGACCGGAGCCGCCGCCAAGAACAAGGGCATGGCGCTGTTCCCGCGCCGCATCGACGGTCGATATGCCATGATCGCCCGCCAGGACAATGAAAACCTGTATCTGATCTATTCGGACGACCTCTACTCTTGGGATGGCGGCGTTGCCATTTTGAAGCCGCAGTTCCCGTGGGAATTCGTTCAGATTGGAAATTGCGGCTCTCCGATCGAACTCGATGCGGGTTGGCTGTTGCTGACCCACGGCGTGGGCCCGGTCCGGAAATATTCCATCGGCGCGGTTTTGCTCGACAAGGCCGATCCCTCAAAGGTACTGGCGCGAACGCGCGAGCCGTTGATTCGACCCGAACCCTCCGAACGCCAGGGCTATGTCCCTAACGTCGTGTATACGTGTGGAGCCATGCGGCACAACCACCAAATCATCCTGCCGTATGCGGTCTCCGACACGTTTTCCAATTTCGCGACAATCGAGATAGCCACATTATTGGGTGTGCTGAACAGCTAAGTTTTGAAACAAGCCGCATCGCGCTCAGTCTTTGAGAGCAAGCGCTTCGCACTCATTCGCCGGCGGGTCCGCGGCTGCTCCTGACGGAAGCTGGTCCGGCACGTCAAGGCGCGCAACGCCAATCCGATCATCCGCCATGCCGTAATAAACATCGAACCGGTTGGGTGACCCGAGATCGTCACGCCGGTCAATGCCCGTGGGAAAAACCACATCGGCGACGATCCCCGCAAGTTCCTGCGGCAATTCCGGCGTCATCACTGGATGCACCGAGCGATAGCGGATTTCATGCGGGTGCTCCTTGGAGAGCACGATGACTCCGGCCGAGTAGCGCAGCTTGCATGCGTTGCTGCCAGGCTCCGCGGTGTTACACACGCCGTGGTAGAGAATCATCCAGCCGTGCTGGGTCATTATGGGAGGTGCGCCTCCGCCGATTTTTAGACGCTCCCAGGGCGACACCGGACTGGCCAATCGATGATGCGAATTGAGCAAGCCGGGCCGATGCGGCGCCAGGTTGGCGGAAGGCATGGGGCAATAGGAAATCCAGATGCTTTCATGCTCGCGATCCACGATCCGCGGCCCTCTCTCGCCGGCCAGGTCCTCGGGAAGCGTGCCCGGAAATAGCGGGCGGTGCAGCAGCGCCAGCTCCAACTTGCCGGCGTGATTCGGAATGGCCACGGGGAAAACGCTGGCGTCCTTGTTGTCCACATTGACGAAATCGATGCACTCATAGGGTTCAAAGGTCGCCAAACCAATCCGTGCCCAATGCAGCAAGTCCTCCGACATTGCCAGGGCAATGCGCGGACCGTTGGCCGACAGCGCCGTATAGGTCATCACGTAATGCTGCAGCGGTTCGACAAAAGTAACGCGCGCATCCTCACAACCGCCGCTACCGTCCGCGCGCCGTTCGTAGTCGGCCGTTGGCTCGAGTGCGATGCCCAGCCGTTCGACACCCACCGGATCGCCGATGTCGTTGAATTTTACGCGCGCAATGCCGATGCGGGAATAATTGCCCTTTGCAACCAGGCGTGGGAACAGATACAACTCGCCATCGGGACCGCGTGCGGCCGCTGGATTCAGCACGCCCTCGATTTCCAATGGATTGCCGGGCTCCGGCTCCATAAGGATTCCCAGGCGCCGCATCTGGAACGCGCTCATCGCGCGCCAGGGCTGGCGGATTCAACGCCTCCCAGACAAGCGACAATCGCCTCAATCACCCGTTTTGTCTCGTTGGGGTCTCGGACGCGGATCGAGAGAACCCCGGCTTGCTTGACCGGAAAGTCGTTTCCGCCCGGAAACAGGGCATCGCCGACAAAGATCATCTCGCCCTTGGCATCGCCAAGGATCTGAGTGAGTTTACCTATCCCATAGGCCTTATCGATGCCCGGCTTGGTGATGTCGACGGATGTGGTGCCTCCCAGCCGCACGGAAAACTCGGGGATCAATTTATCGAGCAGCGCCTTGAGCGCCTTCCTCTTGGTAAAGCCGGGATCCCATTTTTTCTTCTCCTCCAGGGGCGCTCGCTGTCCCAGGGCGGAAAACGTAATCTGGCTGCCGCGGTCCTCGATACACTCCCCCCAGGTTCGTGCCACGTTCAGCTGCGCCTTTTCAAGAGCCTGCTTCAGCGAGCTGGTGATTTTCTCTTTTTCATCCGCCGTGAAA
>Ga0182030_10016404_pt1 | contig 14430 bp, 15 predicted proteins | sample 812S3MmetaG_FD_121299 | JGI IMG/M metagenome (GOLD analysis project Ga0182030, IMG submission 121299) | Permafrost microbial communities from Stordalen Mire, Sweden - 812S3M metaG (Illumina Assembly) | ecosystem: Environmental > Terrestrial > Soil > Wetlands > Permafrost | place: Sweden...
AAACGTTTTGTAAAGGGGCGATGGAAAGCCATAAGAGACTACTAGATGAGTGTGCTGAGAGTCCTTCGTAAATTCTTAGATGGTGGACGAGAATAATTCCTTGTGCATGATGGCTATTTTTTCTTAACCCTAGCTCAGCTGATAGCAACTCTCCAATCCCCAGCTGCGCCTGTCTACCATAACTCTTTCCCGCCTGATCGAACGCAAAGGCATATCTCACGGAAACCAGCTCTCGTATCATATCGCGCGGCATAAAAACAATATTCTTATCATGACCTTCTCTCTCGCTCCACACCATGCATATAAAAACGCTCAATCGAATGTGTATCCCCTCGCTATAATCCCTAACCCCATACTCCATACGCCTCCACTATTCACTATCCTTATGAATCGATTCTCGGGGGACTTCTTGACTTTTCGCCTTTCCGCGGAAAGGGAGACGAACTTCTCGAATCATCGTGTCTGTAACCCACCAGTTAGTCGTTGTACTTACGAATCCTGGTGATGGGGAGGGAATAGCCCAGCACCTGACTCCAACGTCTGTTCCTCTCTATGAATACTCTCACGCATAGAAAGTTCTGTAACGCCAAGTCAGGCCCAGCCCAACAAAAAAGAACTCACGATCTCCTCCTCTCACCCTCCTTCCTAAAGCCCTCGATCGTCCTCAACATCTCCTTTCTTCCCCCCGACGCATCAACCAATTTCCCGCCCATACTCATGCTAACTTTCTCCCTTGCATTCGCAGATAATAACCTCTTTAATAACAAATGCCGCATCTGTATACAAACGTATACCCCACAATCACTACTGTTCTCCTGCTGTGGACTATCATCCAGATTCATAAACCTCAATGGCCTGCCTAACAACTGAGAGATCTTGTGTGTAGCAACTTGTGCTTCGTTGTAATTGGATGGGGAGAGAGAGTCGTAATGGAAAGCTACACCGTCGATGACTGAAACGAGCAAGAGTGACCAATGCGAGCCGCCTTCGGCGACTGAAACATTTCGCGCGTCGTTGATGGGAAGGAAGATATGTGTTGTTTTGGAGAAGTTGGGGAGGGCGTCTTTGAGGGAGAGTGGGTTTTCGGTGTGCATGAGCATGAAGGACATGGAAGGGCGAAGGAGGACGATGTGTGAGGAGGGGTATTTGCAGAGTTCTTCGCGCTCGAGGTATCTATTTTCTTAGCTTCGTGATCGGTTGGGGAGGGAGAGGGCGTCGTACTCTTGCCAGAATGCTATTGTCTGCGAAAGATTAGCAATGCTTAGGTAGAGAGGGGGAAAGCATACATTGTCTGTAAGCCAATCGTTCTTGAGTGTATCGACGTCCTCTTTTGTAACTATTCCGGGTCAATTACAGCCTCGTGCTACGGAATCGGTCTACATACGCCGTACATCATGATCTAGAGAAGTCAGTATCCCTTTGCCTCGCACAGGTAGGTACCGATAGGGGGATACTCACAGCTCAGATATGGGTCATCTGGTGCCAACTTTTTACCATTCCCTCCAGTTAGCCACCGCAGAGACATCTTGTTGAACCAGGTACGGCTTATCGCAGTCGAAGAAATGGAGAAGATATACCAACCGAATTACCAAAATGTTTGCTCACTCTGCCCTTAAAAGGGTGGAAACCGTCACCCGGCATTTCTAAACTCTAATCTGATGCGTTGTATATCTTGGAATGAAGATTGTTTTGGGAATGGAAGTTGCGATTGTAGTTGTAGATGATTCAGATCGCCGTCTGTAATATTCACGAAGGAAAAAAGGCGCGCATAGATGTCATGTACTCGACCTCGCCATGAAACTGTCTCGTCGTTGTTCTGCTGTGGAAATCGAAGTGGGATGTGGGGAACAAGGAACTGCTGATCCTCGAGTCTCGGCTTCTCTGGGACGTCATTTCTAGTGTGCCGCGTTGTCGCCTGCTTTGTTCGACCCAACAACACCATCTATTATATCAAATCATTACGACAGGTCATGTTGATTGAAGCCATACATTGGAGTGGACAGCTAAGCTACTCGTCATAAAGAATGCGATCCATTAGATGGGAGAGCGAACACTCTGCAATCAACCCAACATCAAACCCCTGTAGCCTCGTTCATGCCCGAAGCCCGGCACTGCTATATCATCAACAATTCGTCCCTCATCAATACCTAACAGCAAGTAACCCATTCTCAAACTTCTGCATAATCACCGAATCATTACTTCATATACCTTATTCCATTCCCCGACCCTCTTCAAGCTGGTCCTGAATCGCCTCCTGCTTCTTCCGCCATTGCTTTTCGAAAGATGCGATAGGAGATCTCTCTACACTGCCCTTGGTCATTTTCACAAAACCCTTCGCCTCGTTGTAAATGTTGATAAGCTCCTTCTTCTTACGCTGAAGGTCCTTCTCAACCCGAGCTTTGTCGATGTCACGGTTTCGAATCACTCCGTCCAGAAGCTTGGTTCCATTCTCTTCATATTGAGTAACTAGACGACCCATGGCTTGCTCCTCGTTGCTTAATCGAATAATGACTTCCTACATATAATGTTAGCTCTTAGCTAAATTCTGGGAAAGGACTTACATCTGCAATACGATGAATGGCGTCATAAGCGGTCTTGTAATGTGGTCTCAATGCCACATTCCATTCTTCTTGTAGAGCAGATTCGTCGATTTGAGTTGGTGCAGATGACGAGCGGTGGTTCGGACGTGACTCGCTGGAGCTGTCACTACTTGGTGTGTCATCAGATGGCTGCTGGTTCTCGAAATCAACCAAGGTCTTCTCGGAATCCTCTATACTCGGTCGGGTAGCTTTCTTGGAACATAGTCTATTTCCATCTACTTTTGAAGCCGTTTGTAATGGTAAGTTAGCCGGATGTGGTGGTAGCTTAACATTCTCAGCTACTTGATGCTCAATCGTGGGCACCTGAGCTCGAAGCGTGGTCGAGCGCTTATTCGTAGCTTTGGCGGAGCCAGCCAGGAGACGATCGGTGAATCCGCTTGACTTACGACCTAGCTTTTCAACGAATGGATCTGCGAGATCTTTCTCCGGTGCAACGACTTCTTTCGTTCCAACATCTTCATAAAGGCCATTTCGTGACTTATGTGGAATATAACGGGGTACCACCTCCTCCGGAGAAGACGGCCGTGCTTTCGGAATGTTACCCAAGATAAGTTTAGGACCGAAGATCATAGGGGGCTTCTGGCCGACGGCTTTGCCGTTCTCCTGGGGAGGCATTTCTACTGGCATAGCGGGTGATGGGCCGTCAAACAACTTTCTCTGGACTTTACCAATATGGTCGATCTGCGGAGCACTAGTTGGGGCCATTGGACTTCCATTCTCATCAACTCGGGATGATTGTGAGCCTTGCTTTGATTGCTCGTGATAAAGAGGGGGATGACTAGCCATTGCCTTCTCGACTTCAGGTGCTGCCGGTGGGCTGCTTGGATAAGTCACAAAATCGTCGTCAATTCGTGGGCTTATGCTTTGACGCTTTCGTGGAGGACTTGCGTCAACTGGAGCATCTGTCTCTTTTATTTCCGCGTTCTCACGCTTCCGCTTGTGGTCCAGTGGCTTGACCAATGCTGGGATATCGGCTTTCTCAGTGGCTTGAGTTCGCTGTACAGATCCTTTCAATGTACTGGAAGGACCTTGATTTCTTGCACCTTTGGCACCAAAGCTGATTATTGGCTGCTTTCGAGCCTGGTGCTCATCTACCAAAACCTGCTCCGATTTATTATTTACAAGCTGAGTAGAAGCGTTCTGAGCAGCCGCTAATCTAGGGCTGCGGCGTCTCTGTGGTGATGAGGGCTTGGCATGCTGTTGTTTTTTAGCAGTTGTGTGCCCTTGTATGAGTGGGTTTTGGCGATTCTGCGGGCTTGTGGAGGCTGGTGCTTTCTTATGCTGGCTAGTCACTTGATGAGACTTTGCCCGCTTTGAAGGGGTTTCGGCGGTCCTTGACGACTTGCGCTTCATGATAGAATGATTAGATCTCTTCTCAGCTTGTGCTTCACTGTAATCTTTCTTCACCGGCTCGTTATTACCCTCCTCAACGTCGTTGTCCATATCAATGTCGACAAATCCGGTATCGGAACTACCTTGCGAGCTTTCATCGGTTGTATGCTCATTGGTCAGATCAATCATAGATTCTACCGCCAAATGGGATGGATTTGAGAGTGATTGTGAGGTTGACACTCCCCGGACTTTCGACGAGACATCTTTTATCGCGATATCTTTCTTCAAGACCTTCTTACAAGCCGACTGCTTCAGTGTTGGTGGGGCTATTTCTCCGGTTCCAGGCTCGTCCTTTGGGGTGACTAAAGACTTTCGGCTAGCGTGGATTTGTGTGTCTTCAACAGGAGCAGACGTGACCTTCTCTAACAAAACCTCTTCGTGTCCATCTGACTGAAGTGATGACGTGCGTCGAACAGAAGCAATTGTAGAATTTAGCACCTGCTTCTCGGCCGGCTCCTCATCCTCTTCGAGATCGCCGAGCATGTCGGCAAGGCCAGATGCCATATCTCCATTCGACTTCGACTTCTTCTGTACAGCGACCTGAGAGGTCTTTTTCTTATCGGCAGGGACGTTATCCTCCTTGGTAGCTTGTGACGTCGTCTTTTCTGGAATTTTTGTAGTAGCTAATATGATCGTCGAGGTATTCAGCTTCTGCGGAGGTCGTCTCGGGCTCGCTCCGTACAAATCGTCTTCTAGGGTTTGTCCGGCGAAGTGATCTTTCACCAATCCCAGCGAACGTGCATCCTGCAACTGAAGATTATCTAGGTAATCATCTTTGCTAATGCCGGTAGTATTGTCTGCTTTTTCGTGTGGCTTTGGTTCCATGGCAGGTTGTGACACTGTCTGACTTGTATTTTTTTGGCCCTTACGAGTCGGCTTCGGCTTTACGACCTTCGCAGCTTCCTCCTCGAACTCTTCATCGCTTGCATCCGCAACTAGTAGCTTCTGGCTTGCTCTTGCCGCTGCTGACCTCTGGCTTCGCTTGACTGGCGCCGCGGATTGAAGCACTGCCGGAGCAGATTGTCGCTTCTTCTCATCAGTGTTGGTTGCTTTTGCGAACTTTGTGGTGCCTTTCTTCGCAGTATTGAGTGATTTTTTAGGTTTTGCGGCGGCCTTGGGACCCTTTCTAGCTTTGGTGGGTGCCTCATCGAAATCACCGTCCTTATCGGCTGGAGGACCGGAACCGGAACCAGAATTCGGGACAGATGCCGAGGCGTATAATTGAGGCTTTGACTTCAATGTATACTTCGGGTTCTTCTTCAATGTACCCCCTGCAGATGGTCGGTTTCGAATCTCCATGGCTGGATGTCGTGATGCCGACTTCTCTTTCACTCCACTCTCTTTTGGCGTAGACGCGTCGTTTGCTTCGGGACTAGTCATCGAGTCCGAGCCGAAACCTACGCGATCTTTAGTAGGACGAGATGTGTTTTGAGTCTTCGTATTCGATATGCTTGTACCTCCCTCGGGCTGGACCTTTTCGTTCATAACTTGCTTAGCCTTAATTTTTGTATCAATAGCAGCCGGGATGATCTCCTTATTCTTCTGAAGCAGTTTCGCAGCTTCTGTAAAGTCACCATCGGAGGCAGTAAGAGCACCTCTCAGCGTTGGAGAACGTACAGTAGGGAACTTACGCCCAAGACTGAGGATGCTTTCTTCCGTTTGGTCTAGATCTGGTGTGTCTTGGCAGGGTGCTTTTAAAACCTCTCTCGCCTTTATCAGAGGCTGCTCAGCCTCGGGAGATGCAGGCTCTTTCGAATCAAGAGTGTCTCGGACTAGGTTCTTTCTGGATCTCTGGCTCTGAACAAGCGGTTGCTTTGCCTTTGGTTTGGAACCATTGGCGCTTCGTGGTTGTGATTTGACTGTGGAATGCTTACCTCCTGTCTTGTTTGCCTGTGAAAAGGTGGCTATTGCGCCCTTAACTTGTTCATTGAACAGAAGTGCGTCTCCTTGATTGTGCGATTCCTCTGATCCATCAAAGCCAAATGGAAATTTTTCGACTGCGGGATCGTCGATCTGCGTCTCCGGTATAGTCCTCGAGGCAGCATCGCCAGGGCCTACAAGTCTCCACATTAGTACTGTATGGCATGCATAGCATACCAAATTAATGCGAAGTATACTAGTCTATCGGATCAGAGAGCTGAACGTACCGATTTTCTCTGGAGGTTCCGACTCAGATAGCCCCTCGTCTACTTCTTCATCGCAGTTCACCAACGCTACGGCTTGACTCGCGGAGCTGATATTCGATTCCTGAAAAGTGTCCTCCGCGGGCTGAGACTCCTCTGCGCCTTCCCTAATAGCCTCGAAATCAGGATCCAACTCGCCTACGGCGAATCTCATAGGTTCAATAGCTCCACTACTAGGATTCCCCTCCAATTCTCCACTGTCTTGGTCTGTCGAGTCTGACCCCTTCGCATATTCGTTGATAAATTCTATGTCGAGCTCCAGGGCACAAAGCTCTCTCGCAAAGTCTTTAATATCCTCGAAATTCATGTCCATGGTAATCTGAGTCAAAACGGTTCCTACACAATCAACGTAACAGAAAAGATCTTTGTTATTATCGAGCTCAAGACAAGCATCTACTAGATCACTCGGGATCTGCGAACGCTCCTTGGGTTGTATCGTGAGTTTCTTGATTGACTTTAGTGGGATCTCAAGAACTTGTTCGAAGCGCTTCATATCCAATGTAGCTGGAGCCCAGAATATCAAAGAGTCGAATTCGAGCGCCAGGTCAACATTGTGTCCCATTGATCCGAAAAATATTGCATTCGGCCCAATCTCAACGTTCTGTGCGAAGTACAACTGTCCAGCCCTAAGCACCGTTAGATACTGACTTTCGGAAGTCTAGTAGACTTACGTTTGTGGGATTTCGTCTTCAGCCATGGTTTCCCAAGTCCTATCAACATATTTATGGAAACGCCTGTTCCATCCGGCGTTGGTCTGGGTCGAAAGGGGAAAGTTTTCGTACAATTTTTTATCGCAACCAATGGGCCACAAATGCTCCGGCGCGATCTCCCCCTCCAGCATTGATCTGATCAAATAGCCGCAGATGATGCGAATGACCTCGCTTTGCCCCGTTAGGACTAGAGCCCCAAGCTTTCGCCTTTGAGTCCTGGTTAGCAAATTTCCAGTTGTATATGTTTCGACACCTAACCTAACGTCCTCTGAGCACATCTCAACCTTCGAAAGGTTCTCGTCGCAACCTTCCAATAGCTGGAGGTACAAAATGCCGACCTGTCATCCCGATTAGTCTCGGACCAGCAGGTGAAAGCATAGCACCTACCCATCTTCTCATACCATTGTTCTTTGACTCGTTAACGAAGAATTCAAGAAGAAGGTGCAGGCATTCTTTTCCTATGTGGTCCTTTTTCTTGTTAATAGTTCGAGTGTTCACATCTGCCTTCCTTGAATCGTAATACAAGGAAGCCTGCCAAGGGTCAGATTGGGCCGAGAAAAACCGGATGTGGGCCATTGCTTACTGCAAGAAGGTACAAGACTCGTTCATTTTCCCGACAGTAGTCCGCTTGTAGTATTATCTGAACAATGATGCTGTATACTGAGGCTTCGAGGCGACTGCATACTTCATCCCCATCCTGGTCCAGTTCAGTTACAATCCTAGCAATAAACGATGCGCCTATGGTGATTTTGCTCAGCCTGCATGTTCGGAGAGCTTCTTTCATTAGATTTGTGATGTCTGATTGCTCCCTTTTCATCTGATCAGCACGGTGAAGCTGAAAAACTCCGGAGGCCACCCTACCTAATGTCGCCTTGCTGCCTGGTTGCCCCGCGAAGTTGCTTGCAAAGGCTGTCTAATGCGGTGGAAAGTAGCGCAGTAGTTTGTGAACTGCGCTGCGAGCTCCTTGGGCCGGAAGAGCGACGGGATGACTTTGGTGCCATTTTATCGTAGATACTCTAATCGATCATCAGCAACGTCTTCTGAGAGCTTTTGATGCATGTGAGAGGCGAATTATAACCAGGAGAGGGCTTCTTAGTTCTTTGTCACTGCTTATCTTTTAAGGATGTGTCTCGAAAATTCTTTCGATGCGAAAGGGAACTTGTAGGTATTGGGAAGTCTCACCTTTCAAATGGAAGATCAAAAATCAGTATTGGGATTTGCGATATCTCCTCTGCCTCGCTCAGGAGCGTCGCGGGGGTGATTGGAACGCGGCTGGCGTCCCCAGACTTGCGAGTAGCTTGCAAAGAATTGGAGAAGCTTGTGGCATTCACTCAGTCGGACATGTTGGCTCTGCTATCATTAGCGAGATAGTTCTATACGGCGCGCGGGGCCTTTGAGTCACTACAGGTGTGAATGAAGCTTTCACTTCACCTCCCTAAGGGGACTCCGCGCGCAATACTGGGAATAGCAACAGAGATGTGTTCTCCTTACCTATCTGGATGTCAGAAGAATCAAACGGTACCTCTCTGCTTCAAGTTCGTGCGATGCCCAGAGATTTGAAGAGGCGTGGACTTGGATTCAATGGCGAAGCTGGTATTTGCCAAATTAGGTAAGCGAGTGGTCCACGTGATTTCAACCTTCCAAAAATATTATCTCACTCACGATTTAACAAGCAAGTCGTGTTTGGAGAAGGCCGGTAAACGCTCATAGTTTCGGGCATGCTGGTTATGTCCCAATTGTCATCATATATTCTCCCTCGTTCCCGAATTGTGCACTGAGCTGCCAAGTGGTATCCCAAGCCCCCTCAAAGCCTCACATGCTGAGGTTTCTGACCAACCATACTGGATATCGTCTCATCTCTATAAGTATCAAAATAGCTCCTTGCTATTAACGCAATTATTACAAGACTTAATTGAAGGTGGTGATTTGTCAGTCAAAGGGTATTTCAAATAAATTCAAAGTGAGGTAATCAAGAAAGCAGATCGAATCTCTATTATTCGCAAATACATTTTGCTGGACTTGCGCCCGATGAAGTCTATGGTACTGTGATCAATAAGAATATTGGTGAGTAATTCAGGTAAAAAGAAATCTTTTTTCCAACCCCCAGAAACCGGAGGCGAGAGAGTTGCGCAACGAGGAAGTTCCCTCTACATCCGTCTCCTGGCTTGAGTCTCGAAGAGTTCTATCTGCATACACATAAGATCTGGGGCCACCATTGAAATTGTACGCGACTAGAGCTGCGCGGGCATCGTGTCCTTTTGAGTACAGCCAATCTATTTCTTCTTCAGATTTATACGACTCATTATCGAGCCCAATGACCTCTTGCTCGTGCTTGACCCAGAACTCATATTCGTCCTCACGGAATGAATAAGTCGAGGCTCCAGTTCCTTGGGGAGCTTTGCTTGGGCACCCTTGAGGTCCTTTTTTACTCTCGAAACCCGCTCCTCGTTCTCAGTCGTTGTTTCGTCTTGCAAAGTCTTCTCGGCGGTATATAGTTCCGTTTCAAGCTCGGCGACATCGAGAAGTTTTTGAGTTTCGGTGATTTTAGCGAGGAGCTCAGGTTTCTCGTCGTCTTCGTCGTCGTCTTCATCTATGGAATCGTGCTCTCCCTTCAAACTCTGGAGCTCGTTCTTCAGTTGTGCTCGTGCGGAATCAAGAGCTTGATACTTTGGATCTGGTGATGATATCAGTTAAGCAGGTCAAAAACAGGTCAGACCGAATGCATAATACCTGTTAGGATCTCTGGCTTCAGTACAGTTCTTCCATGCGGGGTGATGACAAGATTTGGAGGCAACAATAAATCATGTTTCTCAATTGATCTAGCACCAATGACCAGGTCACAGCGAGGATTCGAGGTGATGAGAAACCGCATATCGCGAAAGACTCGTGCGCTCCTGCTATGATACCATGTCAAGTGAATAGCGCCTAAAGGTATGACCTTATCTCCGCTGGCAGCGACACCACCGCGCTGCTCTAAATCCGTCAGGGGACTGAGATCGGTCATGGTATAGCCAAGTTGATTGAAAACGAAATCTTCTGATGCGATGTTTCCCTGTTCATTGCCGGTGTCGATGGTGCATTGAGCTTCTTTGCGTTCGAAATGTGAATCCTTGTCTTTTCGATTTGATAATGCGTAGACGGGGAGGATCCAAGGAGATCCCTTCCATGGCTGAATCGTCAGGGTTCTGGTTTTGCTTGGGGATTGGAAGATGCATACCTCAGTATCATCCGCATCGCGTTCGGGTAGTGTTGCAGCTACCTTGCGCCTCATTTTTCCGATCAAGAATAATCCTTTTAAGCAATCAAACCGAGAGAGTTTGAAAGGAATATCATTGCTATTTGATCCCTTCTTAGATTTCTGGTTGACCGTCACCAGATTCCAATCATCTTCCACCGTTGTAATTCGACTTAATCCTGATCCGAAGGAGGCTGCAGATGGCGAGCGGCCGTGCTTTCCAGGGCATTCTGCTGTTGTCGGAGACAGCGAATCAGAGGTCGGATTCTGTGACCTTGAGGCTTTGATATGATGGTCAGCTGTACATTCATCTTGAAGGGTTGCGATACTCAGGAAGATTAAACATACCCCGTATATCTGGTTGTCCCTGCATTGCAATTATCTTCGCGATCAAGCGCGAGACGAGGTTCTGCTTGCAGCTTTCGAACGCGGATGTTAAGAGGAAGAACGCTGTCGTGAATTGATTCGATGCCCCAAAATACCGAAGTGGATCGCGATCTTCTTATACTTTCTGCACGTCGTTCCAGGCGAACCATTCGCTTGAAATTCTCCTTCGACGCCCCGTGGCGGCAGTCAGATCTTCGGCTTGATAACACCTCAAGGAGCCTCACAATCAGGGTTTCTCGGTTCTTTGACCGGAACGGGCTCCTAACCGGGATGCTAAAATAAACAGATGACAATACAGCGGTGTGTAATCTCCCTATATCAGGTCACCGATTGAATTAGGGGCCCTGGGGTGATGCAAAGTGGGTCGTTGGGTCAGACGAACACACAAAGAAGCAACCATTGCCGCCCAAGGCAGAGTCACATCCAATGTATAACGTCAGCAATCGCAAACTATTTGCGACGACTTCTTTTCATCGAGAAGGAAGTCTGTTTTGCCCTTGTTGGCCATTGCCGCGGGTGTCTCAAGTCGTGGACTCCCCATATCGAATAGTTGGAGGGAGAAAAGTCGCCTCACCAGGTTGTCGTGGGGCCCGGACACGTTCTAAGGATGATTGGCCGTACGGCCCATAGAGAATTTAGTGCCATTATCGATGCAGGAAATATCGACAACAGAAAACCTCAGTGTTCGAGTTGATTGTTGAAATCTGCTGTAGCATCCTTCAAAACATCTGAAGTAATTAGATCCTGGCGGCCTCTCCTTAATACAACAGCAGAGTGCCCATGAATTCCGCGATCTCACGGTTGCCTCCATCAAAACAAAACATGGAGTTGCGGTGTGGTTGCACAACATCCACAAGTCAGCAACATACTGCAGTCGACGCCCCGTTCGGCGGGTGCTGAAAAATCGCAACCCGCACTTTCAATTTAAAACCCCAAAATCCTCAAGCACAATTTGAATGCTCTGATCTTTGTTTTGGAAGGGCATTGATATTACAATTGTGTTCTCGGGGAAATCAAAGTTGGTCCCTTCCAACTCGACACGCAACTTTCAGCGAGATCTCCGGTTTCGTGCGGCTACTTTTATTCAACCATCCTTTTCTTATGAAAAGGAACCTGGCCAAATGGAAATGTTGTGTCCCCCTCTTTTATATGCGAAGGCGAAGCAGCCTAGAGTTGAAGTAAAGACGGGCTGCTAGGCTACGCGGTGTGCCACACCCAAGATGCAACTCATAGTTCAGCGACGAGGCTCGGCAGTTCAGTGTTTAAAATTACTTCAAAACTTGTCTGTTAATAGGCCCAGGAAAAGAATCAGATCCAGGGTAGATTTTGGACCTCTAAAAAATAGCGAAACCTGACCCAAATGCTCTACTTGCATGCCATCCCGCCATGATAAGCATAATATCTTATCATTAAGGGCTTGATATCCATGCCACTTTAGTAGGCAGTGCGTATGCAACATCGAAATTCAAACAACCTTCTAGGGGGATATGGCGCCATCAAGCAACTGAGGGGAAGGTTCCATGCTAAAGAAATGGCCATTAATCGCAGCCACATTTTGTCTGAGCAGCAGAAATATCCTGGCGTCCAATTGCGGTCTCTGTATTTGAATGATGGAATCAAGGCTTCCTTCATGGCATCTCCTCGACCCCTCCAATACTCACCAATAGAAATTGGTCAGTTGAAATCGAGTTGCCTGGAGGCTGGTAGCAAGCTTCATTGTTTTTGATAAAGAGAGTATACTAAAGCCTTGCCCTTCAATTTGTTAATTCCTAGTCCTACTTCTATTCTATTATCAATTGAAGTTCTAGACCAATATGACACAATCCTTTTTAAGTGAAGGCTCAACCCTAGCTAACTCTCTCTCACCCACCACTTCCAGCATCCCCCCTTCCATCCCCTCTACTGTCTCCCCACAATCCACCAATCCCCCAGATCCTCCCGACATCGAAGATGACCTCTCCCTTCCTGTTCCCGGCTGGCCTCGCGTCGCCATGTTAATGGCCAAAACCCCCGAGTAAGGCATATCTCAACCCCTAACAAATGCCTAAGCAACAACAGCTAACTCCCCAATCCCAGCTTCGCATCCCTCTCCCGCTTCCGCGACCTAAACCTCAAATCGCTCCTCTACTATCAAGCCGAACTCACACGCTTACGAAAGAAACTCCACAAACAGGAATGGCGGGATTATCGGCGCGGAGAGGGCAAAGTGACGGAATATGCAGCGAGAGCGGATTACTTGATTGATTCGGGGAAACTGGAGGGGTCCGGGAAGGAGACGAAGGGGGCGCGCAAGCAGTGGGACTTGGTTTTGCAGATTAGGGGGGTGTTGAAAGATTATAGTAAGTGTTTAAATCTATTTAATACTAGGAAAGTCTGATGAGGATGGCGATTGGGTATGGGCTGACGGGGCGCAGACGAAGCGTTATTGCAATACTCGCAAGTATGCGCCTTAGCAGAACCAGAAAACTACAACATGCGAACCTTCCGCCAGTGGCTCCGCGATAAAAACGCCGGCCATTTCTGCATCGGTGGTAACGGGGAAGAATCAACCTGGGGTCCCCTATACGAAGCCGAACAAGAAGAGTCCGGGTCGTTGAAATGGCAATGTGCGAAGATGTTGTGGAGGCTTTTGTGGCCAAGGCCGCCAGAGGAAAATGATCAGGATTTAGTGGCGACGTCGCGGCCCCAGAAGAAAGTTGATGGGTTGACGAGGTGGGTGGCGAATGAGTTCGTGCCGTGGCATCATGGCGTTATGAGGCATAGGAGGGGAAAGAGAAGTAAACATGCTAAGGATTTGGAGAAAGCGAAGACAAGAACTGGTTCCCAGGGATGCGAAAATGGTGGAGAGGGGAAGAAGAAGGAATTTCAACAGGAAACGCTATCCACGTATTCAGAGAGCAGTATGCTCAAATTCACATCCTCGGTCTCGACTGTTGTGGCCTGTCTGTTGCCGACCGTGGCTATTGTGGTGTTGTCTAAGGTTCACGATATTGATAATTTGTTGTGGTGTCTTGCGGGATTTGCGACGGTTTTCTCAATTGGGTTGATTTTTCTTACGAATGCCGGGACGTCGAGGGTGGAGATTTTTACGGCGACTGCTGCGTGAGTATCTTCCGTGCGTTGGTTTGTTTTGTACAGATCACTGATATTAGATAACAGATTCTCGGCTGTGCTGGTGGTTTTCATATCTGTTCCAGTCGTGATCGTGAACTAATCGCGGAGAATCGAGGGGGACTGCAACGGGAGAGGGTGCACCTCAAGGCTGGGACTGAATCGCCGCTGGCTACCGTAGGCCCAGATTCTAATGTTTCAAACTTCATGTTCTATTGTTGCATTATATCTTAGCACCTGGTTTTGTTGGTCTGACTTCACTTGAGGTACACGAGATGTGTAGACTTCAATAGCCTAGCAAGCGGCTTCACCACGGCATCTATCATGCTCTCATCAGGTGATCGAGCTCAACTGACGACAACGTAACACCCCTTTGCATTCTATGTTAAGGCGCTGAGAATTGACTATTTTTAAACACAGATAGATTATTCCGAGATTAAATACGAATGTGGAACAGAGAATTATAAGTGTACAAGTCACTATTCGCCTTAGTCCGCCATGATGCTAGGCAACCCTTATTAGGATTTCGTTAAAACGGCCTACACAGGTTTAAAATACTGTTATATATAAGGCATTTATAATTCACACTCCTCTAATACCAGCTCTGGCCCTTCTTTAAACCCAGGAATAGATATTCTCCCTAATGATTTTCCTAATACAATAACGTCATTCTAGCCAGCCTCACAGGTCGGTCGATAAGCAAAAGTGCGGATTATATGCGTACATACCACTTCCAAACTAGCGTAACGTTCGTCCCTGTGTGAAGAGATACACCCTATTACAAAACAAATTATAAATACTTTGAATTCAAT
>Ga0182030_10016405_pt1 | contig 14428 bp, 10 predicted proteins | sample 812S3MmetaG_FD_121299 | JGI IMG/M metagenome (GOLD analysis project Ga0182030, IMG submission 121299) | Permafrost microbial communities from Stordalen Mire, Sweden - 812S3M metaG (Illumina Assembly) | ecosystem: Environmental > Terrestrial > Soil > Wetlands > Permafrost | place: Sweden...
AGCCCATAACAACCTGGCTTTCAGCTATCAGCAACTGCAAGATTACGAAAAAGCCGAAAATGAGTATAAGCGAGCCCTGGAGTTAAAGCCTGGTTTTGTTGAAGCGCGTTTCAACCTTGCCTGTGTGCTTCAGCTCGAAAAGAAAAATGACGAAGCGATCACCGAGTTAGAAAACGTTCTGAAAATGGATCCTCAGCGAACCGAATGTTATTTGCACATCGGCGACATTGCCAAGGACAAAAAAGACTACGATAAAGCTCTTTCTTTCTACAATAAGGCTATGGCTGAAGTGAAGAAAGCCGGTAAGAAAGATCCTCAGGGCATGGCGAATATATTGTGCAAGCTCTCGCTGATCGACAAAGCAAAAGGTGATAAAGATAAGTGTAAGGAAGGTCTCGAGAAAGTTTTGGATATCGACCCGGCAAATTATGATGCTTTGCTTAACCTGGGAATTTGCACTTTTGAGGAAAAAGACTTTTCTGCAAGCCTGAATTATTTAAGTAAAGCGCTTGAGCGTAACCCCTACGATGCCGCGGTGCATTTCTGGCTCGGACGCTATTTCTTTGCGCTCGATTCGCTCAAAAGTTCGATCAAGCAATTTGAAGATTGCTTAAAATGCGACGCTACGGAACACCAGCTTCCAGAGTGTGAAGAATGGCTTGATAAAGCGAAAAAGAAACAGCAAAGTTTTTGATGGCATTTTTTTGACCGTATTGGCATTTCAGCCGAACACTGCTAGTAGAATAAGGAGCTGTGTTTTTGAGGAGATTGAAATGTTTGGTCATCGGCGCTTGGCAAGAGGATTCTCAAAACTCAATCAATCTAAGAACAAAGCGAGCTTCCATCCTGAGAATAAATCCGGCTTTGATCAGGAGCGCCAAATGCGGTATTGGCAAAACCGATTGGGGCAAACTCTTTGTTTATTGGTCTGTTGCTTGAACTCTACTGCGATTGCCGCCACCACCGGCGCCACCACTCCCGCAAGACCGAGCCTAAAAGTAGTAGACGAAGCTGCGGCTAAATTCGTCGACAAAAATAAAGACCTTGAGAATATGTTTCGCTCTGGTATCACAAATGCAGTGCAAAAACAATCTTTCGAAGAACCCGATGGCACCATCTATGTGCAGACAGGAGATATTCCCGCCGAATGGTTGCGCGATAGCAGCGCGCAAGTTCGTCCCTATTTGTTTTTTGCGGACTCGGATGAAAAAGTTCGCGATTACCTTCGTCGTGTGATAGCACGGCAAGCCGCCTACGTCCTGAGCGATCCTTATGCCAATGCTTTCAAAGAAAACAACGAAGTATGGGAGCAAAAATACGAGCTTGACTCGTTATGCTATCCGCTAATTTTGGCTTGGACATATTGGAAAGTTACTGGCGACCAAGCGATCTTCACGAGCAAGTTCAATGATGCGATGAAGGTTGCGGTTGATACTATGATTCTCGAACAAGATCACGAGAAAAACTCAAAGTACTATCACAAAGAATTTGATGGAAAAGCAAAAAGTCTTGAGGTGACAAACTGTGGCATGGTCTGGAGCGGCTTTCGTCCATCTGACGATTGTTGTTTCTATCACTTTCTCATTCCATCAGAAATGATGGCTGTTGTGGCTCTGAGAGGGCTCGAGCAAATTGAACGAAAAATCTATAAAGACGACGTTTTTGCCGCGAAAATTGCCAATCTGAAAAGCCAGATCGATGATGGCATTCGTAAATTCGGTGTAGTTAAAGACAAAGATTTTGGCGAAGTATTTGCTTACGAGGTTGATGCCAAAGGCAACTATACTTTGATGGATGACGCCAATATTCCCAGTTTGCTATCTGCACCCTATTTGGGCTATGTAAGCGCCAGCGATCCTGTCTATCAAAATACGAGAAAACTTTTGCTGTCGAAGAAAAACAAAAATTTTGCATCTGGTTCCCTTGCTACGGGAATAGGCAGTGAGCACACCCCTGCGGGGTACATCTGGCCTTTAGCCATGGTAATGCAAGGTTTAACCAGCGACGATAAAGATGAGATCCAAACTGTGATGCGGCAAGTTTTAGCCAGCGATCCCGGCGATCATCTATTGCATGAGTCGTTCAATCCCAACAAGGCGACTGAGTTTACCAGACCAGACTTCGGTTGGCCAAATGCCTTATTCGCCGAGTTCGTCATGCTGAAAATGCAAAACAAGAAAGCCCTTCCGGTACCAGCTGCGGTGGCGGAAAATTCTAAGTAATTGGAGCGAACGATGAAATTCACTACCTATAACAAAGTTGATTTGCCTGGCTTTATGTATGGTACTGCCTGGAAACAGGATGCTACCACCAGGCTTGCGCGTCTGGCCGTGCAATCAGGATTCAGGGCAATCGACACAGCCAACCAGTTGATTCATTATCGGGAAGACCTTGTTGGCGATGCCCTCTTGAGTCTGAAAGAACAAGGCGTACAAAGAAGTGATCTTTTTTTGCAAACCAAATTTACGTCCGTAAATGGACAAGATCATCGAACGCCATACGACGCCGATGCTGAGCCGGCGAAGCAAGTACAGCAATCGTTTGAGAGTTCTCTGGCACATCTGCACACTGAGCACCTTGATTCGTATGTCCTGCACGGACCGTATACAAGAAATGGATTGACCGACGACGATTGGCAAGTATGGCGAGCCTTCGAACAGATTTATGAGTCAGGCAAAACAAAAATTATCGGAGTGAGTAATTTTAGTGCGGACCAGTTGCAACAGCTTTGCGACAAGGCTTCGATTAAACCAATGGTCGTACAAAATCGCTGCTACGCGGTAAGGGGCTGGGATCAGGATGTCCGTGTAATTTGCAAGTCGCATGACATTGTTTATCAGGGCTTTTCTTTGCTGACTGCTAATGCTCGCGTTCTTGCGGATCCCCTTGTGAAAACTGTTGCTTCGAGGTTGTCTGTCAAAGTTACCCAGGTCGTGTTCGCCTTCGCCAGACAATTAGGCATCCTGCCCTTGACCGGCACATCCGATGAAAACCACATGCTCGAAGACCTCAAGTCTGTAGAGCTTGAGCTTTTACCAGATGAAGTTTCACGTATCGAAACTGTAGCTCTTTATTGAACCCTTCTCCTGACTGCGGGGCCTTTTGCTTTGAGGCTCCTGTTAGAACAACCCTCTTGGGGATTATAAGTTTCGCCTCATGTCCCGTGGCGGGAAAATTGCGAAACCGACAAAAGTAACAGACAACTGCATTTATTGATTGATGCCGTTGGTCGCGGGGCAATATAGACTTGGGTTGACCAGGAGTCTGATTCTGATATGAAAGCCAAAGTCCTAGACTGTCTTATTCTTGCGACTAGTTTATCGCTATTTTCGATGACTCAAGGGCTGCCGGCTGTGGCTGCCGGATCCAAGACTGCTCCAAAGGTCGTAAACAAGGCACTGGCTCAGGCAAATTCACTCTCGGTGCTAAAACGATATCCTGAAGCCCTAGAAAAGTATAAGGAAGCCTGCCGCATCGAGCCAAAGAATCCAGAGTGTTACTCCTTTTATGGCAGAACTCTTGGGCAAATGGGCTTCGTCGGCGAGGCCGTTGTTGAATATCAGAAGGCTATGCAACTAAAGCCGGAGGATGCCGATTTATATAATGAGCTTGGCTGCGCGCTGGTGCTCAATGAAGATGTGAAAGAGGGAGTGCGTTATATCAAGCGTGCTACTGAACTTAACGATAAAGGTATTGCTTACTACAATAATCTTGGTGCCGCATTACAAAGACTCGGTGATTACAAAGCCGCCCAAGATGTGTTTCTCAAGTCGTTGAAGCTTCAACCAACGAATCCTGTTATTCAAAAGCGTTTTAAAATGTGCAAGGAAAGAATTGCAGAAACGAAACATTTTGACTTGGGTGTACCAATTGACCTAAATACTAAGTATGTTATGCCGTCCGCGAAGGAAACGAAAGTGGCTCCGCATGCGAGCCCTGCTGAGACCAAGCCCGCGGAGAATCGATCAGAAGAGAATGCTGCAGCAAATAATTCTGAAAATAGCAGCGCTGCATCGTCCGCTGCTACTAATCAGAATAAGCCTGAGCTCAAAGGTAGCAAGGGCGCAGAAACTAAATCTGCGGCGACCGGTGCAAACCCAGAAAGTAAAAATGCCAAAGACAGCGCCGCTGATGCGTCGTCAAAATTTAATACAAATAAAAAGGCTCAGGCTAAAGCTGAGACTGTGCCGGCTCACAAAAGCGCAACAAGTGCCGTAAGTAAAGCTCCTCCAGTGAAGAAGGCTTCGCCGCTTTCTGTAACTGGTAGCTCAACTGCTCCTCCTGTCACTGTCCGTGGTGTTAAAAATAAACCCGCTGGGCTCGAAGGTGTAAGCACCAGTTTGGATGATAATGCTGCACCGGCAAGCTCCGACAACGCAAATCCTGCAAAAGAAAGCACTGCCGCGGGCAACAATGCCCCTGGAGAATCTGCGAGCAGCTCAGCTAAGACGGCTGGCTCAGAGTCGACTGGTGCTGGCACAAATGCCGGTGCTGCTTCTGGCTCTGATAACACGGGAAGCGTTGGTGGCACGTCCACTACTCCTTCAGCAAGTGGCACTGGAGCTGGCGCCGGTTCCGGCGCTGCGTCCGGTGTTGGCTCTGGCTCTAGCTCTGAGTCTAGCTCCGCTTCTGGCTCTGCAGGAAACGCGGGCCCGGCTGCTGCTGATCGTACAGGCTCCAGCTCATCCACCGGCGACGGCAGCTCGAATAAGAACACGACAGCTTCTCCTGTAGTTGAGAGTTCTCCCACTGGGGCAAGTAAAACAGATACTTCAAGCGAGAAGTCGCTTGCGCCCGCAAAGACTGCAAGTCCTTCCGCTACAGGTGCTGATGGGCAGCCTGCCGGCGACAAGAACGAACCCATGAAGAATGAGTAAATACGATGACATTGAATCTTTATTTCTTGCGCCACGGTGAAACTGAATTCAGTCAAACTGGAGGCTTCTGCGGCTTCATCAACGCTAATCTCACCGACGCCGGTAGGGAGATGGCGCAAGAGTTTGCTGCCGCACACAAAGATCTAAAATGGGCGGCAATCTTTTGTAGTTCTTTAAAGCGGGCGGCAGATACTGCCGCACCACTAGCTGAATTAGTTGGGCTTGAGTTGAACTTGCGTGATGGTCTGAGAGAAATAAATTACGGAAAGTGGGAAGGACTGACTCACGATATTGTCAAAAAACAGTTTGCCGAAGATTACACTAAATGGATCGCAGAGCCGGGTTGGAATGCCCCAACTGGCGGAGAGACAGCTTTTCAAATCGCCGAGCGCTCAATGAATGTTGTTAGCGAAATAATGCTTCGGCATCTCGACGGAAATATCCTGATCGTTTCGCACAAAGCGACAATTCGCATAACTCTTTGCGCTTTGCTCGGAATCGAAATAGGGCGCTACAGGGACAGAATAAACTGCCTCACCGGTGCTGTCAGCGTTTTAAAGATGGGCGACCATGGTCCTCTGTTGGAGGGACTGAACGACCGTTCGTACTTAAGTCCGGCTTTACGTCAGCGACAGGGCACTTGAACCGCAAAAATTAGTAACCGGCTTCCTGACCCTGGTCATTAACATTGGTGCCTGTTTGGGCTGAAATAATATAGGGTTTGCCGTTGTAATCTTTAAGCGGTTTTCCGTCGGAGCCTGCCGCCCATACATAGAGATAACCCTGACTGTTGCCCGCTGCACAGATGGTGCCGGGCGTAGCGTTCATAGAATCTGGGGGGGAATTCTTGAATTGGTCTATTTCGCCAGAAGACGCGTTTTGATCCATCTGTAATTGGATTCTATGGGCATTGTCTGCGGTTAGTTCGGCTGTCCATTCGTCGTTTGCCATGGGGCTGTCGGCTGCTGGTGTGCCGTCGCTGTTATAGTAGTACGAAAGACCTGGTGACAATCCGTTGAGCTCGCGATTGTTGATGTACCCGCTAGTATTGGCATAAGGATTAGGACCGACAAGCTCAGTTAGCTGTACTTCTGCTGCGCGACCAATGGTGCCAGAGCTGCCGTAGACGCCGGGAAAACGATTTAGATTACGCATGCAATATTCCTGTAGCCAGCTTGCTACTTTCTGCATTTCTCTGCGCATTTGTTCATCGTCGCGGCTGATTACTTCTTTCAATTCTTTTTTCGCCACTTCCGGATCTTTCGACTTGGAACTGATGGTGGCAGGTGTGTCGACGTTGAAGTCATTGAACATCGGCTTGCTCTTATCGTCGGGAAATAAAGAGCCCGGGAAAAGATTGTCTACTGCCAGCGCCGATTGAATTGACAAACAACCCAATATTGAGCTTGCTAGCAAAAACTTAGCGGCAATCTTTTTCATTCGTTCTCCCTTAATCCAAAGATTTTTCATCGTTGTCTCTCGAACACTTTATCGCGTCGATTTGAATGTGAGCCGTTGAAATCCTGGTCGCATTCTGCATGAAATTATACTGGAATGAGGATGGCAAGAATAAATTCTGCGGCGATTTGTCAACAAACACTTTGGGAAGTAGACCTGCCCCACCTCTCCACATCTAAAATTTCTTTCCCTGCGCTCGGAGTATGATTTTTTGATTCACAAGGGGACGTCTGTTTTGGATGGTCCTTTTTCGCTAACCTTGTGATTGCTAGGTTTGTGCTGGCGGATGAGACCTCGAAGGGTACAATAGTTTCTAAAACCCCAGCAGATACCCGGTGTCAAAAGCAAAAGTAAGTTGAAGCAGGCTTGCTTGCAAGGTTTGCACAATACTTGCCATGTGTCAGAATGGAGAAGTTACGAGCCCTTTTATTCAGGCGTTGCCTCTTAGTGAAGTTCTGGCTCCCGTCAATGTTGCTGACTGTGCTGATGTTCGTTTTGATATCAGCAACACGCGTTTATGTTGGTGGCCCCGATGGACTCGAATTTGTCTGGAAGGGCGAGCTCTCATTCACTGATACGGTGGTAAATCTTGTCGACTTTCAGGGAATGCCACCCAAAGATATAGCTCTGGGTCATTCGCCTGCCCTGGTCTCTCAGATGGAAGACATGGGACTGATCGTGTCTGAAGCCCCTCCAAGAAAGAGGCGTATTAATAAATTCTCGGAAATTAAACCGAAGCAAGAGAATGATGACAGTGCTAAACAATCTTCATCGCTGGATGGATCAGATAAGGGCGAGAAACCTTCAGGAACTGACGCTTCGAAGTAGATTCGTCTGAATCAGAAAAAAATAATTTGGGCGCGAAGAGATAAGCACAGAGTTAATGATTAATTAGCTCTATCCCCCACCAACTGGACATTTCAGCTCCAACGTCGCTATGATTTAGCAGTCATATTGAAAACCCGGAACACCACATATTTCCGTGTTTTCTGAGTCCCGAACCAAAGAGCGATATGCTTTTTAACTCAATCAAATATGCACTGTTCTTACCGCTTGTGGCAATTCTGTTTTGGGTTTGTCCGCAGCGCTTTAGAGTGCCTCTGCTCCTAGTCGCAAGCTATGGTTTCTACATGAGCTGGCGGCCGATCTATGTCCTTTTGATTCTGGGTCTGACTCTATTCAATTATTTTGCAGGGCTGCTGATTTCTTCACAGCGAAACCGCAAGAAGTTCTGGATGATTCTGGCTGTCACCGGAAATCTACTTGTACTTGCCTATTTCAAATACGCTTTTTTCTTTGATGAAAGTCTCGGCGCCCTGTTAAAACCAGCGGGCGTCAATGTTCCAGCGATTCCCTTTGAAATTGTTTTGCCTCTGGGCATTTCATTCTTCGTTTTTGAATTCATTCATTACGTTGTTGATGTCTATAAAGGTAGCGAGCCAGTGCGCTCGTTTTTGGGATTCTCTTTATTCGCCAGCTTTTTCCCGACGCAGATTGCCGGACCGATCAAACGCTATCAAGATTTCGTGCCTCAATTTTTGGCGACGGCTAAGTTCTCTCCGGACTGTCTGGATGAGGGCATCAGCCTCATTCTGTTTGGTCTGTTCAAAAAAGTAATGATCGCCGACAACCTTTCGTTTTTCGTCGAAGGTGGGTTCTCAAATCCTAATCTGTTTACTGGTATGGATATGTGGATTTTCACCTACGCCTTCGCTTTTCAAATCTATTTTGATTTCTCCGGCTACACCGATGTGGCGCGTGGATCAGCCAAGCTTTTCGGCTACAAGGTTCCGCTCAACTTCAATTTGCCATATATTGCCTCTAACGTCGCTGACTTCTGGCGTCGCTGGCATATTTCGCTTTCGACCTGGCTGCGCGATTATTTGTTCATTCCGCTTGGTGGATCGCGCGGCTCGAAATGGTTGAATTATCGGAACCTTTTTCTGACCATGGCTCTGGGTGGTCTCTGGCATGGAGCTGCAATGCATTATCTGCTCTGGGGTGCCTACCAGGGTGTCGCCTTGATTCTTCATCGCGAATTCCAATCAGTCAAAGAAAAAATAGGTGCTCTAGACTCGTTCTTCGCGTCTAAGTTTGGCAAGGTATTCTCGATTATCATCACGTTTCACGCCGTTTGTGTCGGCTGGGTCCTATTCCGCGCCGACACCATGGAATCGTGCGCTGCTATTCTCAGCAAAATGTTTTTCCTTGATCCTTTCTATAAAGCCAATTCTCTTATGGCGATGCATCTGCCAGCGATCAATTACCCGCTTGTGTATCCAGCGGTGTATTTGCTTTTGCCAATCCTTGCAGTGTCGCACGTTGTGATGTACTACGTTAAAGAACGAAACTTATTGCTTTCTGTTCCACGACCAGCCAAAGCTGCTTTCTGCTTTGTTTTGATGTTTGTGATTCTGACATTCTCGCCTGATAAATCGCCGCGATTTATTTACTTCCAGTTTTAGAGGATTGAATCATGAATTCAGTTGAAGTTGAAAATGAAGTAAATGGAACTGCAGCAGTAGCAAATGCAGCCACAACGAGTGGCGCCACTACAAAACCAGGACTGCTTTCATTACTCTCTCATAGTTACGCCGTCTGGGCTCTTTGCGCGCTGCTCTGTCTTGATTTGATATGCCGCATTGGTTGGCAAAGTTTAGACTTCGATCACTATGCCTCGCCCAATCGCAGCATGGTCTGGTGGGTAGTAGACGATTATCGCCGTCAGAAAACACAGCCAGATGTTGTGCTTATGGGCTCTTCGCTGCTCATGCATGTTTTGCATGGCGGAGATGCTGAGTATTTGAAACTTCCGCAAAACGAGGTTTATCACCACAAGTCATTGATGTTGGAAGACTTGCTGCGGAAGCGCACCGGGGTTAAGGTCAATTCATTCGCTTTTGCTATTGCCGGTACGATGGCTTCTGATGCCTACGCCATTTGTTCTACCCTCTTTGCTCAAGAGAAGAAGCCCAAGGCAATCATTTATAGTATTGCGCCACGTGATTTTATCGACAACACTTTAGCCAGCCCTGCCAGCACAGATACTTTTCGCATGATGAGTCAGCTGGGCGGCGTTAAAGACGTCGAGTGGCAGGCGCGTAACGGGCTCTGGGAGAAAGTCGAGTACGTACTTGAACAGGCTAGTTCGCTCTATAAGCATCGTAATTATTTTGTTCATCTACAGCACCACTACGTCAAACCAATCTTGCGTTTGGTCGGATACAAACAGACTGAGGAAGTTCATACTCCGTTTGCTCTGCGCCGCCTTTCTTTGCTTGAAATGTCTGAAGACATCGGTTCTAACGAAAGAATTGCGCTTCCGGGGCTTGCTGCCCACTATACCGATAATAGCGACGAATACCGCCGGCGATACCAGCCGTTTAAGCAGAAAGAATTCGCAACTCAATGCTCTTATCTGGAAAAAATGCTTTCATTTTGCGACCAGCAAGGTATTGAAGTTGTGCTGGTTAATATGCCTCTGACCGCCGACAATATCAAGTTGCTAACACCCGGCGCTTATCAGCTTTACAAGCAAAACGTCACAGCACTGGCTAAGCGCTATCATAGCGAGTTTATTGATATGCAAGATACCTCGCAATTCGACAAGAGTCTGTATTGTGATACCGCTCATATGACTGGCGCCGGTGGCGTCAAATTTTTCAAATCGCTGGCCGATAAACTCACTGACGGATCTCGCCTGGCGATCGGCAAAAATAGCAGCTGGCAGTGAACAACGGCAAGAGTAATCAGTCCACGTCTAGTTCGCCTGGCGCGGGCTTGGCGTTCTTACCAACAATGGAAGACTTGGCTTTCGCGGCCGAGCTTTCTTTCGTTTTTGTCAGTAGTTACCTGCTTTTTTATCTTCAGACAAATTATCTGGCGCCTAAGCTTGCTCTGCTGTTTGATAGCCAGGGGTACATGTTCACCACCCAGGCGCTTTTCGCTGCTTGTTGTCCACCGCAGATTCAAAATATTCTCCATTACATTGCTGGGGCTTGCCATGACGAAGCCGGCAGACAAGCGATTCTGGCTCAAACTCCAGGGCTGGCGGAACTCGTAAAATCGGGACCGGTTTTACCATTTATTTTGCTTGCATGTTATGGCATTTCACACACACCGGTATTATTGAGCAATTGGAATCTTGGCGCTGGCGCCATGCTTACTTTGAGCTCGCTCACTGTTTGCGGGATCTGGGGCTTCGCGCGAGCTCTGGCTGATGCTAAAACGGGGAGGATCGCCTACATTCTTGCCATTACCTATGGTGGCTTTAGCGCTAATGCTGGAAGGATCTTGACAGAAATTCCCGCGACTGCTTTAGCACTGTTTGCTTTGTTATTCGTTTTCCTTTTTGTGCAACGCCATGAGAAGGCGGCTCTTAGCACTGCGCTTTGGGCTGGACGACCTAGAGTCGCTGGAGCTGGTTTCGCTGACACTGAGGATCTTAAATCGGGTGGTACTAAACCGGATGCGGATCTTCGTTCCGATGGTGCTAAGGTAAATGCGGATCTCCAATCTGTTGGTGATGCCACTAAAGCGAATCTCCATTCAAAAGGTTCGGCAATTACTGCGCTTCTTCAATCGGCTGGATGCGGCTGCCTGACTGGATTACTCATGTTAGCCAGACCGACATTGTTGCCCTGGCCTATTTTGCTTGGTTTCGCGCTAGCGCTCTACAGTTATATGCACTACAAAGCAGGGCGAGTTACAGGACTGTTGAATTGGAAAACTGTGTTGGCGTTCTTTCTGGGCTGCGTTGTCGCGCTTTCGCCCTGGATGCTCAGCAAACAAATTCTCACTGGCAAACCCTCGATTACGGTGGAACGATATGGTCCCTTGAATCTCAGCCGTGGCATGGATTTGCGCACCGATGGCTACGATTCTTTGCCCTCACCCTGGGTGACACATCCTGAATCATTCGGTGAGAGCATGGCGCAAGTTGTAAGCCATGTTGCCAAGCAATTTGGCGAACGCCCTGCCGCATTTATACATTTGTTGTTGAGAAAACCAGCTCGTCTTATTGACTCTCCCTGGAACGATTTTCAGACAAGAGTTCTTGGAATTCCCTTCTTAGTTCAGCGCATCGAGCATCAGTTCGTTTTGCTTGCGGCGGCGCTGGGCGTGGTTATGTTGCTGGAACATGGACGTAAGCGTCCTGATTATTTGTTGCTATTTGCAGGGCTTTTGATTGGTCTCTTTGTTAGCTTTCACTTTGTCGCTTGCCTATTTATCACGATGGCTCGCTATTTTGTTACCGCCATGCCCGTGGCAATCGTGGCCGCTGCGTACTTCCTCAGCAACTTGTTGAAGAAGGATCGCAAATCATTTATGGCTTTTGCCGCAGTGCTCGCAACGCCGGTTCTTTCGTTCTGCTTGTATTATGTCTTGTTGCCTGGATATGGACGTCTTTCGGATTATAGTTCGGACTTTGGTCTTGCGCCTGTTGCTTTGTGCGCGGCATTGCTAATGACGGCTGTCTTCGCCAATTCATTGCTGCTGCCGGCATTTACGATTTTTAGGGGCGCCCGTTCAAAATTGGTGCTCTGTAGTTTCGCCTTGTTCGCTGGATTGTTTTGCTTCGTCACAGTTAGCTATCAGTTTATGTGCAGTGAAGCGGTGATGCGTCTTGGAGTGGTTGACCATGGGAAACTCGTGGCTACGATAAATATTCCTCCGGGCACCAATTATACGAATTGGTATCTTGTAATGGATGCTAATGATGCATCAGAACACGGCATCCCAGAGCCGGCAGAGGGCATTTTGAGCGACATTCAATTACGCTTCAACGGGCGTGAATTGAAGACTGATTGGTTGCCGCTACTCACGCGCGACAACAGCATGCGTGAAGAACAGCTGTTTATGGCGGCCTTCGCCTACTCAGCCAATAAGCGCTGTCGCGATTTTCGCCAGTGGCGCTGCACGGTGCTGCCGGCGGAGAATATGCTTTGCCCGGGCGAAAACAAATTGGAGTTTAGCTTACGTCCTGGTGAGAAAACACATCCGAAGATCTTCGCCGACTTTGCCGACCCGATGGGCAAGCGTATTCATACCGTGTCGTTGCGGGAGTTCTCTTGGACTAAAGGCTTCTTTGCTGGTGTTCCAGGAGAGATGCGCTTGGATGAGTGGACTGAGAATTCAGATAAAAACTATGATGCTTTTAGTTTGAGCGGGCAGGCTTCCAAGTTGAAACCGCGCATTTATCTTTTAGGCGTTAATGCTGCAAATCCGTCTGAAAATTGGCTTCGTACTGTGAAACTTCCCGATCAGCAAATCGGTTCCGGTCGCGATAAAATGATGGCCGCGATTGATGTGCCACCACTTTTTAGCGATACGGATTTTGGTCCAGAGATGTCGCTGAGAATACGCGTGTCCGGGCAAGTGAAGGGCGCAGAGAAAGATTCACAAGTTTCAGTCTGTATGATCGAGAATTTCGACAAGAATAAAAGCTCCTATCAGGAATATGCTCCACTTGCTCCAGAGACGATCTATGCTCCCTCCGATAAATGGCGTGATTTCGCCTTTGAAGATATCGTAAATCCCTTGCGCATCGATCATACTTTATCTGCTGCGGAAGCTCAGGCTAATACGGCAAGGCTTAAATCATTGAAAGTCCAGTTCTTCCAGACGCCCTGGTGGGAGGCGCTTGGCTACGGCGTTTTTAAGGGGCCGGCGAAAACAGATTTTCGTAATTTGAAAGTTGAAGTGTTCGCTCAACCTGGCATGAACCTGGCGTTCGATAATCGGCAATGGTTTGAGTTGGAGTCGCAATTCGAGCCCTGATGCCTAACGAACTGTTCAATCCCAGACAGAAGTAAAACCGCGTTCGCCCTTATAGTCGCCTCTGGATTTGTACTGCGGCTGTCCTGCCTTGTCATAAGACATTTGCACATTTTGCGTTATTATTGTTTCCAGAACTGAGCGATCAACAGGCTGATCCATGTGGATCTCCACGCTATAGCTGTTTGGATCGCCGATTATGTATTTGCCATTTTGATCGCGTCCAGCAACAAAAATAAAATGACCATCACCTGTCAGTGGATCATCCTCGTGAATCACCGCAACATGCCCAAGCGAGAGTTCATGGTCTAGATCGTTCATCTCATTTGGAACAGCTTCAGCGGCGGTATCATAATAATGTGCCTGAGCCTTCAACCCCAGATGTTCTAGTTCTTTGGGCATTACAACAGGCCAATCGGGAAAACCATCCTTGGGCTCTGTATTAGTATCTTTGGTAATCTGATCGATCAAGGCTTGATCTGGCGGATGCCCGAGCTTTAATTCACTCAGCGCCATTGCTATGGAGCTTGGACCACAGGTCCATGAACTTGGCTGATGCGTATAAAAGCGATTGCGGTCTACTGGTTCAGCATAGACTTTCAGGTCCCAATCTTGAGCAAGTTGATTGCGCTGCGTTTTTGTGTTGCCATCAATTGAAGGGTGCCTACCCTTATTTATAGAACGGAGACGCCCCACTTCGATCGCGGTGGAGTTTCCATCAGCATTCTCCCCATCGTGTGCAAGACGGCGCTGAGCAATTCTCGACAAAGAGTCACCGAATTGAACTTTGTAGGAACCATCCTCTTGGATGTCCAACGGCAAATTCGCGCGTTCGGCAGATACTTTGAGCCATGAGTGAATCGCTTCGTGGTGCAGATGGCTGTGCGAATTATTAGGGATTTTTGATATTGCTTTGTGCGATTCGCTAGCTTGCGCATCAGCAGTGATATCGGAAGTCATGGCAAGTTCTCTCGGCTAGGTTCTGAGCTGGGCTATTTGCCAGCGTCGTCAGATTGTAACAACGGTTGCAAAGTATGTACATGTAATAGCGGTTAATCTCTGTCTTGAAGACCATCACCTGTTGCATCGTCCCGCTAGGACTACTTCTGTGCTGCGCCGACCGGTTCGGAGCTGCTAACTGCGCTCTCTCTTTCGCTTGCGACTTTTACGACGGATTTGCTCAAACCGAATTTCGCCAGTCCAATTATCCCGAGAATTCCGAAAAACGCTGCACTCAATCCTATGCCGAAATGTGGACTTAGATATTTGTATAAAAATGGCGCCAGCATCAAGCCGATTGAACCACCAAGATACAT
>Ga0182030_10016406_pt1 | contig 14428 bp, 10 predicted proteins | sample 812S3MmetaG_FD_121299 | JGI IMG/M metagenome (GOLD analysis project Ga0182030, IMG submission 121299) | Permafrost microbial communities from Stordalen Mire, Sweden - 812S3M metaG (Illumina Assembly) | ecosystem: Environmental > Terrestrial > Soil > Wetlands > Permafrost | place: Sweden...
GATCACTACCGCGAGCGCGTTCTCCAGGTGCATGTGATGAGCGAGTTCGCGCGGCGCGGGTTGGAGCGGGTTACGGAGGCCCTCGGCTTGGTACTGGCTTACTTTTCCCTTGGCAAAGAGGAGGAGTTCCTATCGCAAGACTTCCAACGGATGTTGGTAGCGCTAGCCAAGCCGGGAGAGTCAGATGCCGGGACTACCGTGACGTTTCGCGTCTTCGATGTGCGGACGGGAGCAGAAATGCAAAGGGCGTCGCAGGTGCTTGCCGATGATGTCGCATTATGCTGGGCAGGAACACCAGTGGCGGCGACAGACGACTTTCGGATTGCCTTATTTGGCAACGCTGCCTGGGATACTCAGGATGCCCATCTGAGAATGTGGCTAGGTGGTAGGCACCTTGACGCGTTTGCGATCACTCCTGACGGCCGCCTTGCAGTGACCGCTTCCCAGGAAGATGGGTTGCGGGTCTGGGACGTCGAGGCTGGCATGGTTGTGCGAAGCCTCAGGGAATCCATGCACCAAAGGGAAGGGTGGGAGAAAATCAATGCGCTCGCCCTCAGCCGTGACGGCAGGGTGATTGCCATCGCAAGGGAAGAGTTCCCCCAGGTGCAATTGGTGGACGTAGGGACTGGCGAGGCCATTCTGACTTTCTCCACCAGCCGCCAAGTGCGCGCAGTCGCCCTCACAGGTAACGCTCGGTTCGTTGCCTTTGGTGGCCGAGAAGAATTTGTTTGGGTTTTTGACGTAGGTGAGCGACGCCTCCTCCAGAGATTCTCGCACGAGGGTGAGGAAGTGCAGACGGTGGCATTGACTCCTGATGGGAGGTTTGTTGCATCTCAGGATTGGCGCAACGTGCTGCGCCTTTGGGATGTGAAGTCCGGTCAGTTATTGCGAAGGATCCGTGTAGATGGCAGTGCAAGGAGGCTGGCATTGTCGGCGGATGGCGCGCTGGCGTTCGCGGGTTCACACGTCCTCGATCTCCACCAAGTCGATCCAAAAACCGTAACTGGTGACCAGGGGGCAATGCCCGTTTCGGCTGCGCTGACTTCGGACGGCAAAACGGTTCTGGTTCATGATAGGTCTGGGCGTGTTGCACTGTGCGAATTCGGCCAGACCGATTCACTTCTATGTTTCGAGCCGCCGGCGTTCGAACAATGCAGCGCTGGAGAGACTACCGCGACGAAAGTTGTGGCGGTGGCCTTAGATGCAAAGGGGGACACGGGTCTCATGGCCTGCGCAAACGGCATATTGTACCTCGCTGACATACGAACGAGGTCGTTGCGCCAGATAAGCTCTCCAAGCGTTGTTGATCCTCTGGTGAAAGAGGAACTGGCACAGGCGGAAGCCGACTGGATCGGGTTGAACAGAGATGCGAACGACGAAAAACCTTTGCCCGCTGTCGTGGACCCATGCTTGTTCAATATAAGATGGGCAACTCTGACGCCCGACGGGCGGTTTGCTCTAACGACACGGTACGGCGATGCCGTGCGCGTTTGGAGCTCGGCTTCCGGGGAGCGCGTCGCTTATCTGCCAACTAAGATCGTCCGACGTTTGTCGGAGGGCGAGGTCATGTGCCTTAGGACCGCTCTCGATAGCCAAACTGTGGTGTTCTCCACTTCGGAGGGACTAGTGCATGTTTGGCGTTTCCTGGAGAAAGCTGACAGCCTAGTCCTTCGGCAGGATAGGACGAAGAGCTTCGTTTACACCAAGCTTGCGGTCTCTGCGGATGGGCGCCGGATCGTCTTTGGAGAGAGCCGCGGTCCATTGGAACTGTGGGACATTCCCGGTGCGAGGCTGCTGCGGTTCCTTGGGGAGCCTCCGGGCGTGCTGTCCGGGTTGGCCTTCACGCCGGATGGGAAAGCGGTTATTTCTGCATCAGGGGGTGATTCACTGGTTCATCGTATTACAGCATGGGACGCAGAAAATGGCGCCGTCATTACAGCACATCCGTTACCAGGGTGCCCGATCTCACTGTCCGAGGTTGCAAGTAGCGGTAGGTTCGTCTGCTGTACGGACAATGGCGAGATCCATTACCTGAGCCTTGAAGGGGATTCCTTCTGCAGGCAATGAGGCAGACAAGATGCCGGTGAATGACGACCTTGCCCTACGTGAAGCTCGGCAAGGCTGTGCGGTTCCGGTGGAGCGAGGTCGAGCGTCACCTCGCGATGTTGGAGGTCCGTGGTCGCCCAACACTGCGTTTTGCGACCGCCTGCCTTTTCGCCTCACGCGCATTTGGGCGGGGTGAGATCAATGCGGAGATCTTTGGCGATGCCAGCTGTCTCATGTTTTGGGTCTGGTGCGGCAAACAGTGAGGCGTGGACTTGACGAATCTGAGCAATATCGTCCTGATAGCCGATGCCATCATGAAAGTCGTACAGGTCGTCGTAGGGGTTTAGCAAGTAGAGCAGAGCGGCAATCGCCTGGATGCGCTTGTCCGGGGTGGCGCCCGGAGAGGCTTCCCTATCGGCAGCTAGAAGCAGCAGCTCCTGGATTTCTTTGAGCACTGGCTGGAGCTGGCCGGTTGATTCTCGATCCGCGAGGCGGCGGACTTCCTCCAAGGTTTGCGAGAGCCTTTGGGGATCTCCGAGCAGGTCGCAAGCGTCCCGTTGCGCCATGCGTAGGGCGTGCCCCTCTGAGATGGGCGACAAGTTGATGGTGTATTTGAGCAAAGCCTTACCGATGTCCGAGCGGTTGGCCTTGGGGAACATCTTGAGCAGGGATTCGATGATGTCTTGCTGTCGCGGCTGGCCGAGCACCAAGCGGTACAAGGATAGAGCGTCCTTGAGGTCCTCGTACCTGAGCGCATCACGGCTTCGGGAGTAGAATGCGAGGTGGCGCCTTAGCATTTGTCCATCTTGATTGGCGGGTTGGTAGATCCAATGCGGATAGAGGCCATGTTTAAAGCGCTGGGTGCCCGACGGATGTGTCCGGAGCAGCTCAAAAATGCGAGCCCACACATTCCGCCGCCCAGGTGAGACCCCTGCCACAAGCGACAACTGGTGGTCGCTGGCGATGGCCCGGCGAATGCTCAAGCCATCGAAACGGTTGATGCGACCCTCGCGCTGCTCCAGGTCCACCGGGTTGGACGGGAGGTTCCAGTGCATGATGTCGCGGCAGTAGAGGTGGAAGTCCAAGCCCTCCTGACCCACGGAGGTGGTGGCGAGGACGAAGGGCCAGAAGGGCGAGTTAAACGCCTCGCGTATGGCTGTCTTACGCGTGCGCCCACCTGCTTCCGTGGTGTCGGTGACAACGTCATCGCCGAAGGCGACGGCGAAGTGTGCGGGCCTGGGGGACGGGCGCTGGCGGATTCTTCCGCCGCGGGTGAGGACGTTGACGCCAGGGGAGCCGGTTCCCATTCCGAGGACACGCTCGAGCTGGAGGAGGAACGCTTTGGGAAGCTTATCAGGCTGGGACTGGGGTAAAGCCATGGTTACCAGGTAGGCGTATTCATCCAGCATGGCCTGGACGTGAGCAGAGCCGCAGTAAAGCAAGACCCTGGCACTATAAGACTTCTCGCGAGGGGAATTGGGCCGGATTACGGACTGGACGACCTGCTTGTTGAAGTAGTTGCGTAGTTGGTTGAGGCCTAAATTGAGGGCCCCGGACCAATTGTTCTCTTCCCAGCTCGGAATATGGCCAAAGACCGACCGCATGGAGCGCAACAGACAAACGGCCGGGGAATAGAGGGCGATTAAGGTTAAGCGTCGCAGCCAGTACGGCGAGATATGTAGCTCCTCGTCCTGTTGTGCCATCCACTCACTGTATCGTTCCTGGTATTGGCGGTATTGCTCCGAGACTTCATCGCGGGCCACGACTTCTGCGTCCCAGAGACCGCGTTGGACCGTTTCAGCGTGCGGGGATCTCGATTCGATGCGGGCGATGATGCGCCAGAGCGGCACGCTGCGGGTCTTGCCTTCGTCATCGATACCGTTCTTTGCCAACATCTGCCGGACGGCCTGCTCAGCCTGGCGATAGAGATCGTTGGCGGTCCAGTTGCCGACGCGCTCCAATGCCAGCTCAGCCGGATTCACGCAGTCCGCGAGCGCGGGTGACGGGTAGCAGACATCGAACGGCGAGAAGGAGATTTTGGGGCGGAACGCGAGCGGGATAGTGTCGCGCCCGCGGCGGCGGGTGACCAGCCGGTTTTCCGCTTCGTGGCTCAGGAGGACGGAGATGGCTTTGGGCACGAATTTCCAATGGGAGAAGACGAGAAACTTGGCCGGGTCGTCTTGGTGGTAGAACTCATCAGCGTAGTAGGCGTAGGACGGCTTAACCCACAGGAACTTGAGTTTCGAACTGTCGGAGCCAAGCACCTTGTCGGTGAGCATTCGGACCTTGAGGTGTTCCGCGCCGGCAGCGGAGAGGGCGCCTCCGGACTGGAGGAGCGGCGGGGGCACGGGCACATGGCGATCCCGGAGACGTTTGACGAGAGCGTAGTGGGCGTCCATGAACGAGAGGGGGGATGGAGCCGATTTCCAGAAATCCATGATGTTCCAGTCATCGATTTTCTGCCGAAGCAGGAACTGGCGGAGGCGGATATAATGAGTCAATTCCCCGGGTGAAGGATTTACGTGCTGCGGGTTAGCACCGAATTCATCCACCCCCTTCCTGTAGTCCTCCAGATACCAATTTCTCTCGGTGCGACACATGACCGACTTGAGGTCGTTTTCGATTTGCGCCTTCAGGCTCAGGAGAGCTTGATCGGGAGCGGCGAACCATTTGCCGTCCATCAGGCCAACCTTGAAAAGCTGGAGATTGTCCCGGAGGCGTTTGATGGGCGGGCAATTGCAATCGGCGGGATCTTCTCCGGCGCAGTTGCAGGCATAGAGGAAGCGCAGAGTGCGTATGAACTCCCTGTAGTGATCCTCATCTTCATGGGCCAGCGTGTACATTTTATAGGGCGTGGCCGATAAAATCAGGGCCGCCATGCCTCGCTGGGCAAAAAGCCGACCGACAATCGAATCCTGTTCTCTGCTCTCTTCCAGGACCTCGGAGAACCGCTGAAACTCATCCAGCACGACCAAGTCGGGTTGGAGAAACTGGAGGGCCACTTGCGAGAGGCCGCGCCGCAGTGCTCCGATCACCCGGTTGCGATTCTTGCTGGTCACTCTATTCTCGTCGCAAGCGAAAGCATCAACGCAGGCGTCGATGACGCTGGCGAGGCGTTTGGTCACTGGCTTTTGGGTTGCGGGGTCTATCATCTCCACGGTGGAGGCGTTCCATTGGTGCCTGAGCCGTTGCTGGAGGTCCTTGGCGAGCTTGCGGATGAATTCGTGACGCAAACCACCGAAGCGGGAGCGGGTGCCCCAACCCTGGCGTATGCAATTTCCGGCGGAATCGCGCTTGTCCTCCCACTTACAGGTGCAGCGGAAGAAGCGACGCCACTTGACGCCGCGGTTGACGCGTTTCCCCCAGACACGTGCGAGCAGATAGAGCAGCAGTTGTCTCTCGCGGTCGATGCCGGTAGCTCCCCCCACGTGGAAGGAGGTCCCCGGGGTGAAAGAGAAAAGTTGGAGGTCGCCCCTGTCGCGCTGGCGTTGGACTTCGGAGGAACGGGGGGCCAGGAGCGCCAGCCTGGTTACTGCCGAGGACTGGGTATCGGGGCAGAGTTTGTCGCGGTTTTGCTCGGCGATTTCGGAATTGGAGCAGACATAGACAACAGTGAAGCCGTTGCGCTTCCGCGCCGTCATGGCCTTGATCACCCCGGCAGCGACGCGGGTTTTGCCAAGGCCCACCTCATCGGCGAGGAGGAAGCGGTGAGAGCCCTTGGGGTCTGTCAGCCGGTCCACTATGCGGGAGACGGCCGCCTCTTGAAATTCGGCGAGTCCGTCAAGCATGGGGCGGTCCTTGCGCTGCGGCGTGGGCGGACTGGAACAGCGTCCAGAATTCGAGGAACTGCTCGAATTCGTTGTCCGCCGCCTTGGTTTTCCTAAAGGCGTCCAGGAGCTGGTTGATCTCGCCGATGCGGGTCGGGTCCTCGGTGCAGGACTGCATGACGTCTTCGAGGGTGGTATCGCCAAGAAGCGTCCAGCTTGGGCCTTGGCCCTTGCGGCCGTTGGTGCCTGGGCTGGTGGGTGGTGGAGTTCCGCCTGAGACACCGTCGAAGAGAATGGCCCGCAGGAAGAGGCGGAATGACTCGGGAGTGAGGAATTCGTTGAGGATGGCGGCATCACGTTCCTCGTGGAGGGCGGCGAAGTCGGTTCTGGCCATCACGATAAACAACCTGGGCTGCGCCGAGGGGTGGGCGATTTCCAGGAGAAGAAAGTCAGTCAGGTCGAGGATCTGGAATGGCTTGAAAACAGCGCCATCGGCCAGGAGGGCTTTGAGGGGCACCAGGTCGCTGTCTCGCTCGAATCGCGACAGCGGACACAGGCGCACGGGGTATTGGGACGCCAACGTGAGCAGGTCCGATTGCTTGGCGAGGTTCGGACAGGTGACGCGGAGGAGTTGGTTGGTCGCGTCGTAAGCGGCGTGGAACTGCTGGGCGGAAAGCAATCTCTGGAGTTGGTCCAGGTCCTTCTCGATGCGGACAGTATCGTCCTGGATGACAGGTTGGCGAACATAGCGCTCGATCCAGCCGCGAAGGGCGTCCTTTTGTTCGGGGTCAGGTTTGGCGGGGAAGATGAAGCTTTTGTAGAACTGGTCTATCGAGAGCCCGGGGGAGAATGTCACCACGGCCTCGCAGTTGCGGGACTTCCAGGCGCTATCGGAGGCGTTGGCGGAGCCGAGGAGGACGGTGGTCGCGGCTGGGGTTTCGCAGATGAAGAGTTTGGCATGTAGTTGCATTGCAGCCGAGCCATCTTCGGCCTCGGCTGAGCGCACCACGAACAGCTCATTCCCTTCGGTCAGGGCCTGGTGGGCGGGGTCGCTGAGGGCGTCAAGTTCCTCCTGGGTGGAGACGATGGTGAGGCGTTCGAATGCGGTTACCAGCCGCGACAAGAAGGTGGCCCGGAGGAAGGGCGAGACGACCAGGGCCCTAGTTCCGCGCTGCGGAAAGGATGCCCACAGGGGTGGTCCGCCGTGCCATTGCCATTCGAATCGGCACCCTTTCTGCATCTCATCGGGAAGGTCAATTTGGGCGGACTGGAGTGCTTTCTGCAAACGGCCCAAAACGCCTTCACTGCCGCTGGTTTCGCGGTTCAGGCGGGCAAGAAAGCTGGCGAGGCCGGAGATGAGGCCGGTCTTGCCGCTTTCGGGTATGCCTCCGCTCTCCTGTCCCTCGAAGGCGGCGAACAGTTCCCAACAGGCGGAGGTGGTCAGGTTGCGACTTGCGCAGACAATGCGAACAATGGGCTTTTGGCCGAGGGCCTGGGCGGAGGCCTTCGGCTCATAGCGGGCGACCCAGACCTTGGGGTGAAAGCAGCCTTGATCGAAGGCCACTTCGCTGACAATGCGGTCGAAGAGGCTGGAGAGTTTGCCGTGGCGGCGAGCCTCCTTACCGTTGATGTGGCCTCGGTCAACAAAGACGCGGACGTGGCGCGCCAGCCTGGTGATGGCCCTGAGTACTTCGACCTGGTTGAGTCTCCCAGCGCCGGTTTCGGCTTCTGCAGCCGCTTTGACGGTAGGCGGGGCGCTGACCTCGGCCTGGTTGAGCTTGTCGGTTTCGGTTTCGGCTTCGGCATCAACGAAGGCCAGGAGCATGGCGGTGAGCGCCACGAAGTCCATGCTGTAGGTGGTGCCGGCAGCGGCGTCGAGGCGATAGCCGGACGGCGGGCGCAGGAGGTCCAGAAAGTTGGTTCGTTGATCCGGGTCGAGGGTCATGGCTTTTGTTTCAACCCGGCTACGACCTCCCGAACGAAGACACCGCCGATATAGCTGCGAAAATCGAGCAGATAAGGAAGTCTTTGGGGGTCGGTGTATTCCGCGCCTTCCAGCGACTTTTGGGGGTCCCACTGGCGCAGGTATTTCTCCTGGCCGATTCGATGCTTCACCGGCCGCACTGCCTTCTCACGATTGATGACCAGCCGGCGGGCGTCAGGGTCACGCAAGAGGCTGGCGCCGTCTTTGGCCTCCAGGCACATCTTCAGCCATCTCGTGAGGAAGGGGGCGTCGTTTGGTCGTGTCCGGCATTTCTTTTTGATTAGATCCAAGAAGTCTCTCAAGTCCCACACGGCTAGGGTTTCCCGTGTCTGACTCCACCACTCGGCGAAGGGTTGTTCAAAGCCGTCCACGGGGGATGACCAGCCTTGGGCCTTACGCTCCTCAATAAGCAGGTCGTAGTACTGCAAGGTCGCGCCCTTGGCGAACATGCTAAAGGCACGAGCGTGGTTCACGAGGGGCTTGAGGGTATCCGGACAGGGAACCTCCCAGGGGAACGCGAAAGGCGACTGGTGTTGCCTAGCCAAAAGGTGTGCGAGGAGCGATGGCCCCTGGCATTGGGCAAGAGCCTGGAAGCGGGCTGTAAGGTAGCCCGCCTCCGCGGGGCCGAGTCCGAAGTCGAGCTTTGGAGAAAATCCGTCGTTTAGCGACAGACCGGTGGTGGAGGAAAAGACGTCGTTGAGGCCGGGGTCCCAGTTGTGCGTGGGGGCGAGTGGGGGGTGTGATGTCTTATCGTCATCGCGCTTTGGTGCGATCAGCTTGTAGTAGTCGTCGAGGTGGCCGAGGTAGTAAGTCAGGCCCCATTCCGGTCGTTTGAAGAGGCCAAGGCGTTTGAGAGCATTCCAGTATATGCTGGATGGGTATCGGCGGAGATTGTCTTTGGCGAGCGCGCCAATCACTCCGTAGTTCTTCTCGGCGTCGTCCTCACTGGCCGAATCGCGGGAGAGGATTTTGCGGAGTTCGTCCTCTAACATTTTAAGGCGCCTGGCGGCCTGGCCGCCGGAGAGGCGCTCACGCTCGACTCGGAGAAGGGCTGCCGCCACGAAGAAGAGGTAGCGGCTATGAGTCATGATGGTGTTGGTAGCGGGGAAGAAGACGTCGGCCAGGGCGTCTCGGACAATGCCGAAGCCGAGTTCGTCGAGGGTGCCTTCGGTGCGGAATTGCCGAAGGTACTCGCGCGCGCGGCGCTGCTCGGAGTCACTGAGGTCTAGCCAGCCGAAAGAGGGAGTCATCATTGTGCGGCTTTACGCATTGGCAGTGGGCGCTGAATCACGGTTCGATTCGTCTCCGAATGTCGCTGGGCTTGAACCGCAGGCGGATGAGCAGATCCCTGTCATTGCGGCTGTAAAAAATGCAGATGTTCGAGAAAAACAACTTTTTGGCGTCCAACGCCGCGCGACGAACATTTTCTGAGGAGAAGACCCAGTCGCGGATTGGTTGGGGCACTCGAAAGCTGAGGGAGTATGGAGTTGGGGATGTCTGCGTGATCGGGGAAATCTGCCACGTGCCGTCCTCGGTGGTCCAAGTGATCGAGACGTCGTGAACAAGGTGGGTCTTTGCGTAATTCAGAAATGCGGCGGGATTGTCTGCTTTGAGCACGAGCATGTAAGGCCCCTGGCCCATGCCGACAAACAATTCACCAATGCCGGTCGCGGCATTGACCACTGTGCGCAAGCTCGGGACCAAATCGGCGGCAAGACTAAGGACCGCAGGCCGCGGCTGTTGGGTCAGAGTCTTAAGCTGCTGCCGGATTGCCGTTCTAAGAGCCAGCATGAAGAAGCTCCGCGACTGATGATTTGCAGGGGACGCCAGCCCGGATGGGACATTTTCGTCTTCGTCATCCGTTGCCTCGCCTTCCGAGTCGTTATCTCCTGGCGCCGCGAATTTCCTGACAATCAAATCCGCAGTAGCGGTTACGGCGTCCAGCAAAGGCTGAAACTCCGGCGTCTTTAGATCAATCAGTGAGACATTGTGGGCGAGGGCCATGTCCGTGGCGGGCACAGAGAAGCCTGAAGCGGAGAAGATAGCCCCCGCGTAATAGTACTTTGGGCGCAGTTGAGGATTCGTTCCTGCTTCGCGCGTCATCTGTGGAAGGTTGTTTTGGTTTACGTCCAACAAGGTGGCAACCATGTTCCGCACTTCGGGGATGCCGGTGCGAAGCCGCCGAAATTTCGCTTCCACAAAAAGCCGGAGGGGATACGTGAATGCGGGAACCCAGGACAGCTCGCCGAGCACGTCCACCTGATGAACTCCACCGCGTCCCTTCACCACCAACCCGTTGTTCCTCCAGCCCAGTTCTTGAGGGTCCTGCGTGTCGTTCACCAGGAGCCGATACCCGGTGTTTCGAATCAGGTACGCGAGAATCTCCTCAAGGATATATCCGCGTAACGTGTCGCGAGAGATTTTCATTGGAAAGGTCCCTTCACTTTCGCCTGGGTGGGCAGGCCAGCAATTATTTCATGCCTCCGTTTGCCCCGGGTTCGTCGTATTTGGTGTGCGCCGTCAGGCCGAGCAGGGTGTCTACCTGTCCGGCGACGCTCGTGACCAGGTGAGGGTCGAGACAATCAATCGTTGTGTCCTGCGGCACGGGATTGGCCCAGTGCGATTCCGATTTGGAGCTCACGCCATTGCGTCTGCAAACCATGAATGCAACCGACTCGGCTTCCAGTTCGAGCTGGGCGTGGGTCATGGTCGTTCGTTCAGGCATGTTCGGCGGCTTACCTTGCGGCGAGAGCCGCGGTGTGATTCGTCATGGCGCGTGCCTCGCAATAGAGGAATCCGTGGGGTTAAGATGCACAAATGGAACCGTTTTGGCTCGCGCATAGGCAACAATGTCCGCGGTTCCGCCGAGACCACGAGCTGGTCTCCCATCCCAGATGAAGATCATCGAGTCGGAGGTGTCAATAATCCATTTGCCTGCAGCAAGAAAGGCTTGTTCCGACGGACTAGGAAAATCCATGAGGTGATGAAACCTGGCGCGATCATTTAACCGGATGAAGCGAGCCTTACTCTCTTCATTCTCAAACGATGACTCGTAGCCAATGCAGGGAGTAACGACCGCCAGGTCTAAACCCATTTCGAGAACGACTGTTGCGAAGATTTGGTCCGCCCCAGCGGCCAGGGACGATACGCCGACAGACGCACGTTGGGTTGCTAGTGACTCACGGATTGCAGCCTCGAGCCAGGCAACGGCACTTTCCGGCTGAATGTTCTGATGTCCTGAAATGCCAACTCTCACAGTTTCTTCTTGTTAACGAGAGACCAATAAAAGCGACCAAGGGGCGTTAGTTTGCAGCTCTTGCTGTTTTTCGCCGCGTAATAAAGATGATCCTCACCGATTGGAACGAGCAGACGGGCAGCTCGATATTTCTGAAGCGTTGAGAAAACTGATTCTTTCACTTCGTCTTTCGGCTGCTCAGTTGGTTCATACGCCGGTGATAACGCCAATTCGTGTTCAGGGGTGGGAAAGATTGCCGTCAGTTTCCTGAGCGTCTCGACAGCGACCGCAGCTTCACAGTGTCTCAGGGGTTCTAGTTTTGTCAGATTCGCCTTAAAGTGAGGTCGCTGGTCCCAAGCGCCTAGCGTCTGGTCCAAGTATGAATAGACGCTGGCAGCCGTAACCTTGCCGAGGACGTCAGCAGCACCCCCTTCCAGTGCATCGCACACCAGAGCTGTAAACACGCCTTCACCCCCGCGCTCAATCGCTGCCTCATATGGTGAACTCGCTGTCAGAATCGAAATCCCCTTCGGCAAAATGTCATTGTTGGGCGCAATCCACGTTTTTCCCGCGTAACCACTATGGCAACAATCGAGAACAATAAATATTTCCCTGATGCGGCCGCTCGCCTCGCTGGCAACCTCGATAAGTTCGGCCATAGGGATCCCCAGATCGTTGTCAGCATAATCTTGGGTCACAAGTATTCCCGCGGACTTCGTTTCACTACCATGGCCGGAAAAGTAGAAAAGTGCGGTGTCAGCGGGCTTTGCAAGCAATTCACCAATGAGGCCCCGAAGGCGCACCCTTGTGACGGCTTCCTTGCTCGACAGAAAGGTCCGGCAATCAAAGTTGGGGCTCCCGTCGTGATGCTTTTGCAAGATGGATGAAAGCCGGGCTGCATCGTTTTCGCACCCCTTGAGTGGGCATTTAGGATAGTCGTTAATTCCGACGAGGAGAGCTTTGCGCATATTACTTTGAGTTCTTTCCTTCCTTCATCACCTGGTTCACCGCAGAGGCTATCTTGTCCCATTCCCATGCAATCACTCTCCCGCTTGCCAGCCCCGTGGGCAAAGGGGTTGACGTGGTTGCCCCACCGACGAAAACGCCAAATACGGGGACGTCGCCTTCTTTTGCCATGGCAATTTCCTCTCTAACGCCAGCAGCGTTGTAGGTAGTCTTGCCAACCAGCACGATGAGCATGTTGGTTTTTGCTATTTTCTCCGCAATGAGCCGCCGCCACTGGGCCTGTGGCAATGACTCCTTGGAAGACCAATCTTCGATTGAGAATGGCGTTTTCGAATGCTTTGCTTGGCCAGCAAAAAGGATTTTCTCATCCGAGTTGTTATCGAAGTCGAAGCTAATGAATGCTCTTGGGTCTGCCATATGCTTTTGATTCTTGTTGTTGATTGTTTACTGTTTGTGAAGAAACTGATTCAGGAATTTGTGAAATATTCATTGGAAATAATTCCATCCTCGGAAGACGAGTGGTCTACGCCCTGCGTCCTCGATCCAAAGTCCCGCTCCTGATTCTACTCGTCCGACAACCTCAAGAGGATGGCCAAATGCTTCAGACGCACGTTCACTCGACCACTTTCCCGTAAGAGTCCCAACGAGTGAAAAGTCAGCGCCGCCGTTGAACGCGATGCTTAAGGGTTCCACCCCAGCTTCACGGCTGACTATTTCGACGATCTCTGGTATGCGAAGCGCCGCTTTTCGAAGCACGAACGCGACTTTGCTTGCCTCACCCAGTTCGCTGAGGGATTGCCCGATGCCGTCGGTATTGTCCATACAGGCTCCACATTGACCGCTCGCACCAAGGGTTTTGCCCAGCGTCAGGAGAGGCTCCATTTGCGTAAACTGACCGCGAAGAATCTTTAGCACGTCTTCGGGGAACCTATTCTCCAGTCCGCCGAGAAACACTTGAAATGCTGCGGGCGTTAGGCCCAGGGGGCGGCTTACAAATACACTATCACCTGGCCGTGCGCCGCGCCGTGTGAGCACTTGCTGGCGGACCGCTCTTCCGATCGACGTTGCACTGATGCTTAATTCGCAAGCACTTGTGATGTCGCCGCCGAGGACGGGCGCGCCATGTCGTCGTGCGCAGGATTCAAAACCTCGGCAGATCGCCTGCACATCGTCGTATGCAATATCCGGTGGCAAACCCAGATTCAGAAGGAGCCCGGCTGGGTTGCCGCCGCAAGCAGCGATATCGCTGAGATTAAGTCGAGCAAGGTAGTCCCCCATGCCCGTATAGTCGAGAATCCCCAATCGGAAGGCCGTTAGGTCGCTGGGGACGCGGTCAGTCGAAAGCAAAGCAACCTCGTTGCCAAATGCCACCATTGCGCAATCATCACCAACGCCCGCTGGGTCGTCCGCTATATTGAAAAACGGCTTGATGAAATCGCGAATCAATGCTTTCTCGCCCACCTCGGAAAGCCTCTGACGTGAGGGATGTCTATTTTCTGAATTCATTTATCAATAATATTGAGGGCTTTATCGAGTGTTGCGCACAGAATGGCATTGTTGGCGTTCTTCAAGGTAGAATCGTCTGGAATAACCAGTTCACGACCGGCCCACTTTTCGTTAATTTCACACCATTCCCAACCTTTCACCTTCCCTAACTCCTCACGATTGTCGACGCCCAGTGGCACAATGGGGATTCTCGAAGACACGACACGCATAGCCCGAATTTCCTTGGCAATGAAGCTGTTTTTATCCGCCCACTTCGCGACATAGTCTTTTGAAACGAGGAGGAGCACAGCCTCGGCCTTTTCGATAAGCTCTATGCTGTTCTCCGCGGGACTGAGGCCGACGCCGTCCAGTGGACGCAGATAGACCAGATAGCGCCTCTTGAGTCTGTGTAATTCTCGAACGATACGAACCGCTATCGGTAAATCTTTGGAACAATACGAAATACTAATGGCGCGCGATTTCTTCTTAAACGACGTGTCCGACAAAGTATCAGTAGGAACTGTGAGGCTGCGGCGGGCGTCCTCCCAAGCGATGTGCGAATAAATGGTCTGACAATCAATAGCCTTTACTATGTGTGGCCAATGCCCCTCCCTTTCAGCACTACCATTCTTCGTCAGCGAGCCGTTCGGAACAAACAGGAAAATGCTGTCTGGCACCAGCATGGCCGAGTTCTTGTCAGAAAAAATAGGGCCCAGGGACCCAGCAGTTCCCTCAAGAGGTACATCGCAATTCTTTCGCGAGGGCAAAACCTGGCGGACGAATATTGTATTGCTCCGATAGAGTTGCTGATTGCCGTGGTCTCGCAAGAGATCAAAAAATAGCTCATTTGGAAGTTCTTCTTTCATTTCCTCAGTAAATTGCGTTTCGAGCCGTCTTAACATGTGGCATTCATAGTCGAGGGTGCCGGTCAGCAAGAGTTGGAGC
>Ga0182030_10016407_pt1 | contig 14427 bp, 11 predicted proteins | sample 812S3MmetaG_FD_121299 | JGI IMG/M metagenome (GOLD analysis project Ga0182030, IMG submission 121299) | Permafrost microbial communities from Stordalen Mire, Sweden - 812S3M metaG (Illumina Assembly) | ecosystem: Environmental > Terrestrial > Soil > Wetlands > Permafrost | place: Sweden...
AAAGGCCTTATACTGGTGACCGATGCCATGGCGGCCATGGGGTTGGGAGAGGGCAGTTACACTTTGGGTTCTATGAAAGTTGATGTGACTCGTGATCTAAGAGCCACTATCTCTGGTACCAATACGCTGGCTGGTAGTGTGTTAAGTATGGATGAGGCGGTGCTAAATTTAGTTGGCTATTGTTCCTGCCCATGGTTTGAGGCTATCGAGGCGGCTACTCTCAGTCCAGCGAGGCTACTGGGGATAGCGAATACCAAAGGTACTCTCAATGTAGGCGCAGATGCGGATTTCATTGCTCTTAATGAGGAGCTGGAAGTGCTTGCTACTTATGTTCTAGGCAAGAAAGCATTCTAGCATGCGGGATGATGGCAAAGTGTTGCAGTTCCTGATAGTCTGATAACCATGAAAATACCATTTGGACTTATCCTTGATCCCGCCCAACAGGGGGTAGCCCGTGACCTGCTGCAGCTGGAGGCTGAGCTTATGGCGTGGGAGTCGCGCTCGTTTAAGGATAAGTTCCTTTCACTCTTGAACTGGCAACACAAGGCCCCGATTAAAGGTTTGTACATCTATGGCTCCGTGGGGCGGGGTAAGACCATGTTGATGGATGCGTTCTACGATGGCCTTTGGCTGAAGCGCAAAGAACGTTGGCATTTCCATGCCTTCATGCAGCAGGCCGTTCACCAGCGCTTAAAGGCCCTGAGTGGCGTCACCAAAGAACAGCCCATTGAAATGCTTGCTCGGGAGATCGCCCATAGGGCCCATGTGATTTGTTTTGATGAGTTCCATGTCACAGACATAGCGGATGCGATGATTCTGGGGCGGCTGTTTACCCTGCTTTTTAAACAGGGAGTGGTGATGGTGGCCACGTCCAATCAGAAGCCTGATGAGCTTTATAAGAATGGTTTGCACAGGGATCGTTTCTTGCCCTTTGTGGAGGTGCTGAAACAGCATTGTCGCGAGGTTGCGCTGGATGGTCCTGTGGATTATCGGCGAGCTATATTGCATAAGCATAAACGTTATTTTTCACCCATTAACGCACATGCGGCCCATGAGATTGATGTTATTTATGGTGAGTTGTCTGATGGCAGACCTGAGCAAGCAGTGCACATGTTGGTTAATGGTCGTGAGATCGTTATTTCGCGGGCTTCGAACGGGGTTGCCCGGGTTAGTTTTGATGACATGTGTGAGGAAACGCTGGGTGCCTCGGATTACTTGAGTTTGGCCGATCACTTCCATACTATCCTTCTTGAAGACGTGCCGGTTATGAATGCGGATATGCATAATCAGGCGAGGCGGTTTATGACGCTGATCGACATCCTCTATGACCGGGATGTGAATCTAGTGGTCTCAGCGGCAGCAAAGCCAGATCTTCTCTATCAGGAGGGCAAGAACAGCGAGCTGTTTGCAAGGACCACATCAAGGCTCATCGAGATGACCGGCAGTTGACTCTGCAGGGGCTTTGTCTATAATGTGTTTTAACAGGACCATTTCAAAACACTCCATTTGGCGGTTTAGAAGCACCTCTCCCCTTGTGGGAGAGGTCGGCCGAAGGCCGGGTGAGGGGTATAAATACTGCTTGTTAGTACCCCTCACCCCTAAGCTTCGCTCCGGACCTCTTCCACAAGTGAAGAGGTGAAATGTGGTTTTGAAATGGTCTCTTAATAATAACAAAGGAGTCTCGAATGATAAGAAAATTAGCCACAGCATTGACATTGGTTTGTATGTTTCTTGCGCCTGCACAGGCCTATGATGAGCCGTTTAAGGTGTCGTTGAGTCCTGAAGTGTTTGACGGCAATTTGCCCATGCATGATTCTTCTCGTATCTTCTTTAACCGGGTCACCAAGCGCATGATTATGCCCGATTATGCCCGTATAGTCCTGGTAGGCTTTGACACGGGCCGTACCAGCCAGTTTCTGGTGGACAAGATTGAGGATGCCAAGATAATGAACTATGTCTTGAGCCCCGAGCTTGTGGAGTTTGCGGAATTGCAGCATGCACATCCCCGAATTGAGAACCGTTACGGAAATATTTTCAGGGCGGACAGGAAACTAAAGAATAAAGCCGACATGGTTTTCTGCAGTTGGGCCGTCGGCTATATACCTGACACCAAACAAGTCATAAGCCTCAAGACCATGCGGTCCATGTTGAAAGAAGGGGGCACTTGTGCTGTTATTTACCCGATGAAAGGATCCCCACTATCGAGTGCGATAGAGTCTATCGTGCAGCAGGCTAAATGGAGCGAGAAGCTTGTTGAACATGTCGAGCCGAGGTCTTCCTATAGACCCGATCAGTATGCAAACTTTATGACCCGTGCTGGGTTTAAGGACGTGACAGCAGAAAAACATGTGTACTCATTGTACTTCAATGATCGGAGCGAGTTGGAAGCATTCGTGCGTTCTGGTCTCGGTCGCTATTTACCACACCTGAATGAAGCGGATCAGGAACAGCTTATAACGGACGTTACAGATCAATACATGGACTCGGTTTCTGTAAAAGACGGCGGGCAGATTCCGTATCAAGTGGATATGGTTTTGGCTGTGGCTAGGAATACGGATCCTCAGGGGTTTTGAGGATGATGTGGGGTGGAGAGGAAATCTTTCCCCTAGCCTCTTGTGATGACCAATAGGGTGAAGGGGGCAGTGAAAGCCACCCCCAGCCCTGCTACTTTTGGTGAGTGGCCACCTTACTTGTAACTATTCTTTTCGTCCTTACCCCACTGGGAATACTGAGCCATAGCGTAAATTAAGGGTTCAACGCCGAATCTTTTAGCCTCTTCGTACATACGGGGGTGGTTGTGTAAGTATTGTTCCGCATTAAAATCATCAGGTACGACAATAGGCTTGGTAAGGCATAGTCTTCCCTTCTGTCTACCCCAAAGAAAATACTGAACTCTGGCGAAGATGAGGGGCTGCATGCAGTATTTTTTAGCATTTTGTTCGACGTCTGGATACATCAAGCAATAGGCCTCGGCGTTGAAGTCAGCTGGCACATCTAAAGGGCATGTCAGATAGATTCTATTTTCTGACCGGCCCCACTTCACGTACTGAAAGGCCGCGAAGGTGAACGGGTCCATCTTGAAGCGCGGTGCGTCCCTGATGATATCCGGATACATGTCTATGTATGCCTGTGCATGAAATCCGCGCGGCAGGTGCTTCGTGATCTTCCGTGGTAAATTCCCTATGGGCGGCCTTCGGGGCTCCTCCTCGAGTATAGGGTATGGCAGCCCGAGATACTCCATCTGAGCACGATGATTTCTCAGGACATGAAGGCCGTTCAGGAACATCAGTCGTCCCACATGACCTGGGAAGCATCCGCCTCCCTCGTAGACGTTTTGTCCTACGTAGAAGAATAGTTCGCTTAAATTACCTTCCAAAGCTTCGGGCCCATCGTTCTGCATATAACTCCAGACGGTGCGGAGTAGATAATTTAAGTTCATGTTGGTTTCCGCATCATAATCGCTGCCAGCAGCAATATAGACACGGATCTGTTCTAAGGCTTCTTCTATGTGGTCCGGATAGTTATGAGCCACACGCAGGACGGACAGTTGGTCCAGGATCTGTCGAGGACTTAAAGGATCTTCAGTCATAAGTATAGTGTTACTCAGCCGCAAAAATTCGGCAAAGGGCCTAGCTAAGCGGTTAAATGCATGAATACTTTGAGGATTGAAGGGGTTAAGAGGCGGATTATCCATAAACCTGGCAAACTTAGCCGTATGGGGAGCTAGTTCCTCAATCAAATTAGACCCATAGGCTTGGGCGGAAAAAGCCAGAAGGATAATAAAGTAACGAACAGTTTTAATCATTGTCTAACCTTACTAAATAAAAAAAAGATACAGTATTGAATTTATACATTGTTTCATTCTGTTTTGTCAAGATATAGTTAAGCGCTAACAAAGCTTTATGTATAACAGATTGTTTGTTTATGGCTCTTAAGCGAAACGTGTGGGCTGGATGTAATCTTTTGCCCCTGGCAGACGTCATACTGAATGGACGACCGCGAAGCGGGCGGTAGAGAAGGATCCAGTTAAACACGTGTCGCGAAGCGACTCTGCTTAAAAATATATCCAATATTCAAACGAAACAACCAGCTGTCCATTTGACGTTGAACAAGATGAGTGGGACCATCTACATCAGAGTCGCTTCGCGACACATGTCTGACTGGACCCTTCTCTCCCGCCCGCTTCGCGGTCGTCCGTTCAGGATGACGGGAGCGGGGAAAATTCGCATGGCAATTACCCTCACTCATGTTCAGCTTAGCATACTGATCACCCTTTACCCATTCGATTTGCACAAGAGCCTTGTTTAAGCACAAGGCCACCTGGCAAGAAGCTTTATTGATAGCTTCTACCTTCGCCTTTACCCCATTGGGAATATTGCGCCCTCGCGTAAATAAGAGGGTCAACGCCATATTGCTTTGCTTCCTCGTAAAAGTGGGGATAATTATCTAAATACTTCTGAGCATTGAAGTCCGTAGGCACCTCAATCTTCTTCGTGAGGACGAGCCTTCCCTCGGTTCTACCCCATTTGTGGTACTGGACCTTGGCAAATACAAGGGGGTCTAGGCAGAACCGGGGCGCATCCAAAGCGATATCTGGATACATTTCCGCGTAGGCTTCCGCACAGAAATCGGCGGGTACGTCCAGAGGGCCCGTCAGATAGAGGCGTCCCTCATTTTGGCTGCCTTCAAAACGGCCCCAGTTGACATACTGGTATGCTGCAAAGGTGAGCGGGTCCATCTTAAAGTGAGGGGCTTCTCGGGCGACATCTGGGTAGATGTCCAGATAAGCTTGTGCATTAAAGTCTGCAGGAAGGCCGGGTATGGGTGCGGGCATCGCGCTAGGTTGGGCCCCTACATCCTGAAATGCCTCACGAATGGCAGGTAATATCCATGCGTCATAATGTCTAAATATGTTTGCATGATAAACTTTCCGACGATTATTGCCTGGGCTTTTGTCTGTGAAGATATTTATTGCACTCGACGTGGTATAAATCGGTTTTAGTTCTTCTCTCACTTCATTTGAAAATGGTTTCAAAAGACCTAGAAAAAATTCTTTTGCGAAGGCCTGTATGTGCCTCTTCTTGGTACTCGGGCTAAGATTTCTGTACCCTTCCGATCCCGCGGTCCATTGTATGGATATAAGAACGAAATAGAGAGGGTCGATGGGTAATTCTGGGGCATTGGGATCTGCCGCAAGACGCACATCCGCTACGTCAATAAGGGAAAATGCTGGGGCTTGGCCCAGGGACGGAAGGCCCGTAGGCAGGATATTATTATAGTTAAGATCCATGTGCGCATTGGAAACATAGCGGCCATTGTCGATTTTCAGGAGTGAACTTGCTTGGAACCTGCCCAAGCATTCACCGAATGCACAGATGTCCATTCTTGAGCCCGTGGAGTTAAAAACGAGTGCTTCCCATACAACCGTTTTCATCGATTTTACAGGATTAACCCTGTCGTAGACGTACATGTTGAAGGGCTGCCCACCCAGCTTTGGTTTGGCTTTGCCATGCCCCGCCGGAGAAGTCTCATAAGCGACTTTAGGCCAACAAAATGTCAGGCCGGGGGAGGGGTTTGCGCCCAAGCGCCTTTTTAAATCTAATAATCCGGCAAGCTCTCGCTCTGGTGTGGTGGAGCCGCTCGGTTTTGAGATTTTAACCACGTAATTCTTGGCCAAGTAAACTTCGCCATATCCACCCAGGGTAGGGGAGTTGGAATCCAAATTTTCAGGAAGTGTTAGCTCTTGAAGTACTTTCCGGGCCGCATTGCCGTTAGGTACATCTTGCTTTACCCGAGGATGTTTTTTGCCAAACTTTTTGAGATCTCTTTTGGTGTGCCCGTGTGTATCACCTTTCGTGAGTTGGATCTTTCGACTGGTGAGTTCATCTGGAACTGGAACGCTAGCGAACGTGATAGCTGGGGTCAGGCCTAAACAGATGACGAGCGCTAAGTGTAAGTAAGAATGGCGAAGTCGCATGTTAGTCTCCCATGGGATGAGGAAGGGCGATGCCCTGAGCGCTCATTGTTGCAGTATCTTTTCAACATAAGAACATTTTTCACGAACGGGGGCAAGATAGAAAAAACCCTTGAGAGCGTTATACTCTCAAGGGCTCGTTGGTTCTTAATTGAGTGGTTTTACTTGTCGTTTAGGCCTTCGCTGGCACCCCATTGGGAGTACTGCGCTTTGGCATAAATGGTAAGATCCGGCACGAGAAATTTCTTTGCCTCGGCTTCAAGCTTTGCGCGGTACTTTTCGATGTATCTCTGAGTGTTAAACCCACTCGGAACAGTGATTGGCTTTGATAGCACCAATCGACCCTCGGCTTTACCCCACTTGATAAATTGTACCATCGCAAAAATATCTGGTCGCATAGCAAAGCGTGGTGCATGGAAATCGATATCGGGATAGAGCGCCCTATATGCTTCCACACAGAAATTATCCGGCTTCACAAACGGGCCGGCCATGGTGAGACGACCTTCACCTTGAGTGCCGTCATACCTGCCTCGCGTAAACCAATGCTCTTGCGCATACACAAGTGGATTCTTACCCAGTTGCTTGGCAAGAGCCAGTACGTCAGGATACATATCCAGGTATGCCTGTGGGAACATGTATTCCGCAAGGAAAACGCGAGCCTCGTACCAACCCCATGTCTTCCACTGATGTATGGCAAAGTTTTCTGTACTCATGTTAAACTTTGGGGCGTCTCTTGCTATGTCCGGATTGTTTGCTATGTATGCTTTTATATCAAATCCCTGTGGCAGTGGCCTTGTTACGACGGGTGCAGGTACGACAACAGGCGTGGGCCGGGCAATAGGTGGTTGGGCTGCAGGTGTAGGTACAGCCGCGGGGATTTCAAAGTGCCTGAATGCATCTGCGATAGCTGGAATGACCCAGTCTGGGTGCTTTACATCCAGAATTTGTCCTTCTTCATGGGCGTATGGATGAACGGCCCAAATACGGTTTTTTCTGAACTTATTTATAGCCGTCATGGATGTGTAGATTGGTTTGAATGCCTTTCGGATATCCGTTGAGAATTCTCCGAGTAAGCCTTCGAAAAAGCAGCGTGTATAGGCCTGTATCCGGGTCTTCTCCTGATCCTTTGTTAGTGCTCGATAGGCAGGGTTTACAGTAGCGCATAGCCAGGTTTTGTGCAGGTGGTATATAACGTCTGTAGATACCTCCACTGCGTTAAGATCCGTTGCCTTTCTCATATCACCTAAATCGATGATGGTAAAGGCTGCTGCCTGGCCTCTAGATGGCAGGCCTGTAGGTAAAATATTGTTTGGATTTAGATCCATATGAGCGAGTGAAACATATCGATCACCATATCTGTGTATCAGGGTACTGGCCTGCATTCTGCCCAAGGCCGCTCCGAAAGCTCGTATGTCTGCGTATGCAGAGGCTTGGTTGTGAACAAGTACATCAGCAGTTACTTCCATCATGTCCTTGACGGGATAAACTCTTACGGCAACTTGCATATGATAGGGGTTAGTCCCAAGGTTGGGTCTCTGTGGGTTCCAGTCATGTGCATTCCATTCAATAGTGGCATAGGGAGCATAGATTACCTTTGGGAACTCTAGATGAACGCCTGGGCATGGATTGCGGCCGATTTCTCTCTTGAGTGTGAAGAGTCGCGCGCTTTCCCCGCTCGGTGTGTCAGATCCTGGCATGGTTATCTTTACAACTACCCCCGTACTCAAGTACGTCTCGCCAAACCCGCCTACGACAGGTGCGGTTGAGGCCAGAGTTTGCGGCAGTCCTAAGTGATGCAAGACTTTCTTTACAGCCTCTGCGCCAGGTTTTTGGCGGGTGAAAGTTTCAGCTATAACGTGAGCGCTTGTTAAGCCGATTGCCCTCGTGGCGTACTCGTCAGGAACGTTGCTGGCCCATGTGCTGCCAGTCACTAGTGTTGCTACTATCGCGGCCGTACTTACAGCACGGAAATTCAGATAACTCATTTCAACCTCAATACAATAATCACTATTTTTAAAGGCCAGTATGCTGACCATGAGCTAGATATAATATATCCTCATGTATTGTCAAGGATATTTTCCTGACAGGATTGTCTTTCAAATTGGTTCAGGAGACGTCTTAAAGTAAACTGCATAGGCATTCTAATACTCATTTATTAATCACTTATTAATAGGTAGTTAAGTAATAGTAAAAAACCGTCATAATCAAGTAAAACAATAACAAAAACTTGCAAAAAACTAAATGTAGTGGTAGTATAAAGTATGCACGATGGTGTGCATTAAATGTGAAAGCTATAGGTGAAATTATGGACATTCACGCAATGCTAAAGATGATAGCAGAAATTCTGGTTATCATCGGAGCTCTGAACTGGGGACTTGTTGGATTGCTAGGCCTTGATCTGGTTTCCAAAATCTTCGGTGCAGGCAGCGTGGTCACTAGGATCATTTTCGTGCTGGTCGGTTTGGCTGGTCTGGAGATGTTGCTGGTGATGCTGAAGCTCATGTAAAAGACTCTACGTGAGCCGATGGAGTTTGGTTCACAGTGTGAGCCGAGGCTTCAAGGCTAAAGCGCGGAGATATTGGTTGGCAGGGCAGGGTTATTGCTAAATGCGAAAGCGTCTTCCTAATAACCTGCCCGGGGGGCGGATGTGCTCGTTTGAGTTGCATCCTTTTTATTTGTCTTTTGTTTGGGTTTTTGTAGATATTTACCAAAATTCCGTTGGTTAGGAGGCAAGCTGAGGACTTGTGCAAACTTATTCACCATTATGGTGAGAAGTTACGGATCTTTTCTATTACTTCTTAGCTACCTTCCCAACAAAAGATCCCTAGCCTCATTCAGCTTCTGGGTCAGATAAGTCGACCCGCCCGTATCTGGGTGTATCTTTTTGACCAACCGTTTGTGGGCGGCGATGATATCTTCTTTACTGGCGCCGGAATTAAGGCCTAGGACCTCATAGGCCTCTGTTGTGGTCATCCTACCTGAGCTGCGGGCGAAGGGTCCTTGGCCGCTGATGTTACTGCTGATGAACTTTCTAAGGGCAGGAACGACCATGGGTAATAGTGCGATCATTAACGGGACTATGAAGTTAAGGCGGCCTGTTGCTATTAAAAATATGAGGACGGTTACCACAAGGATGATGGCGCTGCGTTTGAAAGCGACAGCCAGTACGGCTGCGTCGGTGGTCAGGAGCCAACGCAGCACGAGCATACTGATAGCAAGGGCGACTAAGATGATGATGATCATGTTAGGCCGCGTTCTGCAGGCGGTCCTCCAGTTGAGGCAGGTTCAACATGTTCAGCAGACTGCGCAGTTCCTGACGGGCAGCCACGTGGGACAGGGTCAGGGCTTGCTTTGTGTCTTCCAGATCTAGAACCGTCATGCCCGTAAGGAACAGCTCGCGGAAGATGACACGCTCAGCAAAACCTTCGCCTACTCTAAAGCCTATGCGCTTAGAGAGTAGCTGTAGCACGCGCCACATCTCTTCCTTGTTGCGGGAGGCTAGGTTGCTGAGGCGGTTGCGGATGACGATCCAGTCAATGGTGACTTTATCGCGCAGCAAACGTTCTTTTTTCTGATTCCAAACCATTTCCGCATAATGACTTGGAGAGATCTGGTTCTTTTCTAGGTCCTTGATCTTCATCAGCACATCGAGGTCGATAAAGCTGTCATTCACAGGTGTTATGATCACGTTAGCATAGGAGTGCGCCAGGCGAGAGATGTAAGTATCATTACCGGGCGTATCGATAACCACGAAATCGTAGTCCTTGAACTGGCCCATAGTTTTTTGCATGTTGCTACGGTCTTCTGCTTCCGCTTCTTGGCGATGGTCCAAGTTACTGCGGTTCAAGGATACATGAGTAGGCATCAACAGGTTGAGGTTATTGTTCTCGCTATAGGCCTGGCGGTTCTCCAGATAGCGACTGAAGGTGCCTTGACGGGCATCCACGTCGATACTTCCTACCTTAAATCCCATCCGCAGAAGATGGACTAGGATGTGCATAGATAGGGTAGACTTCCCCGTGCCACCTTTCTCATTGCCCAAGACAATGACAAAAGGACTGTTGTTTGTAGACATATCGTTCTCCTACGTTTAGCCGTATCTGCGGCATAATAATAATTGTTGCCAAATCGTTAACCACACCATCTAGAGACAGTGTAAACGCTAAAATCTTCCCCGCCAACAAAGAAGGTGTAATTATAAGTAAAGTAATACAAAAAAGTTATAATGGGTCTCATGCAATTGCTAACATCTGTCGATATTTAACATGGGAATTTGCCACAAGCGGACAGATTAACCCATGGGCTGGCAAAAGTCGAGGGGTGGATTTGTTGCGTTATTTCTTCTTGACATATATCATAAAAGATATATCATAAAAGTATGAATGGTAAGCAGGTAGTAAAAAAACTAGAGGAGTATGGTTGGGTCGTCCTGAGAATTCAGGGGAGCCACTATCGGCTTGGTAAATCCGAGAAAAGGACAACGGTTCCGATTCACGGCGCAAAGGATATAGGAAAGGGTCTTATAGCAGCCATTGAAAGACAAACAGGAGTAAAACTATCATGAAAATCGCATACGAGTGTATCGTTAAGTTACAAGAAGACGGCAAGTTCTTTGTGTCTTTTCCTTCTTTGGAAGAAGCTATTACAGAGGGTGATACCGTAGAAGAGGCGCTTTTTAATGCGGAGGAAGTTTTAACCCTAACTCTGGATGGCAGAATGGATGAGGGCATGGATATACCGTCGCCTCTGCGTCAAAAGCTCAGCTCGCCTGAATCTCATATGGTTTATCCTTCACCGCGCGTCCAGTCCGCACTTCTTGTTCGCTTTATCCGCTCGGGAAAAAGTCTGGCGGAGCTTGCCCGGTCGCTGGATACTTCGTGGCCCGCTGTGTCTCGCTTAGAGGATCCTCATCATTGGTCGTCCTTGCGGCAGCTCAATAGGGTGGCTGAGGTGTTTGGTAGTCGTCTTGTTTTATCTTTCGAGCCTGCTGAAAGGCATGACCAACTGCCCAAACATTGACGAAACCTGCCTCAACCCACGGACATAGCGGCTATTCCTTAATAGCATTGGCTTATATTCGTGATCGAAAATAATCTGAGCATAAGGTTTAATATAAACCGTAAACTATGTTCAGAGGTTATTATGACAAAACGCTTTATAATATCGGCAGCTTGCCTTGTTTCTTTATCGGCTCTTCCTGGTTGTTTAACAGACCAACATCCAAATTTTAACACTGGCTTTGCTCCGGCTCAAAACCCGGGATACGGTTATGGCAACAACATGTATGCTGGCAATAATCAAGGCAATAATAATATTGTGTATCCAATTGCTAATGAGATTTTGCAGAATTTACTGGTGCGCGAGAGACACGTTAACGACGGTCTGCATCGTTGTGAAGAAGATGAATATCGCCACAGGCTTTATCTGCGGAACAATCGTCAGCTTTCAAGAGAGCAACGTCGCATCGCGGAAGAGAACTTGCGTCTTTCCAATGCGCGACTTGCGGAACAACGCCGTCAGTTGGCTCTGTTGAAGGATGAGAGGCGCCGCTTGGAAGCTGAGCGTGGTCGTGTGCATCATGCTCATCGTCCTAAGCATCACAAGCATCATAAGCATGATCGCAGACAGATTGAGTCTGATCGACGTTTGGCTGAACAACTGCAACGCGATGAATTCCGCTTTGAGCAGGAACGCCTGAACAAGGAGCGTAAACAGCTCAAGCATCATCGCCAAACCAATCAGGAGCAGATCAACCTGGAAAATGCTCGCCGTGTAAATGAGCGCGAGCTTCAACGCATGCATCACAAGCAAAACAAACCACACAAACATGATAGAGCCGAGGAGAAAGCCCGCCAGAAGCAGATCGAATCCGATCGCAGGCTGGCAGAGCAACTGCAGCAAGATGAATATCGTAAAGCAGGTTTGCTTTAAAAAAACGGCGGGGCCTGATGGTCCCGCCGTTATTCGTTCTAGGTATGGCGACTATACGATTAATCTAAGTTGACGGAATTTCATAATTTAAATAAGCTACCTCCGCAGTCGAGGAATGACTGTAACGAAATGTGTCGAGGTTTTTATGACGAAGAGATTTTTAATACCGACTACTTGCTTGTTGTCTTTGACAGCCCTAGTGGGCTGTGAGATTGATGGGCCAACTGCACCTCATTCAGGTGGGTTCCATAAGTCTGCGCCTAAAGCATATCAAGGTTCCTATGATGATGACGCTATGCAAAGGTATATCCAGCGCGAAGAAGAGATTAACCTCATCTTGCGTAAGCAAGAGGATGAAGAGCGCCGTAATCGCCAGTATCTAGAGCAAAACCGTCGTCTTTCGAAGAAAGAGCGTCATAAGGCTGAAAAGGAAATGCGTGCGGCTCAGGTTCGCCTTGATGAGGAACGCCGTGAGCTGGCGCGCTTGCAAGAGGAACGTCGCCGTTACGAGAAGCTAAATAAGCGTGTGGATCATGATCATGGCAAGAAGCAGCATCAGATCGAGTCTGATCGACGCCTGGCTGAAAGGTTACAGCAGGACGAATACCGTATGGAGGAAGAACGCCTCCGTCTTGAACGTGAGAAGTTGCAGTATGAGAAGGCGAAGCACTCCAATGCGGCTATGGCAGAGAACGTGCGCCTAGAGAAGCAGCGGATTATGGACGAGCAACGTCAAATCGAGATGCTCAAGGCTCAGCAGGGTAAAGCGCAGAATGAGGCCCAAAGGCGCGAGCTTGAAAAGCAACACAAGGAGCTGGAGCGCATCCGGAAGGATAACCAGCGTCACCTGGATGAACACCGCAGAGAAGCTGATCGTCAACAGGCTGAGCTGGACAGGATAGCGGCCGAAGGCAAGAAGCATGCGGCTCAGCAAGCTGCAGATGCCAAGCGTATGGCTGAAGATCAAAAGCGTCAGATCGAGTCCGATCGTAAGATGGCAGAACGCCTTCAGAAGGAAGAGTTCGAAAAGCTTGCGGCTGAAAACAAGCGCCGTGCGGAAGATCAGGCGAAGAACCTTGCTGCAGACATGAAGAAGGCCGATCACGATCGCCAACGCCAGATTGAGGAAGATCGCAAGATGGCCGAACGCCTGCAGAAGGAAGAGTTCGAGAAGGCTTCAGCCCAATCCAAGCCTGCACAACAAGGGCAGGAAGCTAAAAAGGATGCTATGCACGAGGAGCTGAAGCAGAAGGTCAAAGAACGCGAAGAGCGTATGGCCAAGCAACAAGCCGACGCCTCCGCGCAAACAGCGGTGCCTGGTGCGACGGATAAGAACTGAGGTTCTTGAAGTTTACGGAAATCCCGGCCTTGCGCCGGGATTTTTTTTGCATGATCCTGAGTATGAGGACATAGTGATATCCACCAGCCTGCCTCCCCTGCGAAAGCAGGGGGCCAGCCCTTAAAATGCGCTGCGTAGCAGCTCCGAAGATAATACAGAGTCGCTTCGCGACGCATTTTGCGCTGGCCCCCTGCTTTCGCAGGGGAGGCAAGCTGGTGGATATTACCAATCCTTTAACTTATTAGTCATTAGAAGCATCACCAATGTTATGATATCCATACTTTTTCGCTATAGCGAAATTCCCGATTTTCCTGAAAATAGACAATCCGAACTCTGAACCCAAATATACATGGGGCTTACAACGTCATAGCCAAAAGTTATGCGTAAACGCCATAAAACGCCCCCAATGCAAAACACCTCAAAATAAGTTGACAGAATCAGTCTCAGCCTTTATAGCACCTTTCAGGTTGCCATAATTGGCGACGCTTTGTTTGGATGATGAGGGTAGACGATGTATAGAATTTTAGCTTTATTCGCGCTGGTTTGTACTGTGCTGATCGGGGGCGCGGAAGCGTCTTTTGATTCAGTGCGGGAAGTGACTATTGATGGCCGGAAGTGTGACTTTAAGGATGGTGCTTTCGTATCGGATAACAACCGATATAACATTCGGGTTAAGGGCCAGGAAAAAGGCCAAGCCACTTTGGAGTTTACCTACCAGCATGATGGCCATGCGGTATCAGAAGTGCTTGTTGCGGCTCAGCAGGAAAAGCCTTTTGATTTTAGCCTACACCACGACCATCGCTATGATCCTTCTAAAACTTTGGATATTTACGTTAAAGGTCTAAACGATCTGTTTTTGCAGGGGCTTCGGCAATATGAATGGAACACTGATGGGGCTGTTACGTTGGGCAAAGATGAATTGCAGCCCGTTGTGACTCTCGGCAAGAGGCAGACAATTAAATTTCACAAATGGGAAGTTAAACATTACAAGGATAAAGGGGGCCCAGACGAAAATAAAACTGTCGTTTTGGTTCCATTTGGATTCGATGGTGAAGAGCCTGCAGGCAGGATCACGATTGAGAAGAAAATTAGCCATGTTCCTTTTCCTTCCGCCTTGCCCGATTTTGTTTATCTTGATCAGCATATGTACTTGAGAGGTCTGAAATCGGTCGCTTGGAAAACA